>MPLZ02069229.1_pt1 | contig 13751 bp, 11 predicted proteins | sample 1617311 | NCBI WGS metagenome assembly MPLZ02 (sample SAMN05944806, study PRJNA350692) | marine metagenome | biome: marine; feature: ODZ; material: water; isolation source: 160 m water sample filtered on 0.2 um supor filter | place: Pacific Ocean | collected 2012-04-08 | depth 160m m | reverse complement strand
TCGCTCTCCGCATCCTCATCGTCCACTTCCTCCCACTCCCATTCGTCGTCGTCCTCCGGCGCTTCGCCCTCCGCGACCTCTACCCACTCCCACTCGTCATCATCCTCCGCCGATGCAGTTGCCGGCGCCTCCTCCCCGGCGTCTTCTTCTTCCTCTTCGACTTCTTCCCACTCCCACTCCTCGTCATCCTTCGGCAGAGGTTCCCCATCATCAACCTCCACCTCTTCCCATTCTTCCTCCTCTTCTTCCACCACCTCACCAACCTCGGCCTCGACCCACTCCCAGTCATCATCATCAGCCCCACCGGACCGGGCCGTTGCCGTCAGCGCCGGCCGGCCTTCGCCCGGCACGACGGTGTCGGGCAGTTCGATCCGACCCTCCTGGTAGAGCCACTCGATGGTTTCGTCGAGTCCGTCTTCCATTGTCGTGAAAGTCACACCCAGTTCGCTCTCCGCCTTCGACGAGTCATAACTCGCACCATGCAGGGCCGTTTCAATCGCACTGCGCGTCAACGCCGGCGCCCGCTTGCTGAATCGTCCCCGGAACCACTCAATCCAGAGGAACATCTTCAGTTGCCACGACGAGGCCACCCGCAGCGACGGCTTCACGCCGGCCACCGCCGCGGCCGTCCGTAGAAAATCAATCCGCGTTGTGTTCGTGCCGCTCAGGAGATAGCGCTCGCCGGGCCGCCCTTTCTCGTCCGCCGCGATGATGCCGCGAATCAGGTCCTTCACAAAGATGTAGGCCGCCGGGGCATCGACACTGGCGGTGATGACCCCGTTCAGCAGCCCGGTCAGGCGGCCCCCATTGTGTTCGCTGTCCCCGGGCCCGAAGACAAGACTGGGGTTGACCGTCACCACCGGCACCCCCTTTTCCACGAATTCCGCCACGAATTGCTCGGATTCCCATTTGGAGCGCTCGTAGGCAGACAGGAAGTAGCCTCGATGCTCCGTCTCTTCGGTCCCGGTCTCGCCGCGCGCCTCGCCGATGGTGCTGGCTGCGCTGACGTACACCACCCGCTTCAGCTTCTCGTCCAGCGCCGCCTGCAGGACGTTCACCGTCCCGCCGACATTTACGTCAAAGAACTCGGCGTCGTTCCCGGTCGAGTCCCGGAAGAGACCGGCCAGGTGGAACACCCGCTCGCAGCCCTTGACCGCTTCAGCCACGTCTTCCCGGTCGGTGATGTCGCCGTCGAGGATATCGATGTCAGCGTCGGGCAGGACATCGACATCGCTCTCGGGGCGGACGAGCACGCGAACGGTATCGCCGCGCTCCAGCAGGGCCTGGACCAGCGGAACGCCCACGGCGCCGGTGGCTCCGGTGACCAGTGTCAACATGCCCGCAACTCCCGGCTAGGCGGGCGAGGCCGCGGCCGCGGCCTCGCGCATCGCCGCCAGCGCGCCACCCACGTCATCGGCGGAAACCTGATGGTGCGTGCAGGCCCGCGAGACTCCCTTTCGGGCCTCACCAATCAAGTAGCCGCGCTCTGACAGTTGGCCGACAAACCGCTTCGAATCGACCACTCCCGCCTCGTAGCCAAAATAGACTAGGTTGGTTTCCACGCCGTCGGGATCGATCAGGAGGCCGGGGATCTCGGCAATGCCCTGGGCCAGTGATCGCGCATTGGCATGATCCAGCGGGATCAACGACGGTGTCTCCTTCAGGGCGACCAGCCCGGCGGCCGCGATGACTCCGGCCTGGCGCAGCCCGCCACCCAGCATCTTGCGCTTGCGATGCGCCGCCTTCCGAAACGACCTGGGCCCCACCACCATCGATCCCACCGGCGCTCCGAGCCCCTTCGACAGGCAAAACTGCACCGTGTCCGCCGCTGCCGCCAGATCCTTCACGCTCACGCCCAGCCCGGCCGCCGCGTTGAAGATCCGGGCCCCATCGACATGGATCTTCAGCCCGTAGCGATTCGCCAGGGTTCGCAGGCCTTCCATCTCCGCCACCGTCATACAGGTCCCGCCACCACCATTGGAGGTGTTCTCAGCCCAGATAACCCGCGGGACCGCCAGATGCACGTCCTCGGGTTCCATCGCCTCCTCGACCCGCTCGGCAGTCAGGATCCCGCGATCACAGGAGATCTTCTCCAGCGTCACCCCGGCCAGCGCGGCGGGCCCGCCACCCTCATAGTGCCCGACGTGGGCCCGTGTTTCGCAATAGACCAGGTCGCCGGGTACGGTGTGCGCCATCATCGCCACCGCGTTTCCCTGGGTGCCGCTGGTCACGAATAGCGCGGCTTCCTTACCAAACAGATCGGCGGCGTACTCTTCCAGTTCGTTGACCGTGGGATCTTCCGCGTTGACATCGTCCCCGACCTCGGCCCGCGCCATCGCTGCCCGCATCGCATCGGTCGGCAACGTGACTGTGTCACTGCGCATGTCGACGATGCCGTTCACTGGATTTCCTCTCGTTCAGATCGCGCCGGCCGGGACCCGGATGTCACCCCACGTCAGATCGGCCCTCAAGATAGCGCGCCAGTTCATCACGTTCAAAGGTTGGCAGGGCGCTGTCTTCGCCGGCGGGGCCGGCCGCGGACGTGAGTCGGCCGATCCTGGCGGCCGGAATACCCGCGTCAGCCAGAAGCGCCAGGGCCGCTTCGGTCCCGCTCGGGTCCAACGCCGCCAGCAGGGCGCCTGACGCCAACAGGCCCAGCGGGTCCAGTCCCAGCCCCGCGCAAATCCTCGCGGTCTCCGGCAACACCGGTACGCCGGTCACCTCGATCTCGAATCCAAGCCCGGCCGCCGTCGCGGTTTCCCGAACCGCCGTCGCGATCCCGCCTTCGGTCGGATCGTGCAGCGCGTGGAGGCCCGCCACCCCCTTCAGCGCCCGGGCCGCCGACAGCACACTGATCCCCGGGGCATCCAGCAGGTCGGCCGCGGCGGCGATCTCCAATTCCGTCAATCCCGCCGCGCGCAGCGCGGTTGCCGCTTCTCGCGCCAGCACCGCCGTCCCCTCTACGGCCGCTCCCCGGGTCAGCAACAAATCGTCGCCGGCCCGCGCGTTGCGCGGCAGCAGTAGTTCCGCCGGAGCCACCGTGCCCAGCATGCAGCCGATCACCAGCGGCCGGTCGAGCCCAACCGTGACCTCAGTATGGCCGCCGACCAGGCTGACCTCGATAGCGCGGCAGGCGCCCTCCAGTTGATCGAACACATCCCGCACCGCCGCCTCCGCCGTTCCCTCCGGCAGCAAAGCCGTCGCCAAGAACCAGCGCGGCCGGCCACCCATGCACGCAATATCGTTGGCGTTGACATGGATCGCGTAGTCGCCGATGCGGTCCGTGGCAAAGGTAATGGGATCGGTCTTGGCCAGGAGGTAGCGGTCCGAGCCGGGCGCAAAGTCAATCGCCGCCGCGTCAAGCCCCACCGCCCCCCCCACTACAACGTCCGGCCCCGACTCCAGCCCATTCAAGAGCCCGGCCAGCAATTCGGGCGGCAATTTGCCCGCCCGCAGTCCCCCGGCATCCGACTTCGGCAAAGCTGCACACCTCCGGGTCGGACTCGTCGCCCGCCACGATGGCCAGATTCTAGGGGACGCCGGGCCGCCGGTGATGCGAAACTCGCGTGACCAGCGAGCCGTCGCGGACAGGAGGATTAGCTGGTGCGAATACCCTCGCCAAGGAGTTTCGTCGCGGCGCGCCTCCGCGAACGCCTCGTGCGCGACCTGCTCAATCGCGGACCCGTGGTGTCCCGCCCTGTCGCGGCCGCCATGGCTCGAGTCCCTCGCCACGTGTTCGTCCCCGAGGTCTCAATCCGCACCGCCTACGAGGACCGCGTAGTCCTCACCAGGGAGCGGGATGGCAAAACCCTGAGCACCCTCTCGCAGCCGTCAGCAGTGGGACGGATGCTGGAGGACCTGCGGATGCTACCGGGCATGCGGGTGCTCGAGATCGGCGCCGGCACCGGCTACAACGCCGCCCTGCTGGCAGAGTTGATCGGGGATCCGAACCTCATCACCACCGTGGATATCGATGCAGACCTGGTCGAGCGGGCGCGCCGGTCGCTGGCCGCCGCCGGCTACCCGGGGGTGGAGGTCGTTCACGCCGACGGTCTGACCTACGAGCCGGATCACCCGGTGGACCGCATCGAATTGAGCGTTGAAGCACCCTTCATCGCCCCCGAATGGTTTCGCGGGTTACGCGATGGCGGGTTGATCTTGCTGCCGCTGAGACTGCGCGGGATCCGCTACTTCACACCGGCCATGCGGAAACATGGCGACCACCTGCGCGCCGAATCAGACTCCGGCTGCGCATTCATGTCGATGCGCGGTCCGGCGATTCCGGAGGGGCCGGCGTTGCGCGTGCCCGGGGTGGACGATGCAGAATTCAGCTGGGAAGGCCGGGGCGAGTTCCCGTCTGCAGGTCTGCGCGCGGCATTCCGCGCCGGTCCTCAGGTCCATCCCGAGGCCGTAGTCCCGCATCCGGGACTTGCCTACGTTGCGCTGGCCGACGACAACGTTTTCACGATGACGCCGCGCGGCCAGCCCGACGCCCGGGAAATTGGCTTCTACGACAGCTCCTCGCGCAGCGCCTGCCTGATCAGCGGCAGCACCCACGCGGAAGAACTCGGTGTTCGAAGCGTCGGCGGGGACGGTGCGTTCGCATCGTTCGTCACTCGCCTAGGCGAGTGGGATCGGCTCGGTCGGCCATCGCCGGGCAGCCGCGAGTTGCTTGCATATCCGGCTGCCCGAACCCCGTCTCCGGACCCGGGGTGGCATGTCCTTCACCGGCCCCACTTCAACTTCCTGATCGGACCCGGCCCGGCGCCGGCGGGCGGCTAGTCCGCGGCTGGCCCGGCCGAGGACCGGCCGGAAAAGTAAGCGCCGAGGCCGGCGAAAGCCGCGACCAGCAGCAGCCCGGCCACGGCCGAGAACAGCGACAGCAGCATCGCCAGGACCGCCATGGCATCCGTGCTGGCGCCAACCATGAACCGCTCCAGTCCGTAGAACCGGCGGCCCAACCGGCGCACCGCGATCCACCGCATACCCCCGGCCAGCAGAGCCACGACGGCGCCCACCGCCATCGCCATCGCCATCCCCAGGCTGGCCTCGCCCAGCATCCCGCCGACCAACCCGCCGGCAAGGACCCGGACCAGCAAAGCCGGCCTGGCCCAGAGGCCGGCCGTGGTCGGCAGTTTGTCGATAACGATATCGACCCCCAGCAGCAGCAGCATCGGGATCAGGAACGGCCACTCGGTGGCAAAGGCAAGCTGCGACCCGACCTCCGGGCCGCGCCCCGCACCGGCGGCAACACCCAGCATGACCACTGCCACAAATGGATTCAGTCCGGCGCAAGAAGCAATCGCCACTAGCGCCATCGCGGCCTCCCTACGAGCCCCGCCCCCCGGGCGACCCTCAAACGATCTCTCCGGACGTGGCCCCGCCGGCCGCCGCGCACGCATACGCATTCCCGGGCCGACCGGTGGTCTGCTGATAGCGCACCAAAATCTCGCCGGCGAACTCATCGGTCAGCGGTTTCTCGACCAGGTTCACGGTGCATCCGCCGAATCCGGCTCCGGTCAACCGGCCACCCACGAAACCCGGGCAACCGGAAGCCGCGGTAACCATCGCGTTCAATTCTGCGGAGCTCACCTCGTAATCATCCCGCAGGCTAAGGTGTGATTGCGCCATCAGTTCGCCGATCGCCGGTCGATCATCGGTCTTCAGGGCGTTGATCAGCGCCCCCACCCGCACGTTCTCGGTGACCACGTGGCGGCACCGTCGGTAAAGGACCGATCCCAGCTCCGAGCGACATTCCTCGACCAGGGCCGGCGACGCATCCCGCAAACTCCCCACTGCCGGGTCCCGTCGGCGAAGGAACTCAAGTGCCCGGCCACACTCGTCCAACCGTTGGTTGTAGGCCGACTCTGCTAGTGATCGGTCGGTCCGCGTATCGCACACGACGATCTCCAGCTCATCCGGAATCGGCACGAAGGTCGTCTCCAACGAGCGGCAATCCAGCATCATCGCGTGGCCGACCCGACCGCCGAGCACGATCATCTGGTCCATCAGCCCGCACTCCACCCCCACATATTCGTTCTCGGCCCAGCGGCAGATCGACGCCAATCGTTCGGGACCGGCCTGGCCCCCGTTAATCGCAATCGCGGCCAGGGCCACTGCCACCTCCAGCGCTGCCGAACTCGACAATCCCGCCGCCACCGGGAGCGTCGACTCGAGGGTCAGTTCGAACCCCTGGTCCAGTTCGATGCCCGCCTCCCGCAGGGAGACGGTGACCCCGTGCGCATAGTCGGCCCACCGCCCCGAACCCGGCGGGCCCTCCTCTCCCAGCCGGAAGGTGTCTTCCTCATCCATCGCGCGGGAGACCACCCGGACCATTTGGTCGGGTAACGGGGATACGATCCCGCGAACCTCCCGGTCGATGGCGGCCGGCAGCACCAGACCTTCGGTGTAGTCGGTGTGCTCGCCGATCAGGTTGACCCGCCCGGGGGCCCGCACCCAGTGACTCGCCGACCGGAGCGCCGGGTCCGCCAGCATCGGCACCAGCCAGTCAGGATTGCCCGTATCGCTCATTTCGGAGCGTTCAGCCCGAATCGGCCGGACCACCGAAATGCGCGTTCACTTCGGCGTATATCTCCGGATCCCCGATGTCCCACCAGTTCCCACCAAATACACATGCGTAGAGTGGGGCTTCCCGGTGCGCCCACTGGACGAATCCGCCGATCACGTCCAGGTTGTGACCCTCGTCACGGTACCGCTGGAACAGACCCAGTTCGGCGCGGCGGAACATATAGATCGCCACCGCCACAAGACTACTCGTCGGATTCGCGGGCTTCTCTTCGAACGACAGGATCCGATCGTCGGCATCCAATCCCAGGTTGTTGAATTTCGTGGCCGCCTGCACATCGCCGACATCGTAGAGGGCAACCGATGAGCCCTTGGTCTGCAACAGGGCATCCATCTTGCGCAGGTCAAAGTCACAGATATTATCCCCGGCCACGACCAGCAGGTCATCGTCAATCTCGGCGTTTTCGATCCCGAAGAGAACGTCGCCCACGGCTCCCAGGCGATCCTCCGCGCTAGTCGTCCCGTCGTTCAAGACCCGAACCGGAACATCACGCCGATGTTCGGAAGCCCATTCAACAAAGTCAGTGTGAAAACGCTGATTGGTGACAACGACGATGTCGCGAAGCTCGGGTAGTTCGACCACCCGGTCGAGTAGGTAGTCGACCACGGGGCGCCCGGCAACCGGCAACAGCACCTTCGACTGGTCCAGCGTCAGGGTTCCGAGGCGGGTTCCGTACCCGCCCGCCAGAACCAAACAGCGCAAGTCACACACCTCAAACACGGGGGCTGTGCAGCCCAAGAAGAGCGCCGAATTCTAGCACCGCGATAGGCTGCGGGGAGCGGCGGCGCCGCCGTCGCCCTCGCGACATCGGAGTTTTCCATATAATCCAGTTATCCGCATGTTCACGTGCGCGGAGCGGGATCACCACTTCAAGGAGCGGGATACGGTGGGATCCAACACCAGGGAATTGGTTTTCGGAGTGGTCGGGATAGTCATCCTGGTGGTTGCCGTCTGGGTCATGTTCAACCAGGCGGAGCCGTCTCCGGGTGGCGACTCGAGCGACGAGACGACGACCGCCACCGACGAGGCCGATCAGCTTCCGACGCGGATCGTTCTGCCCTCGGAAGATGACGTCGCCGCTCCGCCGACGCCATCACCCACCACCGCACCGACCCCCACCACCACTCCGATCCCGGATTCCCACGTCGTAGGTGACGGCGAGACCCTCACCACGATCGCCGCCATCTATGGCGTCGATCCCGACGACATCACCGCCAAGAACGGCCTGACCGACCCCAACAAGATCCTTGTTGGGCAGCGGTTGTTGTTGCCGACCGAAGGAGAGGATCTGCCTGAGCGCTGGTCAGGCCAGGTCGACGATCGCACCTACATCGTCCAGGAAGGCGATACGCTATTCGGCCTTTCCCAGGAGTTCGGCGTTTCCATCGAGGCGCTGATGGAAGAAAACGGGATTGAGGATCAAAACACCCTGTACGTCGGCCTGCTGATCGCCATCCCCGACCAGGTTGTGCCTCAGCCCTGACCGTCCGGGGTGTCCTTCGTGGAATCCCCGGCCGCAACTCCGGAGTCGACACCTTTGATCGACACCACCTTCCGCCGTCCGAGCCTCCAGCCGCGTTCCCGCAAGAGCCAGAGGGTGACGATCGTTCCCAGGGTCGCTCCAATAATCAAAACGACCAGCGGATTATCGAAGAAGGCCTCGATCGACTCGCGGTCTTCCTCCCAGCGCTCTCCGATGACCCATCCGATAGTGGTGTAGATCGTTCCCCAGATCAGGGCCGATATGGTGGTGTAGATGACAAACCTGGAGAATCGGACCCGAGCCACCCCCGCCGCGACCGCCACGGCGATGCGCAGTCCGGGTATAAGGCGACCCACGATGATCACTGCGGCGCCGTGCCGGGCAAACCACCGCTCTACCCACTCCTGCCGTTCCGCGGTGAGATGGAGCCACCGCCCATAGCGCTCCACGATTCGCGTACCCAGAGATCGCGCAATCCAATACAGGGCGCTGGCCCCGGCCGTGGCCGATCCCGCCGTCACCAGCACGATCAGAATCGGCGATGCCTTGCCGGCGGAAACCTGCGTACCCATGAACACGATCGCCAGATCGCCGGGCAAAGGCAGTGGCAGACCGGCTTCTTCCACGCCGATCAACAGGGCGATGGCCTTGTACTGGTGCAACTGCAGGAAGGCCATCAGCGTGTCCCGCAGATCCGCGAAGAACTCCATTATTGGGCGTAGCGGGCCGCGTCTGATTCCACCGCGACTCGCTCAGCAGAGTCTATCGGAATCTCAGCCACTTCCAGTATGTCCGCCGGTCTGAGCAGCTGCCACCGAGCAAGGCCCGCCCGCCCGGTCGCCGGTCCGGCTAGGCGGCCAGCGTGTCGCCGATGACCACACGGTTTCGACCGGATCGCATGGCTTCCATCAACGCCTGATCGGCGCAATCAATACGTAACCACATTTTGGCTGACATACCCTATGCCTCTAACATCGCCGACGAACCCTCAGACGACGGATTTCGAGCCACAACGCTTGTCTCCCGCAAAAACATTCTGGCCATCAGTCCCTCCCGGGCCACGAGATCGGGAATTCTATCATGGACCCTATGGGTTGAGTCGCTCCGTGCCCGGTTCCCCCGGCTGGTTCGGGGGCACCCATGTGGAGCCATTGACCGCCCTCTCGGCAGTGAGCGGCCGCCACCGTGCCGCGCCGGCGGCCACCACCTGATGTTGCTGCCCGGGTTGCTGCTGCTCATCCTGATTGTCGGCGCGGGCCTGTGGTCCGCGGCCGCGATCGTACGCCGGTTGCTGGGCGAGCCGGGCCCACTCATCGTCTTCGGCCTGGCCATTCTGGTGGCAACGGTCTTCCAGGGCTTCGCGCTCCTCTGGCTTCCGATGCTCCTGCCGACCGGCTGGTCCAGCGTCGTCGCCGCGGCTGGCCTGGTCGCGCTGGCAATCGCAATCCAGCGGCTGATCCCGGCATCGGCACTCCCCGTCACACAGCCAACATCCCCCGGCATCGGACCGGGCGGCTTCGCCGTCATCGTCGGAGTTTCGGTCTGCATCTATATCTCCGCACTAGCGTTCTGGTTCGAGGGAACCGCCGGCGGCGCCGATGTCGCCACCGAGTACCTGCACAGCGGACTGGTGGCAACGATCGGTCGCGGCAACTTTCCCGTGGTCAACCCGTTCGAGCCCGATTTCTTCATGACCTACCGATTTTCGGTCCATACGCTCGCGTCCGCCACCCAGAATCTACTGGGAATCGACGTACCCACTCTGATTCCGCACTTTCTTGGCGCCCTCAGCGTCGGCCTATTCCTGGGCACCCTGAGCGTGGTCGCCCGCCTGACGCGCAACCTGAAGGCCGGCATCATCGCCGGGTTGCTTCTGTGGGGATGGGGGCCGTTGTACTGGCTCGGCTTGCCGGCCTACGCCGCCCGGGAGGGCCTCGGCGAGGCACTCGCCCTGGTGGCCCGCAGCCCGGAGGCCATGACCTGGTCGGGAGTGTTCCTCGGCCCGACGTTCACCATGGCAACCCACAACCCCACCAACATCTTCGGCTTCTTCCCGGCCCTGGCCTCCCTGTGGCTGGTCCTCGAACTCGCCGACAGCCGGCAATCCTCCCGCGGCCGCGCGGCGCTGCTTGGCCTGCTGGTCGTCACCCTGACCCTGCTGGCGGCGGCCAGCGAGTACTTTTTCGCGGCCGTCGCCGCGGCCATCGTCGGGTACGGAATTCTGATGATGTGGCGGCTCCGGCGATCGCGCTGGTGGCTCCCGGCCCTGCCCATCGCCGGCCTGATCCCGGCGGCGGCCCTAGCCCTCACGACCTCCAGCGTTCTCGGCGGCATCTTCCGGGGCGACCGCGCAGTCCTTCAGCTTGGCGTCTATTTGAACAGCGAGGCGCCGGGCAGTTTCACCAGTTGGGGCTACAACTCCGGGGGGCCGCTCTTCTTCTGGTCCGACGGCGACCAGCACGAAGTTGGATTCCTGAGCTGGGAATACCTGGTCGACGGCGGCCTAGTCACACTCCCGCTGCTGGTCATCGTAATCGCCTACGCCGCGCGGCCCGATCGCCCGACCTTCATCTTCGCCCTTGCCGGCGCCGCCGGCGCGTTGGCCGGCACCGTGTTCCATTTCGAGTCTTCTCCGCCCGATATCTACCGCTTTGCGCACTTCGGCGCCGGCTTCGGTTTCGTCACCCTCGGCATCTGGAGCGCCACGCAGGTCCGGGCTCCCAGACTTCCTGATCGGGCCCGTCACATAGTCCTTGGCCTCGTCGGCGGCCTATCCCTGGTGGCATTCCTGACGAGTTCCATCGCCTGGCCGGGCATGATCGCCCAGGCCGAAAACGCCGACTCCGGCGCCGACCAGCCGGTAATCGATTTTCTCCTCGCCGAAGCCGATGTCACCGATGGCCTGCTGGTCCTGTGGGGATCGCGTACCGCCTACGATCTATACGATTCCCGCAACGACCAGGTCACCGCCCGGATTTCCGCCGCCACCGGTCAGTTCATCCCCTACGGATACCATCACCTATCGCACGCTCAGGAGTACTCATCGGTCTATGGCTGGGCGCAGGAGACGCTTCGCGAGGAATACCTCGACGAGCTTCGGATTCGCTTCATTTACCACAATCCCAACCGCGCGACCGACCAGCAGCGAACCGCCCTGCAACGACTGCTCGCAGCCGATTTGATCGCGCCGGTCCTCGAATCCACAATTGTCCCGGGTGAACCGCGGATCCTCTACGAGTACTCCCCGGCTGGGATTGGAGAACCGATTGACTGACGAAGACCGGATGAACCTCGACCAACTCCGCGAATTCGACACGCCCACCGTAAGCAACGCGGTCGAGCGTTTGAAATTGCGGGATCGGACCGACGGCTTCATGGGGCTCGATATCCGTTGTATGTTCCCGGATCTGGGCCGGATGGTCGGTTACGCCGTCACCGCCACAGCGCGCAGCACGGTACCCGGCCCACCGGGTTCGCGATCCGGCTTCGCAACACTTTTCCAGACCCTTAAGGCGGCGCCCAAACCGGCCATCCTGGTTTTCAAGGATGTCGGTCCCGATCGGCGGCGATCGTGCCATTTTGGCGACATGATGGCTACATCCGCCGCGAAACTCGGCGCCATCGGCCTGGTCACCGACGGCGGCGTCCGCGATCTGAGCACCGTCCGCGCGATGGGCTTCCACTACTTCGCCGCCGGCGCCACCCCGGCCCACGGAAACTACGAGATCGTCGAGGTCGACCTGGACATCATGGTCGGCGGCACGCTTGTCAGTCCGGGATCGCTGATCCACGCCGACGAGAACGGGGTAGGGGTGTTTCCCGCCGGCGTCACCGCCGATTTGCTGCAGGCCGCCCGGGTCGTACAGGAGCGTGAGGCGGAGAGGATGGCGCAGATGGCGGAGCCCGACATCCACCTGGCATCGTTCTGGGGCGGGTCCGGTGAATAGGGAGAGGCCCGCGCAACGGGACCACTTGAGACGGCAGAACCGCCCGGTGCAGGGGCCTCTCCCTCATGAAAACGACCGGGGCGCCGATCACGTTACGATTCGCCACCAGCGAGAGGCTTGATCCGCTTTGAATACTGCAAACCACCCCTTCGACCTGGTCATCACCGGCGGAAGGGTCATCGACCCGGCAACCGGCCTCGACGGAATCCGCGATGTGGCGGTGCGCGGCGGTGAGGTTGCGGCAATCGAGTCGCAGATCCCAACTAACGGCGCCCGAACCCTGGACGTAGCCGGATGCCTGGTGACTCCGGGGCTCGTCGACATCCACGTCCACGTCTATCGCGGGGCCACGTTCTGGGGCGTCGACGCCGACGAAATCGGAACTAAGGGTGGCACCACTACCATGCTCGACGCCGGCAGCACCGGCTCACAGAACTATCGCGGTTTCAAGGAGTGGGTTGTCAATCCGGCCCGGGTACGGGTCCTCGGTCTGATGAACCTGAGTGAGATCGGCTTGGTGTCCAACAAGGGCGAACTCAACGACCCGGCGTTCGCCGACCTGGCCGGGGGGATCGCAGCGATCGGGGCGTTCCCCGAAACCTTCATCGGCTGCAAGATTCGGCTCAGTGGACCGCTCGTGGGATGGGGCCAGCAGGGTCGCCACCACGCCCAGCAGGCCGTGAAGATGTCCCACGACGCGGGTACATTTCTGATGGTCCACATCGGCAACTCGCCGATTCCGATGGAAGAACTGCTCTCCATGTTGCGCCCCGGCGACATCGTGACCCACTGTTACCGGGCCGGCGCCAACAACCTGTTTGACGAAAACGACCAGCCCACTACCGCCGCCCGGGCGGCGCGCGATCGCGGGGTGTTGTTCGACATCGGCCACGGCTCCGGCAGTTTCCAGTACGAACGCGCCCGCAGCGCCGTCGCCGCCGGTTTTATGGCGGACTCCATCAGCACCGACCTCCACGTGGCCAACATCGACGGCCCGGTGCACGACATGCCGACGACCATGGCCAAGATGCTCGCCCTGGGCGTCCCCTTGCTGGAGGTCATCCAGCGCTCTACGTGGGAGCCGGCCGGCGTGATCGGATTGCAGGACCAGGTCGGCAGCCTGCAGGTCGGTCGGGAGGCCGACATCGCGGTGCTGCGGCACCGGGAGCGCGAAGTCATCTTCACCGACTCCATGGGTACCGAATGGACCGGCCACCACGAACTCACGGCCGAGCACACGATTCGCGCCGGGGAGATTCTCTAGCCCGGCACCGGGCGGGGCGGAATCGGCGCTGGCGACATCCCGGCCGTTGCTCGCGCCTTCGCGGACTGTAACGCCGGCAGAACCAGTTCACTACGACGTTATACCCTGTAGCCATATGGTTGCACCCACCCCGGGGTGAGGTAGGCTGAGGGCCGCTTGCGAACCCGAAATCGTGAAGCAGGTCATCCCCATGGACAGAGAAATTAAGGTAAGCGTGCTCGCCCGCTGGCGCTCCGTCGAAGGCCACGTGCGCGGAGTCGAGCGCATGGTCGACGAAGACGCCTACTGCGTCGACATCCTCAAGCAGACCCTCGCCATCCAGGGCGCCATCGAGAAGGTCAACGCTCTTGTTCTCGAAAGCCATCTCCAGCACTGCGTCACCACCGCCATCCGCAGCGATGACCGGGCCGAGCGCGAGCGCGTGATCAGCGAGTTGATGGACGTCTTCCGCGGCTCCGGTCACCTGAAGCG
>MPLZ02031376.1_pt1 | contig 13802 bp, 10 predicted proteins | sample 1617311 | NCBI WGS metagenome assembly MPLZ02 (sample SAMN05944806, study PRJNA350692) | marine metagenome | biome: marine; feature: ODZ; material: water; isolation source: 160 m water sample filtered on 0.2 um supor filter | place: Pacific Ocean | collected 2012-04-08 | depth 160m m | reverse complement strand
GCGTCGTCTTTTCCAACATCATTTGCTCGCGGCTCTTCGGCCGGTCGCTCTTCGACGTGCAACTGCTCGCTCGCGGCTTCGACTTTTCGCTTGGCAAGGACAAAGTCGTCCTTCAGCAAAAAACCATTCGCAACTACGTCACTCATGACTTCGTGCAGGTCACCCCCGAGACGCCCTGCAACCGGGCACTCGAGCACCTGCTCGCCGCCGACCAGACGGAAGGCTACATCGTCAGCGAAAAAGACACCTACCTTGGCCAGGTGACCCTTAACGAGTTGCTGCACATCCAACGCAATCCGGCCAAGGACAATCCCGCCGTGGGCGAACTCGCGCAGCACGAACAGATCACGCTCACCGACATGACTTCGATTTTCGCGGCGATGAAAAAAGTGGAGGACTTCGTCGGCGAAAGCGTCCCGGTCGTCAGCGCCAAGGATCACCTCAAGCTCGTCGGCGTCATCCCCGAGGGCAACATCTTCAAGGCCTACTCCGATGCCATCGAGGAAATCCGCCAAGATGAATACGGTGACAGCTAGGCCACCAATCCACGCACCACACGAAAAACACCCTCCTCGCCGGAACTGGCAATTTGAGATGCGGCAATGTTGAGGCCGTGCTTGGCCAAGTACTTAGCCAAGGTTTGCTGAGTGTGGCGGTACGAGAAAAAAAGGCACAATGCGTGTCCGGCAGCAAACTCGACCGACTCGCCGGCAACGCTCAATTGAAGCGTTTCGGAAAACTCAAAGTCGGCGATGATCCGCAGCAAGCCGACAACTTCCTCGATGCCAAATCGCAATTCCCCCGTCGACGCCGACACGCCCAAGCCTTCGAGAAATGACGACAGCCAGTCACAAGTCTCGGCGTTATCGTACTGTGGCAGAACAGCTTCCACGCCCCCTCGGTAACTATCACCAGGCGCGAGGTTGGCGCTGAGCAGCAACTGGTCGCCCTCGCACAGCAACGCCGCCAAGCGCGGCAGGATCACGTCCGGATCGAGGTTCGGGATCATGCCGAAGAAGGTGAACACGCGCTTGGTTTGCAGCGGAACGATTCCGTCGAGCAGTTGGCCAAGGTCGGGCGCGTTGGCCAAGTCGCACACAAGCGGGTGGATTCGTTCGAGCGGCAACTCGGCCGCCGCCGCTTCGCGCGCGACCCGCGTCATCGCTTGGCTGACATCACAAGGCACGTAGTCGACGGTTGGGTGAACCGACTTCAGCTTGGCCAGGAAGCGGGTGTCCTTTTGTCCTCCGCCGCAGCCCAAGCCAACGAGACATACCGGTCTGCCCGACGCTTGCCCAAGTGACTCGTCGAACGCCCAGTCGTAAATCGACTGCACGCCGGTGTCCGTACGCGACGGGGAATGCGCCCGGTGCACTGCAAACCATTTCTGCGTCTGCCGATCGCCATCATACAAAAACCTGGGCGGCACTTGGCCAAGCCGAAGGCCATCGAGCAACTGCCGCTGAACCGCGTCGGGGAATTGGCTCGGATGAACGATCACGTTTGGCGTTGGCTCCGCCTCTGCTGCTGCATCATTAAAGCGACTTTTTGATCTGCTTGAGCTGGTCGGACTCGGGACGGTTTTTGTAGTAGTCGTCCAGCGGGAAGCAGCCGCTGATCATGCCGTTGCGCGGGCCAGTGGTGCAGTCGCTGAACGTGCGGCAAATGCGCCGGGACGCCAGCGAGCCGTTGGCCATCGCGTCGGGGAGCATGTCCGGATAACTCAACACCATCCGCCCCAGGCCCACGACATCCACCCACCCTTCGCGCACAAGGCGCTGTGTCACGTGCGGCAAATAATCCTGCAGATAACTGTACGCGCAACCGACGATCGCCACATCGTCCGGGGCGGACGACCGTATTTGGCGGACGACCTGTATCTGCCGCTCGACGTCGATGAGCGGATCGTGCGCCGGTTGGTAGCCGTCGGAGGGCGGATAGGCGGCGGGCCGCTGGATGTGCGGATTGTAGTACGGCGACCCGGCGCTGAGGCTGATGAGCTTGACTCCCAAGTCGGAACACAGGCTCACAAACTGTTGTGGTTCAGCAAGATCGACCTCAAGTGGATTACCGGGATTCAGCCCGAATCCGTAATGGTACGGCAGACAGTGAGAGAAATCCTCCGGGATACCGGGGCCGAGTTTGCCCGGCTGCGACCGGGCCGGGTCAGGCCGAAACGGCACGAAGTCAAACGCACTCACGCGAACGATCACATCGATCTCGTTTCCGTCTGCGCGAATGCCGTCGATGATCTTGCGCAGGATGCGTGTGCGGTTCTCGAACGAGCCGCCGTACCGGCCGGGCCGCGTGCGAGCACTGAGAAATTCATGCAGCAGATAGCCGTGACAATGCTTGAGGTCGATGAAGTCCGCCCCCGCCCCGGCGGCGAGTCGCGCGGCGCGGACGTAGCTGCTGATCAGTTCGGCGATCTCGGCATCGGTCCAAATCTGTTCGTTGCTGGTGACGCGGGATTTGGCGTCGAGCAGCGGATGCCGGTAGGCAACCCGCGGTTCGTACCGGGTTTTCTCGTTGGGCCGACAAAAGCGTCCCGAGTGCGTAAGCTGAAAGCCAATCGCCAGATCATCGGTGGAGCCATAGCGCTCGGCGTGTGTCGCGATCAGCGCCTCGCGCAACCCGGCGATGGCGGCCTGATTTTCCTCGTTCAGAATGAGCTGGTTCGGGTTGGCACGACCATCGGGCCGCACGGCCATCGCCTCGCCGCCGAGAATCAGCTTGGCTCCGCTCTGTCCGAAGCGTTGCCAGCGGCGGGTCATTTCATCGGTGACACCGCCACTGGTCGTGCCGTCCCAGCCCTCCATCGGGTGAATGGCGATGCAGTTGCCCGGTGTCTTGCCGCCAAGCGTGATACGGTCAAGCGGCTTGGCCAAGGGCGACTCGGCCGCGGGCAGGATCGAGTCATCGCACGGCAGGTCAAGGCCAAGCGAGGCCACGTGCTCGCGGAAGGCTTGCGGGGTTTTCAGCGACGGAATGCGCGTGAGATTGAACGACTCGGCCACGGTGTGTCAGTAATCGAAAAAGGTGAGGTAGCACTCGCCGCGCGCCTCGCGGAGGAGCATCAGTGCCAGTTCGCGCGCGTGGTAGTCGCCCCACATCGAGCTTTCGCCACAGGGGATTCTGCTGCCATGCGGGACATGGTCCCAGCCGTTGGGCCGATGGTAAATCGAGTGCAACACCAAGCCTTGATGCTTGGCGTCCGTGGAGAGGTACGGTTGCTGAAACAATGTGTTTGCGATGGTCAAGCCGGCCTGCCGGTAACGGGTGCCGCCGGCTTTTTTTCCGCTGGCGATCAGGTAGTTGCCCAAGCGAACCAGCCCCTGCGCCGCAATCGCCGCCGCAGAGGAGTCAACCGGCTCAAAGCCGTTGTGCGGGTTCGAGTGCTTGGACAAATAGTTGCCCAAGCGGTGCAACTCCGGCGCGCCGGTGTCCCAGACGGGAACGCCGTCGGTGCAACTGTTGGCAACGTAAAAATCAGCGGTGGCGGTGGCGGCCTTCAGCAACATGGCACTCAACTTGCGCCGGCCGCCGAGTGGCTTGAGCGCGGTGTCCTTCAACGTGCGGAAAAACTCGAGTTGCTCGGCATAGCCGCAAATCGCCCAAGCCAGGCCACGCGTCCACGTGCTGAACGGCGAGTAGCCCTGCTGCGAGTTCGGACAACGGTAACTGCCGTCATTCAGGTTGAAGATGCTCTCGTGTGCCGTGCGGCCGCTCACGTCGTATGCGTCGCGGCCTTCGCTGTAATATACCCCGTACGCCGCCGTCGCCTCGGCGTGTTGCACCAGTCGCCCGAGCAGCGAAATTCTTCGATCCCGCTCCCCCATCAACGCATGGCCAAGTTGGTGCGCCACGGCGAGTGAACGGAGTGAGCGGATCGTGTCTATGAACAGTGAGTGCGGGCCGTTGAACGAGTAGATGTAGCCGCCGTTGGGAACGTCCGTCCAGCGTGCCGCCTGCACAGCGCCGGAGACCTTGAGAGCCAGCTCGTAAAACTCCATCTCACGCGGGTCGTGGGCAAGCTTCCCCTCGCGCATGAGCCGACGAAGGTTGCCGTAGGTGGAGACGTTGTTGAAGCCGTGGTCGTGCACGCCGGTGTGCGACACGTGCGAGGCCATGTGCTTCACCGTGCCGTTGCGGCCGATCTTCAAAAACTGATCGTCGCCAGTAGCGTCGTACTGCAGCACGGCCGAGCCAAACTGAAAGCCCTGCGTCCACTCGGTCCAGCCGCGCGTGGTGTACCGGCCCTTCACGGTGAACACCGGCGTGCCCCTCGACGCGCGCCAGCTCTTTTGAATGGATAAAATCTTTTGCCCCGACAACACAAAAAAACGCTCCAGCTTGGGAAGGAGTTTCTGCGGTGTCAGCCTGCGGTCAATCCTGATGGCCATGGTTTAAAGTTTGCGAACGTTGAAGCCGCCGTCCACGTTGAACACCTCGCCGGTGGTGAACGGAAAATAATCGTGCGCCAACGCCATGACCGCCTTGCCAACATCACTTGGCTCGCCCCAGCGGCGGATCGGCGCCAATCCGTCGGCGATGAGCTTGTCGTATTTTTCTCGCACCGGCGCGGTCATGTCGGAGGCGATCACGCCGGGACATACCTCGTAGACGTTGATGCCGTGATCGGCCAGGCGCGCGGCGAAGAGCTTGGTCACCATCCCCAGACCGGCCTTGGCCACGCAGTAGTCGCCGCGATTGATCGAGACGGCGTGGGCGCTGACCGAGGAGATGTTGATAATTTTCGGTCGGCGCTCGGCGTCGGCTTCGGCCTGCTCCACCATCCAGCGTGCAGCCAATTGGCTGAGAAAAAAAGGCCCCTTGAGGTTGATGGCCATGAGTGCGTCCCAGTTTTCCTCGGTGGCATCGAGTAGATCGGCGCGGCCGATGGAGGTGATGCCGGCGTTGTTGACGAGCAGGTCCAGTCGGCCAAGCGACTCACGGGTGAACCCGATCAACCGCTCTCGATCCCCCGCTTGGCCAACGTCAGCCTGACACACCTCGGCACGGATCGCTTGGCCGGCGGCAGTGGCCCGCTCGGCGCAGAGCTTGGCCGTCTCGTTGGCCGCCGCTTGGTTTCCGGCGTAATTGATCACCACGTCGAACCCCACCGCGGCCAATTCAAGCGCAATGCCGCGGCCGATCCCGCGCGACGCACCGGTAATGAGAGCCACCTGATTCATGTGCGCCAAAGCCTAAAGAATAACCCGTCCGGTGAACATTCAAAACCTCTTTGCCAGTTTGATAACTATTAAGGATAGGCAGGAAAAGTGCCTCCCTTTGCCAAGTGCTTGGCTAGGCAGTTTAACAAACTGCCGCCGAAAAGTTGATTGCATCGGGGACAGCTTTGCGTTTAATGTCCCGGCCGTTTCACACGAAACTTTTGACAGAAAACACCATTGAATCATGGCAAAACCGATTTATCACAGCAGTATTGAGGGGGCGCAGCACGGCGGCAAGGGGCTCGAGGGCTTTCTCGCCTTCGCCAAGGAGGCCGGGGCCGACGGCGCGCAACCCAGCCACTACATGCTTGAGGATGGCGATACCGGCGAGGCGTTCAAAAGCCCGCAGGATATCCGCAACACGTTCGAGAAACACGGCCTCAAACTTGACGGCGTGAGCGGCCACTGCGCGTTCTGGGTGCACACTAGTGCGTGGACCGGCACCCGGAGCGGCCACCCGTTTATCCACGGCCCGAACCAGGAGAAGAGCCCGGAGGAACTCGAGCAGTGGTACGAGGCGTATATCTTGCGCATGATGGATTTGTGCGCCGAGCTTGGCCTGAAGATTCTGCCGATGTTCTGGGGCGTCTCCCACGGCTGGGAACTGGCCACCGGCTATCCGTGGGGGTTCTGGGCCGGGCCGGGTTTCGACCTCGTCAAGGCCGGCGAGGAGCGGTTCGTTGAAAAGACGGCCAAGATTCGCGCGCACGCCAACAACCTCGGCATTCGCATCGCGCACGAGATTCATCCTGGCACCGCCGCAATGTGCGCGGAAGAGTTCGGTCGCCTCGTCGAGATTTGCGACGGCGACGAATGCCTCGGCGTCAACGCCGACCCGTCGCACTGCTGGGAGGGCGAGGACTGGGAAACTCGCTTCACCCACCCCGCCGTGCGCAACCGCGTGTACGCCTGCCACGTGAAGAACTTCGTCGTTCGGCCCGGCGTGCCGCTGCGGCGCATGGACGGTGACTGGCACAACCGCGCGATGCAGTTCACCGACCTCGGCAGCGGCGACTTGAACATGGTGCGCTACGTCGAGATGCTCATCAACATCGGCTACCCAGCACGCTACAACAAGATCATGGGCGCCGAGACTGCCCCGCTCATTGCCGAGACCGAGAGCGCGTACCGCGACGCGGATGCCACCGCCATCGAGGGCATCCAGTTCGTGCGCGACAACCTCTGCTTCCCCGTTGCCGAAGGCTCTTTCGAAGACGACATGGGGGCGTAAGTCTCATACAGATAAAATAAAGGCCCGGTAACAGCCGGGCCTTTTTCTTTCATATTGGTTTTGCCTATGCCTTCAGTTCATCCACCTCCATGAAGGCGTAGCAGAGCATGTGGGCGATGCCCATTTGGCAGTCCTCGGCGCGACCGTAGTGGGTGTCATCGATCACGATCGTCTCCTTGGCCAAGTCGGCCAACTTGCCGCGCTTGCCGCCAATGAGCGCGATGGTGTGCAGCCCGTTTTCATTTGCCCACTCAAACGCCTTCACGAGATTCGGTGAACTGCCGCTCACGCTCATCGTCAGCACGATGTCGCCCGCTTGGCCGTAGTTTTCGAGTTGGCGCAGATAGACGTCCTCGTACGAGTAGTCGTTGCCGATGGCGGTCATCCAGCTCACGTTGTCGTTGAGCGACAAAACCTTGAACCGCTTGCCCAGCGCGTCGGACGAGCCCTTGCCCAGGTCGGTGGCAAAGTGCGACGCGTTGGACGCACTGCCGCCGTTACCAAACAGAAAAATTTGTCGGCCCGCCTCGTGGGCTTCCTTGAACTTGAGGATGATCGACTCAACCTGCTCGACCGGAATGGAATCGAGTGCGGCCTTTTCGGCTTCGATGTAATTGGCGATCCATTCGCGCATGAGGCACACCGTCGCAGAACTCACCCGGCATTCAAAGCCAAAAGCAGCGCGCCGACCGGCACGGCGGACTCGCCAAGCTTGGCCAGGTGCACGCTTGGTCCCGGCTTGAGCACGTCCATGATCGCCTGGCCAAGCGCGGACTCGACGCCGGAGCGGAGCGGCTCGCCGATCAGCGACAGGCCGCCGCCGAGAATAACCGCCGCCGGGTTGACCAGATGCACGACGTGCGACAGGCCAAGCGCAAGCCCGGCGCAGGTCTCGTCGAAGATCGCACGAGCCCCGGCATCGCCGTCGGCCATCGCCTTGGCCAAGTGCCGCGACTCGCCGCCCTCGCCATCGAGCCGGCTGGCCAAGGGCGAGTCGAGATGGGCGGCGGCGTACTCACGAAGCCGCCGGTCCACCGCCCAGCCGGAACAGCGCGACTCGAGCGTGTCACCCATCGGGTTCAGCCGCACATGGCCGATCTCCGCCTCGGTCAGCGAATGGCCGTGATAGATGCTCCCGTCGACCACCAGGCCGCCGCCGATGCCGCTGCCCAGCGTGACGTAAAAGACCGGGGTCATGCCCCGCCCCGCCCCGGCGAACGCCTCGCCGAGGGCGGCCGTATTGCCGTCGTTTTCGACGGCCACCGGCGCACAGGCGGCCTGTTCGGACAGCCAGTCGCGGAGCGGGAAATCGTCCCACCCGGCGACCTGATGTGAGCAACAGGTTCGGCCGGTTGCGCGATTGACCGGCCCGCCGAAGCCGACGCCGACGGCGGTGATTGTTTGCCGCGCCGCGATGCCGGCCAAGGCACCGGCGATCTGCCCCCGGATGCTCTCCGCACCCCCCGCCAGATCGGCGGCAAAGCGCTGCCGGCCGATGATCGACGCGTTGCCGTCGCCGGTGACCACCTGAATCTTCGTGCCTCCAATCTCGATGCCAACCAAAACAGACTCCATGAAACCGAGCGGTTTATTGCCCGAGCCGCCGCCGAAGTCGAGAGAGGCATTTTGGCATTGCCATTTCTGGCTGATTGGCTTCGACTGCCGCGCATGCACTCCATGCACATTTTCCGATCCATTGCCCTTGGCCTGACGCTAACGTTTTCGACCCAAGCCATCGCCCACCCCGACCAAGTCGCCGCGGCGGACATGGCCAACGCGGCCAACGCCTTCCTCGCCACGCTCAAGCCGGATCAGAAGGCCAAGGCGATGTTCAAACTCGACGACGCCAACCGCACCCGCTGGCACTTTGTCCCGACGGAGATGCACCCGCGCCACGGGCTGTCGTTCCGCGAGATGCAGCAGGACCAGCAGCACATGGCCTATGCGCTGCTGGCCTCGGTGTTGAGCACCCGCGGGCTCCAGAAGACGGCACAGATCATGAGCCTCGAGCAGATCCTGCACGATGCCAACCCAAAAGGCCGCTTCGCCCGCGACCCGAAGTGGTACTTCATCAGCATCTTCGGCAAGCCAAGCGTCGAGGGCACCTGGGGCTGGCGGTTCGAGGGGCATCACCTCTCGCTTAGCTTCACCGTGGTGGACGGCCACATCGGCGGGTTGACGCCGGCCTTTCTCGGCACCAACCCCGGCAAAGTGCTCGACGGCCCGCGCAAGGGGTTGCAGGTGCTCGCCACGGAGGAAAACACCGCCCGCGCCCTGGCGAGCTCGCTGAATGCCGAACAGCGCAAGGAGGGCATCGTCGCCGAACGCGCGCCGGCAGACATCATCACCAAGGCCGACCGCAGGGCACGGCGACTCGAGCCGCTTGGCCTGGCTGCATCGGAGATGAACAAAAAACAGTTCACCCAGCTCTGGGAACTCATCGAGGAATACCTGCGCAACCACCGCCCTGACCTGGCCCAAGAGGGGCTAAAGCATTTCGAGGGACTCGACCTCAAGAAGATTCACTTTGCCTGGGCCGGATCTCTCGAACCGGGCCAGGGACACTACTACCGCATCCAGGCGCCGGACTTCCTGATCGAGTACGACAACACACAGAACAGCGCCAACCATGTCCACTGTGTCGTGCGCGACCTGAGGCATGACTTCGGCGAAGACCTGCTCCGGCAGCATTACGAGCAGCACCACAAAAAGTAGGCGCATTTTTCACAACAGCCTTTCGCAAGGCCGGCGGTGCGGGTAACGTGCCCCGGCCTTGGCCTTTCCCCGGGCGCTTGGCAAGCGCCAAACTATTTTGAGCAACCCTGACAGCACAACTGCAAAGGAGGAACTCACCCGGCCTACGGTTGGCCAACGGATCACGGTGCGCATTGACGACGTGGCGTTTGGCGGCGAGGGGGTCGGGCGCGTGGATGGGTTCGTCGTGTTTGTGCCGCTGGTGATCGAGGGCGAGACGGTCGAGGCCGAAATCACCGAGGTGAAGAAAAGTTTCGCGCGCGCCAACCTCGTCAAAGTCGTCGAACCGGCGGAAAGTCGCGTCGAGCCGGAGTGCAGCTATTTTGGTGACTGCGGCGGCTGCCAGTACCAGCACATGGCGTACGAGGCGCAGCTGACGATGAAGCAGAAACAGATCAAAGCGCTGTTCGAGCGCATCGGCGGTTTTTCGGAGGGCAAAATTGCGCCAGTTGTCCCCTGCCCGCAACCGTACAACTATCGCAACCGCATCCTCATCCGCAGCCAGTGGAACGGGAAGACAAAGAAACTGCTGGTCGGTTTCCGCAAACGCAACTCGCACTGGGTCGTCGAGGTGGACGACTGCAAAATCGCCGAGCCGGCGTTGAACGCGCAGATTCCCGAGGTCCGCAACAACCCGCCGAACAAGGGCGGCGTGAAAGTGAACCTGCGCGTGGCACAGGAGGACTGGGTGGTGCCGGATCACTCCTTTTTCCAGACCAACTATTTCATGCTGCCGCGGATGGTCGAGGTGGTGCGCAGGATTTTTCAATCGAGCGGCTCGGACTATCTCATCGACACCTACTGCGGCGTCGGGTTTTTGGGGATCGAGTTGGCCAGCCTGGCCAAGCGCTACGCCGGCGTGGAGTACGACCACCGCGCCATCCTTGCCGCCCGCGAGAACGCGGCCAAGTTCGGCGGCGACAACGGCGAGTTCGTCGAGGGCCGCACCGAGCATCTGCTGCCGGAGCTCTTGGCCAAGTTCGCGGACGGCAGCACCTCCGTCATCCTCGATCCGCCCCGCAAGGGCTGCGCGGCAGCGGCGATTGGCCAACTGCGCGAAATCCGGCCGGCGCAGATCATCTATGTCTCGTGCCATCCCGCCACCCTGGCGCGGGATTTGAACGCTCTCTGCGCCGACGGGGTCTACCGTCTGGAGCAGGTCGTTCCGCTGGACATGTTTCCCCACACCCAGCACGTGGAGTGTGTGACCGACCTGCGGCTGAACACCAGCACGTGAACCGCGACACAGAAGATTTTCCCGCCAAAACCAGCCTTGCAAAGGATGGGCGGGTTGGTTTCAAATGTCGCCGCAACCGAGTCGATGGCAGAACATAGCAACCCGCTGAAGTCATTCACTGCAACTCGCCTCCCTTGGGCCGTCGCCCTTGGCATGGGGGTGCTGTATCTGCTCACGCTGCATTCGTGGATCAGCTTTGCGAGCCTGCCTGCCGTGTCGGACATCGGGGGGTGGACCGACCGGCCGCAGTTCGAAGCCCCGCTGCTGTATCTGCTCACCCTTCCGCTGCGGGTGCTCCCAGCCTCGGTGGTGCCGGTGGCTATGAACGCCCTAGCGGCGCTGTTCGGGGCGCTGACGCTGGCGCTGATGGTGCGCTCGGTGCTGCTGCTTCCGCATGACCGCACCAAGGAGCAGCGGCAACGCGAACAAAACGCACACTCGCTGCTGAGCCTGCGCAGCAACTGGGTGCCCGCTCTGTTTGCGGCACTGGTGTGCGGCCTGCAGCTGAGTTTCTGGCAACACGCCACCGCCGGCACCGGCGAAATGCTCAACGTGCTGTTGTTCGCCTTTGTCATCCGATGCCTGCTTGAGTACCGGATCGACCACAAGACCCGGTGGCTCACCCGTGCCGTGCTCGTTTACGCGATCGGCATCACGAACAATTGGGGTATGGTGGGATTCCTGCCGTTGTTTGGCGTGGCGCTGCTCTGGACGGCCCGCATGCGGTTATTCCAGGAGGGCCTGCCGCTGAAGCTGGCGCTAAACGGCCTGGCAGGCTTGTCCCTCTATCTGTTGCTGCCACTAACCGCCGTGATATCCGGCAGCGGGGAAAGCTTCACGGACGTGTTGATGGCCAACCTTGGCTGGCAGAAATCGTTTCTCGGAAGCCTGTTCAGCCAGCGGTTGATGGTCATGGTCATGGCCTCTACGGCGATCCTACCGCTGCTATTGGTGAGCATTCGCTGGCCCGCGGCGTTTGGCGACACCAACGCCGCCGCCTCTGCCATCACGAGTGGCCTCCTCCGTTTGGTGCATTTTCTGTTCCTTGCCGTTTGCGTCTACGTGGCGTTTGACCACGTGGTCAGCCCGCGCAAACTGGTCAACCTACCGCAAATCACCGGCATTGGCGCGCCGTTCCTGACGTTCTACTACCTAGGCGCGCTGAGCATCGGATATTTTCTGGGATACCTGCTGCTGCTTTCCGGCAAGGAGGATCACCGGCAATGGCGCAAGCCGTCCGAACTGGCCAAGGCGCTGAACCGGGGCCTGCACATCGGGCTGCAGATCGCCGCGCTGGCCGTCATCGCCGTGCTGGCCTGGCGAAATCTGGGAACCGTGGTCGATAACAACAAAAACGACGTGGCCAGCACCTACGCAAAGTGGCTGGCCGCAAACCTTCCCGAGGGCAAGGCCATCCTGTTCACCGACAACGACATGACTCCGCAAAGCCAGCTCCTGCGGGCGGAACTGGCCCGCTCCGGCGCCGGTGGGCAAACCCTGCTTGTGGAGACGCACAAACTTCAATCACCTGAATATCAATCGCACTTGGCCAAGCGCGACTCCGCCTGGCCGGAATTGCCCGAAGAGGTGGCACGCTCCAAGACCGTTGATAAGTTTTTAATCCTCGACAGGCTTGAAGAAATCAATGCCCATACACCTGTTTACTATCTGCATCCCAGCTTTGGATACTTTTTCGAGCGTTTTTACCCAGAACCTGTAAGGGGGATTTTTCAATTGCTTCCCTATCCCTCCGAGTCAGATTCGCTGGATAAACCCCCGCTGACACGCGAACAAGTCGATGCAAGCACTGCCCTTGCAGAAAACGTCAGAGAACAATTTGACGCTTTCGCTGACCAGAGCGCACGCCTGCAAGAGAGTAGGTTTCCTGACTCGCTGATCATCATGGGTTGGCTCTCGCGAAACCTGAATCAACGAGGGGTTGACCTCGCCCGCGACAACCAACCGAAAGACGCTGAAAAAATCTTCCTCGCCGCCTGTAACCTATACCGGGGAAACCCGAAAGGCAACTTGCTTGCACAAGCCAACCTACGCCAGATCACCCCAAAGTCCGACTACGAGTTTTATGAGAAATTGGATCAATTAGTTGAAGAGAACAAGTTGTTCGACGCGAACGGCGACGGAGGGATAACCGAAAATGAAATCGATTACATACTTAGAAAATACGGCCCAATCGATGAACCACAGACCTGTTTTCAGCTTGGCCGATTCTTCGCAAAAAAGACCGACTTTCACGAGCCCCAGGTTCGCCAAGCCTACCAAGAAGTGACGCGAGCCGCTGAACTCGCGACAACATTTCCAGATCCCATCTTTTTCATAGCGGAAATGTTTTTGTCGAACAGGCTAACCGAAAAAGCGAAACTCTTCATCGAGCGTCTCGCGACAATGAACGAGGCAAACCCATTCACACCCGACCAACAGATCAAGTTGATCCAGCTTCGGGCAGATATATTGCTGGTGAATTCAGGCCCGGCAGAGACCGAAAAGTATTTACTCGACCAGTTGAAGCCGCACATGAACTCCATTCCGGGCTTCCACACCATGCTGGCTTTTCACCTGAACCACGACCAGAAAGCGAAAGCCCTAAACCTGCTCGACAAATGGCTCAGCAATCACCCTGACGACCTGAACACTCTGATAGACAAGGGCCACCTGCTCACAATGCTGCAGCGATACGACGAGGCGGTCGAGGTGTTTGAGTCGGGCCTTCCCAGGGCAAACTCACAGGAAAAACCAAATCTAATTTCCTTGATCGCCGGCACATATGCTGAAAAGGGCAATTTCGGTCTAGCACTTCAAAACATTGATGATGCCATCGGTAGAACCGGAGCGGACAAATTCAAGTTTCAGAAAGCTCAGATCTACCAACTAATGGCAAAACATGAGGACGCAATTTCAATTTTCACTGAATTGATCGAAAACGGCATACAAGTCCGCGATGTCTACTCGCATCGCGCCAACTCGTACATGGCAACCAAGCAATACGATGACGCCAAAGCGGACTACGAAAAACTTCAAGCATTTTATCCAGACGCCCCCGGCATCTATTTGAACCTCGCCCAGATAGCCGAAGCGAAAAGTCATTCGGCCGAGGCGCTCAAAAACTACGAACTTTACTTGAAGTACGCCGATCCCGAGTCTATCCCGGTGGAGGAGATGCAGCCGGTGCAGACCCGAGTGAAACAACTGAAACAACTGCAGGGCGACACGCCGTGACCCCCATGCGCGTGGCGCATGTCATCACCCGACTCATTGTCGGCGGCGCGCAGGAAAACACCGTCTCGACTGTCCTCGGCCTGCACGAAAAACCGGGCGTCGATGTCCGGCT
>MPLZ02131822.1_pt1 | contig 13825 bp, 10 predicted proteins | sample 1617311 | NCBI WGS metagenome assembly MPLZ02 (sample SAMN05944806, study PRJNA350692) | marine metagenome | biome: marine; feature: ODZ; material: water; isolation source: 160 m water sample filtered on 0.2 um supor filter | place: Pacific Ocean | collected 2012-04-08 | depth 160m m | reverse complement strand
GGGAAGGATACCATTCAGGACTGTGCCGTCCGAGTGTTCAATCGCCGGCGCCAGCAATGACCAGAAACTGGCCGCAATCATTACGCCTGCTGCAAATCCCAGCATCGCATCCAGAATCTTCCTGTCTACCTCCTTGAAAAAAAAGACCAGCCCGGCACCAGCAGCAGTCATACCCCAGGTGAAAAGTCCGGCTGCTAACGCTTGTTGAACCGGATGCCATCCGTCCAGAAATTCGAACACTATCTCAGGCTATTTTAGAGGCTTATTTAGTCTTGCCTCATCACTGCAGGAACTACGGGAAACTAGCCTGCCCAGCAGTTTTTATCCACCTGCCGGTCGCCGCCCGATGTCCGCCCGCGTCGCATCGCCGCGTATGGAGGAAGTGTCTCGGCTTGTCGCAACCTATCCATGGACGACCGTACTGATCACATTATTCCTGACAGGTCTGGCGCTACAGCCAATGCAGACTATGGATACCGAGACCTCACTGGAGGATTACCTTCCTCCCTCACCTGAGGTAGACGCAGGACAGATTGCCTATGGCGAATTCCCACTCCCATTCGGTGTCTCTGCAGTAGTCGAGAGGCCAGACGGGAACTTGCTCTCACGTGAATCTCTCCAAGAGCTTTTACAGCTCGAAGTCCATCTCTTGGCCCAACAGAGTGTGCAGGAATGGTTGTATGACACTAACACGGCCGTAAGTTCCCCCGGCTCCGCCGTTGCTGGTATGCTTGCTCTACAGAACCTGACACTGGAAAACACGCCAGATTCAGTGTTGCAGACTGTACTTGGAGCATTGATTGAGGACCCTCTAGCGGGCGGGATGTTCGGGGCCCCCTCACAGAAGGATGGGGTCTGGCATGCACGTTCAGTTTTTGTCACAGTATCGGTCGATAAACAGGGTGCGTACAATGACGAAACTTCCGAGCGTACGGTACGCGATGCTTTCCACACTTTCGAGAGTGACATGCTGGTGTTGAACTCGATGGCTGCACCCAACCAGGCAATGCAGGAAGCCTCAGAGAAGACGCTCTCGAAGCTGCTTCCACTCACATTAGCGGCGATGGCTGTGCTGTTGTGGTTCTCGCTGCGACGCCCCACTGACGTGATTCTAAGCCTCACGGCTGTGATGATGGCACTGCTCTGGATGTTTGCCGCTGGCGAGTTGCTAGGACTGCGCTTCTCCCAGTACACATTCATTGCTCCCATCTTGGTGTTGGCGCTTGGTGTTGATGACGCAATACACATCCTGCATCGCTACCGTGCTGACCATTACCAGGGGCCGGAACGGGCACTGCGGATTTCAGTGAGATTGGTCGGAACTGCACTACTTCTGACTACACTGACCACTATGGCCGCTTTTAGCGCAAACCGCATTTCAACCGTGCCAGCAATTCGGGACTTTGGTGTTCATGTTGCGCTTGGTATAGCTGCTGCATTCATCCTGACTACCACCTTTCTGCCGGCGATACGATTACTGGTTGACCGCTGGCTAGACCCTGACTTAGCCCCGCTAGAAGAGAATTCAGCTTTGGTACCGGTCCTAGACGCGGTTGCTGATTTGGCTCAATCGAGGCCTGTACCTGTAATTGTGTTAGCCCTACTACTCACAGGAGGTTCACTCTGGGTTGCACTTCAACTGGAACAGGATTTGGATATGACGGACTTGATTGACCCCACTTCCGAGATGTATAGCGCTTTCATAGTCTATGAACGGGACTTTGCAACTACAGCAGGCGAAGAAGCGGGTCTGCTGGTAGAAGGAGACGACCTGGCACGTCCAGAAGTGTTGCGTGCGTTGCTTGATACTCAATCAGCAATGGCTAACGATTCAAAGGTCGCTCAAATTAGCGGAGAGCCGCGAGCTTTCTCAATCGCGAATGTTATACAGCTGACATTTCCCCAACTTGCACCACAATTGGGTATGGTTGACGGAGATGGTGATGGGTTACCCGATAGCGCAGCAGAGACACAGCAGCTGTTGGGCCTCTTGCTGGAACAAGGCGCTGGAGACCTTACATCGACAGAGGTCAGGGCCCTTGCACGAGCGGACGGAAATGGGAGTTGTAATGGGATGCTCATCCGCGTCTCGAGTGCCGATATTGGAACTATGGGAGGCGGTGAACTACTACAGCAACTAGAGGAAGATGCAACGCCACTAGAGGACCTTGGGCTTGTGGCAACCCCGTATGGCCAGCCAATCGAACGCTACCAGATGATGAGCACTATGACAGACGGAATGCTGCGATCACTGGCAGTCTCCATAGTAATCTGTCTTGGGTTGTTAGTTCTGCTGTGCCGTTCCTGGATTGAAGGAATTGAGGCGATTATTCCAGTTCTGCTGGTGACTGCATGGGTGTACGGAACCCTCTGGGCACTAAACTGGAATCTTAACCTGATTACAGTATCCATAGCGGCGATTACTATTGGAGTCGGAGTGGACTTCGCAGTTCATTTGCTTCATCGCTACCGTGAGGCTCTCAGCAAGGGCGATTTTCCGGAGGCCGCTATGTCGGCCGCGGTACGGCACGCTGGTACACCCATTACCGGTGCGGCATTGACTACAGCGGCCGGTTTTGGTATGCTCTCCTTTTCGCCAATGACCAGTTTCAGCCAGTTTGGGATTTTGACTGCGGTGATGATTCTTTATGCTCTCGCTGCGTCGCTGCTGGTACTGCCGGCAGTCGTCCTCACGGTTGCTGAATACCGTGCCGTACCAGCGTTCCCACCACGCAACGACGCAGAGCCCAATGCGGCACCTGACAATTTGTGGGGGGAAAAGGAGAGCGGAGCTCCACAGAAACGAGTTCGTCGTGTTAAGAGAATTAAGCGGAAGCGCTAGGTGGACAAACTGCTACTGCGAAATCGTCAGAATCTCTTTCTTCACGGCTCTAACCTCCCTAGACGATAATGTATCCCGACCAAAGCAATCACTATAGCCACTAACAACACAGGAACACTCATGCCTATTGGGAAACCCAAATCGTAGGCCAAATCTGGGAATAAAGCCAAGCCCAAACCCAAACCTGCAACCACTATTCCCAATAATATTACCGAGTCGGAGGGACCTTGCACATCCGTAGCCATATTTTGGCTATTCAATCACTTGTTAAATGGCTTTCAGGCAGGTTTCATCCGGCTACCCTGCGCGCGCATCCGCACTCGAAATATTTTTTATTCCAGATAGATTGCCATCCATTTAGTACAGTAGTTCAGATGTGCATTGGTGAATCTAGAATCATCTTTCAAATCAGTTATGAACTCCTCAAATCCCGAATAGTAATCGAAAGTGAGAACACGTGAAATAAAGTTGAACATCACAGTCATGGATGCATCTATTACGCAACACATGTCACTGAGATATTCCTTACTCAGTTGGGGAATTATCATCGAGCCGCCAGCTATTGCTTTCTGTTCATCATTGCCAAAATATTTCTTGAGCTTTGATATGTCATGTGTTTTTTCCTCGGAATGGGCGTAACCCGATAATTTTCCATACCGGGAATAGTTCCTGAAATTGCGATAATTTTCCTCGGGGGCAGTTAATTCCCAAGAAATCAATTCCCTCAAGAGATCACTGAAACTCAATTCCTGCCTGACGTCTGAGGCCATAGCCAGGAACTGGGCATTATCCAGAATTTTATCTCGATTGGCCCTGTAATTATTCAACTGGTCCACTAACTCTCCATAACTCTCTTTAACTGAGGATGAAAGAGGAACCTTCCACAAACCCGACTCGTGTTGTGATAGAGCTAACTGATTCAGAAAAACACCGCGCATATGGCATTCAATGAAATTACGCAATAGCGAATAGGCAATATTGTAATTCCCACAGAATGATTGGTAAATCGAATTAATGAGAATTTTGCGGGATTCTAGATGGTGATGATTGAACGCACCAAGGAGTGTAGTCGCCTGCTCCTGCTTGTTTGCGTTCTCTTCGTATGCTATAATTTCGAGATAGACTGAGTTGTATAGCGAAAAGGCATCTATCCCCCTGCCGAAATTATCTATGGAAAGTTGCTGTTCCAGATTAATCTCAGGTGTGGAGCTCTCAATAATTGACTGAGCTATACTCTGGTATTCTTCCTGTGACATTTTTCACAACAGCGCAATGTTCGCGCTTTCGCACGAACCTAGCCTATCTTTCCTTAGGAATGTCCTTAGAGGTGCTCTGCCTGTCCTTTAGTTGATCCTTGAGGTAGTCTGTACGGCTGTGGGGGCGCTTGGGATTTTTACACTCTTCTTCACCCGATTGGCATGCCTCTAATTTGGATAGGCGCTCACTTAGTTTCTCTTCAATTGCAGCCAACCTTTCTTCATCGGCTGCGCAGTCTGAATCTGCGCGACATTCTGATACGCGTTCAAGTGCTGCCTGAGTACGTGCAATCATCTTGTCAAGGGTTGCCTCGCGGTGCTCTTCGCGCTTTGCCTCACGTTCGGCTTTGCACGCTTCGCGGTCAGCAGCGCACTCCGCCAGCTTTGCCTGGCGCGCCTCGAGTCGCGCTTCCAGCGCGTCAAGCCGCGACGTGTCAGCGTCATCTGGCATATGTTCGCGGAAATCGGCCAGTCGCACCAGTCGCTTCTCGACCTGGTCCTGAAGCCTAGCCAGCCGGTCCGGCCGCTCGCTTTCAGCATCACCCTCCGCAACAACTGCGCTAGCAAGCGTGCCGACGAATAACAGGGCGGCAAAAAGAGCCGTGATTTTTGACATATCTTGTCTCCGGCGTAACAACGCCATTCGTTTACCCATGCCACGAGTTATAAAACTGCTGCCTTCGCTGAAAACCAGCCTTAAAGACGATGGCCCGTATGCGCGCGCATGGGTCTCTTCAACCCCGTCAGCTTTGCGAAAGAGGCTGTCGCTTCCATTAGCGAGCAGGTCGCTGGCAGGGGGATTATTGCCGCCTCGGGCGGTGTTGATTCCATGGCGGCCGCGGTGCTTGCGTCCCGTGCGCTTGGTGAAAGGCTTCTGGCAGTGCATGTTGACACCGGCTACATGCGGCAGGACGAGTCGCAAGCGGTCGGCCTTATGCTAAGCGAGATGAAGGTGAATCACCGCGTGGTCGACGCCAGCGACCGTTTCTACGCGGCGCTGGAAGGGGTGACCGACCCTGAGTTGAAGCGCACGCAGATTGGCGAGCAGTTCATCCGCGTTTTTGAGGAAGAAGCACGCACCTTTGACGCGAAATGGCTGGTGCAGGGCACGATTGCCCCGGACTGGATTGAGTCGGGTGGCGGGCTACGCGACACCATCAAGTCGCACCACAACGTCGGCGGGCTGCCCGAGGATATGGAGATGGAACTGTGCGAGCCTCTGCGCGAGCTTTACAAGGACGAAGTTCGCACGCTGGCAGAGCACCTCGACGTTTCAGTCGCGCAGCGGCAGCCGTTCCCCGGCCCTGGCCTGGCGGTGCGGGTAATGGGCGAAGCGACGCGCGAACGCACTGCGCTGGTGCGACAGGCATGTCACATCGTAGAGCAGGAAATCGAGACTGCTGCAGGAGCGCGTGAGATGGAGATGCCGTGGCAGTACTTCGCGGTGCTGCTGCCAGTGCGCACCGTTGGCGTGCAGGGCGACGTTCGCGCCTACGGCCATACGATTGCTGTGCGGGCGGTCCAGAGCTACGATGCAATGACTGCACAGGCGTCAGAAATGCCGTGGGCGGTGCAGCAGCGCATCTCGCGCCGCATCACCAACGAACTCAAGGAAGACATCAACCGAGTAGTTTACGACGTTACAGACAAGCCGCCCGGAACCATCGAGTGGGAGTAATGGTGCCGGGGGCGGGGTTTGAACCCGCGACCTCCGGATTATGAGTCCGGCGCGCTGCCAACTACGCCACCCCGGCACGCGGTGCGGCGGACGGCGGGTGCCATAAAAGGATTAAGACTCAGGCGGCCTTTTTAGCGGGCGCCATCTGCCGCACGCAATGGCAGCCGACTCCGTCGGGGATTACGACCCGGTAGCGCTGGAACAGGCGGTCGCCAAACGCTGGGCGGTCGAAGGCACTTTCCAGCAGCAGGTGGAGCAGCGGAAGGGTGCGCAACCATTCACTTTCCTCGAAGGGCCGCCAACTGCCAATGGCATGCCTGGGATTCATCACGTAGTCTCAAGGACCTACAAGGATCTAGTCTGTCGCTGGCGTGCGATGCAGGGGCGCTACGTCGAGCGAAAGGGAGGCTGGGATACCCACGGGCTTCCTGTCGAAATCGAGGTGCAAAAAGCACTCGGTTTGGGAACAAACCGTGAAATTGAAGATTACGGCATCGAGAAGTTCAACACCGCCTGCCGAGAGAGCGTCTGGACCTACGAGGAGGCGTGGCGCGAGATGACTGAACGCATGGCGTTCTGGGTCGACATGGACGACCCGTACGTGACCCTCCACGACGACTACATTGAGTCGGCGTGGTGGTCACTGAAACAGATGTTCGAGAAAGGGCTGCTCTACCGCGACTACAAAGTACTGCCCTATTGCCCACAGACTGGTACCAGTTACAGTAGCCACGAAGTCGCGCTCGGTTACAAGGAAATCAGCGAGCCGTCAATCTACGCCAAGTTCAGACTGGTAGATGACAAGGCATCAATCCTGGCGTGGACCACGACCCCTTGGACCCTGCCCGGTAACGTTGGACTGGCGGTCGGTGAGGAAGTCACCTACTGCCGTATCCGTATTATCGAACCACCAGCTAGCTGGGAAGGAAATGGTGGCGCTGAAGTGGGCGAGGAGCTGATTCTAGCTAAGGATCTACTGAAGGATACGCTACGGCACCAAGTCGAGGTGCTGGCAGAATTCCCTGGCTCCGATCTTGTTGGCCAGCACTATGAACCGCTATTCCCCGGCGCGATTGAACCAGGTAGCTCGAAAACCGCATGGACTGTGATTGCCGCTGATTTCGTCACCGCCGAGAGCGGCACGGGCGTCGTGCACACGGCGGTAATGTACGGTGAGGATGACTTCAATCTGGGTCGTGCCGTCGGACTGCCTGAGGTGCACACGGTTGGGACTGACGGTTGCTTCGTCGCCGGGGTGCATCCTGACCTTGACGGTCGCTACGTCAAGGAATGCGACGGCAACATTATCGCACTGCTGGACGAGGCGGGGCTGCTCTACCGCACCGAGGAATACACGCACGACTACCCGCACTGCTGGCGTACCGACCATCCGCTGCTCTACTATGCCATGGATTCGTGGTTCGTGCGTATGACTGCCGTGCGGGAACAACTACTGGCGCACAATGCGCAGGTAGAGTGGGCTCCCACCTGGGTGGGCGAAAAACGGTTCGGCGAATGGCTCGAGAACGTCAAAGACTGGGCCATCAGCCGCGAACGGTTCTGGGGTACACCACTCCCGGTCTGGTGCTGTGAATGCGGCCACCAGCATTGCGTTGGCTCGCGCGCTGAGCTGCGCGAGCTTGCTATTGATACCAACGCCATCCCGGAAGACTTGCACCGCCCCTACGTCGATACAGTGAAACTGCGTTGCAGCGAGTGCGATGGTGAGATGACACGCGAGCCGTTCGTTATGGATTGCTGGTTCGACTCCGGCTGCGCCAGCTTTGCGCAGTGGCACTACCCCTTCGAGGACAACAAGAAATTTGAGGAGAATTTCCCGGTAGACTACATCTGCGAGGGAGTCGACCAAACGCGTGGCTGGTTCTACTCGCTGCTGGCGGTTGCGACCGCGGTTTTTGACTCCCACTGCTACCGCAGCTGCCTGTCACTGGGGATGATTCTAGACCGCGAAGGCAAGAAGATGTCAAAGTCGCGCGGCAATATAGTCAACCCGGGCGACCATTTCGACCGCGAAGGGGTTGACGCCGTGCGCTGGTATATGGTGACGGCAGGCGCGCCGTGGGCCGAGCTGCGGTTCGACCCGCAAGGACTACGCGAGACGTTCGCGCGCTTTTTCCTGACGCTCTGGAATACCTATCGTTTTCACGCAGACTACGCTGCGCTCGACGATTTCGACCCGTCGGCGGAGCCACCTGAACTGGCACCGCTTGACAGCTGGGCGCTCTCGCGGCTCGCCGCGGTTACCGAGGAATACACAGCACTCTTCGAACAATGGCGCTTCCACCGCGCGGCGCGTCTGCTGGAGGAGTTTCTAGTCGATGATGTCAGCAACTGGTATGTGCGGCGTTCCCGGCGGCGACTCTGGACTGATGCGCCAACGCAGGACAAGGCGGCTTGCCAGCACACGCTGCACATGCTACTCGAAACCGTCTGCCGGCTGATGGCACCGATTGCACCTTACCTGGGCGACCACATCCACCACGCTTTGACGGGAAGCAGCGCCCACCTCGCAGACTGGCCGGAGCCCGCAGAACGGGACCCTGCACTCGAAGAACAGATGGTACTAGTCCGCGCTCTTGCCGAATCAGGGCGCCGCGTGCGGGCCGAGGCGCAGCGACGGCAGCGACTGCCATGCCGCGCAGGCTGGATTATCGGTGGTCCCGATGTCACCCAGTTCCACGACCTGCTAGCGGAGGAGCTGAACGTCGAGTCGCTGGAGGTTGAGAGCAACCTCGAGAAATTTCAGGAGATTGAGCTGCGCCCCAACTTCAAGTCACTCGGTGCTAAAGTCAAGGGCGACCTGCCCGCCGTGAAAGCGGCACTCGAGGCGCTTGACCCAGTTAAGGGTGCCGCGGCACTTACGGCAGGCTCGCTTGAATTGGCCGGACACTCAATTGCGCCGGAAGACGTCGAACTGATTCGCGTTGAACGCCAGGGATTTGCCGCTGCAACGCTTGATTCAGGTGTTAGCTTAGTGATTGATATGGCTATCGATGATGCGCTACTCTCGAAGGGGCTGGCGCGCGAAATCACGCGCCGTGTCCAGGCACAGCGTAAAGCGCTAGATCTGAAGATTGAGGACCGCATCGCGCTTGAGGTGTGGCTGCCATCTAGTGCACCGGAGCTGGCCGCGGCAGATTGGGAATGGGTACAATCGGAGACTCGCGCATCGAACGCCGAGTTGCACCGCAAGGCAGCGCCGCAGCGGACGGAGAACTTCGAGGTTGATGGTATAACTCTAGGCTTTGCTGCTCGCCGGGCCTGAAGTAGGCAACCGCTGGGACACCACTACTATTCTACTATCTTGAAACTGGGCTGCTTGGCAACTGGCTTGAACTGCGGTTTTTCGTCTTCGACTACCTTGAAACTAGGCTGCTTGGCAACTGGCTTGAAGACTGGAGCCTCATCGATTCCAGCAGATTCGAACGATGGTCCAGTGTTCTCTGGCTGTGCTTCATCGATAGGGGTGAAAGTGGGCAGGTCGGCGCTCGCCTCGCGTACCGTTGAAGAGCCAGTACTGACCGGCTTGAACTCCGGGACAGAGGCGTCTCCGCCATACTCAAAGGCAGGTTCGCCCCCGTCTCTGAACTGCTTGATAGCCTCGGCGGCGGCATCCTTGACAGTCTCAACAGCATCACTGGTCAGAATAAGCAGCATATCCATCGCGTCATTCGGCATCTCGATTGGAGCAAAACTCGCCATGGTACCCAATGCGGCGGCCGCGCTGGCACGCACGCGGGACTTGCTGTCACGGGTAGCGATAATGTATTCCTTGACTGCGTCCTCCAGCAGCACTGGGTCTGCATCTGGTATCTTCGACCAGAGCTCGCGTGCCGCGATGTAATCGCCCGAGAGCACAGGCTCCATGAGTATTTCGAGCGTTACGCCTTTCGGCTCTGCTTTGGGAGTGGGCGTATGCTCCTGAACCCGGCGTTTTGGCGCAGCCTTGGCCTTGCGCACCTTGGCCTTGCGCACCTTGGCCTTGCGCACCTTGGGCCGTGGGTCGCCGTGTGTTCCACTCCCTTGTCTGCGCTGTTTAGCGATGTCGCCTCCGCTCTCGCTCTCGAGCCTTGATGGCCTCTTGAACTGTGGTCCTTCGTTCACCGTCACTACACTCGACCCTCTCGCCCCCATCGCCGGGGTCACCGGTTGAGGGTCGAAGAAGGGGGGTTTGGCGAGCAGAGCCCGCAGGTTGCCGTTGTTGTAGGCGTCCAGTGCGACAGTGTTCACGCCAACTTGCTTCAGCAGCTCGGGTGAGCTGTCTCCGCGCACCAGTCGCTCCAGTGTGGTGAGGAGCACCGGTTCGCTCTCTAGGAGGGTGTGAAAAGCAGGCGCCAGCCGGCCAATATCATCCCGTTTGGTCTGCAACGCCGGGTCGCCCCCGGCCTTTGGCTGTACTGTGCTATCGCCAAGCTGCACTAATTGGTGGAAAGTCTCACTCAGGAATTCCTGCGGTGAGTATGACATCCGGTCACCATACTGTGCCTGCAGGTCAGCCTTCAGCGCACGCTCGCCAAGTGCCAGTATGAACATGCAGCCTGGCAGATCAAGGAAGCCAGCCATGAATTCGAGTAGCCGTAGTAGCACCCCGGAAGTGGCCATGTCTACTCCTTGTATCAGCACTACCAGCGGCGGCTGTGCGACCAGTCGCTCCAGCAGCTTGCGCATTGCAGTGTCGAATTCACGCATCGCCACTATACGTGCGGTGCCGTGCTGCTCCTGCGACGCCAATACGTCCAGTCCGTCGAGTAGGCGACCAGTAATCTCGAGTACTGTCGTGTCATGCTCTGCCAACTCCTGCAGCAACAGCAGCAGCTGCTGGACCAATGGCCCCCCCAAATCCGGCTCGGAGAGGTGCCGTCGTGCGTTGAACGCCAACACTGTCAGCCCGCGCTCCTGCAACCGCGGCTCGAGCTCGACCAGGAGCTGTTTGCGTTCTGCGGGAGAACCTTTGTAGAGAGCAACCAGAGGCGGTGGTTTGCTTGCAGCAGCCATCTCTTCTAGCTGGCGGAGGGCATCATGCATAGTGAAGTTATGTCCTTGGGCAGGAAACGCGTCCCCGCTGCCGCCGCGGGAGTCACCATCTTTTTTAAGGGTTCGGGGGAGGTGGAAACTGAGCGCGGGGGTCGCATAGCCTGGCCAATTGTGCCGGACTTAAGATCCGGTCCGTTAGCGGTTCGCCGGTTCAAATCCGGCCCCCCGCACCAACCGCTTTAGTCCAGTTGTGCCGCCATAGTGAGCTGGTGCCGTCGTGCTGCAACACGCCGGTAGAGCCAGCGCAGTAGTGGCATCACACCCGGCAGCCTCGAGAGCAGCCAGAGCGGCCAGCCCCACCATATGTGGCTGCAGATTTCAACGAGCGCATCGGCGCCACCGAGCACGCGGTCGTCGGGAAGTAGCAGTAGCAATTCATCTGATGTGGCGTCCGTCCCTTCGCCGTTCCGGGCAAGCCGTTCGCACACCCACTCCGCCTGCAACTCCGCTAGTGAGAAGCCGACCCGCTGTGCTAGTCTGCCCCAGCTGTCAGCGAGCCCGCAGCAGAAGTCGCATTCTCCGTCATACAACAGCCAGCCCGCCTCGGACATGGCGCGCCAGCCGGCGTTGTGTAAAAGCGCGCTGTGGCGTTTCCTGGAGACCTCGTTGGGCGTTGTATAGCTTAAATATTAGTCGTTAGAAAGGTTTAGATGGTCCAGTAGACCATTGCCAGTGCTAGGATGGCGGCGACAATACCGCCCCAGGCTGCATTGCTCCAGGCCATGATTTTCGAGCCGTCTAGCGGTGGGAACGGAATCATGTTGAAGCCACCCAGGATGATGTTGATAATTACCAGGAACCGCGCTAGGTCACCAGCCCAGCCGAGCGGCCCGGCAGCGTTCGCGAGCAGCAGATAGAACGGCAGCGCTGCCAGCGCGAGTGCGATGTTTGTGAGCGGCCCCACGGCGGCGATGTGTCCATGCTGTCGGTTAGTGACATGGCCCGCAACCATCACCGCTCCCGGCGCTGCAATCAGGAAGCCAACAGCCCCCATCAGCAGCGCTAGCAGCAGCCCGTTGCGGTTGCCGCGGTATTCAGCCCAGCAACCATATTTCTGCGCCATCCATTTGTGCGCTAATTCGTGTAGGAGGAAGCCAGTCATCACCGCCGCGAATGACATCAGCAATTTCACTCCAAGTACCATTGGATGCTCCAGCGCCTGGTTGAGTCCGCCGGTTAGCGCCAACGCAAGTGCGATTGTCAACAGTGCTACCGACTCGGCAATCTGCTTTTTCTCGTAGTCGGAGAAGAGCATTCCGCCCGGGCGTCGATTCACCTGCAGTGGTTCGCCCCAGCCGGCGCTGAATGGGGAATACTCGACGTGATAAGTCGCCTGTCGACCCCGTGGACTTTCACGCCACATGGGCGCGCCACCCTGTCCCCATCTTAAGGAATTTGGCTGCCGCGCAGCACAAGCGCTTAAGCGCGCTAGCCATCGGTATGTGTGGAGGACAAGCCAGAGCTGCTGCACGCCCGTATAGCCGCCCTGGAAACGAAGCTGGAAGAGGAACGGAAAGCACATGAGACTGAGATGGCGCAGCTCAAGTCGGAGAATTACGACGCACTGGAAGCGTCACAGACACGCTATCAGGGCGAGCTCACTATACAGCGCACAAACTACGAGCGACAGATTGTGGAACTGCGAGCACGACTCGAGGCGTTCGACGCTTAATGTTAAGCCCTGCTTGCCACGGTGGGCGCCGGCGCTCCCGTGGTGTAGTCCGGCCCATCATCTCGGCCTTTCGAGCCGAATACCCGGGTTCAAATCCCGGCGGGAGCACCATTAGTATTTTGGCGCCGAGGGCGAGATTTGAACTCGCGAGGGAAAATTCCCACGGGCTTTCCAGGCCCGCGCAATTCCGGGCTATGCGACCTCGGCGCGGCGGCGTCACGTCGCTCTCGTTTTAGAGACTTGTGGACCGGTACACTTATACAGCAGGAGTAGCCTTCAAGGATACTGCGCGTAGGGTAAACTTGAAACCGGATGAGAAGAAGAGACTAGATTCTATTGTTGAGATGTTGAGGGCCACTTACTACCCGGGACACCACACCACCGCGCAGCGAGTCATAGAGCGGCATCTTATCCGCGAGTTCGGCTACAGACCCCGCGAGGCGACATATTTCGGATCCAAAGTCATTGAGGCACTGTGCGAGCTGGAGATGCTTTCGCAGGCGCCGGAAGACACAACACGCAACACTCTCTGGCGCGTTGACTTGCGTAAGCTCGCTAACTACACCAGCTGAAGCCGATCCAGAATTACACCAGCCAGTGCGCGCTTGTTTCCACTTGCTTTTTTGATACCCTTCCGTGAAACTAGCACCACTCGCGCAGCCTCTGCTTCCATCGCCTCTGTTGTGTTGGCCACAACTAAATCGGCGTACTCCAATGGCGTGTCGGCTTTTTTTATTAACTCTTCGTCGGAAACAGCATCGGCCAGTTTGAACGCTACTAGCTTCCCTGAATGCACCCTGCGTAGCAATGGCAGCAGCTTCGGCGCTGGCTCAAGCTCGAGGCTTATCCGCTGGCCCGAGGCAATCTTGCCCGGCTGTCGCGTCGGCCGGAAGTCAGCCAGTGCTGCCGGTAGCAGGATTGCATCCCATGCACCAAGCGACTCAACTCGGCCAGCCAGCTCCTGCAATGTTGTAAACTGCTCGAGCGGAATCCAGTTGCCTGGGGCAACCGTCGCCGACCCAAGCCATAGCGCAACATCTGCGCCACGCGCGAACGCCACCTCGGCCAGCGCGACCGCCATCCTACCGCTGGAACGGTTTCCCAACACACGTACGTCATCGAGTGGCTCAGCAGTACCACCGCCGATAATCAGCATCCGCTGGTCAGCAAAATCGCGCTGACCGGCGAGGTGGCAGGCCCACGCTGTGATTGTTTTGCGCGCCGGTAGCTTGGCTTTGCCTTCTTCCAGCACGGGGTCGAGTACTGTCGCAATTTCCCGTGCGGAACTCAGGTTTTCCTGCACTACGGACGACTGTGCCATT
>MPLZ02011517.1_pt1 | contig 13903 bp, 12 predicted proteins | sample 1617311 | NCBI WGS metagenome assembly MPLZ02 (sample SAMN05944806, study PRJNA350692) | marine metagenome | biome: marine; feature: ODZ; material: water; isolation source: 160 m water sample filtered on 0.2 um supor filter | place: Pacific Ocean | collected 2012-04-08 | depth 160m m | reverse complement strand
GGCTCGGGTGAATCTGGAGCGGGATCATGTCGGTCTGCCGGAAAACAAGTTCAAATGCACCGTGCATGTTTATTTCAAAGGGGCGGACATGTTCGCCGAGGATCATGAGAACGATCTTTACGCGGCAATCGATTTGGCAACCAAAAAAGTTCAACAGCAACTGCGGAAACGCCACAATAAAATCATCACGCGACATCACGCCGGGGCAGCGAAGGTCAAGCGGGCAAGGCAGTTGACTGACGCGTAATTAAGTGTTTTGCGGACAGTTCCCCTCAACGGGGTACGTTGAATGATACTTCGATCACGGGCGATTTGGGCGGGCAAAGGGCGCGTCATCGGCGATGCGGCTGTCCGGGTTCGCGGCGACTGGATCACGGGAGTTGGCGGTTGCCGTGATCTGGCTCCTGATGACGGTGAGCCTGTGGTTGATATCGGGGAATCGATCATTTTTCCGGCGTTCGTAAACGCTCATTGCCACCTTGAGTATACCGGGTTGGCCGGCGAATTGTATGGAGACGGTTCGTTTACCGATTGGCTTAATCAAATGGTCTCGATCAAGCAGTCATTGACGCATGACGACCATGAAACTGCTTGGCTGGCGGGCGCAGACATGCTGCTGCGCACCGGTTGCGGCATGGTGGTGAACATCGAGTCTCTGCCCGGGTTGTATGAACGCATGGCGCCCGAAACCCCACTTCAAGTTTGTCCGTTCACCGAACTGATTGGCTATAATCCCGACGATGCCAGCGAATTGGTTGACCTGGCCAAGCGGGAGTTGATGGCGAATGCCCCTCTTGCTTTGAACGCCGGCTTATCGGCACATGCGCCCTATACCGTGACGCCAGAAGCGTTAAACGTGCTTGCGATGTTTGCCGACGAACATTCACTCTCCACGACGATTCACTTGGCTGAGTCGGACGATGAGTGGGAGATGTTCACTGACGGGATGGGCCCACTGTATGACACGATGGAAGACCTGGGCCGGTTGATGGATGATTGCGGGACGGGAACCCCCGTTCAGCACTTGGTCAAGTCGGGAGGTTTCGCAAAAAAGACATTGGCGGTTCACGTCAACAGGCTCACCGACGTGGATGTTGAGTTGCTGCGGAGGGCGGACGCTGATGTGGTGCATTGCCCGAGAAGTCGCGCTTGGTTTGGTCACGGCGGTTTCGATTACGATCGCTTGGCCAAGGCCGGGCTAAACATCTGTCTGGGCACGGATAGCCTGGCCAGTATCGGGGGCGGCAGGGAAGCTGCTGCCCTTGATATGTTCGCCGAAATGCAGGAGTTCAGCCGGCGTCACCCAAGCCTGGAATGCGAGGACATCCTTCAAATGGCAACGACTAACGGCGCGAAAGCAATGCGGCTTGGAAATGAAATTGGCCAAATTAGGGATGGCTTCATGGCCAATATGGCAATGATTCCCTTCAACGGGACACTGTCCGAGGTGCCGGAGATGATTCTCCATCACAGGGGTCCCGTCGAAGCGTTGATGATTGCCGGCAGGCGGGCGTTTTCCATGAATGATTCAATTGTGGATTGACTAAGAGTGGGAGGTTTAGGAATCCTCCCTCGCCTTTTGGCGTTTTTTGCGATGGCATTTATCGAAGTAAAAAAAGCGGACTCCTGTAATTACGATCAGATTTCAATGGGCGAGATAATGCTTCGGATGGATCCGGGAGATTCCCGGATTCGAGCCGCACGCAGGTTTGAAGTATGGGAGGGCGGTGGGGAGTATAACGTTGCGCGTGGTTTGAGGCGCTGTTTCGGGATGCGCACCGGAGTGATTACCGCTTTCGCTGACAATGAGATCGGGCGTCTGATTGAAGATTTCATTCTGCAAGGGGGGGTGGATACCTCACTGATCAATTGGATTCCCTATGATGGCATTGGTAGGAATGTCCGAAACGGGCTGAACTTTACTGAACGTGGCTACGGCATTCGCGGAGCACTGGGTGTGTCCGATCGGGGGTTGGCTGCAGCGTCACAAATCCGGCCGGATGATTTTGACTGGGAAGATATATTCGGGAAACAGGGAACCAGGTGGTTTCATACGGGCGGTATTTTCGCGGCACTCTCAGAGTCCACTGCGGATACAGTGATAAAGGCAGTTCAGACAGCCAGAAAACACGGAACGATTGTTTCCTACGACCTTAATTACCGGCCTTCACTTTGGGAGAGTATTGGCGGCAGGAGGAAAGCCCAGGAAGTGAATCGTGAAATCGCAAAAAATGTGGATGTCATGATTGGCAACGAGGAGGATTTCACCGCTTGCCTGGGCTTTGAAGTAGAAGGGTTGGATGACGATATTTCGTCAATTGATGTCGTGAAGTTCAAAGCGATGATTAACGCAGTTGTTTCGGAGTACACGAATCTCAAAGCCACCGCGACCACGCTCCGGACAGTGAAGACCGCGACGGTAAACGATTGGGGTGCCATTTGCTGGGCGGACGGCCAGTTTTTTGAATCCACTTATCGCGCTGATTTGGAAATTTTTGACCGTGTAGGAGGAGGTGACAGTTTTGCATCGGGCCTGATTTACGGCCTGATAACAACCGGAGACCCTGAAGAGGCGGTCAACTACGGAGCCGCGCATGGTGCATTGGCGATGACAACCCCTGGGGACACATCCATGGCCACCCTCTCTGAAGTTGAGAAAATTATGGCAGGCGGGGGGGCAAGAGTGGCCCGGTAAACCGCCACCTTAAAGTCGTTATGCGGTCTTTTGGATGGCAGCCAGATTTTCTTTGGCCAGGCTGTTGTCCGGGTCAATGGTCAGAACACGCTCATATGTTGTCACGGCAGTGTCCAGGTCGTTCGTTTTGTAAAAGCAAACCCCAAGCGCCAAGATTGCCTCTGTATTCTCAGGTTCGATCTTGATAATGCTGGTGTAATCAGTGGCGGCCACTTTGTACTTGGAGGCGCTAAGGTTGAAATCACCTCGCGTCTTCAGCGCTGGCACATAGGTTGGATCACGCCGCAGCGCTAGGTCCAAGTTTTCAACGAACTCCAGAGTATTGCCTGCTTTATGCTCCGCCAGTGCCAATCGGGTCAGGAAATCAGCGGAGCCCCTGTCCATCTCCACCGCTTTCCGCAGGTGTTCCACCGCTTTGTCAATTTGACCTGACTGAAATTCCAGACTGCCCAATGTTGCGTAGAGCGCGGAATTGTTCTTCCCGCCGTCCAGAGCATTCTCAATTTCCAGTATGGCTGCATGAAGATCCCCGTCCTGATAGTGATTGTCGGCCCTGCTTAAAATTGAATCCAACTCCGAAAAGTCGTCTTGCTCCTCAAGTCGGTCTCCTTTGGCAGCAGAGATGGCGTTGATATTGTCTTTCGCAATTTTGTTATCCGGATCCAATTCAAGGATGCGTTCGTACATTCTCAAGGCTGAAACTGCATTGCCTAGTTTGTGTTGGCAAATTGCTTCACATTGCATCAAGTATAAGTCTTCGGGATTGTCCTTTAACAGTTGTTCAAATTCCGCAAGGGCCTGCTCATGGTCTTCAGCGAGATAGAGTATCTTCCCTTTCAGTTTTCTTGCTTCAAGGCAGGGGTGCCTCTCCAAAGATTGATCGATGGCCTCGATTGAAGCCGGAAGGTTTTTGAGGTTCAACTCGCAAAGAGCAAGCTGGGTCCAGCCCTCAGGTGCTGAGCCATCCAGTTTTATGGCTTTTTTGATGAGATTCTTTGCAGTTTCGAATTCGCACAACTGAAAGAATAACGTGCTTAATGCAGCGATGACCTCGTAGTTCTTGGGGGTTGCGTCAAATATTTTATTTAAAATTGATTTGGCCTCGTTTTTCTCCTTGTCCCAGTAGGCCAATTCAAAATCAACCAATTGCTCTGCCAAATCATCACACTGAACGACTTCTTCCTCATTTGAGATTGTGTGGGAAAGTACTGTCTCGCCATCAGGATTGGAGATATACCTTAAGTTGTTAATGGCGCATTCGTTCTCAGGATCAATTTCAAGCACTCGCTCGAATACAGTTTTTGCTGTCTCTTTTTCGCCGCCTTCATGAAATGCATATCCCAACGCAAGGTAGAACTCCGGGAATTTGGGGTTTAACTCAATAAGTTTGGCGAAAATTTTGGCTGCATCAAGGTGTCTGTCGGTTTGTAGATTTATTTTGCCCAAGAAACGGAGGGCCTCCATATGGTTCGGGTTGATCTCCACTGCAATCCCGATTGCGGACTCGAACTCGTCAACCCTCTCGCAGAATAAAGCGGCCATGGCCAGGCGTGTGTATGCATCTGCATCCCTGGGGTTCAGTTCAATTTCCTTGCGAAACATCTCCCTGGCTTTTTCATATTCTCCTAGTTTGAAATAGACGCTCCCCAAAGCAGAAACAATGATGGCGTCGTTTGGGGCCAGGTTTACAGCTTGCTCCAACGTTTCAGCAGTGGAGTCGACATTTCCTGCGCTGTTGAAGAATTCAGCATCCTCCAGGAGGCTGTGCAGTTCGTTCTCCCGTGAATCACTCTTTTCTTCAATGCTGTGACTGTCCGCCTTCTGTTTGAGTTTACTGCTGCATGTGCTCAAATTGTCCAATGCCATGTCGTTTTTTGGATCCATTTTCAGGACACGCTCGTAACATTCCTTAGCGACTTCAACCTCTCCGTGCTCATACAGGCAGCAACCCAGGCGCATCAAAACCTCCATATTTTCTGGGTTTTTTTGAAGAATCTTATAATATGATTGAGCCGCTTCTGTTTTTTTGTTGTTTTGAAAGCATAGATCGCCAAGGAGTTTCAGTGAGTCTGCATGAAATGGGTCGATATTCAGGGCAGTTTCCAGTGAGGATTCGAATTCCTTGACATTGCCATCTTGCAGAAGAGCAATCGCCAAATAGGTCCAATATTCAGGCAATTCTGGGGCTAGCTTGCAGGCTTCGCGATATTTATCAATTGCAACAGAATAGTTACCTGATTGAAATTCGACATTGCCCCACGTCGCCCAAAGCTCTGCATTACTCGAATTTGCGGCAACTGCTTCCTCTATGTTTTTTGCGGCGCCAAGATAGTCTTTCTTAAAGTAGCAGTCGTCTGCTTTTCTTAGAATTGTGTCAATGCATTCCTTCATGACTTTAATCGGTGTTGCTGTAGATGTAGTGTTTAATAAAATTACGCCAACAACTGAAGAACAGTTTTGGGCATGGCGTTTGCCTGTGAAAGCATTGATGTTCCGCTCTGCACTAGGATTTGGTACCTGGCGTACTGGGTTGCCTCTTCTGCAACATTAACATCGTTGATTCTACTCATGGCACTGCTCAGGTTCTCCTTGGTGCTGGTCAATTGTGCATTGGTGAAATCTAGTCGACTTTGGATGGCGCCGATTTGAGCTCGGGCGATGGCAATTTCAGAAACAGCCTGTGAGATGAAACTTAAAGCTTCCTTGGCTTTTTTTAGCGTTCCCAGATTGGCATCAATCGGCTTTCCGGTTTTTTCATCGATATAATCATCATCGCTAAATGCTAAAGCTTTACGATTTCCGTTTTCATCCTCTGTTGAACTCAAGTCGACTGACGGGATTTCAAGCGAACTACTGCTGGAATCAATGGTCACCTCGACATTTTTAGACGAAAAAAGATCAACACCATTGAATTGCTTCGATTTAGCTCGCTGTAAGAAATCCTTTAACTGCTGGAATTCTTTGTCGTAAAGGTTCCTGTCGACATTGGACAGTGTCGCAGATTGTGCCAGCAGGGATAATTCTCCCATCCGCGTTAATGCAGTATTAATCGTTTTTAAATATCCATCCTGTGTTTGGGTGAAAGACATTGCATTTGCGATGTTTTCAAAAGATGAATTTAATCTCCGAAATTGAGATTCAAACCTCGACGTGACCGCGAGCCCGGCTGCATCATCGGATGGCTTGCTTAATTTGGATCCTGATGAAAGACGGTTGAGAGAACTGGATAGCTGCCTTGTGCTTACAGATAGGTTTCTGGCAGTCTTTTCCGCAACGTTGTTGGAATTAATAACCACGGAATGGGTGTCGGTCTTGTCTCGTGGCTTTATTGCGGGTTACTCCCACGCTTTATCTGAGCAGTTGCAGTGCTGCCTGCGGAAGGGTGTTGGCTTGCGTTAGCATGGAGGTGCCCGACTGCACTAAAATCTGATATTTGGCGTATTGAGTTGCTTCTTCGGCAACGTCAAGGTCAACAATTCTGGAGACAGCAGCGGAAAGATTTTCTTTCGTAACATTCAACTGTTCTCGCGAAAAATTTAATCGCGCCTGAATGGCGCCCAAGCTGGCGCGATCCACGGCCACACGTGAAATGGCAGCTTTCACTAGGGTCAAGGCCGTGGCTGCGCTCGTTACGTTACCAATGCCAGAAGATGTGGTGTTAATAGCAAAGCCATATGAATTGTGACCAGTTATATCGATTGGCACAGTATCAAACGTGTTGCCATCTGAGTCAATTGTAACGGGTAGCGTAGTTGAGCTAAAGATGCTTACTCCGTTAAATTCCTTCGTGGCGGTGGAGCTGACAAATTGTTGGAGTTGGTTGAACTCGGACTGATAAAGCTCTCGGTCGGCATCAGACTTGGTTCTGTCCAGGGAAAGCATGCCCAATTCACCCATTCGTCGGAATGCCGACTCCAGTGTTTTCATGAACCCGTCCTGTGTTTGTGTCCATGACATGCCGTTGCCTACATTGGATAATGCAGAATCAACGCGACTAATCTGGCCCTTTAAACGAGACGAGACGGCAAGCCCGGCCGCATCGTCTTTTGGATTCACTATCTTGGAACCTGAACTGAGCCTGGCTAGGGAGCGTGCCAATAGACTTTGACTCTCATTCAGGATGTTGGTCGTCTTTAATGCTTCAAGGTTCGTATTAATTATCATAATTGTAAATAATTACGTCGGTTTGATCAATATCACTTCTTGCTCAAAATCAATTGAAGATCTTTCTTGGAGGGGATAGTCGCCGCGGCCTTGTTGCTTTCGAGGATTTCGTCATATATTTCCTTTCGGAGAACAGCAACATCCCTGGGGGCGTCGACTCCAACTTTGACTGAATCCCCTTCGAGTCGAAGTATGTTCAAGAAAATTTTCCCATCGATTACGATGCTCTCGTTCGTTTTTCTCGATAAAACCAACATGTTTTTTTGTTAATACACGCATCAGTAAATTGCTCTAATTATTCAGGGGAAACGTTGTGGGCAATTCTACTGCGTTTTTGGGGACGACTTGTTTTGCGACCATAGTGTGACGATTGACCAAAATAGGTCCTTTAAGGTTTACCGTCATGGTTTGATTCGCACCGTAGGTAACGATATTGAGAATTAGAGCGTCCTCGGAGCTCTGTAAATCCAGGAAGTCAACATCATCCTGGTTTAGCTCTATTGAATACGATTCGAGAACATGCGCGGGCGGTACCAAGAGGAAGGCATGCTTTTTGCCCGTAACTCCTTCCATCCAAAAAAACGGATCCAAGTCAGGCAGAGGTTGAAGGGTGTATTCTTTTATTTCCTCAAACCCCAATATTCCTGACGGTAATGTCAGGTTCAGAGGGAATGATACCTCTTCAGACTCGACCTTATTCTGCGCTTTGTTTTCCTGAAGCGTCAGCATACGCCCCACACCAAGCACAGGTCATGCCAAACGTTTCTGTAATGGTGCCGAGGACGCAAATCTGCAAAATAAGGGCATTCGGCGTCTTTTTCCTTTGAGGAAATGCGAAAAGAGTCGAAAACTTAGCAGGTTTACGAGAATCAATTGCTTATTAGGCAAAGAACCTTTTTGGGTAGTCTTGTGGTCTGGCTTTGAAATGCCTTAAATGATTGGGAACTAAGCTCATGCAGAGTACGATTGGTCGTGTCGCTTATGTTTTGTTGCTCAGTATTCACACCGGGATGGTTGCTTTCTTCAATCCTCAAACGAGCACTCCGGGCAAGCCCTAGCAAGTGTTCTTCTTCGTTTTCCAACAATTCTAGCCTGTTTTGGATCAAATCATCAAAACCATCCCAATCTGTACGGTCATTTAACGAGTTCGACAGCAACTGTTTAGGTTGATTATGTGCGAGAGCATTCGTAGCGGTCTCATCTTCGTTTAAGACTGTCTTATGTTGGGTTTTATGGAGCACATCAGCTATAAAAGCAGCCAGTTCAGCTATTGTTGTGGTTTGATCCAATCCACTCCCGTCGGCTTCTGCTTGATGGGATAACCGATCCAACCTTACGATTGCTGATTTCGCTTGGTTTAGGAATGCGCTTTGTGTTTGTAGCAAGCAAATAGCATTCATCAGCCCAGCCAAGTCGGCATAAATCCCCCAAGTCTTCGCCGGAACGGAACCTTCGAAAAAAGCTTTTTTGCTTGCTTTTTTTGGCTTTTTATCTTCGCCACGCTCACCATTGCGCTGCCAAAACGAATTGCTAGGAGAATTATCCGATGTCTCCAAAGAGGCAGTTACATTCATTGGCGTTATGTTCGTTGTGACTGTCGTGGTCATTGCCGAATCATCTCATCGTAGGTTCGACAAAAAACAGCAAAACTTTAGCTAAAACGGGGAAAAAGGTTAGTGTTTCAGTTTCTCCATGTCTCCTTTCCACACCAATCTGATCGAATCAAGGCGAAAACGGGCTTGGTCAAGGCTGTTCTCAAGGTTCAATTGTTCTTCTTTTAACTGTGTCAATTCTTCCGGCCGGACGGTTGCATTGACTTTGGCCAAGCTATCCAGGCGTTGGATTTCGCTTGAGAGTTTTTCATCCATGTCGCCAGCGGCGATCTGTTTCAATTCACCGGCTTTTCTCGCTGCCAACGACTCACAGGCTTGGGCCATGGGTTGAATCAGTTTCCTGATTTCGGGGAAGTCGGGTATCAGGTGGGCGGGGCCGTTTCGCAATGTGTTGGGCATTGTGATAAACCCGCCATCCCGGTCAAGTTCAGGCTTGCCACGATGATTGATGACAATCCGGATCGGGGTGGGCGGGAGAAATCGATCCATATTCCATTTTGCTGGAGCGAGGCACTCCAGAACAAAAACAGACTCCATCAAAAGCGTCGGGGTTGAATCCGATTTCCAGTGTGCAAAAACGGCAGTGCCCACGTCCAAGCCAAGCAACTGCTCAACACAGGCGGAGATGATGGGGTGGTCCAAGGAGACATAAATCAGGTCGTCTCTTGAAACGGCCCGAACACGGTCGAAAGTTAAAGCGACCACTCCGCCACGGTTGCCGGGCAGGTTTACTGGCAGTCGACCAGCTTGGGTGATCCGATAGGTACGTGGCCCGATGTCGTCGACGCCGAGTCCCATAAAATCAAAAAGCCGAAGAGTTAGTTCCTCCAGTTCTGTCGAGTCCTCAGTATCTTGAATCTCGCGGATTAAGTCACTTGATATAGCACTCGAGTGGGAGTTGATCTCAAGCAACCGGTCTATGCCTTCATGAAGCTTGACGCTGAGTCTCTTGCGGCTTTCGCCTGTGTCTTGAATCAACTGCGGCAAATTCGACAGGGCTCCCCGGAAGCACTGGCGCAGTCGACCTTCAAATTCGTTCAAAAGAGTATCGCCGCCCAGAATGCACTCCTCGAATGCATTCAGTCCAAGGTGCAACCAATTGGCCAAGACCTCCCGGTCGCTTGATTTGATGTAGGGGACATGGATATGGATGTTGTTCTTCTGCCCGATTCGATCCAGGCGCCCGATCCGTTGTTCAATCAATTCCGGATTGAGTGGTAGGTCAAAGAACACCAGATGACGGCAAAACTGAAAATTTCTGCCTTCGCTGCCGATTTCGGAGCAAATTAATAGTCTCGCACCGTCTTCTTCGGCAAACCAAGCGGCATTTCTGTCCCGTTGAATCAGGGTTAAACCTTCATGAAACAGGCCTGTTTTCAGGTTTGATCTTTTTTTAAGTGATGCTTCAATCTCATCGACCTTGGCCTTACTGCGGCAAATGAGCAGAATCTTCTCGGTTGAAAGTTTTGTTAAAAGGCTCATCAGCCACTCGACCCGCTCGTCATTGTCAAACTTGTGGCTTGGCTCCGTTTCGCTGAGGCCAACATCGAATGCGAACTCGGCTTGGCCAGCGCCCTCGTTGGTGGTCGTGTCTGCGGGGGGCAGTTCGTTAAGCTTGGCCAAGCGCTTGGGGAATCCGTGGATTGTCTTTCGCGTGTTCCGGAACAGCACCCGCCCGGTTCCGTGCCTGTCAGCGAGGTCGCGGATTAATTTGTCCCTTGTTTGCTTACCCAGGTTTTTGCCCTTGGCCAATTCGCACTTTGCCTTGGCCAAAAGGGAGTCGCCGTATGGAAACTGTTCAAGTTTCTCAATGTTTAATGGCTCGTTGTCGATCAGTTTCTTGCAAAGCTTTGCAACTGGCTTGTATTGATCCGTCTCGTCCTTGAATGCCGCAAAGCTGGAAAAGCGTGCTGGGTCGAGCAGGTGCAACCGGGCAAAGTGGCTTTCCAGTCCCAACTGTTGAGGGGTGGCGGTTAACAGGAGCAGGGCTTTGGCCCGTCGGCCAAGCGCTTTGGCAAGCAGGTATTTGGCGCTTGGTTCGTCGGGATCCCATTCGAGGTGATGCGCCTCGTCCACGATCAGCAGGTCCCACGGGGCTTGAATCGCCTGTTCCGTTCGCTTGGGCGACTCGGCCAGCCAGTCGATGTTGGCAATCAGGAGTTGATCGTCTTCAAAAGGATTGAAACCGGGTTGGCCGGTTTCGATGGCGCAGCAGCGTTCCTCATCAAAAATACTGAACCAGAGATTAAACCGGCGAAGGAGCTCGACGAACCATTGGTTCACAAGTGAATTTGGCAGCAGGATCAAAACCCGTTTGACCCGGCCGCACACAAGTAATCGGTTGAGAACCAGGCACGCCTCGATGGTCTTGCCCAGGCCGACCTCGTCTGCTAGCAGGACTCTGGGTAGTTGTCGGTTGGACACTTCATGGGCTACGAACATTTGATGAGGGATCAACTCGATTTTGCCCCCAAACAGGCCGCGAACAGGGGATTTGCGCCAATGAAACATCATTTTCATGGCGTTCAGCCGGAGTTCGAAAAGAGCGTTATCAGTGGTTTGGCCTTGCAGCAAACGTTCAACGGGACTCCGGTCCGTCATGCTGGCATGCAGTTCCTGCTCGGGCAGGACGATGTTTTCTCCGTGATACGTCAGTAATCCGCCTGACTCTGAAACACTCGTCACGGTGCAGTCGGCACCTTCTTGGCTTCGAACAGTTGCGCCAGATTGAAAGCGGACCCGATAAAGGGGTGAGGACTCCCGGGAGTAGCGTCGTGTCTCCTCACAGGCTGGAAAGGAGACGACAACAGATTGGTTCCCGATCGACTGGATGATCCCCAGGCCAAGTTCAGGTTCCAGATTGCTGGCCCATCGTTGACCCGGAGTCGGGGATGGGGGTGTGTTGTCTTGATTCACTTTTTTGGCCAAGCCGCCGAGCGAATCGTAATAGGTGCGGGTCTTTTGAAAAAGACAATCCTAATAAATGCAATCCAAGGGAATTGTTTCGCCGCATTTACATTCGACAATGATTTGCGTGATTTTGTCGCCATTGCGGACGACGTTCACCTTGGAGCTGTGCGCAGTGTCGCCTGAACCCTTATCGGGATCTTCGGCTTTGTCTGCGGGAACCTGGATGTTTTTCAGCGGCTCAGCTTCGCCAGAGTTGATTGTCGGCAATTTCTTTGCCTGGATGTTCTTGAAGCCGGTTTCGTTGGCGCCTTGCTCTGAAGCCGATCGCGACTCCACGCTCTGCTGTATCGGGGTAAAAACTTTTGAGTCTTCCTTTTGGCTATCAGCTTCCGCGTTGCTGAGGTCACCGGTGGTTTTGGGAACAAATTCCGACATGAGTTATTCGTGGACGGACTATTTCTTCTCTCGAATGATGATGGAAACAGACTTGCTGGAATGCGGTTTGTCCTGGGTCGCTTTTTTGGGGCCGTACCCAACCACCCTTTTGATGTTCGCAGGGTTCACACCGTTCTCATCGATCAACCTTTTGCGAATCTCAACAGCCTGCTCGATGGACTCTGCCCATCCATTGCCCTGGGTGTCTGTAGCGGAATGACCCTCGATTTCAATCTCTACATCCTCCAGGGGCTCGCCAAAGCGATCGTGTTCGCGGCTCAACCAGGTACCGAGACTGTCAATCACAACCTCCCCGTAGGTTGAGAGTTTTTTTTCGCTCTCACCAAAAATATCTCTTTGGGGCGTGTTGAAGAGGCTTACTTTCACTCCTTCATCGACGACCTCAATATGCATGTTTTTGTTTTCCTGGAATTCAGGACTTTGCACAAATGACTTTTCGATGTCTTCGGTGGTTTTGCGCACCAGGTTCCTGGGGGTCAGGGCGGGTTTTGAAAATTCCGCCTTGCGCGATGAGGCGACATTCGCGTTTTTGACATCGATCAACCCCGGGGTGGCCGGCTTCATCACGGTGTTTGGGTTTTTGAAATACTTGGAGATTTCAGACATGGCCTCCTCATCGACGGAGGTCAGCCAAAGACACATGAACAGGGCAAACAGGCCCGTCACGAGATCCGCATACGCCACTTTCCATGCGCCACCCATTGCCTTCTATTCCTCCGGCTTGGTTCGAATAAGGATTTCGAACCGACGGTTTTTCATATCGTCGGGCTTCTCTGCATCCAGTGGGACGGAGTCGCCCGCTCCAATGATTTTCACCACTTGGCTTTCCTGGACACCTGATTTCAGAATCTCATTAAACACCAGTGTTGATTGCTTTGCCGACATGCTCCATGGGTCATTCACACCTTCCGGAGTGTGCCCAGTGATTTCAATGAGGGAGCCCTTTCCGTTGTTCAAATTGTATCGAGCCAGCAGTACCCCGACGGAGTTTAATGCCATCAGCCCGTAATCGCTCAGGGCGAGATCATCCCCACTTGACTCGTCAAACAGGTTTCGGTCTGTCTCACTGAAGAAATTGATGAGTACCCCCTTGTCAACGCGCTCCATCTGTATGTTGCGGTTCTCTCGAAGTTCCTTGTTGTTCATGAAGGTCTTGATGACTTCTTCATCGTTGATGCGCTGGTGCTGTAGTTCCACGGGCGCATCGGCTTTGAAGTTGCTTTCACGAGAGGAAACAACATCATTCTCGCGCATCTGGATGACACGGGTGGATTTCCGGGTGATCGACTGCCAGGGATCGCGAAAATAAGCGGAAACTGAGCCTTTTACGGCCTCATCCTGACCCAGAATCCAAAGCACCATAAACAGGGCAAACAGTGCGGTTACAAAGTCTGCATATGCCACTTTCCATGCGCCGCCAGCCATGACAAATTATTTCGCAGTCTTGAGCATGGTTTCCAGGTCGCTTGCGGTGGGTTGAAAGCGATGCTCAATTTCACGCCGGCCAATTTCGCAGGCAACCACGGGTGGGAGGCCAAGTGCAAACGCAACGACAGAAGCCTTGATGACCTTCAAATAGGTGGTCTCGCCCTCGTTGTAGAAATGGACATTGACCGCCAACGGGGCCACGACCCCGTAAGAAATAAAAATGCCAAGGAATGTCCCGGACAACGCCGCTGCGATCATCGAGCCCACCTTTTCGGTATCGTTGAGGTATTGCATTGTGTTAATGATGCCCATGACGGCCGCAACAATGCCAAAGGCTGGCATGGAGTCGGCAACCAAGTGCATCACGTGGACTGGGGCGTGTTTTTCGTGTTCGATGTGTTTCACGCCGGCTTCCATGAGTGGCCCGATTTGTTCTGGTTTAAGCCGGCCATCAACAAGGGGGCGGAGTCCATCACAAAAGAAGTCCACAGCCCGAGTGTTGGAATGAAATTTGTCATATTTTTTGAACAGAGCGCTTCCCTCCGGGTTCATGACATGCTCTTCCAGTGCGATCATGCCGTTTCGCCGGCCAAGCTGAAAGAGTTCGTACATCATCTTGAACAAGTCCTCGTAATCC
>MPLZ02103520.1_pt1 | contig 13954 bp, 10 predicted proteins | sample 1617311 | NCBI WGS metagenome assembly MPLZ02 (sample SAMN05944806, study PRJNA350692) | marine metagenome | biome: marine; feature: ODZ; material: water; isolation source: 160 m water sample filtered on 0.2 um supor filter | place: Pacific Ocean | collected 2012-04-08 | depth 160m m | reverse complement strand
CTGGGTCGGCGTCGGCGCGACGGCGGCTTGCGCCGCCCGGATTTCTTTCAGGCGGCCGCGTTCTGGTCGGTGACTCAGACCGGCCAGCCGATCAGCGCGCCGAATGCCGCAGCGAGAGCACCACATGCCTGTCGCGATGGCAGGCTCCCAAGTTTTCGTTTCGGTGGAGTGCGGGCGACGAGTCAGTCGTCGTCGTGCCGCTCAAGGAATCGGACGACTACCGTTTGGAGATACAGTGCGCCCCGTTCGCCTATCCTGATGCGCCGCCGCAGACCCTCGAGCTCACGGTCAACGGCGCCGTGCTCGATACGATCACGCTGGAGCCGGGGTTGAAGATCTACGCGCTGGAGATCTCCGCTCAACACATCCGGCCCAACCTCAATCAGTTCCGCTTCCGGTACGGGTACGCGACCTCGCCCGCGTCACTGGGGATGTCCGCCGACTCCAGGCGTCTGGGCGTGCAGGTTGCGATGGTACGGCTGACCCGTTTGTTGCGGTACGTGTCGTCCGAGTAGGACGGTTGCGGGTGGGCTCGCGGGCCGACGTTTGCCTTCGCCGGGCCCCATCGGGTGGTCACGCGACCCGAAGCGTCAGGGCTGTCCCAATAGCACGAAAGTTCCGACATCGCCGAGCTCCACAATGCGAAAGTAGGGGCTGAGCACCTTCACGAGCTCGGTCGCCTTGTCGGTCTCGAGCATGGCGTGGTTCGAGACGATGTAGTCGCATGGTGCCATCGGCTCGACCACGCGTGCGGTGGCCTGTATCTCGAGAGCGGCGTAGAACACGAGGTTGCGATACTCGACCGATTGGACGCCAAGCGGCTCGTCGAACCGGCTCAGTGTGAAGAATCGGCGCCGGGCACAGTCGCGGCCTAGCGTGTCCTCGGCGCGGAGAACGGCGGCGTACAGCTGTTGGGTTGGTGTTGGCGAGATGGAGGCGCGGGCTGCTCGGCTTTCGTCTCGGGCGACCGCGTCGCGCTCGGTGATCCAGGCCGCTGAGGCAACCAACCCAGCGCACACCACGGCGAGCGCGGCATACCGGGCAACGTCGTGTACGAAACGGATTGCCAACCACACGCCGACCGAGACGAGGACCGCCGGCCATGTGGCAGCCGGCGGGAATGGCGGGTTTGTTTGGCCCTGCAGCGTCATCACGAGGCTCGTCGTGACCACGATCCCGCCGAGCGTTGCCGCCACGGCTGGTCGCCGATACCACGGGACACCGGCTGGGAACAGTCCGATCCACGCAAGGAGCGGCAGCAGCAGCAACCAGGGAAGTACGTAGCGCAAGGCCCCACCGCGGGTCCACTCGAGGCTCGTCCAGGGCGCGCCAATGAGGAGCCATATCATGGGTACGCCGGTGCCAAGAACCGCGACGAGTAGCAGCACGCGTGGCAGCCCGCCCGATCGCCCTTGCCACCAGCGTGTCAGTGCATCGAGCGGCACGAGGAACAATGCCAGGAATAGCAGCAGATACCAGCGCCCCATCTGTTCGGTGATGTAGGTCGATACCCGCGAGGCGAGCGCATATTCGGGGTTGGCCTCGAGGTCGCCAAGAACCGACAGATTGGTCGACGGTTCGAGCGGGATTCCGCGAAAGATCTCGATCCCAAACAGACTGAGGCCCGTGGGTGTCACCGGCGAACCGAACAGCCACCAGTTGCGAATCAGCCAGACGCCGCCTGCCCCGACTGCCAGCAGGCCCGCCGCAGTCCACGCCCAGACGAGGCGGACCGAGAGTTGTCCGAGATGCCGCCAGTGGAGAAACAGGAAGGCGGCGGCAGCAAGGCCCAGTAGAAGCGCCGCCGCCGGCAGTCCCGTCGTCTTGGAGCCAATGAGCAGCCCGGTCCCAAGGCCGATCAGCAGGATGTCGACGAGGGAGCGACGGGCGCCAAGGGTCATGGACAGCAGTTGTGCGGTCAGTGCCACGAAGGTCGCGCCAAAGAGTAGGTCGGCCGACATCAGACTGGTCTCGTGGAACAGCGGTGTCGAAAACACTGCGAGCGTCAGCCAGGTGCACCAGGCCAACCCAGACTCGCCGGTGACGAGGCGAAACATCCAGCCGAGTGAGGCCACGGTCAGAAGAAACGGCACGAGTGTGACGAGGTCCACGAGTAGCGGATCCCCCACCGGCAGGAGAAACCAGGCGGCGAGCGTACTCGCGCCCATCGGGTAGAGGTGCTGCGTGGTCGGCAGGTCCAGCGGGCTAGCGCCCAGTGCCAAGTTGACGGCGACCGGTACATGGTAGTGCGCCGCGTCTGTGCCGCGAACGGCCATCGTCTCGGAGCCCATCACCAGCCAGGCCACAACCATGGCCGACAGCGCGATCGTCGCCGCACCTTCGAGCAGCTGTGTCAGCCACTCTGGCGTCAGTGTCGAGGTTTGATGAGTTTCTCTGGTTGGAGCTTGTCGGCGTCTGGCCACGATGGCCAGTAGGCCATGCCCGGCCGCCAGTGGCGCGAGTACCGAGGCCAGGCCCAGGCCCACCGACGAGGCCACGCCATGCAGGACGAGCGACAGTGTGCCCGTCGCCGCGAGCATCGTGACGAACCAAGACTCATCGTGTGACGACCCGGCGAGATCAAATCGGCGGACCCAGTGGGCGGTCAGCCCGAAGTGACCAATGGTTCCGACCAGCCACAACGACAATCCGAGCACACTTGGTTCAGGGCTCATGGTCGTTGGGATGATATTCGGGATAGACGAAGTCCGCGGCAAACGAGCACACCCGAATGCCGGAGATCGAAGTTTGGACGGCAGGTGACGAGTACATCGCCTGGAGGCTGGCTCATCGTCCGACTCCAGCTGGGTGGTCGAAGAGATTGACAGTGAGTGTCGCTGCCTCCGGCGGTCGGAGTTCCACGTAGGCAAAGCGCTCGGTAGCCGTTGGGTAGCGAAGCCGGTGGTCGGCCGCACCCACTTCCACGGTATCGACGGCTGTGCCGTCGACGCGCACCTCGACCACATCGGCCCCGAGCTGCGCGAGCCCCGCGATTTCGAACTCCACCCATCCATCACTCGGCCTCACGTTGAAGCCGGCGCCACCCACGGTCGTCGTCGCTCTCCCCGTGGCCGTCGTTGTCCAGGGGCGAACGCCGTAATCGGCACGCCCGGCGACCGACGTGACGAACGACGGCACCGCGAACGTCGCCACCGCAACGGCTGCCACCGCGCTGCCGGTGAGCCACCCCGGTCAATTCATGCGCCGATGGCCTGCCAGCACGCACGCCGACAACGCGAAGAGCGGCGCCTCGATCGGTTCACGAAATCTGGGACCTGCGTATGTGGCAAGAGCAGTCATGCCGAGATGAATGGCGCTCCAGAGTCCCAGCAGCACAGCGAGCCGCCTGTGGCGAGCTACCACCATGCCGAATGGCGCGAGCACTGCGGCCGACAGGAAGAGCAGGTCGCCGAACACATGGCCAGTCATCTTGGCCGACGAGGCAATGACGGCGGTTGAGAGCGAAGCGGTCGATTCGAGCCATCGTCCTGTACTTACGCGGAACGCCAGACCAACCAAGTTGGCCTTCTCTTGAAGGAAGTCAATCGGCGCTGAGAAGAACCGGTACCACAGGAGGCGAGCGAGCTCGATCGTCGTTGGCGTCGGTCCACTCATGAAGTCTCGTAACGCCGGGTCGCCCCGGACGAAGGGAAACACCCCAATGTTCTCGATGAGGATGAACTGTCCGGCCTCCACAGACAGCCACAGACAGTAGGGCAGCGTTGTTACACCGAAGCCGACCAAGAGGGCTCCCGCCTGTACCGCTGCACGGCGGTCACGCTTCATGACCCACCATGCCAGCGCCGCGGGACCGACGAAATAGACTGGCATCGAGCGCGCCAGCGCCGCCAGGCCCAGCAACGCGCCGGCCAACCCAAACTGGCGTGGGCGGCCCCGACCCGTCACGGCCAGCGACAAGACGGCCAGCGCGGTCACCAGCAGCGGCAGATAGATCCGTTCCTGCATGAACATCGGCTGTATCACGACGTTCCTGAAATACAGCGCGGTGGCGGCCGCAGCGATCAGCGCCGCACGCGTGGAGTGCAACCGCTGGGTCATGACGAACACGGCAAACACCGCCACGGTGGCGAGCACGGACTGCGACGAGGCTGCCCACCATTGGGCCTGGCCCTCCGGTAGGAAAGTAAATATCGCCAAGAAGACGGGGTAGAGCGGCGCCTTGAAGAACTCGAAATAGCGGAACGCGTCGATGCTCCAGCGCCAGTCCTGGCCACTGTTGGTGAGCAGCCGCGCCTGAACCATGTAACGATCCGGATCGATCCAGACGAAACCTGGCGAGGCAGTGGCGACGAACAGATACCCCAGTCGCACCGCGATCGCGGCCATCACGATCCCCGCCAACAGCGCCCAGGTCGGGTAGCTGAGCACGACAATGCGACTCAGTTGCCATCCAGCTACTGCGGACCGGACCAGAACCGGCGCTCCGACGACGGCAAGCAGAAGCAAGGGGGGAATGAGCCAATAGGCGACCACGATCCGATCCAGCGTGGCGAACTGCTGAATCCGCGCCATCGTCGTTGCATCCGGACGCGCGGGAAAGAGGTGGCTGGCGCTGAAGGGTCGCGGCGTTCCCCCTTCCGGTGCCCACTGCAGATTCAGGCTGTAGCCTCCTCCGTGTTGCTCGTACAGCACCTCGAGATCGTGCAAACCACCAGAGAGCCGTATGGGGGCCGCGACGGTGTGCATCCCGACGGCAGGGCTGCGCTCGGACACCAATCGGCCGTCGACTGTCACGACGACCCGATCGTCGCTACCCGCGTAGATGTCGAACGCGCCACCGGCGCCGGCGTTCCAGACGCCCGACCAGCGCACGCTGATGAAGCGGCGCGGCAGCGTCGGATCCGCGTCGAGGAAGGCTAGGCTGATGGCTTCGGCAACCGTGGGCGGCATCAGCTCGGTGCCGTCAAACCCTGGCCCCTGGAGGACGGTCCGTTGGATGCCTGGTGCAGGCCCGAGGCGTTGCGTGAGCGTCGCGGTGGCCCAGGTCAGTCCGAGCCCGATGACGAGGTAGCCGCCGAAGAGAATCGCTGATCGTCGCGTCATCGCTCGGCGTCGTCGTGACAGCCCTCAGGGATTCACGGTAGCTGGGTGTGCCGGCTGTGGCCTCACCGCAGCATCGAAGAACCAGCACAGCCACTCGTCGACCACGTCAACCGACTGGCCGCTGCGTCAGTTCGGCCGGGATCTTAGCTCCAAGGTGACCTTGCGTCGAGCCGGAGACTCGCGCCCATGCCGGCTTACGGGCAAACACGGTCATGATGTCGAGGAGATTGACGGGTGGCGCGACGCGACCGAGCCCGAGTCGCTCGCATGTCCGGACGACCGCCGGCGAAAGGCCGGGGACAGTCATCGTCGCCAGCTTCCACGCAGCGAAGTCGAGCGGAACCCGTTTGCCGGGACGGCCGATCTGGACCAGCTCGAAGCCGGCGCTCGTCAGCAGCCGACGAATCGTGACAGGTGAGAAGAAGTACAGATGGCGCGGCGGAATCATGAGATGCCAGAATCGTCCCGTCAGGCGCGCGAGCAGACTCTCGACGTCGCCTGTGCTGAGCGCCAGATACCCGCCCGGCTTCAGGACGGCAAACGCCTTCTTGAAGTTTGCTGAAGGGTTGGTCACGTGCTCGACGTAGTCCCACATCGAAATGACGTCGAACACCGCGGGTGGCACGTCGGCCTGCAGGAAATCGCCGTTGGTTACGTCCAGTCCGCGTGCGCGCGCCTTCTCCGCCGCGAACGCCGACAACTCAATGCCCGAAGCCTTCTCGACGACCGATGCCGCACAGGCGAGAAAATCGCCTGTCGCACATCCCACATCGAGCCACTGACTGCGTCCGACGGCTGGCAGCCGCCGGACCGCCTCGACCCGTTGCCGGGCGTTGATGAGTCCTGCGCTGGCAGTGTGTCCCGAGAACTTCCCGCCGACATGGAAGAACTCCTTGCCGTAGATCGCCTGTAATTCAGCGGTTGAGGGGAGAGTGCTGACGAATTGAAGCCCGCAGACGCCGCAGCGTACGATCTCGTAGCCACTCTTCGTGAAGAGTGGCGCAAGCTGCGCCACTTCGCCGCAGCAGCCGCAGGAGCGATGTTCGTTCATGAGTGGCGGGTGGACCTGACTTGGGGTCGTATTCAGGTGCTAGAACGCTGGCCCGTCCCGCCGTATCTCGCGAGTGAGAGTTTCGTCGATCCCGGGCCTTAGCGGAGTGTCCTTCACGGCTGCGACCAGGCGCCCCTCGGTGATCGCGTCCAACACCCGCTCCGCTGCGAGCGCATGGCCGGCAGGGCCCCAATGCCCCTCCCGCCGAAAAAGCTCGACGCCTCGCTCTTGTGACGCTGCCCTGAAGTCCGGCAAGAGGTCGACCTCGAAGATCTCCAACTCCTCCAGGATGTCGGCCAGGCGTTCGTATCCGGGCGCGCCCTGCAGGCAAATCAGTTCCGCGTCTGACGCTCGTGCCATCGCCGATTGCATCGCGGCGCGATTCACCTCTTCGACAGCGGGCACAGTAAATACGCCAAGTGCCGCCCCAGCCGCGTGGACGTCGTCGCGCAACCGCCTGAGGATACGTGCCGTGAGGGCCCAGGCGGCGGCGATCTCCGGGGGTTCTTCGCAAAAGTGGACGCCGTGCTGTGACAGATCTCCACGGTCAATTTCGGAGTCTCGGTCAGCGACCGCGGTTGATGATGAGATGGCGCTGGGGACACGGCGTGTCGCTCTGCTTACAAGCCGCAGCAGAACCGACTTCCGAGCATCTCGCAGGGGCCACTGCTCGCGCCGCGATCGTTCCGCGTCGTATTGGCGCTGAGCCTCTTCAAAGTCGACCTGCGTAATGCTCCAGTCGCCATCTGTGTTGGGAGTGAGGAACGGTCGGCTCGTCACTTTGGCCCGACCCGTATTGACGATCGACTCCAGGGCGATGTCGTTGTTCCTGACATCGTTGCCGAGGTGGAAGCCCAGCAGGACGAGACTCGGCTGGTACCGGCGCGCAACCTCGGTGAACACCAGGTATTCCTGCAGCGTGCCGTACCCGCCCACCCCGAGGTTCAGGACCTCGACCTCGCGTCCAGACTCGCCGGCTAGCGCTTCGAGCCTGCTCGTGAACGCGTCCTCGAGATCGACGGAGTACGCCTCGACAAAGGAGTCGCCGAGGACCGCGATTCGGGGCGTCTGGCCTGGTCGCTCCGGGCGCTCGTGGTCACGCCACCCATCGGAGTTGTAGACCACGCGGATCGGCTCGGGGACGTAGGTCGTATAGCTGGCGCCCGCCTCGAGACTCCACCCAAGGATGGGATGTGGCACCCGGTGCTCTTGAGTCCAGTCGATAGGAACGGTTCGTCGAAAATACCACTCGGCCGCAGCTGCCACCATCCCCATCCCGCTCGTGGCGATTCCTCCGAGGATTGTCCACTGCAGGATCTTCCGGCGGGCCGTCGGGGTGAGAGGCATCGGGGATGAACGGGCAGCGGTTCTGAGCTCCCTTGGAGTGTCGGATCAAATTATATGACAGGCCATAGGCGTCACTGGCGCGCGTCGAGTGGCGCGAAAGGGGCAGTTGGCTCTGAGGTCGACCGCCCTGGGACCACCCGATTGCCCTTGCGTGGCACTTGAGCCCGTGTCAGGGTTTGCGCCGTGAAGTTTCCTCTTGCGCTCTTGGTCCTCGGCGGCATCCTCCTCCTTGCCCCGTCCGGGGGCTACCACGCCTTCAACGGCCTGCCGCTGAATACCGGGCCTGAGTTCGGCCTCTTCCTTCTCATTCTCCCCTTCCTGGTCTGGACTAGTTTGCGACGCCTCTGGTATCGATTCCTGAGTCGGTTGTCGACACCGGCACTCCCGCTGCTGGGAGTTGCCGTGTTGCTCGCCCTCGGCCTAAAAGGCCTGCTCTTCTTCTCTGAAACTCGCCAGGGTTTTCCCGCCTGTTACCACCCTCTAGACGAGGCCCCTGTCTCGAGCATTTGCGAGAAGTCGTACACCAATCCATGGCACCGGTTTGGGGCGACGCGGGTCGATCACACAATCGATTTCGGTCCATCTGACTGGAATCTGTCCTTCATGAATTCGCTCCGGTTCAACTACTACCAGCGGGGCGAGCCCTCGCGCGATCGTTTGCCGTTCGGCGTGACGTGGCACGGCGAGTTCGAGACTGATCCCGATGACACGATTCAGCTCATCTATCTGGGTGAGGCGCTTCTGCAACTCGACGGGCGCACCGTGCAGCTTCCGCGGCAGTACGCCGATCTCGAGACGCTGACCATCCCCGTCTCGGCCGGCGTGCATCGATTCGTTCTTTCCTATCAGTTCGACAGCGGTGCCCGCGTCGGCGACGACATTCGATTCGTCCCAGGCCCAGAGTTGCATTTGTTGACTGGGGTTGATCAGGGGCGCAGTCGCGCGGCGCTCGGGACGGCGCCGGGACCTGGCTGGCTGGTGCTGGGTGCGCTCGTCGACCTGGTCCTCATTGCCTTTGCACTGAGTCTGGCGGCCGTCTATGTCCTGCTCCTCAGGGTTCGGGGTGCACTGCTGCTGGTCGTTTGTCTGGTGGCGCCTTGGTTATCGGAGATGCTGCCCACCTGGTTCCTTGCCGGGCAGTCCGTCTATTTCTTGGCCGCCGCAACTGTGCTGGTTGTCACTCTGTTGATTGGCCGTCGGCAACACCATCGGCGGTTGCTCATCGCCTACTGCGGTGCGGCGCTGCTCGTCGCGAGCGACACATTCAGGGTCTACCGGGACCTAAGTGCGGTCGTGTTACGCCCTGGAGGCAGCGACTGGCTCGCGTACGAGTCCTATGCTCGTACGGTGTTAGAGACATGGTCGCTCCAGGGAGGACGGGACGTTTTCTATTACCAGCCGTTGTTTCGGTACATCCGTTTCGCGGAACACCTCCTCCTGGGAGATGGTGACGCTCTAATCGTCATACTGGCTCGCCTTGGGCTCCATGTCGGGATCCTGTGGATGTGCTGGCTGTTCCGGCCTCGTCGAATGAGTTGGTCGGTTTCCCAAGTGTTCGCGGGAGCTGCGCCTGTCCTCCTCATGTGGCTGATAAACACGGAGGGCGTCGTCGGCCTCATTCGCTCCGGCGCCTCAGAGTACCCGACATGGATCTTTTTCTTCTTCGCGCTCAATCTCTTGTGGGGGCCGGGGCGTTCTCGGGGACACGTCGTGGGGTGTGCGCTCTTGGGACTGACCGCGGCCGTTCGGGCCAATCAGGCCCCGGCGCTCATCTGGATGGGGGTGTGCTACATCGTCGGGGCTCGCAGGAAAGGGCCCAGGCACCTGCTCTGGGTTACCGCCGCCGCGGCTAGTTTTGGACTATTGCCACTAGCTCACAATCTGTATTACGGCGGCGAGCTGATTCTGTTGTCGACGGAGCACACCCTCCCAGGTTTTCTCGTCCTTGAGCCAAGACAGCTGCCCAGTCTGGCTTGGGATCCTGCGACCAGAGCGCTGTTATTTCAGCAATTGGAAGGTTTGCTTTACTTCGGACCGGTACCTGACCTGCCCACCTCCGTAGGCGGAGGTCTCTCACTTGTCATTCGTGGCCTGCAGATTGTCTGGATCTTGTCGGTCGTGACAGCGTTGACCAGGGCCGTTCGCGGTCGTGCTGTCAATTGGTTCTTGTTGCTCGTTCCAGTTCTGTACATCGGGACGCAGATACCGTTTAGGGTGATCAACTATTATCCGCGCCACATCGTGATTGCCTACGTGGCCATGGGGGCCGTCACGTTTGCGGCGTTGTGCCGACAGGAGTCGATCGAAAGAGGGGGCTTGCGAATAGTTGAGTGAACCCAGACAGATGGGAATGATGGCAGGTGAGATGTCTCGCCAAAGGCGACGACGAGATTGACCGGGAGGGATTCCGCCGCGGTGGATCGACGAACCTCAGAAAAGAGTGTAGATGTCGGGGGCGGCGGCGGTACTGCCGAGCATCAGGAGGCCGCCAACCAGGCCCAATACGATAAAGATGGGCAGAAGCCACCACTTCTTGTTCTGCATCAGAAAGTCGACGATCTCCAGGGCAAGACCTGCATTCCCGCCCGCCGCCTGTGTCTCGAAGTTGCTGGCCGGAGTGTTTTTAGCACTGGCTTTGTCGTTCATCGAGTCACTCTCAGTATTCCCTGAAGTATTGTTCCGCGTTCTGAGGCACCTGTCCAGCACTGCCTTGTCAAGATTGCACGAGATCGGTGACGTCCAACGAGTGATCGGCGTCCGGTCCTCGTACTCTTCGGCCGAGTTTGGTGCCGTGCGCGGCGCCCGTCCACGCCTCTGGCTGGGCTTCGATGCTGACCCCCGTAGGGTGTGGGTTGGGCGGGGTGCCGGGTAGACGCCGTGCTTCAACTCCGATGGGAATCGTGATAGAGGGTCAAACGAGCTCGTGATACAACGCTACGAGATCCTCAACGAGTCGATCGAAGCCAAATCGATCGAGCACGGAAGCGCGCCCCCCCATGCCCATCGCCTCGCGCGCACGCTTGGATGTCAGCAGGGACGACACGGCCTCGACAAGGGCCTCGACGTTGCCAGAGGTCACCAAGGCCCCGGTTTCCGGCCCGGTGATGACGTCGCGGACGCCGCCGACGTCGGTGCTGACAGAGGCGACGCCGGCGGCCATTGCTTCGATCAGCGCCACAGGTGTGCCCTCGTTCCCTGACGTTAACACGAAGACGTCGGACGCCGCGTAGAGCCGCGGCAGGTCGCTGCGCCATCCGAGGAACCGCACGCGATCGTCCATTCCGAGGTCTGACGCGCGGCGCTCGAGGTCGTGGCGAAGGGGGCCGTCCCCGGCGAGGAGAAACATGACATCGAGGGCGCGAGCAGCTACACGCGCCGCCATCTCGAGAAACAGCCACTGCTGCTTGATCGGCACGAGGCGCCCCACGGTCGTGACAACCCGCCCTCCGGCTGGCAGCCCAAGCTCGATCCTCGCCGCCCTCCGCCCGGTGCCGTCCAGACTGGCAAAGCGACCCAGCTCGAAGCCCAATGGCACCACGCGCACCTGATCCGGCCGCCCGATCCGATGTTCCTGAACGATGTCGTCACGAATCCGTGGTGAAATGGCGACAATTGCGTCGGTGTGTCGCCCGAGCTGCCGCTCGATGGCGGCGAAGGCGGCCGCCAGGGTCGGTCGGAAGTACCCCTCGAAGAAGTGGCCGTGGTAGGTATGCACCAGGCGCGCCCGTCTCGAGCGTCCGGTCGTGCGATTGTAGGCCAGCGCGGCCAGTCGGCCAATGGTTCCTGCTTTTCCGGTGTGCGTGTGTACGATCGCCGGCCGGAAGCGGCACAGTATGCGATAGACGGCTGCGAACGCCATCGCGTCGCTCACCGGCGCGATTGGGCGGCGAAGCGACCTGACATATGCGCTCGTCAGCGGTCCGGAATCGAGGACGGTGCGGATGTCTCCTTCGTCCTGATCGGTACGCCCGTGCACGAGCAGCGTGTCAAAGTCGCCTCCGTGCAACCGCGCCGCCAGGGTCGTCGCCTGGATCGCCGGTCCGCCGATATTCAGTCGCGTGATGATTCGTACGATTCGCACTGGTGGTGGCGTACCCGCCGCCGGTGGGTCCCGACGCCAGGCTGACCCTCAGCTAACTCTAAAGATATAAACTGCTGAGAATCCGCTGATTATACTGTTAACGTACGGTTCTAACCTCATATGCGCACGCTCGAGGAGGGGCGCTCCGACCCAGGCCCGCCGCGCGTGGAGGGGACGACGAGACGAGAGACTGCGATTCAGCCTTGACGCCCGTCCTTTGCCACGGCAACGCTCCATCCAAGTAGGCGCCGGCGCCGGATGGGGGACGATGCGGACACCGTCGAACACCAGCGCCGCCCGGCACCCGCGCCCCCCGATGACGCGGATGTAGTGGCATGTGCCGAGCAAGGTTGATACTGCATGCGAAAAGACACGGCCAAGGTCCTTGTAACCATAGACACTGAACCGGACAATCAGTGGGACCAGAACCTGAGACGACACCCGCGATTCGAAAATATCGCCGCGCTTTCCACGCTTCAGGACGTCTTCGACAAGTTTCAGGCCAAAGCCACCTACCTGACGACCTCATCTGTGGCAGAGTGTGACGCCGTCTCCGCGTTGAGAGATATCGCGAAGTCTAGCAACTGCGAGATTGGCAGCCATCTGCATTCGTGGGAAACGCCGCCTCTGACGCCTCAGATCAGGGGCGACGGCACGTATCTGCATCAGTATCCCGTCGACGTGCAAAGTCAGAAACTGGCGTATGTGGATCGGGTGATCTCCGAGGTCTTCGACCACAAGCCTGTGTCATATAGAGGCGGACGGTGGTCCTTTGACAAACACCTGCCTCGTATCTTGGCGAGATACGGATACCTGGTCGATAGCACGGTGCTACCTGATATCTCCTGGCGAAGTGACGGCGGGCCGAACTTCAAGAAGTGGTCTCACAAGGACTACTGGCTCACGACCGAGAAGGGTGCGGAGATCCTGGAGATTCCAGTTTCCGTAGAAATACGAACGAGGTGGCCCGCCTTGTCGACGCCGCTCTATCTGAACTCACCCCACTGGACTCATGTCGAGGGCATCCTGAGAAGAGTTGCGGGCTTCAACATCGTCTGGCTCGACCCGTCGTTCAATGGTGTTGAAGACATGATATGGGCCTGCGGCACGATCCTGGACAAGGAACTCGACCACGTGAACATCGTGTTCCACTCGAGCGTCATCGTCCCGGGAGGAAGCCCTTATACGATGGACACGGCGAGCAGGGATAGGTTCTTCGAGCGCTTGGAGGGTCTGCTGGGTTACTTATGCCAGGAACAAGCATTGGAGACCATGACCCTCAGCGAGTTCTACGAGTTTCGCAAGCGCAGCGCGACCAGTCGAAAACGATGAGGATCATCAGACTCAGACGAAGCCAGGAGCACGAAGCATACTTCCAGGAGTATCTCGGAAGCGGCTTGGTCGATTGCTCCGTGCAGGGCCGGGAGAAATGGCGCTGGCAGTACACACAGAATCCGTTCTCACGGGGTGAGAATCTGCCGGTGTGGACATGCGTGTCGAGCGGTAAGACCATTGGTCAGCTTGGCGCCATTCCGCTGGAATTGCACGTGGGTGCCCGCACGATTCACGGTGCGTGGGCGGTCGATTTCCGAGTCTTGCCGGAGTATAGAGGCAGAGGCGTCGGCAAGCTACTGGTCAAGGAGGCCAATCGACACTTTGACGCATTCCTGGCGATCGGCGCGACCGACATGTCTTTCGGGCTCTTCACGAATGAAGGGTGGAAGGCGTTGGGGGGCTTACCGTACTACGTGAAGATCTGGAATGCGGACGCTTTAGTACGAGGGAAGTTCGGGAGCTCGTTTCTGTCGAGACTGGCATCCGTGCCGCTGAACGGGGGGCTCAAGCTTCTCGACTTTCTCAAAACACCGCGAAGACCGGGAAGCATAGATGTGAATAGGATGGACGGTTTCGGCGACGAGGCTGATCGGTGGTGGGACGAGATACGTGGCGCCTATGATGTTGTGGTGTCGAGAAATCGAGCCTACCTTGAATGGAAATACGACCGACAGCCGGGCATGAACTATGTCAAGTTTCGCGCCACCAGGGATGGCGACCTTTGTGGATACATCGTGGTGCGAGTCGTCGACAGTGGCCAGCAGACGCGAGAAGGGTTGATCGCGGACATCGTGGTCGATCCCCGAGACGAGGACGCGATCCAATCGTTGACTCACGAAGCGTTGACGTATCTACGTAGCGCGCCATGCTCCATCGCGCGCTGTTATGCCAGCCAGGCGCATGTCAGCAGGACTCTCGTCAGGAACGGGTTTCTGAAGCGCAAACCCCAGCTGCGATTCCTGGTGAACAAGAATATTGACGGGTGTGAAGCGGTCGAGAGCATGGGTGAGTGGTGCCTTGCGGCGGGTGATTCAGATATGGACCGATGGGAAGCATGACACGCGGAGTGTCCGGTG
>MPLZ02003681.1_pt1 | contig 13974 bp, 10 predicted proteins | sample 1617311 | NCBI WGS metagenome assembly MPLZ02 (sample SAMN05944806, study PRJNA350692) | marine metagenome | biome: marine; feature: ODZ; material: water; isolation source: 160 m water sample filtered on 0.2 um supor filter | place: Pacific Ocean | collected 2012-04-08 | depth 160m m | reverse complement strand
TTGGATGCTATCTCTTGTAAAATTGCATATTGATCAATTATTAGTTTTCTAATTTCTGAAGAGGATAAATTCATTCTTTTTCTTCCAAAATTTTCTGGATCATTAAAAGAAGGATGAGCGCCAATGCTAACTCCATTTTTTTTAGATATTTCAACTACTTGATTCATCGACTCATCATCGCCAGCATGATATCCACAGGCCACATTTGCGGAATTTACTATATTTAGTAAATCAGGATCATACTTATTTGAATGGTGTTTTGATTTCTCACCTAAATCACAATTGATATTAATTTCCATAGTTTTATTACTTGAAGTATAACATGGCATGATAAAAAATATATCAAATCTTGGTGATGCGGCTTTGTATTGTGATTTTGGAAGCAAAGTAAATAAGGAAATCAATTCTAAAGTAATACAATATTTTAAAAATATTAAAGAAAAAAATATAGGCGGAATTACTAATATTACACCTTCTTATAATAAATTAATTATTTCATTTGATTTGAAATTTACTAATTTTATCAATCTTAAAAAAAAAATTGAAAATTTAGAGTTAAAGGAATTTCTAAATATAAAAAGTGATATAATAAAAATACCTATTTGTTGCGATAAAAAGTTCTCTCTTGATATTAAAAGATTAGAAAAAATACTTAAGATATCTGAAGATAAAATCTTAGAAAAATTTTTTTCAAAAGAATATTATTGTTATATGACAGGTTTTATTGCAGGTCATCCCTTCCTGGGTGATACCGATGAATCTTTAAGAGCAAAAAGATTAGAAACTCCTAGAGTTAAAATCCCAAAAGGTTCAGTTGGTTTAACAGAACAATTTTGCAATATATATTCTTTTGAAAGTCCAGGCGGCTGGAATATTATTGGCAATACCCCAATAAATGTATTTGATAAGACAAATGAGTTAAGACCAAATCTAATTAATCCAGGAGACACTGTAATTTTTAATCAAATTTCAAAAGGAGAATATGAGACGCACTATGACTAAAAATTATTTTGAAGTATTACGACCTGGAATAAATACCACCTTTCAAGATCTGGGAAGAAAAAACTTATATCATATTGGAATTCCTTTTAGTGGTGCAATGGATAATAGAAATTTTATTTTAGCCAATGCTATTGCTGGAAATAAAGAAAATACACCTGTAATTGAGTTTGCTTATCAAGGGCCACTATTAAAATTTAAAGGTGAAAAAATTAATTTTAATATAACAGGAAATGTAAGTTTCAATTTGATTAAAAAAGAAGAGCAAATAGAAGGTAATTGTTATGAAAATTATACTTTAGAAGAAGGAGATCAGCTAGACATACTTTCCACAAATAAATCTGTTTATGGTTATTTAGCCATTAGCGGAAATTTTGAAGTTCAATTTCAATGGGGCAGTTGTTCTACTAATACAAAAGCAAATGTTGGAGCTAACGATGGTAAAAAAATAGAAAAGGATCAATTAATTGAAATTTTAGATACTCACTCTCATAATTCAAAAAGAAAATTGGAATATGTGAGTTCTAAAATAGAATATATTAGAGTTATCAAAGGTACAAATTTTAACTATTTTTCTGACGAAGGTAAAAAATTCTTTTTTGAAAAGGAGTTTAAAGTTACAAAGTTAACTGATCGAATGGGGATGAGGCTAGAAGGTCCTAAAATTGAAAACATTATTGATACAAACATAAAGTCCGAAGGGATAATCAAAGGTGTTATCCAGGTACCTGCAGACGGAAATCCTATAATTATGTTTTCCGATCATGGAACAATTGGCGGTTATCCAAAAATAGGCGTTGTTATAAGCTCAGATTATGACAAATTGGTTCAATTACCACCAGGCTCGAAGATCAAATTTAAATCAATTGAATTGGACGAGGCAGAAAATCTTTATAAACTATACGAAATGGAAACAAAAAATATTTTAAATCAAATAAGATGAATTTTTTAAACAAGATTCCAGGTCCTTTTTTGATTTTTTTAGGAGCATGTGCTTTAAGTTTTGGTGGTTTAATTGTTAAGTCTTTTGAAGGGGCAACTCTTTGGCAAATTTTATTTTGGAGATCAGTATTTTTCTCAATAGTTGTCTTATTTTTTTTAATAATAAATCATAAAAAAAATTTTTTTAGTTCTATATATAAAATAGGTTTACCAGGGTTTTTTGGTGGTATAATTTTATCTTGTGGATATGCGGGTTATGTTTTTGCTATGTATAATACAACCGTAGCAAATGCTAATTTTATTATCCAAACTCAAACAATTTTTCTAGCTATATTTGGATATATATTTCTTAGAGAAAAAATATCTAAATTAACTTTAGCTTCAATATTTCTTGCATTTGCTGGAATTTTTTTAATGCTTGGAAGTTCCTTAACAGCGGGCCAAATGTTAGGAAATATTGCTGCATTTGTTATGCCAGTTTCTTTTGCTGTTTTAATATTAACTGTAAGAAAATATCCTAGTGTAGACATGATACCTCTTCAATTAATTGCTGGCATTGGTGCTGTTATAATAGGATATTTATTTTCATCAAAAATTATTATTTCTTCTCATGATATATTTTTAGGATTTATTGCAGGTTTTTTTCAACTAGGTTTGGGATTTATATTTATTACAATTGGTGCAAAAACTACTCCTTCAGCATTAGTTGGAATTATTATGTTAATTGAAGCTGTATTAGGACCTTTTTGGGCTTGGTTATTTATAAACGAAACTCCACCTTTGGTTGTTCTGGTAGGAGGCACTATTGTTCTATCAGCTGTTCTTTTGCAATTTTTTAAACGTAAAATTGAAAAATAATTTTTTTTTCTATTAAAATTTTTTTTAAATTATGATATAAATTAAGCATGTCTTTAATTAAAGACCTATCAAAAGAGAAAAAACAAGTAGACGTCCAAATTAGAAAAATAACAAAAGCAAGACTAAACGATAGAACCTCACGTTCTTGGATTAGTTTAAGAGAGTTAAAGAAAAAAAAATTAGCTCTAAAAGATAAAATTGCCTCAATAGCTAAAACACACTAATTTAGCTATTTAATTTGACGTTATTTGTACAGCAAACTATTAATTTAGTTGGAAGGGTTTTGTTTTCTGTGCTAAAATCATTTAACGGGAGAGACTACATTTTATAGTAGCGCCGAAGGAGCAACCACCCCGGAAACTCTCAGGCAAAAGGACCGTACATATTAACTCTGGAAAGAGAATAATTCTCGCCGAAGGAGCAAATCTCTCAGGCAAATAGACAGAGGGGGAAACTTAGAGTTAATATGGAAACAAAAAAAACATCTTTATATAATCTTCATAAAAAAAATGGAGCAAAGTTTGTAGAATTTGCAGGCTACCAAATGCCAATTCAATACAAAGATGGAGTTATTCAAGAGCATAAATATACAAGATCAAAATCGGGTGTCTTTGATGTTTCTCATATGGGCCAACTTTTTATTTATGATGCTGAGAGACTGACCGAAAGTTTAGAAAAAGTTTTTCCAGTTGATCTAAAAAATTTAAATATCAATCAAAGTAAATATTCTTTTTTGATGAATGAAGAGGGGGGCATTTATGACGATTTAATAATTACCAAAATTCATGAGGGCTATATGATTATATTAAATGCAGCTTGCAAATATCAAGATTTCAAAATTATTAAAGAAAAATTAAATAATAAGTATCAAATGAAACTTAAAGACAATCTTTCATTAGTTGCTATCCAAGGACCAGATGCAAAAAACGTCTTAGCAAAAGTAGTTGTAAACTCCAACAAGCTTAGTTTTATGAATGGAGATAATTTTGATTTTGAAGGAACAAAAATATATATAACTAGATCTGGCTATACTGGAGAAGATGGGTTTGAAATTTCTATAGATAATATAAAAATAGAAAAATTTGTTGAAATTCTTTTAGAAAATGGTTCTAAACTTATAGGTTTGGGTGCTAGAGATACATTGAGATTAGAGGCTGGTCTTTGTTTATATGGAAATGATATTAATAATAAAACTAGCCCAATAGAAGCAAACTTAAAATGGGCAATTTCAAAAAATAGAATTGAAACTGAATATCCAGGCTCTGATATAATAAAGAGTCAGATTAAAAATGGTGTTAACAAATTAAGAGTTGGAATTGAACCCGAAACAAAAGTTATAGCAAGAGGTGAAACAAAAATTTTTAATGAAAAAAATAAAGAAATTGGCAAAATTACGAGTGGAACATTTGGACCAAGTGTAGAAAGACCAATAGCCATGGGCTACGTAGAAAACAACTATTCTTCTTTAAATACAAAAGTGTTTCTAGAAGTTAGAGGAAAAAAAATTGCAGCAAAGATTTGTAATCTGCCATTTTATAAAAAAAATCATTTTAAAGGAGAAATAAATGTCTGAAGTTAAATTTTCTAAAGAACACGAATGGATTAAATTAGAAGGAGAGGTCGCTACAATTGGAATTACAAAGCATGCATCAGAAATGTTAGGTGATATTGTTTTTACTGAACTTCCTGAAAAAGGATCTAATGTTGAAAAAGATGGAACTGCAGGAGTAATTGAGTCTACAAAAGCAGCAAGCGACATTTATACTCCAGTATCAGGAGAAGTGTCCGATATTAACCAGTCAGTTGTAGCTGATCCTTCTAAAATAAATTCAGATCCAGAAGAGGAAGCGTGGCTTTTCAAGCTTAAGATCAAAGATAGATCAGAAATGGATAGTTTAATGAATAGAGAACAATATGATAAATTTGCTAAGGAGGCATCAAGCTAATGCTGCATAACTCTGAAAAAGATTTTATTAAAAGACACATAGGTCTTAATAAAAAAGATGAAAAAAAAATATTAAATGAAATTGGCTATAAATCACTGGATGATTTAATAAGCAACACTGTTCCAAAAAATATTTTACTAAAAGATGATCTTAGTATTGGAGAGCCAAATTCTGAGTATGAAGCATTAAGAAAGTTGAGACTTATTTCTAAGAAAAACCAAATTTATTCAAACTTTATTGGAATGGGTTATTATGGAACTTATACTCCAAATGTTGTTGTAAGAAACATATTTGAAAATCCAGGTTGGTATACTTCCTATACACCATACCAGTCTGAAGTAGCTCAAGGAAGATTAGAGATGCTTTTAAATTTTCAACAAATGATAATTGATTTTACTGGAATGGACATAGCCAATGCTTCTTTGTTAGACGAAGGTACAGCCGCTGCTGAAGCAATGAGCTTGAGTTATAGATTAAATAGCAAAGATAACAAAACAGTTTTTGTATCAGAGGACTGTCACCCTCAAACAATAAGTGTAATTCAAACTAGAGCAGAACCTATGGGTTTAAAAATAATAATTGGTAATGACAATGAATTAAACAAAATATCAGAAGATTTAGTATGTGGTATTTTACAGTATCCTGGAACTCTTGGTGACATTAAGGATCCAAGTGAAAGCATTAGCAAAATTCATAAAAAAAATGGTAAAGCTATTTTAGCATGTGATCTTTTAGCGTTAGCAAAACTTAAAACTCCAGGAGAGTTAGGTGCAGATATCGCGGTTGGAAGTTCACAAAGATTTGGAATACCCATGGGCTATGGTGGGCCTCATGCAGCATTTTTTGCAACAAAAGATGAGTACAAAAGATCAATGCCTGGAAGAATAATTGGTGTTTCAGTCGATAGAAATGGAAACAAAGCTTACAGATTAGCTCTACAGACTAGAGAACAGCATATTAGAAGAGACAAGGCTACAAGCAATATTTGTACTGCACAAGCCTTGTTGGCAATAGTATCAGCTGCATATGCTATATATCATGGTCCAAAAGGAATTAGAAAAATTTCTGAAAGAGTTTCACAGTTAGCTAATAATTTTGCAGATAAGATAAAAAAATCTGGATATGAAATATATTCTGATAATTTTTTTGATACAGTTACAATCAAAACAAAAGAAAATACAGAAAAAATATTTAAAAACGCATTAGATAAAAAAGTAAATATTAGAAAAGTCAATTCAACTATGCTGGCGGTTTCTTTTGACGAAAAGAAAAATGTGTATAGAGCTAATCAATTATTAAAAATATTCAATTGTGCTGAATCTATTAAAGATAGCCCAACTGAAAGTTTACCAAATTTACCAAAAAATCTATTAAGAATATCAAAATATTTAGAACACCCGGTATTTAATAGTTATCATTCAGAAACTGAAATGCTTAGATATTTAAAAAGGCTTGCAGATAAAGATATTGCACTTAATCGTTCAATGATTGCCCTAGGATCTTGTACCATGAAATTAAATGCAGTTGCTGAAATGATCCCTCTATCTTGGAGAGAATTTTCAGAACCTCATCCTTTTGTGCCAATTGAACAAATGGAAGGTTATAGAACTCTTTTTACAGACTTAAAAAATTGGTTAAGATCTATTACCGGTTTTTCAGGAGTTTCACTTCAACCTAACGCCGGTGCTCAAGGCGAATATGCGGGCTTGATGGTTATTAGAAAATATCATCTAGAAAGAGGAGAAAAAAATAGAAATATTTGTTTAATTCCAAGCTCTGCACATGGAACTAATCCAGCTAGCGCACAAATGACAGGAATGAAAATTGTTGTCGTAAATTGTGACAAAAATGGAAATGTTGATATTGAAGACTTAAAAAAGAAAGCTGAACTTCATTCAGAAAATTTAGGAGCTCTTATGATTACTTATCCTTCCACTCATGGAGTTTTTGAAGAAAAAATAACAGATATTTGTAAATTAATTCACGAACATGGTGGTCAAGTATATATGGATGGTGCAAATTTAAATGCATTAGTCGGAATAGCAAGACCTGGAAACTTTGGTCCAGATGTTTGTCATATTAATTTACACAAAACATTTTGCGTTCCCCATGGTGGAGGAGGACCAGGAATGGGTCCAATTGCTTGTAAAAGACACTTGGAAATCTATTTACCATCACACACAGTTATTAAAGATTGTGGACCTGCCTCAGGTATTGGAGCTATATCTGCTGCACCATGGGGAAGTTCTAGTATTTTGCCTATTTCTTGGATGTATATAAAAATGATGGGATCTGAAGGTTTAAAATTAGCGACACAAGTTGCAATACTGAATGCAAATTATATTGCTAATAAACTTAAAGATCATTTTCCAATATTATACAAAGGAAGCAAAGGAAATGTAGCACACGAATGTATTATAGATATAAGAACAATTAAAAAAGAAACAGGAGTAACAGAAGAAGATATTGCAAAAAGGCTGATTGATTTTGGTTTTCATGCTCCCACAATGTCTTGGCCTGTTCCTGGAACCATGATGATAGAGCCTACGGAAAGCGAAAGCTTAAAAGAAATGGATAGATTTTGTGAAACATTAATAAAAATCAAATCAGAAATTGAAGAAATTAAGAATGGAAAATTTGATAAAATTGATAATCCTATAAAAAATGCACCACATACAGATTTAGAGTTAGCTTCAAATGAATGGAAACATAAATATTCAAGAGAAGAAGCCGCATACCCATCAAAATTTTTAAGATCTAATAAATTTTGGCCACCAGTTTCAAGAGTTGACAATGTGTATGGTGATAAAAATCTTTTTTGTTCATGTCCAAGTATGGATGAATTTAAAGAGGACGCTGCATAATATTTATTATACAATATGAATATTAAAATGATTCTATAATTACTTTTTATAGATTTATTATAATAATTAACTTTTTATTTATGGATGATGTTGTTATTGTTGGCGGTGGAATTATAGGTGCAGCAACTGCTTACTTTTTGTCTAGAGAAGGAAGAAAAGTCAAAGTTATCGAAAGAGACCCTACTTATAAAAACGCATCATTTCCCTTGTCTTTAGGTGGATTTAGAAGACAATTCTTTCAAAAAGAAAATATTTTATTAGGAAAATTTGCAAGAGAATTTATTTTTCAAATTCCAGAGTTATTAAAAACAGAAAAAAACCCTAACCCTACCGCCAGTATGGTTCCAAATGGGTATTTATTGATGTTTGGCCCGGAACATGCCGAGGAACAGTATAGAGCTCTAGAAAATCATAAAGCTTGTGAAGCTGGAACTAAAAATATCAAAGGATCAGAATTAAATAAAATTTTTTCATATATTAATAGCGAAGGCATAGAAACAGCAACTTATACAGATAACAAAAGTGAGGGGTGGATAGACCCTTTTATGTTTCATAGCGCTTTAAAAAGTAAAGCAATAGAACTTGGAGCTGAGTTTATAAAAGGAGAAATCAAAAGCCTTAAAGAAATAAAAGCAAAAACTATAGTTTCCGCAGCAGGATGTTGGACTAAAGAACTCTTAGAAGATATTCCGGTTGTTCCACAAAAACATACTGTGTTTAGAGTTAAGTGTCCTAAACATATTTCAGAAATGCCTTTATGTGGTGACTTAACTACGGGAGTTTATTGGAGACCAGAAGGAAAAGAATATTTAGCTGGTTCACCAAATTCAGTTTTTGATGCTAAAGATCTTGAACCTGCTTGGAATGATTTTGAAGAACTAGTGTGGCCAGCGCTAGCAAAAAGAATTCCTGTATTTGAAGAATTAAAATTAACTGGGGGATGGGCAGGGTATTATGATTGTAATAAGTTAGATAACAATGCAGTAGTTGGAAAACATCCAAAATATGAAAATGTTTATTTGGCATCTGGATTTACTGGAAGAGGATTAATGCAAGCACCAGGTATTGGAAGAGCTTTAACCGAATTAATTACTACTGGGTCATATCAGACTATAGATATTAGCGATTTTGCAGTCGAAAGAGTATTGGATAGTAAAGCTAGGCCTGAACCTTACGTTTTATAATTTTTCTGTTACATCTTTATCTGAATAATGATCAGTTTTAAATTGATTTGAGATTTTTTGTATCTCAACTGATGAAACTTTATATTCAGCACATTTTGTTTCTTCATCTTTTCCATGTCCTGTTACCATGTTGACCATATGTTCAGGGAAATGGAAAGTTGTGAAAACAACACCTTCTTTAACTGTATCTGTAACTTCAACTTTTAAAGCAACTTCACCTCTACCAGAGTATAGTCTAGCTATATCACCAGTATTCAATTCTCTATTTTTGGCATCTTTTGGATGAACTAATAAAATATCTTCTTTAACAATGTCTATATTATTTGTTCTTCTAGTCATTGTTGCTGCATTATAATGCTGAAGGACTCGACTTGTAGTTAATATAAGCGGATAATCATTTTTATTTTTTTCAATCTCACTACTTTCTTTCCAATCAAAATACTTCAATCTGCCCTTACCTAATTTAAATTCCTTCTCATGAAGAATTTTTGTATCAGTTCCATCTTCTTTAACAGGCCATTGCAAACCTAATTCACCAAGTCTTTCTCTAGTTATACCTTTAAAAAATGGAACAACATCTGCAATCTCAGCTAAAACTTCATCTGCGTCATATATTTTTTGATTAAAACCAAGTTTTTGCATCATTTCTGTAACTATAACTCCGTCCGGTTTTGTACCAGATAATGGTTCTGCGGCTCTATTTACTCTTTGAACTCTTCTTTCTGTATTTGTAAATGTTCCTTCTTTCTCTAAAAAAGTTGTACCTGGAAGAACTACATCTGCATATTTTGCGGTTTCGCTCATGAATATCTCTTGAACAACTAATAAATCTAAGGCTTTCATTGCCTCTATGACGTGATTGCTATTAGGATCTGTTTGAACAATATCTTCTCCAATAATCCACAAACCTTTAACTTCTTTTTTTATTGCTGCGTCAAATATTTCTGGGATCTTTAACCCAGCTTTTTTTGGATGAACTACTCCATACTTTTCTGAATAGAAATCTTGATTTTTTTGTTCTGAAAGTTCAAAATATCCTGCTCCTTGGTGAGGTTGACAACCCATGTCAGCAGCACCTTGAACATTATTTTGCCCTCTTAATGGATTTACTCCAACTCCTCTTCGTCCAATATTTCCAGTTATCATTGCAAGATCTGCAATTAGCATTACTGTTTTAGAGCCTTGCTCATGTTCAGTTACACCCAAACCATGAAATTCCATAGAATTTTTTGCAGTTGCATATGCAATTGCTGCTTCTTTAACCATTTGCTTATCTACTCCTGCAACTTTTGCCAATTGGTCGATATCTAAACTATTGATATGTTCAAAAAATTTATCAAAACCCTCGGTTCTATTTTCAATAAAATCTTTTTTATAAAGTTTTGATTTAACAATGAAGTAAAGCATCATATTAAGCACTGCTACATTTGTTCCTGGTCTAAGCCTAATATGATAATCTGCTAATTTTGCCAATTCTGTTTCAATTGGATCAAGAACAATAAGTTTTTTGCCCTTCATAGCTTGTTGTTTAATTTTTGCACCAGTCACCGGATGAGCATTAGTTGGATTTGCACCAATTACTAAAAATAAATCTGCATGATAGATATCTTCCGTGGAATTTGTTGCAGCACCTGTTCCAAATGTTTGTTGCATACCCCAAGCAGTTGGTGAATGACAAATTCTTGCACAGCAGTCAATGTTGTTTGTTCCAATCACAGCTCTAATCATTTTTTGAAAAATATAATTTTCTTCATTTGTACATCTAGCCGAAGAAATACCTGCTATAGCATCAGGTCCGCTTTCTTTTTTAATTTTTTCTAGTTTGTTTTTAATAAAATCATATGCCTCGTTCCATGAAGCTTTTTCAAATTTACCATTTTTTTTAATTAAAGGATTTCTAAGTCTATCCGGGTGTTCATAAAAACCAAATGCATACCTTCCTTTTACACAACTATGTCCTGCATTAACCTCGGTTTCTTTTGGAGTATCAATTGAAACAACTTTACCATCTTTAACAGAAGCTTCCAAATTACACCCAACACCACAGTAAGAACAAGTAGTTCTGACTTTATGGTCATAACTTGCAGATTTTGATGCAAAGACATCCGAAATAGCATCAGTTGGACAAGTGTGAGCGCAAGCACCACATGATACACACGATGAGTCGCCAAATAACATATCATTATCAGTTGTTATTTTAGATTCAAATCCTCTACCGCTCATTGTAAGAACAAAAGATCCTTGAATTTCATCACATGCTCTTACGCACCTTCCACAATTAATGCAGTTATCTAAATTCATTCTCATATAAGCATGGGAAGTATCTTTTGGTATTCTTTTATGTTGTTTAGGATTATTATATCTATGATCTTTTACACCAAGATCATTGGCTACATCTTGAAGTTCACAGTTGTTGTTTACCTCACATGTACCACAATTCATTTGATGGTCAGTTAAAACTAGTTCAACAATATTTTTTCTTAAAGATGTTAATTTTTCATTATTGGTAAAAATATACTGATTTTCTGCTACTGGAGTATGGCATGAAGCAACAACTTTAGTTGGACCATCTTTTTTTAGCGCAACTTCAACAGAACAAACTCTACAGGCACCATAAGGAACTAAATTTGGATCATCGCATAATGTTGGAACGGTTTTTTCTCCAATATAACTTTTAACAAATTTCAATATAGAAGTGTGCTTTGAACCAATTTCATATGGTTTTCCATTTATATATGCAATTTTTCTTTTTTCAGAGCTCATTAATTTTCGGGTAATATATCATTTTTAATTTCATCGCCAAAATATTTTAATATATTGCTTATTGGCACTGGTATTGCTCCACACAGTGCACACAAACAACCTTCTTTCATTGTTTTTAACAAATCATTTAGTACTTTCATTGGAATTTTGTGTGATTTATTTAAGGCTTGATCAAACATTTCCTTGCCTCTGTAGGAGCCTATTCTTCCAGGGAAACATTTGCCACACGATTCTTCTGCTGTAAACTCAAACAAATGGTGAATATATTCAATCATTTTAAAATTTTTTGGAATACTTACAATGCTTCCATGACCTAACATAAAACCAGCATTTATGAATTCTTGAAAGTCTAAATTTAATTTTTCTGCAACCTCAATAGGAACAACTCCTCCCAAAGGCCCTCCAATTTGTAAAGCTTTTACAGGTTCTTTAAAACCACCTCCAATATTATTTATTACTTTTTTCATTGGAGTACACATATCAATTTCATATACTCCTGGGTTATTAAAGAAACTGTCAAAACAAACCAACTTAGTACCCGCGGATTTTTTGTTTCCTATTGAAGAAAATTTATCTGATCCATGTATCAGGATTCCTGTAGCAGCAGCTAGAGTTTCCACATTATTTACCACTGTTGGCTTCTTATACAAACCTTCTGTAACAGGAAAAGGAGGTCTTACATCAACCTCAGCTCTTCTACCTTCAATAGATGCAATTAGAGCTGTTTCTTCACCACAAATATAAGCTCCTTGTCCAATACAAATATTTAAATCGAATGAAAAATCTGTTCCTAAAATATTTTTTCCTATAAGTTTTGAATTTTTTAATGAATTTATTGAGCCATTAATCGATTCAATTGATTTTGGATATTCACCACGAATATATAAAACACCTTCATCACTTCCTATAACATATCCACAAATTATCATTCCAAATAGAACTTTTAATGGCTGGTCTTCCAACAAATATCTATCGGAAAAAGCTCCAGAATCTCCTTCATCAGCGTTACAAACTATATATTTTTTTTCTGATTTTTCTCTACCACAAAAATCCCATTTCATTCCTGTTGGAAAACCAGCGCCTCCTCTCCCACATAAGTTTGAATCTAAAAGTGATTTAACTATTTCTTTTTTGTCAGTATTTATAAATTTTTCTAATAATTTTTTAAATTGCTCTATATTCAAAAGTTTTTCATCCATTAAAAAACTTGTAGAAGCAAAACTTTTAGAAGCAAATTTTTTCTGTTTGATATTTTCGCCCTTTATGATTTGATCAATATTATTTATATCTTGACCAGCATAATTTTCACCATCATAATGAAATGCATGATTTTCATAACAATAACCCAGACAAAACATTGTTCCCACTTTGTCTTTACCAAGTTTACTTTCTAATTTATTTATCAAATTTTTTTGAGTTCCAGCACATAAACATGCACTCCCATTACAAATAAATGCTTTTTTTTCTCTATGACTAGGTCTTAAAAATTCATAAAAACTTTCAGCTCCATGAATAGTTGATACTCCCATATTGTATTTATCAGCCAAGGTTTTCATGCCTTCATCTTTCTTAGAATTTAAAGATCTTTCAGAGATTTTTTGAAATAAGTTGTTTTTCAAACCAATACGTCCAGAAAGCTTACTGATATTTTTAGACATTTAAGCCTTATAATATAATTCTTTCTTTATTTGTATAAATATTAAAACTGTTATTTTTTACAAAACCTAAAAGAGTCATTCCAAAACGTTTTGCTAAATCTACAGCAAGTGTTGTGGGCGCGCCTACGCCTGCCATAACGCCTATGTCAGACATCAAACCTTTTTGAACTAATTCAAAATTTAACCTACCAGAAGACGCTATGAATTGAGAATTATTATCAATTAATTTATTTTTATGTGAATAACCGATAAGTTTGTCCAGAGCATTATGTCTTCCAACATCTTCTCTTGTTACAATTACTTTTCCAGAATCGTCAATCAATGAACTTGCGTGTATGCCACCTGTTTTTGAAAACTCAGCTTGTTCACTCAATAATAATTCTGAAGATTTCATTATGATTTCTTTTTTAATTTTAGGAAAAGATAAATTTAACTTTTCATTTTTAATTATTTCAACCGTATCCAGGGTAGTTTTTCCACAAACTCCACATGAAGAGTTCGTTAGAAAGTTTCTTTTTAACTTACCAATATCAATTTTTTTGTTACTATTAATTGTGGCTTCAATTTTGTTTTGAATATTGTAGTCTCCAACTTTATTTCCTTGTTTTTTTACTTTTACTATTTGGCTAACATTTTCTATTATTCTTTCATTAAAAAGAAACCCCACAATAAGATCTTCGTCTTTACCAGGTGTTCTCATTGTAATAGATAAATTTTCTGTCTGCCAATTACCATTCTTTTTAAAGCGTAAATTCATTTC
>MPLZ02069415.1_pt1 | contig 13982 bp, 15 predicted proteins | sample 1617311 | NCBI WGS metagenome assembly MPLZ02 (sample SAMN05944806, study PRJNA350692) | marine metagenome | biome: marine; feature: ODZ; material: water; isolation source: 160 m water sample filtered on 0.2 um supor filter | place: Pacific Ocean | collected 2012-04-08 | depth 160m m | reverse complement strand
GCTCGGTTGTGCACGGCTCCTCCTCAGCTTTAATCTTGCGCCGACTGACAATAGATTGTCTTTAGTTATCGTATCCCATGAAAGCCGCCCGTGACAGCGATCTGACCGCACTTCGCTGGACCTCGCCAAGCACCACCGACGGTAAATCACCTGTGGGGGCCATGCTGTATGGCCAGACTACTGAGGCTGTACTGCAGATACATCAGCCCTGGCGCGGAGCGCATCTTAGGGCAAATTGGACCGCAAACTGCAGTGGGTATGAGTATTGTTGAACAACTGACGTTAATAAACACACTTAGATATTTGAAAATAATGACTAACTCAGAACATCATCTTAGCAGTAACTCGGCCGCGCTGGCCGCCAGCAGATTTGCGCCGTTGCTTGTTTCCCACCTCCCAGTGGCCAGACAAATTTTTCCGTCGACCCGCGACCGAAATTTGAAGTAACCTTGTGCTCCCCTCAACAGCCAGTTGAAAAAAACACGAAAACCTGGATATATGCCGACTAAACCAATGGAGATTCGCATATGAGCAAGAAACCCAAAAATTGGAAACACAATCAAACCGACATCGGCCGGCGCAAACTCCTTAAAGGAGCGGGTGCGGCGTCTGCTGCGACAGTCCTGAGTGTACCGCTGATTCTTGTGCCACCCCGAGCTGAAGCGGCCACTGAACTCACTATGATCGCCTGGTATGGGCATGGCGAACCGGATATGGTCGAAGAATTCGAAGCCATGCACAACGTCAAGATCAAGGCTAAGTACTATGCTGGCGGCGACAACATGCTTGCCCTGATTTCGCAGTCACCCCCAGGGACCTACGACATCATTTTGTCGGACGCTGAGTTCGTAAAACTTCTTAATGAAGCTGGATATATCGAGAAGATGGACCCCAATGAATACAACATGCACGATCTTTACGATGAATTTACACAGTTCCCCGGGCACTGGAAGGATGGTGAACTGTATTCAGTGATCGTCAGGTTCGGATATCTTGGTGTGTCATTCAATACCACCATCGTTAGTTACGACGAGGCAATGGACTACAACATCCTCTGGGATTCAAAGCTCAAGGGCAAGGTTGGCCATTTCGACTGGCACCTGCCAAACCTGGGATGCTTGAGCCTTAGAGATGGAAACAATGATCCTTCGCCGTTCGACATCAATGGTGCACAGTGGAAGAAACTTCAAGAGACAACCCTGTCCCTTAAACCTCAGGTTGGCGGTTACTTCGATTATGGCGGCACCTTCGATTCACTGAAAACGGGTGATATCTATGCCATGTGCGGCATTGGTGACTGGATAACGGGTGTGGTACAGAAAGACGGCTCACCTGTTGATTCGGTTGTGCCCAAGCAAGGGGGAATCCAGTGGACCGAATCGTACTCTATCGGCAAAGGGTCAAAGAAGCAGGATCTGGTGAAGAAATTCATTAGTTATATGACCTCTGGGCCTGGCCAGGTACGCTCTGTCGGTATGGCTGCTTACCCTGCCATGTCGCCATACAAAGCCGGCTGGAAGGCGCTGAATGAAGCCAACCCCGCCGAAGCGAAGCGTCAACGTATGGTTTTTGACGGGCCTAACTGTATCGACGATATTCGTGAAGGCCGTATTCACTTTCGTAGAACACCGGAACAGCAGTCACTCGAAGAGTGGAATGAGTTTTGGTCTGAATACAAAAACGCCTAATCAGCGAAATGAAGCGGGCCGGCTTAAGCCGGCCCGCTTTTCTTTTCCCCGTGTTCAAATTCCGGTGTAAGTTGTGCTGGAACCAGATGACGCGCTCCAATGAGCCCTGCGGAACAACCTGAGCAGTTCGGTACGAGTTCTCTGGCCAGTGGGCGATATCGGCCCCGCCGGAGAACAGTGACGATCTATGGCTTGACATGGTCCATGCCCATCGTGATCTGGCAGCTGGTATTTTTCGTTTTTCCGTTGCTGTTTTTGCTTCTGATGAGCTTCTGGCTGGTCAAGAACTACCGCATGGTGCCTGGCTTTGACACCGTTAACTGGGTAAAGATGTACGGCAAGGGTTATTTTTGGGATGGCTACTGGCGCACGCTCGGATACGCTGGCATTACTACAGTCATCACCAGTGTGATTGCATTTCCCTGCGCATTTGCTCTGGCATTCAAGGTTTCTCCGGCGGTGCGGCGATGGGCGTTGTTTTTTCTGATCGTGCCGTTTTTCACCAGTTATCTTGTGCGGGTATTTTCCTGGCGAATTTTTCTTAATGACAATGGGATCATCAACGTTCTGTTGAGTTCGCTAGGACTTGGCCCTTTTTCGATGCTTAATACCTTCTTTGGCACACTGGTGGGCTACCTTACCTTGTGCTTGCCGCTGGCAGTGGTTTTGCAACTGATCTCGCTGGCCAACGTTGACCGAAGGCTGGTTGAAGCAGCACACAATCTCGGCTGTGGCGGATTCAGGACGGTATTTGCGGTAATCATTCCACTGGCCAAGGTTGGGATCATCGTCGCGGCAGTGTTTTGCTTTATCCTCTCCTTCGGTGATTTTGTCAGCCCCTATTATCTCGGCGGCTCAAAACCGCCTACCCTCAGTATCCTGATCATTGATACCACTAAGTCAGGCCAACAATGGCCACGTGCAGCAGTGGTTGCTGTCACAATGATCGTGACACTTTTTGCCATCATGTTCACGGCCGTTGCTACGGCTTATAGGAAACGAACATGAATCGGGTAAAAAATAGAAACGCGTTGTTTTACGCTTACATTGCACTGGTCTTCATCTTTATTTTTCTGCCGATCCTCACGAGTTTTGTTTTCTCGTTCAATTCAGAGCGGTTCCCAACAATACCGCTTGGCCACTTCACTACTCACTGGTATACCCTCGCGTTCACTGATCCTGATATCTGGGATGCTTTTCGAGTGAGCGGTATTGTTTCACTGTCTGTCGCATTTCTGGCTACCACCCTGGGATTCTGTACCGCATATACTGATTACCGTTATAAATTTTTCGGCAAACCCGTCTATCTCGCGCTCTCTCTGCTGCCACCGACGATACCGCTCGTCATTTTTGGCTTGGCTATGCTTGCCCTGCTGGCAAGGATCCACATGTCGGGTGAAATACTGGCCATCATTGTCAGCCACGTCGTGGTGTGCTCGCCTTTCGCGATGGCCGTTGTCCGTATGCGGCTGGCCCAGATAGATCCCAACCTGGAAGCAGCCGCCTGGAATCTTGGCGCAAATCAATGGCGAACCATGCGTGAGGTGATCATACCGTTTTGTGCCCCAGCTATTGTTTCTGCGTTCTGCCTCACGGCGGCTGTTTCTTTCGATGAATTTGCTGTTGCCTGGTTTGTTTCCGGGTTGAACAAAACCGTTCCAGTGATCATCCTAGAAATCCTGCAGGGCAATACAGACCCAAGAATCAATGCGATCGGTTCAGTTGTCTTTGTCACTTCCATGACGCTGGTGATCGCGGCCCAGATTATCTACATGAAGAAAGCGGCCAGAAAGACGCTTACAGGGTTTTAAAGGATTAATGAATGTCGTCGAACAAGGGTAACCCGCTAGTCGTTTTCGAACAGGTCACCAAGCGTTTTGGCTCGACCACTGCCGTGGACTCGTTATCTCTCGAAATCTTCGAAGGCGAGTTCTTATCCATCATGGGCCCTTCAGGTTGCGGCAAAACAACCACCCTGCGTATGCTCGCGGGCCTGGAGGAGCCTACCCTTGGCGAGATTCGTCTAGATGGTAAGCGGCTAAATGAAATTAGTGTATCTGAGCGCGACACACCGCTGGTGTGGCAGTCCTTGGCACTTTTCCCGTTTTTGAGTGTTCTTAAGAATGTAGAATTTGGCCTCAAAATGCGCGGCATAGCGCCTGCGGAAAGAAGGCGCAGGGCCCTGGACTGGCTTGAACGGCTGCAAATCAGTGACTTTGCCGACAGGCAGATCAGCCAGCTTTCGGGCGGCCAGCAGCAGCGTGTTGCGCTTGCCAGATCGCTGGTTACCGAACCACGTATCCTGCTTCTTGACGAGCCGCTGAGCGCACTCGATGCCAATCTGGTCGTTCGCATGCAGGGGGTTCTGACAAAACTCCAGAAAGAACTCGGCATTACTTTTGTTTACGTCACCCATAGACAGTCCGAGGCATTCGCGATGTCCGATCGCGTTGCGATCATGAACCAAGGGCGGATCGAACAGACGGATTCTGCTAAAGGTATCTATCGCAGCCCGGCAACGCGTTTCGTCGCAGAGTTCGTTGGTGCAAATAACATCCTTACCGGTACGGTCGCCACTGCAGACGAAAACATTGAAATAAGCACACCGGCTGGCCGTTTCCACTGCGCCAGCAACAAGAATCAACACCACACTGTTGGCCGAGAGACCAGTCTCGTCATCAGTGCCGACCTCGTTAGGTTGAGTACCGTACCAACCGGAAACATAAACGAGATCGAGTGCCGGTTCATCAGCGAAGAATTTGTCGGTTCCATCGTTACCGTGCTGACCGAAACCCCTGACGGATCTGATTTTAAAATACAGATTCAGCAGCGCGAACTCTCCGAACTTGATATCAAAGCCGGTGCTCTGGTTTACGCGCGGTGGGATCCACAAGATGCTCACCTGCTCTTGGGTCGCAAATGATCAGCAACCCACCACCCTGGCCAAATAACTGCCGCTGTGCAGTTGCCATCACCTTTGATATGGATGCGGACAGCCTGGTCCACTTGGAGCAACCGACAGACAGCACGGACCGCATAAACGCGATTTCACTGTTGCACTATGGGCCGCGGATCGCCGTAGATCGAATTTTGAGCACCTATCGACGGCTTGGCCTGCAACAGACTTTTTTTGTCCCGGGATGGTGCGTCGAACGTTACCCTGAGGTAGTGCGCAGGATGGTCGATGGAGGTCACGAGATCGGCCATCATGGCTACCTGCACGAGAACCCCAGGAACTTTGATCGTCAGGGCCAGGCCGATCTGATTGACCGGGGTATCGATGCCATTTCCAGGGTGACCGGTTCCCGGCCGGTGGGCTATCGAGCACCGCTCTACAACTACTCCGGCGTTACCACAGATCTTTTGATCGAAAGAGATTTCAGTTATGACGCGTCCCTAATGGGTGACGATGTCCCTTACATACTAAAGACTACGTCAGGCCAGATCGTCGAACTGCCGACACACTGGGGCTGCGATGACTGGCCGCCTTTTGCCTACATTGACGACCTCAACTACCGTATGCCGATCCGTGCACCGAGTGACGGGCTACGCGGCTTTATGGAAGAATTCGATGCGGCCTATAAATGGGGGGGGCTGTTTGTACCGGTCTGGCACCCATTCGTGACTGGCCGTCTCGCCAGATGGACACAGGTTGATGACTGGTTGACCTTATTGGTCGAACGGGGAGACGTGTGGATTACCACCATGTCCAATATTGCCAACCACATCTGGGGCCTGCAAAAGGACGGCACCTACGAGCCCCGGATCGACACGCTGCCGTACTATAAAGAACCGATCTCGACCTGAGTTCGGCAACTGTCGCGGGAGATGCCTGATGGCGTATTTTTCTGAGCAGGAAATGAACCGGCGCCTGGGTAATCTAAACCGGGCTATGGAGATGAACAGGGTAGATGCTGTTGTCGTCAACTCGGTTCACAACACACTCTACTATAGTAATTTCTGGATGATTCCTTGGGGGCGCGAACAAGGCCTGATAATTCCCAAGGGCGGAGAGCCGGTGGTAATTGCACCACGGATCGAATACGACCGGCCGGCCAAAATGAGTTACTTTGAGGATGTTCGCATCTACTGGGACGATGCCAGTGCCGTTGCGGGTATGGTGGCCCTGGTGAAGGAAGCCCTCTACAGCCGGGGAATTACCACCGGCAGGATCGGCATAGAGGAGGACAACGTCAGTATCACGCTGTACAGGGCGCTGCAGGCGGCATTGCCTGATTTGGTGCTGGTCGAGATGGGGTATGCCATGATGGCTGAGCAGATGGTGAAATCTGAGGAGGAGATTACGCTAATCCGCCACGGGGCCGAGGTCTGTGACATCGGTGCGCAGGTTTTTGTCGACGCGCTCACCGAAGGGGTCACCGAAGTGCAGGTAGCCAGGGCATCAGTGACGGCAATGGAAGAAGAGATCTGCCGACGGTTTCCGGGTTACGAATGCGATGGCACCTTCTGTTGGGCACAGTCAGGTCCCGAACATACCAAGATCGCCCATGCTCTGAATACCGATAGACGGATGCAAAAAGGGGACCTGCTCAGCCTTAACGTGTTTCCGATGATCCTCGGTTATTACCACCTACTGGAGCGAAGCCTGGTATTCGGGTCGATTTCAGACGACGTTCGAAAATACTTCGAAATTCAGGTTGAAGTCCATCACGCTGGTATTACGGCGCTTAAACCCGGGGTGCGGTTGGGTGACATCGATGACGCCGTCATTAATCCCATTTACCAAAAATACGGGTTACTGGAGAACCGGACCTTCGGTACGGGACATTCCTTCGGCATCATGGGTTATTGGTATGGCCGGGACGAGCTGGGTGAGATTCGCCCTTACAACGATTTCATACTGCAGCCCAACATGGTTATGTCAATAGAGCCGATGATTGCGCTGGACGGGATCGGTGGGTTCAAGCATGCTGATATGTTCCTGGTCACAGAGGATGGGAGCGAGCCATTGACCCGGTTCCGTAATGACGTGATCGTCATCGAGTAGGCAAGATCGGGGATAGAAGTTTTGGCGACTGTAACAAATCGGGGCTTGCTATAGTCCAATCACAGCCAGCCAAAGCCAGCACCTCAGACAGTAACTTTGACGGTAACTATTTGAGGGAGGCAGGAATACTCTCGTTATTAAATCTCTTACAGTCTTGTTCGATTCCATCCATAGCCACCATCTTGCTCTCCTAACTCCTGTCAAGCCTTAACGAGCGGGCAAAAGCCCGAATATCTTCAATCAGAAGATCTGGCTGCTCCATAGCCCCGAAATGTCCTCCGCGCGGCATTTTTGTCCAATGGGTAACGTTGTACACCCGATCCACATAACTTCGGGGCGGCCATGACAGCATTTCAGCCGGAAACAAGGCGCAACCTGTTGGGACCTCGACACGCTTTCTATCCCTTGAAAGAATCCGCCCACCTTCCTCCCTTCGACCATAGTAAATCCAGCTCGCTGTGTTGAATGTTCGAGTGATCAGGTAAATCATGATATTAGCCAACAGTGCATCCTTGGTATGGGCACTTTCTATATCATCACCTTTGGTATCGGACCAGGAATGAAATTTCTCAACAATCCATGCGGCTACCCCGACAGGACTATCCATCATGGCGTAGCTTAAAGTCTGCGGCTTTGTAGCCTGCTGGGTGCGGTAACCATTCTCGAGTTCTTGTTCTTTCTCAAACTTGTCGGCCCACTCTTTTTCCTCGGCGCCCTTGGGCCCGTCCACATGCCGCATGGTCATGATATTGAGATGAATTGCGCAGCAAGCCGGTGCGTGTTCATACCCAAGCCAGGATGAGATAGCGCCGCCCCAGTCACCGCCTTGAGCAATATAGTTACCGTAGCCCAGCACCTCGGTCATCAATTTGTCGAAAATGCTGGCCATCCTGCGTGGCCCATACGGCCGCGGTGGCTTACCGGAGAAGCCGAAGCCTGGGAGCGATGGTACGATCACATCGAACCCATCTTCAATATCACCATCGTAGCGTTCCGGGTGCGCCAAAGGATCAATCATATCCAGGAATTCGATGATTGATCCGGGCCAGCCGTGAGAGATGATTAACGCCAGTGGCGCAGAACCACTGCCTCTTTCATGAATGAAATGAACGTCGAGTTCGTCCACCTTGGCGGTAAACTGAGAAAAACTGTTGATGATTGTTTCCTGTTTTCTCCAATCGAATTGCTCGACCCAGTAGGTGCATAATTCCTTCATGTAATCAAGGTTAGTACCGTATGCCCATCCACCATCTTCTGGCATTTCGTGCCACGGAAAATCTACGACGCGGCGACGGATATCGCTAATTATCCTGTCCGGGACATTAATGCTGAAAGGTTGGATCGGTGTCATCGGTTAGTGCCATGTGGTGCGACAAGACTGCCGGCAGTAAGCTGCGTGCCCGTCCCACTATAACCCCCACCGCACCCGTAAAACGCAAGTGTTCCAAGAATTAAAAAAAGAATCGTTGTCTTCATTCGATACTCCTCGCTCATCAAGCAAACAGGGAATTTACCCAGGTACGGTGTCCGCCTATATTTTCAATCTTAATCCTCAAAAGGTCGGAGATCCCTTAAGCTCACTGCCTGCCAGTTGGAACATGAAGTTCGAGAGCGACTGTTTGGTGCTGGCTGGCACAGCTAGCGAGATAACCAAACCGAGAAAAAGCCCCGCTTTTTGCAGGGCTTTTTATCCTAGCTTGTTGTCAGGCTCTAGTTGCTTGGAGCGTCGTAGGCGAGTTCGCCCGCTTTTTTCATCGCGGCTACGGCTTCATCGGAGCACATCAGCTTGACCATGTTCATAGACTGTGCGATGCCCGAACCGAAAACCAGCATACTGAGGGCTTCCATGTTGACGTCATTTTCTGGGGCATTGACCACGATGTAAAGCGTGTTGCTGCCGATACCAAACCAGTAATGCTCTACCTCCCCGCCAATAGAGGAGAAAAGTGCCGTTGTCGCTTCTTTACGGTCCTGGGGGCTCTGGATAAGTCCTTTGAACGCAGCGGCGGTTACATCTATTATTGCCATATATCTTGCCATGGTTGATCTCCCTTTAGTTTTGTAACAGCGGATTCAGTCGAGTTGTCAGAACGGTCCGATGCACTCGACGTTGTCACGCTTACCGTAATCTACGGCTATTGCAACGTTTCGTCTAGACGGCCGTGATTCCTATCACGCTTACTGATAGATGACCCAGTACTGAGGTGCCGTGCGTACAGGCGGGTCAGCGTGGCGATTCAGGCGCTGCGGGTGAACTGCGCCTCTAATCGGTGTTCATTATTTCGGGCGGGCCGAACTTGGTGATGATCTTCAGCGTTATCTGAAAGCGCCGGAACCTGCGAAATGGACGGTTAGAATCTTCAGCCACATAATTTCACGCCTAACCCAATTTCTTCACCAAATCTTCTGCTCTAGCAGTCTCTTTGTAAAAGAAGATAAGATAGTGATATGAGTTGGTAATCTTTCCCAGACAAATAAGAATAGAGGATGCGGTATGAAGGACATTGAGTTCTGGTTTTCAATTGGTAGCACCTACTCCTATCTTTCCGTAGCCCGTCTGCCTGCATTGGAACGCAATACAGGCGTGACCTTTTCATGGCATCCATTCAGTGTACGCAAGATAATGCAGGAAATGGACAACATCCCATTTCCGCCTACTAAAAAGGCTAAAGCCGACTATATGTGGCGTGATATTGAAAGAAGAGCGCAGAGGCATGGTATTGCGGCCAGTGTACCCGCGCCTTATCCCCTGAAAGAGTTTGATCTGGCGAACAAGATCGCAGTACTTGGAATGCAGGAAGGATGGTGTGCCGATTACGTCTACGCTACCTACCGCAGGTGGTTTCAGGAAGGCCTGGAGGCGGGCAGTGAACCCAATCTGTCAGATAGCCTTACGGAGATCGGCCAAGATCCGAAAAGAATATTTCAGTTAGCCCAAAGTGAGCCGGTTGCAAAGTCATATTCTGAGCAGACGGATGCTGCGAGAGAGAAAGGCATATTTGGCAGTCCGACCTGCGTTGTTGGCAGTGAACTGTTCTGGGGTGATGATCGCATTGAGGATGCAATTTGGTGGCTAAAGAACAGGTGAGAAGTGCCAGCCCGGCGAGAGTTCATGTATCGGTAAACCTGTCTCAGCTCCAAGATAACCTGTGAAAAAACGGCTATTCTGCTCGGGCGAAACATTTACAACCACCTAAACGAAACTCGTTCGGAGCGCAGGGGTATTTATTCTTCCTTTGCTCCTTTGCCGGGAGTTTAAGAGTCTTTCTAGAATATGATTCCCCCCCTTCCTGGTCAGGAAGGCCGTTAGGGGGGGGATGGCCGAGAGGCCTTTTCAACACGCTGCTAAAGCTTGAACTAGCAAGGACTGGCCCGCGGACTCGACACGGTGTCCGCATCTACAGGGAGATGATGAACATGCCTACTCTCAGAGATTTCACGCTGCTCGATCCACGGGCCATGCTGGATACGGATTTCTACGATAATCTGAGAGCCGGCAAGCCACGTCACAAGCTGATAGATAGGTTCATCATCCCCCCATACGAGGGGCGGGGGTTCATTGTCAAGAGGGGGCAGTCCTTCAGGATAATAGAAGAGGAGGGGGTGCAGATTGCGGATGTTAGTTTCTGGAACGCCAACAACCCCAAGGAGTTCTACAGTCTGGCCCGAACCTGGGCTATCGAAGGATGGGTGGTCGAACCCTATTTGCGAGTCTGGTCTGGCGTTCCCTGGCTCAGGCCTCTGGTCACGTGCATCGAGGATACCGTGGTCACCGATCCTGCTGACAGCGACTTCCATCACCACTGGCTCGGGACTCACTGTGCGACCGAGTGGACTGAGATGCGCGTCGCTATCCCCGGGTTGAACTCATGCCACGTGAACTTTCTCCAGGCCATCGAGCCCTTTGGCCTGAAGGAGGAAGATATCCACGATAACATCAACCTCTTTCAGAAGATGCGGGCCGACCCCCACAACGGCAAGATCTCCGCCGCCCTTAGCGACTCCAAGGCTGGCGACTACATCGAGTTTTACGCCGAGATCGATATTCTGGCTGCCGTTACTGTATGTCCCAACGGGGACAACACCAGGTATTACAGCGTTCCCGGCAAAGACGTGGTCAGACCCATCGCCATCGAGGTCCACGACACTGGAGTTGAGCCTAAGGCGTTCCCCACGTGGGCAAACTGGAGGCCAACGTGGAAAGGTAAGTGGGTGGCTTCCGTGTAGGTTATGCCGATGCCGCAATGGTCAGCAGCGCGACCAGGGTAACGGAAACCGGCAATGAGATCGTTTCCCGGTTTCCGTTTGAGGAGGATTTGTTGGGCGGACCGTAACCGGCTTTACCGGTCCGCCACTCAGGCTTAGTTGATTCGGTTCAGCCGGCCGATACTGCGTTCACCGAGGCCGCCCGCGTACATCGTGCAAAGCACGGAATCATCGGATTTCGCTTTGCAGCCCCAAGCTTCGCTCACGAAAATCATGTCCACCGTCGTACTGTTAACCTCTTTCCAAAACCCGCCAGAATAAAGGCGGCCATTCTTGTATTCGAGAAGCTCGCCGTTGCTCTTAAATTTATAGGTAAGCTGGGAATTTGAGGCATCCTGCCATTTACCGAGAGTCGGCTGAACTTCAGCTACTTCAGCAACTTCTACTGTTACGCCACCGTCGGTGCTACCGCCACCACAGGCAGCAAGAAAAAGTGAAAATAAGATTACATATGCTTTAGTGTTCATAATGGTTGTCTCCCTATCAATGTTTAAAAGTATCAGTTTGAAAAATTTATACTGGCCTATCCAGTTGCTGACACTTTAGACAACGACTTGGGAGAAAGATGTGCGGCTGCTCACAAAACAAGACAAAATAAGGTTTTGTATGTGAGCGCGGTCACATTAATTGACCAAAAGGAGTCGTTTTCAGGTGAATCGGAAGAACAACCCGGCCTGGCCGATGGCTGCCAGCGCGATGCCAAGGTGGCAGACGGGCCCAGGTTGTGGGATCCGGGTGATACGGGAAACTGGCCGTGACCGGCGGAGGGCGGGATTCAGCGCCCTGGGGGGATGTGGCGGCACCAATGCGCCGGGTTAGAACCGGGGTGAGCGAACCCGTACCGATGCCCGCCCGGGATGGCATCTCTGCCTGGGGAAGCGGGTTGCCGAGCCGCTAATCCATGAGGCCCGGCAGGCGGCGCTGTGCCCGGGTCATGGCCGCACGTCGTTGCGCGGGTGTTTTCGCCGCGTCGTTGCCGGCGTACCGGCCGCACCGCGTGGGCGTGATCTGCGCGCGTAGTATCCTGTTAGGGGTAAATACGCCATCGGACCGAGTGAGGTTCACGCGCGGTTTCGGCACCAGCGGCCAGGCGCGAGATGAAATCCAGCGGCTCAAAGACCACGTGGGTGGCCCCGTCACGGTACGCCTACTTCTTGCAGTCGCTCACGGTGATATAGCTTTTCGACTGTTCCGCCGTGTCGCCGAGCCAGCACATCTTCACCTCGCGCGACCATTTGATGCTTTGCACGGTAAAGGTGGCGATCGGCTCACCCGTATCCGGGCTGATAATGGCGATCGGCTCACCCGTATCCAGGCTGGTAATGCCGATCGACTCGCCAACCTTGATCTGCTGTCGGTCGAGCTTGATCTCCTTGTGCGTCGTACAGACATCGTCTGCGTCACAACTCTTGAAGCTCGTGTCCTGCGTCCAGCTTACTTCCTCGACCGCTACCTGGGCAAACGCAGGCCCGGTGGCAAACAGCGGCACACACATCATCAACAAAATCCGTTTCACTTCTTCACTCCTCCCGCGACCTGCGCGTGGCTGGTGCTCACCTCATTATCTTATATTACGTTTGTCTAATGGTACAGCGGACGCCGTGTGCCTGTCATTCGTTAGGCTTTTCCGGCCGGGCGACAGCCCCGACGGGCACCGAATCAGGGCCGTGGTGAATATGCGGGTGGCCAGGGATATGGCTTTTCCGGCAGAATGATCCCTTTTCATTTAAGTAAAGTAGATTAACCATGACCGACAAGCCTTTTTCACGACAAGAGATTGAGCGCAGGCAGCAAGCAATCCGTGATTCTCTGACTGCAACCGAAGCGTTCGTCGCGTTTTCCTTTACCGCCTCTTATTACTTCAGCGGCGCCCCGATCGTGCATTGGGGCCGGCCTACGATCACAGTAGTGCCTCAATCTGTGCCGGTGTTTACGGTCACCAGTGCTATGGAGGCACCAAGGCTCGAGTCCCTGGGTCATATCCATGAGGTTCAGGTATATACAGATTCTGACGGACCCAGCCTCCCTACCGCGCTTGCACTTTTATCCCGTGCGCTACAGGATCGTGGGATCGATAGCATTGCGTTTGACGCAAGCATGACTCCTTGCTCTAATCTCGCGCTTTTAAAGGAGTTGCACTCAACACTTGCAACGCGTGACGGCAGCGCCGATCTGAACGCTCTGCGCAAAGTGCATTCCGAAGAAGAGATCGCACAGATACGCAAGGCCGTCGCAACGTCCGACGTGGGCGTAAATATTATTCTTGAAGAGGCGAAAATCGGCCAGCCCGAATCTGATGTGGTGGCAATGGCAACACGGGCCATGGCAGAGTTCTCGGGCGCAAATTATCCCGAAACCGAGATGAGCCTGCGGTGTTACAGTCAGCAGGGCGATCGCACCCTGCAGCCGCACTCGGGAACCGGCGGCGACCCTTTGACGCAAGGTAACCTGCTACAAATCGTAATCGAGGCGTCAGCCTGGCAGTATCTGTCCGCAGTCGAGCGCACCGTGGCGCTTGGCAATCTGCCCGCCGAGCAGGACGCCTACTTCGATACCTTGATCGAAGCTCACGAAGCTGCCCTTACAGCGGCTCAGCCAGGGGCACCCCTGTCAGCGCCGTACCACGCTGCCAACTCGATCTTCACGCGCGATGGGTTTGGTGAAAGCCCGGTAGGCACCGGCCTTCTTCGCGGTGTGGTCAGCGAGTGGGAAGGGCGAATCGAAGAGGGGAACCTGCGCGGCTACAACAACACTCCCCTGCAATCTGGCATGGTTATGAGTATCGAGCCATACACATTTGTCCCGGGAGTTGGCGCGACCCGACATTGCGACATGGTGCTGATTACCGAAACTGGAAATGAGTGTATTTCCAAAGCGCCCAGGGGCCGCTTGCGCATTGGTTGAGCCCTGAACCAGCCGTCACTGTTTGAGTTTTCCATAAAAAAGGCCGCCTGAAGGCGGCCTTTTGGGTCCAGCAAAGAAGTTCTAACTTAGACTGCCTTCAACGGTGCAACCACGTC
>MPLZ02066102.1_pt1 | contig 13986 bp, 8 predicted proteins | sample 1617311 | NCBI WGS metagenome assembly MPLZ02 (sample SAMN05944806, study PRJNA350692) | marine metagenome | biome: marine; feature: ODZ; material: water; isolation source: 160 m water sample filtered on 0.2 um supor filter | place: Pacific Ocean | collected 2012-04-08 | depth 160m m | reverse complement strand
TGTGCGGCGGTAGAGTTTTTCTCCGGTGTCCTGCTTGTAATCACGGGTATTGCCACCGGGCAGGCCGACCAGGTTCCAGATATTGACGGGTTGGTAGGGCTTGACTCCGGGGCCACCCGTGCTGGTGGAAAGAAGTCCGCTGACCGCGAGGGCGTAGTCGCGCACCATCTCAGCATCCATGCGGAATCGTGGACCCCGGCTCAGGAAGCGGTTGTCTTCATCCTTCTCACGCTTCTCGGGAGTGGTGACGGCCGTCTGCCGGTAAGCGCGGCTGGTGACCAGAAGCCGGATGAACTTCTTCACGTTCCAGCCGGATTCCCGGAACTCCACCGCCAGCCAGTCGAGCAACTCGGGATGAGTAGGAGGCATTCCCATGATGCCGAAGTCTTCGGAGCTGGGCACTATTCCCTTCCCGAAGATCTCCTGCCAGAACCGGTTGATAGTTACACGGGCGGTGAGCGGGTTCTCGGGGGCGACCACCCACCGGGCCAGTCCGAGACGGGTGCGTGGCAGATTGTCGGGCATGGGGGGTAGAGCGGAAGGGGTGTTGGCTTCCAGCTGGTCACCCTTCTTGTCGTATTGTCCGCGCATGAGGAAGTGGGTCATGGCCTTGCCCGATTTCTCCTTCTGGACATGCGTGATGGCCGCGCGGCCATTGAGCCCCTCGCGCCGGGACTTCAGCCGGGAGATCGTCTCGGTGAGGGTTGAGAACTGCTTGTCGCGGGTGTAGAGAAAATTCTCGAAGAGGACCTTGGTCTGTTCGGCACTGCGGTCCTGGGCGGCGGTTGCCAGGATGGCACGGAGAGGTCCGGAGTCGGCGAGAGCCTTGATCTCCCCCGAGGACAGGGTGCGTCCGTAGATGCGCATGTCCTGCAGGAATCCATCCTCGAAAAACTCTCCGCTACTTCGTTGGCCGATTTGCAGCGGGGTCTCGGACGTGATGTCCGCATCAGGCTTGAGGGAGCCCGTCTCCACGCTCTTGGTCTGCTCGATCCCATTGTGGTAGAGGCGGAGTCCCTCCACCTTGCCGCTTCCGTCGTAGGTGACAAAGACATGGCTCCACTGGCCGAATTTGAGAACTGCTTTTTGAGTGAGGACCTTGAGGGCGTTGTCGGGATAGCTGTCTATGATGTGTGCACCGAACTGTCCGCCCTGTTGCCAGAGATCCCAGCCGCGGTGTTTCCTGGCCGTGTCCATGCGTGCGAAGACCGCACCATTGATGCCACGTGTTGAACGGATCCAGGCACCGTAGCTGAAGGCCTGGTTGACCTTGAAGTTGGCGAGGTCGCCGAGGTCAAAGGTGCGCCCGCGCTTGATCCGGGGGGCGGGGCCGATCTTGCCCTTGGGGTCCCAGGTGAGTAATCCCTTGGATTTGAAGGTCCTGTCCTCTCCCTTGACTTTGCTGTTCACCTTGTCGCCCAGTCCTTCATTGAGCGGGACATGGACGAGAAGTCCCTCCCGGGGCTGGGCTTCGGCCAGTTGATCCGGGTTGGCGGTGACAGCCCACTTTTCAAAGGCGGGTTTTGCTTCCGTGCGGCGGGATTCAAGCCCGGCCTGGGCCTCTGCAATCTCCTTGTCGAGCGCTTCCCTCTTTTCCCGGTCCTCGTTGAAGGGAACCTTGATGACGGGGCCCCGGCCGTCCGAGGCGTTGCCGTCCATTGCGCCCTGGGTGGTATTCCGGAAGAAGGCCGCCATGGAGTAGTAATCCTTCATGGTGAAGTGGTCGAACTTGTGATCATGGCACTGGCCGCAGTTGGTGGTCAGACCGAGGTAGACCCAGCCAAAGGTCTGGACGCGATCGGCCGCATAGATGGCCAGGTTCTCCTCCGCAATCGTCCCCCCTTCGTTGGTGGTGATGTTGCAGCGCTGGAAGCCGGTGGCGATGAGCTGATCGAGGGAGGGTTCGGGAAGAAGGTCCCCGGCGAGCTGCCAAACGGTGAACTTGTCGTAAGCCAGATTCTCGTTGAAGGCTTTCACCACCCAGTCGCGATAGGGATACATCTCCCGGTAGTTGTCAAAGTGCAGCCCATGCGTGTCACCATAGCGTGCTGCATCGAGCCAGTAGCGCGCGCGGTGCTCTCCGTATCGTGGCGAGTCGAGGAGGGCGTCAATCAGCTTGAGGTAGTTTTTCTCGCTCGGGTCCGCGATGTAATCTGCCGTGACAGCGGGATCAGGGGGAAGGCCTGTCAGATCGAGGGCGAGGCGCCGGACGAGCACGTGCGGATCGGCATCCGGGGCCGGGCTGAGGCCCTGATCCTCAAGTTTGGCGAGGAGAAAGCGGTCGATCGTGTTCCGGGACCAGTCGGCTGTTTTCGGGGTGGGGACTTCGGGCCGCACCGGAGTGCGGAGGGACCAGTGTGACTGCCATGAAGCACCCTGGCTGATCCAGGTCTTGATCAGGGCGATCTGTTCCGGGTTCAGCTTCTTGCGGCTCTTGGGAGGCGGCATGATTTCCTCCGAGTCCTCGGTGATGAGGAACTGATAGAGTTCGCTCTCCTCCGGTTTACCCTTGATCACCACCGGGGGTGCATCCTCCCGCTCCGCAAAAAATCCCGCCTCGGTATCGAGGCGCATGTCGGCCTTGCGGGTGCCGGGATCCGGGCCATGGCAGGCAAAGCAGTTGTCGGCCAGAATGGGGCGGATGTCGCGATTGAACTCGATCTTCGGTTGACCGCTCACCAACGGGGTGAATGGGGTCAGGCAGAGGAGGATGAAGATGGGTTTGGCACTCATGAACTCTTGCAGGTAGTTTCGACTGAGAATCCCTGATAGCGAAGCGGAATTTGCACAGGTCACACTAAAGTGTGCTGTTTTAATGGTTTGCCGGGGTTAGGGGTGGCACTTTGCGGGGAAAGGGGAGCTCCTTGAAGTGACGAACAGGGGGCACCTTATCGGTCCCTTGGGTTGTGATCCGGACAGAGAGACGTTATCTGGAGGTTCGGATGATGCCGGGCAGATCAATTCTGATTGGGTTTGCAGCTTTGCTGGTGACCACCCTTCCGCTCCGGGCGGAGGGTGCAATCGACTTCGGAAAGGACATTCAGCCCATCCTGGAGGCGAACTGTAACAAGTGCCACGGCCCGGAAAAACAGAAGGGTAAGCTGCGGCTCGACAGTCCGGCGGCCATGCGCAGGGGAGGAGACTCGGGAGAGCCTCTCTTTCTTCCCGGCAGGCGCGCCGAGAGCTACCTCTACAAGCTCGTGAGCCGGCAGGATCCGGATGAGGCCATGCCTTCCCGGGAGAGGGATGCCCTGTCAAAGGCTGAAGTCGAGAAGATCGGCCGGTGGATTGAACAGGGAGCGAAGCTGCCGGGAACCGGGGAAGTTCCCGCCCTGACGACCAGTCACTGGTCCTTCCAGCCGGTGGGCCGGTCACACCAGCATGATAACATTGATGCTTATCTGAAGGACGCGCTCTCCGCGAAGCAGTTGGCTTTCTCTCCCCCGGTTGATCGCCGTATTCTTGTGCGGCGGTTGTACCTGGTAATGCTCGGATTGCCTCCCAGCGTGGAAGAAGTGGAGGCGTTTGTCCGGGATGATTCCCCCGAGGCCTGGTCGGTTCTGGTGGAGAAGGTGCTGGCCAGTCAGCACTACGGAGAGCGCATGGCGCGTCACTGGCTCGATATTGTCCGTTTTGCGGAGACCAACGGTTTTGAGACCAACAGGGAACGGGGAACCGCTTACCGGTTTCGCGACTACGTGATCCGGTCCTTCAATGAGGATAAGCCCTACGACCAATTCGTGAAGGAGCACCTCGCCGGGGATCGCATGGGGGCGACCATCGGGACGGGATTCCTCGTGGCCGGGCCCCACGACATCGTAAAGAGCCCGGACAAGAACCTGACTCTGATGCAGCGGCAGGACGAGCTGGCAGACATGGTCAACACCACCGGGACCGCCTTTCTCGGAATGACACTGGGCTGTGCAAGGTGCCACAATCACAAGTTTGATCCTGTGGATCAGAAGGATTATTTTTCCATCCAGGCCGTCTTTTCAGGAGTGGGATTTGGAGAACGTTCCCTGCCCAGGGCGGTGGAGGAGAGGTCGAAGGAAAAGTTTGCGACCCTGGAGAAAGAGAGGAGCATGCTGGAGAAGGAGTTGAATCTGTTGCGGGTGCGGGGGGAGGAACTCTCCCAGGCCAGGGGCGGCAGCAGGAAGCGTCCGCCGGTTACCGCCAAGGACAACTCTGAAAGTTTTGAAGCCATCCCGGCGAAATTCGTGCGCTTCACCATCCTCCGGACCAACGGCGGTCAGCCCTGCATCGATGAGCTTTCAGTCTTCTCAAGGGAGGGAAGCAACGTTGCGCTGGGGGGAAAGCCAACCTCTTCCGGTGATCTTCCAGGCCACGAGATTCACAAACTGGAGCATATCAACGACGGTCAATTCGGGAACAGCCGGAGCTGGATTTCTGACGAGCAGGGGAAGGGCTGGGTCGGGATTGAGTTCACCGGGACACACGAGGTGAACCGGATCGAGTGGGCCCGTGACCGGGATAACAGATTCAGGGACCGGGTTCCCACCGATTACAGGATCGAGCTGTCTCTCGATGGAAAAGGATGGAAAAAAGTAGCCGATTCCAGTGATCGTGAACCATACGGAGGAGGAGCAGCGGACCCCTATGCCTTCCTCACCCACCTGCCAGAAGAGCTGGCGGAACGGGGACGGTTCCTGAAGGCGGAACTGGAGCGACTCGGACGGGAGACCAGAGAACTTTCCAGTGAGGCAAAGGCCTGGGTTGGAAACTTCTCGCAACCGGGGCCGACCTATCGGCTGTATCGTGGGGATCCGATGGCCCCGCGGGAGGAGGTGGGCCCGGATGCCCTGCCGGTAATTTCGAGTCTGGGACTGGCTCGCAATGCTCCCGAAGGTGCGCGGCGGGAGGCGCTGGCGGGCTGGATTGCCAGTCCGGAAAACCCGCTAACCGCGCGGGTGGCAGTCAACCGGCTCTGGCAGTTTGTCTTCGGAACGGGACTGGTTGATACGCCGAGCGACTTCGGGGCGAACGGAACGAGACCGACGCATCCCGGGTTGCTGGATTGGTTGGCGGCCGAATTTGTGGCCAGGGACTGGTCGGTGAAGGAAATGATGCGACTGCTTCTGAACTCGCAGGCCTTTCAGCAGGCAAGCACGCCAGACGGGAAAGCGGAACGAATTGATGCAGACAGCCGATATCTCTGGCGGTTTCCGCCCCGTCGCCTGGAAGCAGAGGCGATCCGTGACAGCATCCTGCTGGCGGCCGGGACACTTGACCGGCGCATGGGAGGACCGGGGTTTTACCTTTTCGAGGTCGATCGCGAAAATGTGGTGCATTACCATGCCAAGGAGGAATGTGGGCCAGCCGAGTGGCGCCGCATGATCTACATGTTCAAGATCCGGCAGGAGCAGGACAACGTCTTCGGGGCCTTCGATTGTCCGGATGGTAACCAGGCCATCCCGAAGCGAAGCCGTTCCACTACCCCCCTGCAGGCGCTGAACCTTTTCAACAGCAATTTCACCATGCAGCAGGCGGGCAGGATGACGGAGCGGATCGGAAAGGGAGAGAACGCAGTAAGGAAGGCCTACCGAATTCTTTATGGTCGTCCTGCCCGTGAGGAAGAAGTGAAGGATGCGTTGGAATTTGTCAGGGAGCACGGGATGGTTTCTTTCTGCCGGGCAATGTTGAATACCAATGAGTTCCTGTTTGTCTTTTGAAGCTGTCATGGGCGTCGGCACCCTTCCTAGGTCATGATCAATACCCGTAATCTGTTAGACCGTCGCAACTTCTTTTCGCATACCGCGAACGGACTTGGAGGTGTTGCCCTTGCCTCCCTGTTGAGCCGCGACGGATTGCTGGCCGCTGAACGCGAGAGCGCTCCCGGGAAGATACCCATTCGACCGACCATCAATGCCGCCAATCCACACGCGGCCCGCAAGCCACATTTCGAACCCAGGGCCAAACAGGTGCTCATGATCTTCTGTTCGGGCGCGATCAGTCAGATCGATACCTTCGACTACAAGCCGGAGCTCGTCAGGCGGCACGGGCAGCCGTTGCCGGGTGGGGAGAAGCTGGTCACCTTTCAGGGGCAACAGGGCAACCTCACCAGAAGTCCGTGGGAGTTCAAGCCGCGTGGCCAGAGCGGGAAGATGGTGTCGGAGCTGGTGCCGCAGCTCGGTTCCCTGGCGGACGAGATGTGCTTCATCCATTCCATGGTGGGGAAGACCAATACGCATGGACCGGGAGAGAACTTCATGTGCACCGGCTTCACCCTGGATGGGTTCCCGAGTGCGGGGGCGTGGACGACCTATGCCCTGGGAAGTGAGACCGAGGATCTGCCCGCCTATGTTGCCATTCCGGATGTGCGCGGTACGCCGCAGTCGAGCGTCAATTGCTGGGGTTCAGGCTTCCTCCCGGCCGCCTTCCAGGGCACGGCCTTCAATGCCGCCAAGCCCCTGAGCAACCTGGCTACGCCGAAAGGGATCACAAAATCCACCGATGAGGCTACGCGCGCCTTCCTTGAGCGGCAGAACGGGCGTCATCTCAGGAACTACGAGGGAGACTCGGAGCTGGCAGCCAGGATCGCGAGTTACGAACTTGCCGCGCGTATGCAGTTGAGCATTCCCGAGGTGACCGACCTGAGCAGGGAGCCGGCCCATGTTCTCAAGGCCTACGCGGTGGATGATGCCGGGAGCAGGATCGAGAACCTCCGGGCGTCCTATGGACGCAACTGCATCCTGGCCCGACGCCTGATCGAGAAAGGGGTGCGGTTTGTGCAGCTTTTCAACGGAGCTTACCAGACCGGAGGAGAAGGGGTGAGCAACTGGGACGGGCACAAGTCCATCGAGAAGCAGTATGGTGTTCACGGTCCGGTTCTTGATCAACCCACCGCCGCGCTCCTGAAGGACCTCAAGGCACGCGGACTGTTAGAGAACACCCTGGTGGTTTTCTGTTCCGAATTCGGCCGCATGCCGACCTTCCAGAAGGGGGCCAGCGGACGCGATCACAACCCCAGCGGATTCACCACCTGGTTGGCGGGAGCGGGGGTGAAAGCCCCCTTCAGCTACGGTTCGACAGATGACTTCAGTTACAAGGCGGTGAAGGACATGGTGACAGTCCACGACTTCTATGCCACGATTCTCCATATTCTCGGTCTCGATCACGAGCGGCTCAGTTATTATCATAACGGGATTGAGAGACGCCTTACAAACGTGCATGGCCGTGTGTTGAAGGAGGCTCTCTCCTGAAGTCGGAGGGTGCCGCGACAGCAGGATGGAGGAGGTGCCGGCCTGATTCAGAATCCCGTCCGGCTATTTGTCTTTGGCAAGGCGCCGAGGGGCGAGGCCTCTCATGCACCCCGCCTGGACAACCACCTGAGGTGGCCTTCGATCCTACTTTTCCACCGCGGTAATGCTGCCGGTGAAGATGAGGTCAAGGATGGTTCCCTCCTCGTCGACTTCAAAGCGGTCCTTCATGACGGCGGAGGGAATGTCCAGGATCCACCTGTTCTCCCGGTGGGTAAGGGAGCCCGCCAGGACCACCGGTTCGCTCCGGGCAACGGTGAGGTCTTTTTCGGTCTGGCCCACCTTCTTCCTCAGGACGAGACCGCTGCCCTGCACCTGGCAGGTGCCGCCGACCCGGAAGCGGCATTTGGAATGAGAGAAACGTCCGTCCTGCTGGAGGGGCATCGCACGGGGCATGGTGTGGTCCCTGATGGTGAGGATGCCGGCGGGGATCAGGATCCTGATCGCTCCGATGAGAGGGGTCCAATCGAATTCGAGACGGCCATCACCCGCGGTGGCCAGGTCGATTTTTTCGATGGTGAAGGTGCGTGTGCCGAGGCCGGAGGTGTTGAGTGTTCCGGTGACGGTTCCCTTGAGCGGGCAGCTGCAGGTCGAGCGCCGGGACGCAAGGGCCATGGGATCGAGGGTAAGGCTGATGAGTGCGGTGGAGGCGCTGGAATCGACGCGGAAGTGAAGGCGTTCGGTTCTGGGGCCGGGGGCATGAGGGGTGGGATGGTTCGACCGGACGGGAAGTGGCGGAGAGGCCAGATCCCGGGGGGGGACGGCTGGTTGCGCTACGAAGAGATGGCAACCCGGCAGGGCAAGGAATAACGGGATGGCGGCAATTGCCCGGGACAGGGAAATGCTCTGCAAGAGATGTCGGGTCTCAGGCATCGACCACCGCGAACTTCAGTTCGGCACTGGAAACTACCTCGCCGTTGACAAGACACTGACAGGCGGCCACCCCAACGCTGCGTTTCATCTTCACGATTTCCGCCTCGATGAAGAGAGTGTCGCCGGGTAACACGGGCCGGCGGAACTTGACGTGGTCGGCGGACATGAAGTAGCCGATCTTGCCCTCGTTGTCCGGAAGACGCAGGACGAGGACGGAAGCCGCCTGGGCCATGGCTTCGAGTTGCAGCACCCCGGGCATGATCGGGTGGTCGGGAAAATGCCCCTCGAAAAAGGGTTCGTTGTAGGTGACGTTCTTGACTGCGGTGCACTTGAGCTCGCTGGAGAAGTCGATCACGCGGTCGATGAGAAGGAAGGGAGCCCGGTGGGGGAGGATCCGGAAGATGTCATTGATGTCCAGGACCGCTTCATTCTCCGGCAGCTTGAAGGGAGGAACCATGGAGCGCATGCGCTGGTACTCCTTCCTGAGCATGTCGGCCATCCGGGTGTTGGGACCGTGGCCGGGCGCAACCGCGATGACATGACCGGTGATTCGCTTGCCGGCGAGGGCGAGGTCGCCGATGAGGTCGAGAGCCTTGTGGCGGGCGAATTCATTGTCGAAGCGCATGGGTTCCTTGGAGAGAATTTCCTCGTCGCGGATGACCACTGCGTTCTCAAGGGATCCCCCCTTGATGAGGCCCTGGTCGAGGAGGGGCTTGATGTCCTCGTAGAAGGTGAAGGTACGGGCAGGAGCAATCTCGCTCTCGTAGAGTTCGGGAGTGACCTCGCTGGAGAAATACTGGGTGAACTTGCCAAGGTGGCTCAGATTGGTGACCGAGACGCGAAACCCGCGGTAGGGGACAATCGTGATGTGCGATCCATTTTTGTCGTCGAAGTGGATCGGCTCGCGGATCTCCCAGGTCTTGCGCCGGGACTCCTGCTCCTCCAACCCGGCCTTCCTGACAAGGTCCACGAAGGGCCGGGCTGAACCGTCGCCGATGGGCGGTTCGTTGGCATCCATCTCGATGAGGGCATTGTCCACGCCCATCCCGGTGAGGGCGGAGAGAACGTGCTCCACGGTATGGACCCGCACGGAACCCGAGGCCAGGGTGGTGGCTCTCTCCACCTGCTCCACCCGGCCCACGTCGGCATCGATGAATGGCTTGTCCGGCAGGTCGACACGGCGGAACTTGAATCCATGGCCTCCCGGGGCGGGCTTGATGGTGAGGGTGACCTTCTGGCCGGTGTGCAGAGAGGTGCCTTCCAGTGTGGCCGGTCCCGCAAGGGTGAATTCCCTGTCCGTGTTGATGGAGGCCACAATTGAAGTCTCGGGCATGGCGGGAGAGTAGGAGCCGCGGCGCGGCTGGCAAGGTGTTATTGGGCATTGGGTTCCGGGGAGATTGGGGTATGGAGACGCGGACAGGAACGTGTCGGAGATGAGTTTGAAGAAGGAAACGATCGCGGTGTGTACCGACATCCACATCGTGGAGTTGGCGGAACACTGGCTGGTGGTTGAGAAACCCGCGCCTCTCATCGTGCATCCCACCAACGAGAAGCCGGAACCCACTTTGCTGGGAGAAGTCAATGCCTGGCTGGCCGAACAGGGAGAAGAGGGAGGAACGCTGAGCATTCTGAACCGGCTCGATCGCGAGACGAGCGGCCTGGTCCTGATGTCGCGTACGCGGGCGGCAGCCCGGCAATTCGGGAAGGCGATGGAGCGTCGCGAAATCGGCAAGGAGTATCTCGCGGTGGTGGAGGGATGGCCCGAGTGGGAGAACATGAAGGTGGAGCAGCCGATTCTGCGGCAGGGCGAAGTGTGTGAGTCACGGATCTGGATCAAGCAGATGGTTCATCCGGAGGGTCGGCCCTCGATCACGCACTTTGAAGTAGTGCGCCGCTTCGAGAACAGGGCCGGTCGCCTTGCAGTAGTGCAGGCGGTGCCGGAGACCGGACGGACCCACCAGATCCGCGTCCATCTCGCGCATCTCGGACACCCCCTGTCAGGGGACAAGATTTACGGGCCATCCGAGGAGTGCTACCTTGAGTTCATCGAGACGGGATGGAGTCCGGCCCTGGAGGAAATCCTGCACCTGCCCCGGCAGGCCCTGCATGCGAGCAAACTGGAGGTGCCCTGGGAAGAGGGGAGGATGCGGTGGGAGTCGCCCCTTCCTGCGGAACTGCGGGATTTTTGTGACATCGATGATTGCTAGCTCGGGAAGAACGGGGAGAGTCGGGCATGGCCTGCCTGGATGAGATTGTCGCTTTTCTCGATGAGGAATTACGGCTCGGCGAGGTGCCCGACTACCCGGGAGCGGTGAATGGATTGCAGATGCAGGGAGGGCGGGAGGTGCAGCGGGTGGCGGCGGCCGTTGATGCCTCTCTCCCGGTGGTGAAGAAGGCGGTTGAAGCGGGGATGGATCTCCTGGTGGTGCACCACGGCATGTTCTGGAACGGAGTCCGACCGGTCACCGGTGTCACCTATGAAAAGTTCAAAACCGCAATGGAGGCTGGCCTGGCAATCTACAGCGCGCACATTCCGCTCGATGTTCATCCCGTCCTGGGCAATAACGCGCGCCTCTCTGCCGCCCTTGAGTTGCAGGATACTGAACCGTTCTTCGAATGGAGGGGGACGCTGCTGGGCATCCGTGGAATCTTCCCGGGATCGCTCGACCAGTTGACGGCACGCGTTACCGAGGTGCTGGGCAGTCCGCCCCATGTCTGTGCCGCTGGTTCGCGTGCAGCCGGAACCGTGGGAGTGATCTCCGGAGGTGGTGGTGCGGAGGTGGCAGCCATCCGGGAGGCCGGGATTGACACCTTCCTTACGGGGGAGGGGCCGCACTGGAGTTATACCGAGGCTGAGGAGCTGGGACTCAATGTCCTCTACGGAGGGCACTACCTGACGGAAACCTCCGGCGTGCGTGCGCTGGTGGATTTACTGGTGGAAAAATACAGCCTCGACGGACGGTTCATCGAGCATCCGACGGGAATGTAGAAGAAATCGCAGCCGGGAGCACTCAGCGAAGGGCGCCGATGAAGGGAAGCGCGACATTGTTAGATCACGGGTTCTTCGAACGAAGTCCAACCGTGTGCGCGCGCGAGTTAATCGGCTGTCGCCTGGAGTGGCAGGGTTGTGCCGGAGTAATTGTGGAAACAGAGGCATACGAGGCCGCGGGTGATGCGGCATGCCATGCCCATGTCCGTCCCAGCGCCCGGCGATTCATCGATGAGCACGAGGCGGGGACCACCTATGTTTATCTGAATTACGGAGTGCACTGGCTCTTCAACCTGCTCGTGAAGGGAGGTGAGCGCGATGGCTTCGTGCTCTTTCGTGCCCTGGAACCGGTGAGTGGTTTGCCGCGGATGAAACGCCGTCGCCATCGCGAGGCGGAAGTCGATCTCTGCTCGGGTCCAGGCAAGCTCACGAAGGCTCTGGGCATTGACGGGGCCCTGCATGGGGTCCCCGTTCTGCAGTCCCGCCGCTTTTCACTGTGCCGTGAGACGGCGCTCCACCAGACGGAGCCCATCGCCTGCCGACGGGTGGGCATTTCGAGGGCGGTGAACCGCAAATGGCGATTTGTGCGGGCTGAGTCGTCCTGCCTCAGTGTGCGCCCGGGAGCGGAGTAGAATCGTTGATTTGATAGTCAGGATTACCGGCCAGGCGGTTGCTACAACCACCTGCGAGTAATTTTGCTGTCACCGTAAAAAGGCCGAAACCGTCCCGGAAAACGGGTCATTCTGGTGCGGGTGAAGGGAATCGAACCCTCGCCTCAAGCTTGGGAAGCTCGCATTCTACCACTGAACTACACCCGCGTCAGGACCACAGATGCACGGTGTAGCGGCATCTGGGAACAACTAAAAGCGGAAAAATGCTGGAATCCTATGTTTTTCGCTATTCTTGACCATTTTCGATCACCTTTTAATTGTATGAGAAAAACCTTGGCGCTCCAAACCCTGAGAGATAACTTTTTTCCCATGACAGCGGGTATAGCTTAATGGTAAAGCCCCAGCCTTCCAAGCTGGCCATAAGGGTTCGATTCCCTTTACCCGCTCCATTCGACAGGAGCACCAAAAGAAAAAGTATTACGAAAAGAAGCATAACGATGAAATCAACTTTCTACTGCGCGATCGTTGCGTGTGCGGTGGCCCTCTCGCCGGCCATCATGGCCGAAGAGGCTGACTGCACCAAGTTGTCGGACACGGTCAAGAAACTGGTCGGCGCCAAGCCTGACCACGTTCTTGAGATTGTTGAACGGCAAACTGCCGCCAACCCCGCCTGTTCCTGTGAGGTCGTCAAGGCCGCCATCGTGGCCACCGAGGCTGACCGTAAGCTCGTGGGTCAGATCGTCGCCACGGCGATCGAAGCAGCCCCTGACAAAATGCGCATCATCACTACCTGTGCCATTGCGGTGGCCCCTGATGCCCTGCAGGAGATCAATGCGATCCTCGCCAAGCTCGATCCAAAAGCCCTGGCCAAGAAGGGGAATGATCCCGTCGGTGGTGCCAAGAATGCCGGTGATGCTATCGTTAGCAACGTGAAGAATCCGCTGGATGGACCCTACCTTATCCCTGGCCTGCCGCCCATCCATCCGCCCCTCGTGCCAGCCATCAGTACTCCCAGCGATCTGAGTAGCGCTATCGATCTCGATTAATCTCCCAGAAAGACGAATAAATTTCAACTTGCCGGATTCCCCACTCTGAATCAAAGCGGCAACGCTGATCCCCTACGCAACGCTACTCTACCTTATTCAATCATGAACAAAACGTTTCTTGCTTCCGCCTTTGGCTTGGCCGCGAGCGGCCTTCTTTCCGCCCAGGGTTTGTACAACATCATGCCCTTTGATGATGAGCCGTCTGATTCGCTTCCCTTGAACTGGACTGCTGGTGCAAGCCTCGGCTGGGATTCCAATCCCGCGCCTCAGTTCACTGAGTGTGATGGTGTTGATTCCGATGATGTGGTCTACATGTCGGCCTTCGTGCAGGCGAATTTTGTCAGCAAAACGCCCCAGACCACCATTGACCTCTGGGGTCGGGCGGGTGCGACCTACTATCTTGACGAGATTCCCCAGATTACTGGCACGGAGGACTTCTTCCCGCAGCTCCGGGGGGGGGTCAACTTCGTGCATCGGGTGAATGAGACCCTGCGCCTGCGCAGTCGCAACCATGTGACACTCGAGCAGGAACCGGATTACGATTTCGGGATCGCTACCGATCGTCGCCAGGGCAGTTACCTCCGCTACAGCTCCGATAACAGCGTGGGCTACCGGTGGACTGAGCGTCTCGGAACAAACACGGGCTACCGCCTCAGTGGTGTGACTTTCGATGAGGTGGACCGCAACGATTACGTGCGTCACCTCTTCTACAACCAGTTCCGTTATCGGACCAGTCCCAGCACGGTGTGGACTGCGGCCTACCGTAACCAGGATCAGAGCAACGATTCTAGCAGGGATTCCAACTCCCACTATTTTCTTGTTGGTGCGGAGCATGAGGTAAGCCCGACCACCGTGGTGGTGCTGCGAGCCGGTGCCCAGATCCAGAAGATCGACGGCGGTGCAAGCAATTCGTCTCCCTACGTGGAGGCTACCGTGCGTGCGGCCCTCACCGAATCCGTTCAGGTCCGCGCCTTTGCTCGTTACGGACTGGAGGATCGCTCCAGGTGGGTCAGCACCCAGGACTGCGGCTCCATCATCCCACAAGCCGGTCGCTATGAAGAACGCCAGACCTTCCGTCTCGGCTTGCAGGGGTCTTACGTGGTGTCCCCCAAACTGACCTTCTTTGGCGGCGTAAACGTCATGACGTTCGCCTATGATGGCTTGGAGAACTCTGGGGGATGGGGAGTGGC
>MPLZ02138421.1_pt1 | contig 13991 bp, 15 predicted proteins | sample 1617311 | NCBI WGS metagenome assembly MPLZ02 (sample SAMN05944806, study PRJNA350692) | marine metagenome | biome: marine; feature: ODZ; material: water; isolation source: 160 m water sample filtered on 0.2 um supor filter | place: Pacific Ocean | collected 2012-04-08 | depth 160m m | reverse complement strand
CCCTCTGAAATGGTCTGGGGTAATGAAAAAACAATTATACGTGAAATTATGGATTCCTTCTTGGAAAATAAGAAAAAATATAGTTCATGGCAGGAAGGACTCGCCGCATCTTATTCGTGCCATGCTGCTGTAAAAGCTGGTGATTCCCTCACCATTCAGGAAATGCAGGCACTGGTAAATCGCTTATTTTCTACAAATCATCCTTACTATTGTCCCCACGGGCGGCCGATTATTGTCCAGCTTTCCATTGAAGAATTGGACAAACGCTTCGAGCGACTCTAGAATTCAGCTAATAATATGACAGGAAAATCCACCCTCACAATCGTTGGTCCAACGGCTGTGGGGAAAACAGCTGTTGCTATTGTAGTAGCCCAAAAGATCAATGGTGAAATTATTAGCTTGGACTCTCGGCAGATTTATAAAGGAATGTCTATTGGAACTGCACAGCCTTCACCAACAGAATTGGACGCAGTACCACACCATTTGATAGGCGTTCGTGAACCGAATGAAATGATATCCGCCGGGGAATATGCTGACTTGGTAAATGACGCAATGGAAGATATCAGAAGTCGTGGTAACGAACCCATCCTTTGCGGTGGCGCCGGATTGTATTTAGACGCATTAACGATCGGGATTTTTGAAGAGAGTATCACAGATTATGAAATTCGGGAGCGATTGAGTAAGGAGTATGATAAAGATCCAAATCCATTACTGAAAAAATTAACACACATCGATCCTGAATATGCAGACATAGTTCATATTAATAATAAAAAACGCCTCGTCCGAGCTTTGGAAATTTTTGAAATTACTGGAAAAATTCCTACTGAACATTTTACCAATCAACCTCGCCATGTCAATCGTTCAATCATCCAATCGATCTGCACAATATTATTATCAATAGATAGACAGCTTTTGGTGGACCGAATCAGAAAACGAACTAAAGTTATGCTGCAAAACAGATGGATCGAAGAAACAAAAAAATTACGTGAAAAATATTCTGTTGAAGAAGCCCATGGATTGGATTCCATTGGTTACCGTCAAATCTGTCAATATTTAGATGAAGAATTCACTTTGGAAGAATTGGAAGAGGAAATTGTTGTCCGTACCCGGCAATATGCCAAACGCCAGCTCACGTGGTTCAGAAATCGTTCAAATCCGGTTGAGATTAATGTAGAAAAATTTGAACGTGTGGATGATATAGCAGATGAAGTTATTTTGGTGTGGAAAAAGTTTTCAAATCAATGACAAATATCGTTCTAATTTAAAAGAACATAAAAACTATCTTCACCTGCCAAAGAAGTAGCGCAGGAAGGCTATCTCCTTGTAAACGATTACATCCGTGTACGCAAAGACAATTATTCTTTTTTCTAATAGGGCTTAAATGTTAACTTTACCTTCGAATTGACCCTTTAAAACGCTCCAGTGAGGGCGAGAAGGGCAGCGAATGGACCTCCGTTCAGTAATTCCGCAAGTGCGGGATATGAAGCTGCCCGGGGGTTTTTTTTAACATGGAGATTTTATGACAGCAAAACAGACAGTAATCGAAGATGCAGCGTCTATTGGGCGGCAAATCACACGCATATCACGTGAAATTGTGGAAAAAAATGGTGGTGCAGACGAAGTGGTGCTTATCGGAATTCGGACTCGTGGTGAGCCATTAGCGGAGAGAGTTCAGTCGCTTATTGTCGCAGATACGGGTCACGAAATTCAGCTTGGAGCCCTGGATATCACTTTTCACAGGGATGATTTTCGCGAGCGTCTCGTGGTTCCCCAAGTAGAGGGAACAGATATCGAATTTTCTTTGGATGATAAAACCGTGGTGCTGGTGGATGATGTGCTTTATACCGGTCGCACAATACGCTCGGCTATGGAAGCGCTTATGGCTTTCGGGCGGCCGAAAAAAATTCAATTATTTGTTTTGGTGGATCGCGGACATCGTGAAATGCCTATTAAAGCCGACTTTGTTGGAAAGAATATTCCCACCAATGAAGGTGAGCATGTGAATGTATTCTTGAAAGAAATTGACGGAAAAGACGCCATTGTGCTCATGGCTTATGGGGAGGAATCATGAGTTTACACCATCGACATTTGCTTGGATTAGAAGGATATCCGGCTGAAGATATTCAAACAATCATTGATACAGCATTTACATTTCGGGAAGTGCTGGACCGTCCCATTAAAAAAGTACCATCATTGCAAGGAAAAACGATTGTCAATCTCTTTTTCGAAAATTCCACACGGACTCGTATTAGTTTTGAATTGGCACAAAAACGATTGAGTGCGGATACAGTCAATTTCTCTGCGTCCACGTCCAGTTTGAAAAAAGGAGAGAGTTTTAAGGATACGGTGCAGAATATTGAAGCAATGAAAATTGATGCCTGTGTCATGCGTCATCCCACTCCCGGTGCGCCATTAAGATTGACAGAATATGTGGATGCAGTCGTTATCAACGCAGGGGACGGAACCCACGAACACCCAACACAAGCCATTTTGGATATGACCAGCCTTCAGAAAAAATTTGGATACTTGAAAGGACTAAAAGTGGGAATCATTGGAGATATTTCCCACAGTCGCGTTGCCTTGAGTAATATTTATGGATTAATCACCATGGGTGCCGAAGTGACCTTATGCGGTCCGGCTACATTAATACCTCCTCATATAGAAGAACTTGGAGTGAAAATAAATTACAATTTAGATGATGTTATCGAATGGGCAGATGCATTGAATGTACTACGAATTCAGATGGAGCGAATGGGTGTTAGTTTATTTCCATCGGTCCGGGAATAGCGCTCACTGTTCGGCATTACTACAGAACGGCTGGCGAATCATAAAAAAGAAATTATTATTATGCATCCCGGACCTATGAATCGAGGTGTGGAAATTGAAAGTGCAGTTGCTGATGGAGATCAAGCGATTATTCTAGATCAAGTTCTCAATGGCGTTGCCTCTCGAATGGCTATACTTTATTTACTTCTTGGCGGAAAGGCTGAATCATGAAAATTAAAAAATGTGCAAAGAAATTACTGTTAAAAAATGGAACGATTTTGGATCCTCTCGCCGGAAAAGAATATAAAGGCGATGTATTGGTGGAAATGGAAAAATCGCAGCTGTAGGAAAAATCAGTACAAAAGATGCAAACGTTATTGATTGCAGCGGTTTGATTATTACCCATGGTTTCTGCGACCTTCATGTCCATTTTCGTGAGCCGGGAAGGGAAGACAAGGAAACGCTTGAAACGGGTTCTCGAGCTGCATTAGCCGGTGGATTTACCCGAGTCTGCGCCATGCCCAATACTGATCCGCCCATTGATTCTCCCGAGTCTGTGCGTTTTATTGTTGAAAAAGCGGATGCCTGTCCGATCCACATTCATCCAATTGGAGCCGCCACCAAAGGCCAATTGGGAAAAGAATTAACTGAAATGTCTGGTATGGCGGAGGAAGGCTCCGTTGCATTCAGCGATGATGGTTTACCGATTATGGATGGAGGTGTCATGCGCAGAGTGCTAGAATATGGCGGTATGCTGGATTTACCGATTATTAATCATGCCGAGGATGTATGTCTTCGAAATGACGGTGTAATGAATGAAGGACGCACGTCTACTCGTTTGGGTTTACCCGGAAATCCTGTTGAAGCAGAAGGCGTTATGGTACACAGAGATCTCGAATTAGCAAAACTTACGGGTGCAAAACTTCATGTCCCTCACATCAGTACAGCCACTGCAGTAAAAAATGTGTCAGAAATGAAAAAGCAGTATGAAAACATAAGTGCAGAAGTAACTCCACACCATTTGTTCTTTATAGATGATGATTTGAAGGAGTTTGATACAAATTTGAAAGTAGCTCCACCCATACGCTCACAATCAGATCGTAAGGAATTGATCAAAGGCTTCAAAAATGGAACGATAGATTGTATTGCTACAGATCATGCTCCTCATACTATTGAAGACAAAGAAGCCACATTTGACATGGCTGCATTTGGTATGATAGGTCTGGAAAGCTGTCTGGGAGCCACGTTAAACGTTCTTGTAGAAGAGGAGAGTCTAGACCTGATGACAGTCATTAAGGCCTTGACAGTAAATCCCCGGGAAATTATGGGGTTCGAGACTGATATATTTGCGGAAAAAACACCGGCTGAATTGACAATATTTGATCCTAAAGAATCTTGGGAATTCTCAAAAAATGATATTTTTTCCAAATCGTGCAATTCACCTTTCGTTGGTAGAAAATTGACCGGTAGAGTGAAGTATACAATTGTCAAAAACCAAATAGCATTAATTTAACAACTTTATTCCTTGTAAATAGTGTTTGCCAGTCTATTAGAAGAATAGCTAATTTTCGAGGCTGTATATCTAACGAATTAACTAATTAAAAATGATTACAAAAACAATAAAAGCATCAGAAATAGAAAAAGACTGGTACGTGGCTGACGCCGAGGACAAAATCCTTGGTCGTTTTGCCAGTGAAATCGCCCAAATATTGCGCGGAAAGCATAAAGCCAGTTTTAGTCCGAATATGGATATGGGAGATTTCGTTATAGTGGTTAATGCGGAAAAAATTCGTGTTTCCGGAAATAAGGAAAAGAATAAGACTTATTTCCGTCATTCAGGATATCCCGGTGGAACTACATTTACGGATTTTGATCACTTGCGCAGAACATACCCCGAGCGAATTATTGAAAATGCTGTAAAGGGTATGTTGCCTAAAAACAAATTAGGTCGCGCCATTATGAAACATTTAAAAGTTTATGTCGGTGCGGATCATCCACATTCGGCACAAGAACCCAAACAATTGGATATATAATATGCCAAATGAAGTTTATCAAGGAACCGGACGAAGAAAAACGTCCATCGCCAGGGTGAGAATAACACCTGGAAAAGGCTCAATTCTAATTAATGGTAAGGACTTTAAAAAATATCTATGCCGTGACACATTAGCAACAGTGGTTGAACAACCGTTGGAAACAGTGGATGTGATGAAAACTTATGATATTAAAGTTAATGTGAATGGTGGTGGTCTTACAGGACAAGCCGGTGCGATTCGATTAGGTATTGCAAGAGCATTAATCAAAGCAGATATGGATCGTCGCCCCGCACTGAAATCTGCTGGTTTTTTAACACGTGACGCTCGAAAAGTTGAACGAAAGAAATATGGTCAACCCGGTGCACGTAAACGTTTTCAATTTTCCAAACGGTAAGGATCTATGGCTGAAATTAGTTTTGAGAATCTATTAAGTACAGGTGCCCATTTTGGGCATGTGACTCGCAAATGGCATCCGCAATATTCTCCATATATTCTCATGGAGAAAAACGGTATTCATATTATTAACCTAGATGAAACATTGGCGAAATTGGATAAAGCACTTTCGTTTATAAGTGATGTTGCGAAAAAGAATGGCGAAGTTTTATTTGTAGGAACAAAGAAACAAGCTCAAGATATTATTCAACAGGAAGCAGATCGCTGTGGGATGTTTTATGTCGTTGAGCGCTGGCTTGGTGGAACTCTCACAAATTATTCAACGATTAAAAAAAGTATTAAACGACTGCAGCAATTGGAAAAAGAAGGTTCAAATATTTATGAGAATCTGACCAAAAAAGAAATTCAGATGCTTAATCGTGAGCGAATTAAGTTAGCTGACCAGCACCGTGGGATTAAAGACATGAAACGGTTGCCGGATGTTGTCGTGGTTGTGGATGCCAATCATGAGATTACGGCTGTTCAAGAAGCACGATTACTAGAAATTCCTGTCGTAGGCATTGTCGATACAAATACAAATCCCAATTCTGTGGATTATCCTATTCCAGCCAACGATGATTCCATTCGGACTATTCAACTGATTATTGCTGCAATTTCTGATGAAATCCTCAGCAGTGCTGATAAAGAAAATGTATCTGAAAACGTAGAACCTGAAACGCAAGAAAACGTGGATGAAATAGTAGACGTATCTGCTGGTGAAAATGGTAAAACAGCAGTACTGGAAACTGAAAAGGTTGAAACATCTGCGGAAGAAACAACGGATAAAACGAAAGAAGATGTAACAGTCGCTGAAGAAAAAGTCGATGATAAAATAGAAAAAGTCAAAACTGAAAAAACGGATACATCAAAAGATGTAAAAGAATCAAAAATAGCAGCTAGTAAAAAAACGAAGCCTAAAAAAACTAAAAAAGTAGATAACAAAACAAAAGCAAAAGAATTATCGGAGGCAACTGAAGAAAAATGAGTATAAGTGCTCAAGTTGTAAAAGAATTACGTGAAAAAACCGGCGCTGGAATGATGGATTGTAAAAAAGCGTTGATTGACTCAAAAGGCGACATGGAAAAGGCAGTTGATTTCCTAAGAAAATCAGGAATTGCCAAAGCGGAAAAGAAAGGCAGCAGAGATGTGAAAGAAGGAATCGTTTATTCCTATATTCATCATGGTGGGCGTTTAGGTGTCCTTGTTGAAGTCAATTGCGAAACAGACTTTGTCGCAAAGACAGATGGTTTTAAAGAATTGGTACATAATATTGCCATGCAGATTGCTGCAACGAATCCCGTCGCTGTTTCATCAAAAGATATATCTGAAGATTTGATTAATAAAGAAAAAGAAATATTTACTGCCCAGGCTAAAGATTCGGGAAAACCGGACAACATTATTGAAAAAATTGTTGAAGGCCGAGTACAAAAATACTTTCAAGAAGTATGTTTGGTTGAACAACCGTTCATTAAAGATCCCGATAAGCGTGTCGGTGACTTAATCACCGAAACCGTAGCCACCCTCGGTGAAAATATCACCATTGGCCGTTATATACGATATGCTGTTGGTGAATCTCTTATTAGCAGCAACGGACAAGCCTAAACTCATCACATGAATAAACCGCTTTACCGGCGTATTCTGCTAAAATTCAGCGGAGAAGCTTTGGCCGGTGACAGTGGTTTTGGTATTGATCCCTCCAAAGCGCTCGATCTTGCGAGTGAGATAAAATCTGTACATGACTTGGGAGTCAGTGTTGTGCTGGTTATTGGTGCGGGTAATATTTTTCGCGGGATGGAAGCAGCCGCTAAAGGGATGGATCGTGTTTCTGGTGATTATCTTGGTATGCTGGCAACAGTGATGAATGCCATTAGCTTGCAGGACGCATTGGAACACGTGGGTGTAGAAACACGTACTTTATCTGCCATTACCATAACCCAAATAGCCGAACCCTATATTCGTCGACGTGCTTTGCGCCATTTGGAAAAAAATCGAATGGTCATCGTTGCCGGGGGTACTGGAAATCCGTATTTTACTACTGATACTGCCGCTGTTTTACGTGCGACAGAGCTCGGAGCAGAAGCAGTTGTCAAAGCCACGAAAGTTGATGGCGTTTTTGATAAGGACCCTATGAAGCATGCAGATGCTGTGAAATTTGATACAATTTCTTTCCAGGAAGTGTTGGATCGTAAATTACGTGTAATGGATTTAACGGCATTTACATTATGTAAGGAAAATAATTTACCAATCCGGGTTTTGAATATGTATGAATCCGGTTCTATGGTAAAAATGCTAAAGGGTGAAAAAATAGGCACATTGGTGATGGAGTAATTATGTTAAAAGAAATATTTAAGGATACAGAACATCGCATGGATCAGGCAATAGAACATACTCGTATGGAACTTGCTAAAGTTCGTACAGGAAGGGCGAATCCTGAGTTATTGGTAAACCTGACTATTGATTATTATGGTACTCGAACACCCTTCAACCAGCTATCCAATATTTCTGTACCTGAACCGCGGTTGATTACGTTGCAACCATTTGATAAAACTATAATGCCTGATATTGAAAAAGCTATTATGGAAAGTAATTTGGGTTTAACGCCCAATAATAATGGTGAATTGATTCTAATTCCCATTCCTCAACTATCAGAAGAACGCCGGAAAGACCTTATAAAAGTTGTGCATCAATTAGTTGAAGAAGGTCGTGTTTCAGTTCGTAATGTGAGAAAAGACGCGAATCACCATGTAAAAATGGTTCAGGATGAAGGTCATATTTCAGAGGATGAGATTAAACGTGCAGAAGATGATATTCAAGATATGACAGACAAACATGTCAAACATTTGAATGAAATGATGGAGCATAAAGAAAAAGAATTAATGGAATTCTGATCGAACATTAAAAATGTGCATAAAAAAAGCCTCCAGCATGCTGGAGGCTTTTTTATTTGTTTAGGTATAATTAATCACATTTTGAAAAACCGCAACTGGGGCATGTGACACATCCACCTTCGTGGTTGACTGTACTACCACAATCGGGGCATGTTGCCAGATTTTTTGTTGTATAATCGGCTACGTTTTTATGTTTTGTTTCTGTTGCTGATGCCATGGTGAAATGTACATGCTGTTCATCATCAGCACTAGACTCACGTTGTTTTAAATAATCATCGAGTGCTTTACCAATGGCATCAGGTGTTGAAAGAATAAGGCGACCGTCCTCCCACGTAGGGTTGGGCCCACTGATACCTTTCAGTTGTTTTACGATGGCATAGGGGTCGATTCCGGAACGTAGAGACAGGGAAATAAGTCGACTGATTGCCTCAGATTGTGCTGCAGCATTTCCTCCGGCTTTCCCGATTGTAGTAAAAATTTCACACAGGCCATTCTCATCTTCATTGATGGTGATGTACAATGAACCTTCACCGGTTCGAATACGGCGGGTAGCACCGCTGGTAAGTACCGGGCGAGTGCGTGGTGATTTGGAGACTGCTGCATGTTCATCTTCTTCTGAATCTTGCGCTACTGTGGGTTGAACATCCACTGATTCTTGAGGGGTATCTGATGTGAGAGGTTTTTCTTTTGGTTTTTCAGTTATGAGGATACCTTCGCGGCTTCCTTCTCGATAGACGGTTATTCCTTTCAATCCCGCTTTGTATGCGGTCATATAAATATCGGCAACAGTATCCATCGTTATCTCATTAGCCAGATTCACTGTGGAAGAAATGGAGCTATCGATATACTTTTGTATGGTACCCTGCATTTTTACACGGAAAAACGGATCAACGTCATGAGCTGTAACCACGTAATCGGGCAGGTTTTCGTTGCTTCCAAATAGTTGGCCAATAACGGGATGAAATACTGTGTATTCATCGAAGGATTTTCCATAACCGTCGTTTTGTTTTACACGGCGTTTGTAAGAGGTGGCAAAAATGGGTTCAATACCGGATGTAACCCGGGATACTATGGCACCGCTGCCTGTAGGTGCTACGGTAGTAAGGGTTGAATTACGAGTTCCTTTATCACGAATTTTATCACGGATTGCTTTGGGTAAATTTTTCACAAACTTGCTTTTGCTGTACCCTTTCCAATCAAAGTTGGGAAAAGCGCCTTTTTCTTCCGCAAGTTCAACGCTGGTTTCATAGGCAGTATCACAGAAAATTTTCATGATCTGTTCAATGGTCTGCAGGGCATCTTCACTATCATATTTGATACCCATTCGCACAAGCATATCACCTAAACCGAGAATACCAAGTCCAATACGTCGATCATTTATGGCATTCTGTTTTTGCACATCCAGAGCATGGCGATCCATGTTATAATCGACCACGTTATCCAGAAAACGCGTTCCGACTGCAACTGTATCTTTAAATTCGTCAATCATAAAATTTCCATTAAGATCAACAAATCGTTCCAGGTTTACTGCCCCAAGGTTGCAACACCCACCATCAGGTAATGGTTGTTCAGCACAAGGATTTGTAGACACAAGAGGGCTGCAGTATTCAGCATTGTGATAATCCTTCATTGTATCCCAGAATAGTAGCCCCGGTTCAGCACTGGTATGGGCGTGTTCAATAATTCTGTCCCAAAGATCCTTGGCTTTTATCGTTTTATAGACGACATCATCATATGAAAGATCGAAATAAGAATCATTTTCTACAGCATCCATAAAATCATGAGTGAGCAGCACGGAAATATTAGAATATTTGACCATATCAACATCACCTGTTTTGATTTCGATGAATTTCTCAATGTCTGGATGATCAATGCGTAATGTCTGCATATTTGCGCCGCGGCGACCATGTTGGGCAATGGTATTGGTATTTTCAGAAAAAAGGTTCATGAATCCTGTAGGGCCACACGATTCTCCACCTGTGCCGTTAATGGCATCGCCCGCAGGGCGTAGAGATGAGAGATCATGTCCGCATCCACCACCATATTTATAAGTGAGAGCTTCGTTAATGATGGTGTCGTAAATGGCTTTGATGGAATCTTCTTTTACAGCCACAACGTAGCAATTATTAAGAGTGGTGGTTATGTCATTCCGGCCTGCACCGTGCATGATGCGTCCACCGGGAACGAATTTGAAATCTTCAAGAATAGAAAAGAATTTTTCTTCCCATTTTTCCTGGGATTTCTTTGTCTTTTCGACAGATGCCATGGCTTTAGCCTGGCGATTCCAAATCTGCCAAGGATGTTTTTCCCATGGAGCTAAGTACTTGTTTTTAAGTACATCTGCACCGAGAGTGTCATCGGCGTAATAGTTTTCTATACGGTAATTTTCCGGAACTGCATCATCATCCAATCGACCGTTGGTCTCATTTTGTATTTCAAGGACAGTGTCCAGTATTTCCGGCGAAATTTCCTGTTGACCCTTCAATGATTGGGTCAAATCAAGTTTTATTGCTTCAGCCATTTATTTTTCCTACAGGGTATGTGGTATTAACATTCCAATTGATAAAAAGCAGGCAAGCAGACAAAAAGTGAATAAGTTACTTGGGTTGGCATCACAAATATATTTCTTGGTTTGTTATCGAACAAGTATAAAAGTTTGCTTTTCTCTATTTCCGTCGAGAAAAATAATTGAAGAGTAAGTTGTCCACAATTTGTTCACATATTTCGTCGACAGAATAGATATTATCTAACAAATTTAAAACCCGTTTGGTTGCTGTATGGAAGAATTATCTCGAGGAGTAATCTAAATTATTACTCATTTTTGGATTGGCTGCCGTCTTTCAGATGTTTTTGTTACCCCCATTAATGATAAACCAGTAAATTTTCACGTCTTTGCAGGCGTCGTATAATGGTTATTACCGCAGCTTCCCAAGCTGCTGACGTGAGTTCGATTCTCATCGCCTGCTCTCCGCAGTTCGCACGCTGAACTAACACATCCTTTATTGTAATTTCCGCCCCTTATGAAGATCATATCCGTACATAAACACAGTTTGGGCGCCGAACTGGGTCTCCAGCCCGGCGATAAGATTGAAGCTATTGACAATTCCAGAGTGAAGGATATTCTCGATTACCGGTTCAAAATAACGGATGATCAAATTCTCCTGAAAGTCCGCCAAAACGGTGAAGTGGTGGAGTACGACCTTGAAAAAGATGAAGATGATGATTTAGGTCTGGAATTTGAAGACATGCGTATACGTCATTGTGCCAATGATTGTATATTTTGTTTTGTGGATCAAAATCCGGAAGGAATGCGCAGAGGCATGTATTTCCGCGATGGTGATTTCAGAATGTCATTTCTTCATGGCCATTACATTACACTTACGAATATGGGTTGGAAAGAACTGAAGCGGGTAGTTGAGCAGCGCTTGACACCATTATATATTTCAGTTCATGCGACGGATCTTGATAAGCGTCTGGAAATGTTTCTTTATGGCAAAGATGATCATTTATTATCCAAGTTCGAGTATTTGACTGAAAACGGCATCGAACTTCATTCGCAAATTGTATTATGCCCTACATGGAATGACGGTGCATTTTTGGAAAAAACGATTTCTGATATACACCAATATTCTCCCATGGCACGGAGTATGTCCATCGTTCCGGCGGGTTTAACGAAACACCGTGAAGGATTACCTTACATCCCGCCTGTAACAAAAGAGTATGCAGAAAAAACAATCTTGCTCTATGAAGAATTTGATAAACGATTTAAACATGCAGACGGAAGCCGTTTCATTGTTTTAAGCGATGAATGGTATTTGCGTATCGGAAAAGAGGTACCGGCAATAGACTATTATGATACATTGGATTTAGAAGAAAATGGTGTGGGACAAGTTCGTAATTTTAAAGAAAAGTGGACTGATTTTGACATTCCAGCCTTCGAAAAAGAAACTCATATAACGATTGGTTCCGGAAAGCTCATATCGGATACATTCCGCAATTGGTTCATTCCCAAACTGAATGCAATTTCAAACCTCACAGTGAATTACATTCCTATTGAAAATAATTTCTATGGAAAAGATGAAGTGACTGTAACAGGCCTTTTAACCGGGGGAGATATCGTTCAACAATTACAAGGACAGGATTTGGGCGAAAAAGTGATTTTCAGCGACCGGATCGTCAATGAAACATCCGGAGCAAAAACCTTAGATGATTTAACTCTAATCGATATTTCCAATGAAATTGGTGTTCCATTTTTAGTGACACCGGATGAACCAAAATCATTTTTTGAAATAATACAGTTATAATTATGCCTATTCCAGTAATAGCCATCGTCGGTCGACCCAATGTGGGGAAATCTACATTTTTCAATCGTGTTCTACGACAGCGCAAAGCAATTGTTGATCCACAAGAAGGTATCACTCGCGATCGTGTCTATGGCGAAACAGAATGGTCTGGAAAACGCATCAGCTTTATCGACACAGGCGGATTTATTCCAGAAGATGTTGATGTATTCAATGCGGCGGTTCGGGAACAATCCAAATTGGCCATGGGGGAGGCAGATTTGGTTTTATTAATGGTGGATGGCCGGGAAAATATAACGTCCAGCGATCAAGTATTGGCTCAAGCTGTGAGAGAAAGCGGTAAGCCCCATATTCTAATCGTTAATAAGTGTGATAATTTGAATCAAGACGATCAATGCTATAATTTTCATGAATTAGGAATAGAACCGGTTTTGCCCTTGTCTGCTCTGTCGGGTCGATATACAGGCGATATTCTCCAAGCTGTTTATGAGATGTTAAATTTAAGCGAACGGGTCGATGAGGAGGAAAATAATACGGATTTGCATTTGGCAATCGTGGGCATGCCCAACGTAGGAAAGTCCTCATTGGTGAATGCTATATTGCAAAAAGAACAGACCATCGTAACGCCCATCGCTGGTACAACCCGTGATTCTGTTGATACAAAAATGAAATGGTACGGAAAAGATGTAATACTTGTAGACACCGCTGGTTTACGCAAGAGAAGTAAGGTAAATGATGCAATAGAGTTTTATAGTACAGTGCGTACAAAACGATCCGTTGACCAATGCAATGTTGCGCTGGTACTCATTGACGCAGAAAAAGGATTTAACAAGCAAGACAGGTCCATCATTGATCATGTAATAAAAGCAGGGAAGGGCATTGTTGTTATCGTGAATAAGTGGGACTTAATCGAAAAAGACACTCATAGCATGGACGAAACAAAAGATTCTATTCGAAGCCAATTTCCTATGCTAAATGATTTCCCCATTTTATTTGTCTCTGCTCTGACTAAACAGCGTATATCAGGAATATTGAAAGAGGCTTTTTCCGTATATAATAATTATCAACAGGAAATATCGACAAATAAATTGAATACATTTCTTGAAAAGGCCATAAAAACCCGGAGCGTTCCAGCGGAAAAAGGGAAAATGATCCGTATGAAATTCATCAAGCAAGTGAGTTCGGCTCCACCGCTGTTTGCCTGTTATGCAAACTACCCAAAATTGATTCCCACCCATTATAAGCGTTTTATGGAAAACCAGCTACGTGAGGCTTTTAATTTTGAGGGTGTCCCCATTCGCTTTTCATTCAGGAAATCTTGAATATCCTTATGGTTTGGATAAAAAAAAGAAGCGGACACAACCAAACCAAGGAGGTAACAAGGAGGGAAGGAGGGTAATAATACGTGTCCGCTTCCTAGACATAAATGCCTTTAGTATCAAAAAGTTTCCAATAGTTTAAACTCGTCCATAAATTAAAAGGTTAAAAATGAATCGTAAATATTTCATAACGATACTTTGTCTGATTTCTTTCGTATGGAGCCAATCTCTCCGGGTTGGCTTTTGGAATGT
>MPLZ02124923.1_pt1 | contig 14025 bp, 12 predicted proteins | sample 1617311 | NCBI WGS metagenome assembly MPLZ02 (sample SAMN05944806, study PRJNA350692) | marine metagenome | biome: marine; feature: ODZ; material: water; isolation source: 160 m water sample filtered on 0.2 um supor filter | place: Pacific Ocean | collected 2012-04-08 | depth 160m m | reverse complement strand
GTCATACTATATTTACCCCTTTTCGTATTTAAAAACTTTTGGATTATACACAAAAAATAAAGAAAGTTATTTTTGGCATGTCAGAAAATCGAAATCTCTATGAAATTAGGAATCTTCCATTTTTCATAATCTTCTTTCCATCAACCCATATGCTTGGATTCCTAATAATACCATCAAGATGCAGATGTACATTTACTTTACCGCCAAAACCAACATTATTTCCTAGAGCAATATGGCATGTTCCTTTGACCTTTTCATCCTCCAGAATATTGCCAGCAATCCTTGCATTCTCATTAGTGCCTATACCAAACTCTGCAATATTTCTTGCTCCTCTACCAACAGAATTTAGCAAATCCAAAAGCTTTTTTGCCTTTTCACCGATAAATTTTACAGCACAACCTTTCCTAACATAAATTTTTATTGGGTTCTTTAGTTTGCCGATATCTGCAAAAGAAGCATCAACAATAAAAATACCTTCAGCAGTCCCTTCAACCGGAGCAACAAATATCTCCCCAGCAGGAAGGTTTCCAAAAGAGCCTTTTTTTTTAAACAATCCAGGATCATTCCCAAAGGCTTTCCTTCCTTCGATACTAAAACTAATACCAGTTCCTAAATTTGTTCTTATTCTAACAGCTTTACCTTTATCAATTATACTTGCAATTTTATTATTTATTTTTTCTAATTTGTTGTAATTTATGTCCAATGTTCTGCTAATAATGCCTTTTGTAATCCCAGGCATTGTAACTATCCTTGCACCGTTATCACACGCATTTTTCCTTGCTTTTGTATGGCTTAAAGATTTAGTTGTTATAAGAAGCTCAACATCATATTTTAGCATCTCCTTTGCTATTTCTTTAGGTGGTTCAGTTCCATTAACTTTTGGGATAGGAATTTTAATCAATTTTACACTAGGGGTAATTTTATTTGCAGCATCAAAAAACAGCTTTGCTATAGAATACAACTTAGAATCCGTAACTATCAATAATTTTTCATTTTTTTTCAGATTCAGGCATTTTTTAAGAACAATGTTGACAGACTTGATCATTTTAGCCTAAACAACAAATTCCCCCTTCTTTATAATCCAATATTTGTTGCCTTTTTCATCAACACCATGAATATCCATTTTCTGCCTAGGGCTGTTAATAACAATGTCTGTATGGTATTCTGTTGCCCTGTCTGGCTCAAAACCACTTCCTAGCGCAATATGAATCATTCTTGCTATCTTCTCATTAACAATAAGATAGTCACATAGCCTCGCGCTGGGATTCGTATTTATTGCAAACTCATTTATCATGTTGAAGTTTCTCTTTTTCAAATCAATAATTTCCTGTGGCTGGCTCTTGAACCTCTCCTGATTTAAGATCATCTCCCAGGCTTCTTTCTTTTTCTCTTGTAGCTTCTTTATTATATCTTTAGGACCAGAAATTATCTTATACTTCTTGCCATCAGATTTTATCACCAAAGGATCTTTATCAGACAGCAAATAACTTTGGTCAATGCTTATGACAACATCTCCCACAATAGTGCCCTTGACATATTCTGGAGTTACAAAAGCCTCTCCCCCAGGCAAATTGGCCATTGTTCCTGCCTTTATCCCGGTCCTTTTCAAAAACTCAGAATTAATCTTTTCCCTGACATCAGTATCAGAGGTTCTTACCCACCTATGAACACCATCTCTTTTAACTAATCCCACTTCAAAATTTGTCTTAAAACCATCGATATTTTCCCCAACAACCCTGATTGATTTACACTTATCGGCGATTTCTTTAATTTTATAATTTCTTTCTCTCATTTTTTCCCAGTCAATATTGCACGTTTCAATGAAAACCTTGATTGGCAGAGTTTCAGTAAATCCAACTCTCGCTAATGGGTCTCGATCATCTAATTCCGTTTGGGGATAAAAATCAAGCTTGTATACCATCTGCCCCGGGCTCTGCCACCTTGTCTTTTTATTTAAACAAGGGTAGCCAATACTCTCTCCAAAAATATGCTTGCCAGAATACCCCTTCCCTACTACAAAAAATGAAGCATCAATAACCTTGATTCTTCCTAAATTTAACAATCCTGACAATTTTTTGTATTTTTTAAAAACAGGCTCATCTACATTTTTGCATAGCTCACAACCCAACAATGTAGTTCTTAACTCTGAGATTTTTTCACTATTATGAAGCATAGACTTTGCTTGGGTGTAGGCTCCCATTGTAGCAGCAGCATTACAATTAAGTTTCATGTGCCACGCAATAGCATAAGAATCAAGATAATCTTCTAATGGATGCCCGAGCATATCCTCTTTTTGAACTAAAACAAAACCAACAGCAACTTTTTCATTATTCTTTAAATTATAGACATCTTTCCATATTTTTTTGCAAGTTTCATTTAATTCTTCACTCCTATGCTGCTTAAACCACCCATCCTTAAATGGCAAGGTAAAATGCCCTTCAAAACCAAATTCCTTGGCTTCCAAAGTAAAATCCGGCCCTTTAAATAAACTTATAAATTTTCCTTTTGTCTTTTTTTCTGTTTCCTCTATGAAATCCATAAGTGCTTCTGATTTCTTATTTTTGTTTTGTCTGAAAACCTTCCATACATCCTTTAAGGCAGCTAACGACTCTGATTTCTTGTCTATCCCTAAGACATTCATATCAGCACCTAATTCGTGTATTGCCCTGGACAAAGGAGCAATAGAAAAAAAAGCATTTTTATTTCTTACATCAAAAACCACTAAAAAAGATTTAGATTTAATATTACCTAAAATCCTTTTATACTCATCTACAGAAGAATAAAACTTCTTTTCGTCGTATTTCATAAAAAAATGTATTTTTAAACAATTAATAAATCTTTCGTCACTTTAGTCAAAACTAAAGGTTTTTTCTTCATTAACGTTGTATCCTCAATCCTTATTCCAAATAGTTTTGGTATGTAAATTCCAGGCTCTATTGTGAAAACCATATTTTCTGTTATTTTATCTTTTGAGTTTAAAGTTAAATTAGGCAACTCATGGATTTCCACCCCAATACCATGACCCAGCCCATGAATGAAATATTTCGAATAATTTTTCATGCTTTTTAAACAGTTCCCATATATCTTGCTGCAGGAGTCATTTATTTTTATTTCTTTGATAATACCGTTTTGTATATCGAGTAAGAAATTGTAGACTTGTTTCTCTTTATCGCATGGACTTCCTAAGTATACTGTTCTCGTTATATCTGTGCAATAGCCTTTATACTTTACACCAAAATCTATCATACAAAAGCCTTTTTTTAGTTTTGTATTCCTTGGCTCATAATGTGGCATGCTTCCATTGCTTCCTGAAGCAACAATTGGTGGAAAAGATATCCCCAATCCAAGTTTTTTTGACTCATATTCGAGAAACGCAGCCGCTTGAGATTCAGTTTCGAAATCTTTAAAGTTATTTAACGCTTTTTTCAATATTTTATCTCCATAATTAAACGCTTTCTTAATTATTTGTATCTCTTTTGCCTTCTTAATCTGTCTCAGTTTTAGACAGTCTAAAGAAACATCCTTTGTTTTTGATCCCTTGAACTGCTTTTTAAAATATTTATAAGCATTTAAAGCAAAATTGTTGTTGTCTATTGCTATCGTCTCCAATTTTATTTTATTTCTTTTAATTATAGAGTGCACGGATTCAAAAAATTTCTTTTTATCCATCGAATAAACTTTCCTTATCATTGATTTTTTTGCCTTTTGAAATTCCATTTCCGGAACTATGAGGAAGGGTCTCTGTTTTTTAGGTATTACCAAAGCCCCTAAACCATTGTAACCAGAAAAATAGAACATATTTGGATTTGTTTCCATCCCTAGATTATAGAATAATGCAAGATCAAACTGTTTTTCTTCCAAAACCTTCTGGAGTTCTTTAATTTTCATTAAAAAAGAAAAGATATTAAAACGATATAAATCTTTTGATTAAAATGGAGAAATACAGATTAAAAAACGGCACAACAATAATTTTTGAGAAGAATTCTTCAAAATCAGTCGCAGTTGAGGTAATATTTAAAGTAGGTTCTAACGATGAAAGCAAAGAAATCAGCGGAATATCCCATTTTCTTGAGCATATGCTGTTTGAGGGAACCAAAAAAAGAAAAAATTCCAGAAAAATTGCAAGCGAGATTGAAAAATATGGGGCCGAGTTTAACGCATATACCTCTAATGATAGAACTGCCTTTTTCATTAAAATAATAAATAAAAGATTTGAGAAAGCCCTCGATATACTTTCTGACATGGTTGCAAATCCTCTTTTCAACAAAAAAACAATCGAAAAAGAAAAGCAAGTAATATTTAAAGAAATAAACCTGGTTACTGATGACTCAAGGCAGCATCAGTGGATTTTGTTTCAGAAAACTCTTTTTGAGAAGCATCCAACAAAAAACCCAACCTATGGGACTATAGAGGCTATTAAAAGTCTTGACAGAAAAATTATAGATAGCTACTACAATAAGCACTACGTTCCAAATAATATGGTTATTTCTATTGTTGGGAATGTAAATCATGTAAAAGAAAAAATAGAGAAATATTTTGATAATTTGAAACCTAAGAAATTAGCTCTAAGAAAAAATATAAAAGAGCCATTACAAAAAAGAAAAAAGAAATTTGTTGAGAAAAGAAAAACAGTCAGTTCTTATATGATATTAGGTTACAAATCGGTTTCCAGGATACATAAAGATAGTTATGTCTTGGACGTTATATCTGCTATCCTGGGTAAAGGGCAGTCTGGATGGATATTTGACGAAATAAGAAATAAGCGCGGCTTGGCATACCAAGTTGGGGTTTTGAATGAAAATGAGGGGGATTATGGCTATTTTGCTGTTTTTGCTGGCCTTGATAAGAAAAATATAGAAAAAACAAAAGGAATAATCTTGCAGCAATTCAGAAAGCTTAATAATGTTAGGAAAAATGATGTCGAGGAAGCAAAAAACTATATTGAAGGCAATCACACCATTAGTATGGAAGATAATTTTCAAAAAGCAGATAATATTGCCTTCTGGGAAACAATAAAAAACGCTTCATTAGCTGATAATTATATTAAAAATATAAAAAGAGTTGAAATTAATGATGTCAAGAGGGCTGCAAGAAAATATCTTAATAAAAACTATACTCTTGTTGTTATAGAGCAGAAATAGTTATGGCCTACTTCGGAAAAGCTTCCTCTACTAAATCTTCCTTACCTTCCATTTTCTTTCTAATTGGCTCTAGTAATTTATTAACTTCTTCAGAAACAGTGTTTTTAAGGTCCATTGGGTGGACTTTATTATTTAAATAATCTTTTTCCAGTTTTTCATAATTGCTGTAAGTAATATTACCTCCAAATTTACTCGGCCTTTTTATTTTTAATTTTTCGTTGTTGTCTTTTTTATTAACCATAATTACATATTTTAAGAAAGCTAATACTCCATTGTCTTCTACAGCAATAGGGCAGTGGGCTTTTTGTATTTTTTTGCTTACTATTTCTGGTGAATCTAGTAAATCTATTTTAGAACCTTCTTCAGAAGATGACATTTTAGAGCCCTGGAGTCCCGGAAGCATAGGTGTCATAACATCAACTCTTGGCTTGTAACCCAGTTTTGGATGATTTTCTCTTGCAAATGTTAAAATCTTTCTTTGGTCTATGCCTCCATACTGAACATCCATATCCATATACTGCTCATCTAAAGTTTGCAATATGGGATATATAAAACCGCTCAATTTTGGATTTTCTCCGAATCTTACAACACCCGCAGCTGCTCTTTTGCACCGGTCAAATGTGTTTAAGGCTGCCAATCTGTATACATCTAAGGTGTAGTTTTTGTCTAGCTCAAAATCTTTTCCTCTTTTAAAATCAAGATTTTTTGTGTTTATCCCTAAAGCACTTATCATAGCAGAAATAATTTCCTTATAATATTTGATTCTACGGTCTAGTAGGTCGAAAGGAGCTTTTTGATCATCCAAATGAGCATGTATATCTGCCAAAAGTATTGTGAATTTAAAATCTGCCTTAAGGAAGTCTCCTACTTTAATCATAGGTATAAAATAGCCAATATGAACTTTTCCTGTTGTCGCTAAACCAATATATGCTCTGGGATTCTTTTTCTCTTTCAATAACTGGGTTAATTCATCCTCTGTAAGGATTTCCTGGGTATTTCTTTTTATTAGATCAAATCTTTGTTTAATATTCATAATTTCTATTATTTTCATTGATATTTAAATATTTAATGAATAATGATATAATGTACCACTGGACATTCGCGCATAAGATTTTTAAATCGATAGGGTTTATACAGCGATATGAAAATTTCTGTATCTATGCTCAGCTCTTATCTTTTCTGCCCAAGAAAACTCTTTCTGCAGCGGGTTTTGGCTTTAGAAGAACCTCCAAAGGAAAGTATTGTTTTAGGCTCTTTAAGGCATGAAATCTATGATTTTATAAATCAACAAGAGGAAAAGATAGTCACATCAATTAAGGATAAAGCACAATACAATGATTTAATAGCCATATACAAAGGCTTCTATTCAAGAATATTGAGGGAAAAGATAATAAAAAATAAATCGAGAATAAAGGGGGTAAATCTTGATATTGTAGATGTGTTTAAAAAAACATGGCCCTTAATTTTGGGTGAAGCAGAAACAAGGGCAAAGAATATTTTTGATTTTATACAAAAGTATAATCTTTATGGTAATGAGTTATGGGAAAGATTAACACCAAAAATTATTTCAGAACAGCGTGTTGAGTCTGATGAGCTGCAATTAAGAGGCATAATAGACAGAATAGAGGTATATGAAAATGGATATGTTCCTATCGAGCTTAAAACAGGAAAAATGCCAAAAGAAGGCATATGGCCCGGGCATAGAATACAGATCATAGCTTATGCAATGATGCTTGAAGAAAGATTCAAAACACAAGTAAAGGAAGGGTTTGTCAATTACCTTGATGCAAAAGAAACAAGGCACATAGTAATCAACCCTTTCATGAAGGAAGAAATCACAAACTTAGTGAAAGAAATAAAGGAGTTATTGAAAAATCAAGAACCTCCTGGCTATTGCGAGAACAAGAATAAATGCACTACTTGTGGTTTAAAGGAAACGTGCTATAACGAGGCAGAAGTTAGCACTTTATTGTCAGAACTTCAATAAATCCTAATCAAAAAGTTTATATATAACTTAAGTTATTTTAATTAGCAATATTTACTCGTGAGGGGTATTATGGCAGAAGAAGATAAGAAATTTTCAAAACAGCTTATTGGCAAAACAATTGTTAGCAAAACAGGGAAAAGATTTGGTGAAGTAGGTGATTTAGTGTTTGAGACACGTTCTGGAGAGCTAATTCATTTAGTTTTACATAATCCAACATCCTATACAGCTAAGCTAGAGCTTGAAAAAGACAAAGAAGGACATATTTTGATACCTTTCAGCGCAGTAATTGCCATGGGAGACTTTATGGTTATTGCAGAAGAGGATATAATTTAACCCCATTCTTAATTTTCAATAATTATTTAAATTGACATTCATTCTTTCTCTACTATGGACAGCGCTATTTGGACGGAAAAATACAGGCCAAAAGAATTCTCAGAAATAAAAGGGCAGAAAGAGATAGTAAGGAGAATAAAAGCATTTGTTGAGCTGCAGAATATACCCCATTTGCTGTTTGCCGGTCCTGCCGGAGTAGGAAAAACAACTTTAGCATTAGTCATAGTAAAAAACCTGTTTAAAGATTCATGGCATCAGAATTTCTTGGAGTTAAATGCTTCTGACGAAAGAGGCATAGACATAATAAGGAATAAGGTAAAAGATTTTGCAAGGACAAGAGCAATTGGAAATGTTCCATTCAAGATTATTTATTTAGATGAATGCGATGCACTGACAAGAGAAGCCCAGCAGGCATTAAGAAGAACAATGGAAAATTATACCCAAACAACCCGTTTTATTTTATCTGCAAACTATTCCTCAAAGATTATTGATCCCATACAAAGCAGATGTGCAATGTTTCGCTTCAAGCCCTTAGAAAAAAAAGAAATTTTTGCAGTAATCGAAAAAATCGAAAAGGATGAAAACATTAAAATCAATGAGAAAGCCAAAGAAGCATTATTCAACATAAGCGAAGGTGATGCAAGAAAAATAAATAATGTCTTGCAAAGTTCAGCAGCAATAAGCAAAGATATAACAGAAGAGATTATATATTCAATGGCATCTGTGGCAAAGCCAAAGGAGGTTGATGAAGTTTTAAAATTAGCATTGCAAAACAAGTTTATTGATGCGAGAAACAAATTAATGGATGTAATGCTTAACTATGGCCTTTCCGGAATGGATATAATAAAGCAGATACAACAGGAAATTCTAAATCTAAACCTAGATAACGAAAAGAAAATGCTTCTGATGGAAAAATGCGGAGAAATAGAATTCAGGATGACAGAAGGCTCTGATGAGTTTATACAATTAGAGGCTTTATTAAGCCAGTTTGTGCTTTACGGGGCTAAAAAATAGTCAAAAAGAACTTATTGTCTTCCTATCCTATATGTTTAGCAAGGACAGTTCGATCTATCTTATCAAGGTAGTTAAAATCCACAGTTATATCAATACTTTTTTCATAATCATTCCTATCACTACTGGCAGGAAGATCCTGTGTACAGGTCATGGTTCTTTTTCCATTGACCAATTTAATCTCTTTGTCTGCCAAGGTTCCGTCAGTTGTAGAACCTATTCCAGAACATTTCAAAGTTTCTGCAATCCCTGTTTTGATAGTAATCTTAACCTTATCCTCTTCCAATCTTCTAGTACTAGAGTCTTTAGGGCAACCCACAAAATCAGTGGGTGTCATAGGCTTAAAGACATTACCAGACTCAGAATGCACTATGTCAAAGCTGAACTGTATCTTATCCTCTCCAACAACACCTTGCCTGAATGAAGTAATATCAATCGGGCTGCCAGAACTAAAAATAGATTTTGATTCGGTGGGGCTGCAAATAGCATCATCAGCCACACTAACTAAATTCTTTAATACGCAAATTTGTGATGTTGCCTTTGTCTTGTATTTATAGCAGACATCAGCCCTGAAAACAAAATTTACATTTCCCGAAATTACACCCGGTTGAAGTTGTAACTTAGTATCATCTTTTGGAAAGGTAGCATAAGCTTCCACAGCATCTATAACATTACCTTCAGAATCCTTTTTCCTCGAAGTTAGATCAGCGTCTGGGTGTGCATTTGTTAGTTCAACGTTTTCTGTACCAAAATCAGATGGTAAAATGCCCATTAGGTTAACCCTAACATCATTTACTGCTACATCATGTTCTCCCTGATTTTTTAAGCTTACTACCACATCAAAAGGGAATGTGATATCACTAATCTCTTTTGGTGGTGAACCTTGTAAGAACCCTATCTCTAGACCTTGTGTTCCTTCCAGAAATGGTGTTGTTGAATCACCTCCAGTAACTTCTCCACCATCACATCCTGCTATAAACAACGAGAGAATTACACCAAAAACAATCAAGGTTATATGTTTTTTTTGCAGCATCTTAAGATTATTTTTAATTTAATATATCTTTATTTAAATCTTTCTAAAATAATTCAAAAAAGAAATAGAAAATTATTAACTAATCACATGCTTAACCAGAATTTCTTTGTCTGCACTGCTAAGGTAGTTAAAATCTAAAGTCACATCAACAGATTTTTTGAAATCAGTCCTGCCAGCATCAAGGCCTTGTGTGCATGTTACAGTTCTTCTCCCATTAACCAACTTAACAGGTCCTCTTTGTTTAGCAGTAGCACCAGCAACGTCACCTAGTCCAACACAATTTAATGTAGCAGTTGTAAGCCCTGTATCAACAGTGATATTAATAACATCCTCTTTTGTCCTCCTATCTCTTGGGGTTTTTGGGCACTCGGCAGTAATTGTCGGATCAAAAACATCACCAGACCCAGTATGTGCTACATCAAAACTTAATTGAATCTTATCTTTCCCAACAACATTCTGCCTGAATCCAGTAACTCGAATTGGGCTTCCAGAGCTAAAAACAGCTTTTGACTCGCTAGGAGCACATATAGCATCATCAGCCACATCAACCTGATTTGCTAGCACACAAATTTCCGAAACTGCTTTTGTCTGGTATTTATAGCAGACATCTGCTCTGAAAATAAAGGGAGTGTTTCCAGGCAGTTCGTCTTTGTATTGGAAAGATTTAGTGTCAGTTGGAAATGTCAAAATCATCTCTACAGATTCAATAATATTTCCTTCAGAATCTCTTTGCCTCGCTTTAAGTTCTTCAGATGACTGTTTAGCAATCAAATCCTTATCCTCAAAATCAGCAGGAGAATCTGATTGAAAAAGAGATGGCAAGAAACCTATTAAGCTTACATTGGCGTCTGTTGTTGCAACATCAGATTCTCCCATATTTTTCAAGCTTATTATGGCTTGGAAAGGAAAAATATTGCCATCTGTAACCTCATCTGGCGGGCTGCCTTCTAAAAATCCTATAGCCAGGCCTTGTGTTCCTTCCAGAAATGGTGTTGTTGGAGCTCCTCCAGTAACCTCTCCACCACCACATCCTGCTATAAACAATAAGAGAATTATACTGAAAACAATAAAAGTTATATGTTTTTCTCGATTCATTTCATACCAGCCTCTTTCATTTTATTTCTATTATTTAAATCTTTCTAAATAAGTACAGTCACTTAAAAAGTAATTAACCACCCACAGTAGTCAACTTTGATATTTTTATTGGCTTTGAAATTGTCGATCTGTAATTATATTCTAACTCTATGTTTAGTGGTGTTGTATAAGCAGATTGAACACCTCCTCCCAATTCTGATACAGTTAAGGTGCATATCACAAACCCCTCTCCGTTAAAAAGCTTTATGATATCATTGCTTCCATCAGCAAAAGGACTGCATTTGTTCAGGTTTTTATTGGCATTCCATAAATCTACACTGCCTATTTTTATCTTTTTTACCTGTACCCTATCAAAATCTTTTCTGTTCAGTTTCCCTCCACTAAGAGGACTGCATCTGTCCAAAGTAGGCACAGTAGTCCCATCTTCCTCCTTGTTATTACTATCACCAGTTTTTATTACATCACCAACACCAACATTGTTTATAGTAATCTTGAATTGTATTTTATCTGTAGCAGCTTCCTGAACAATACTTGTTACAGCAACAGGGGCACCTTGGGTTCCTAAAGTCTGGCTGCCAATATGACAGACCTTTTCCTGCCTGTCATCAAATGGTGATGGATCAACACATACAGTGGGGCTTGCTTTAGTACCATATGGATAGCAAGCAGTAGCCATTATAGTAGGGTTATACTCATCAACTGTTATTTTATCAGCAATAATATTTCCATCAAATTCAACTGTAGCAAATCCACCTAAAGGATTAATAGGACTTGCAGCTGCCAAAAACATATCTGGATCAGATAAACTTTTCGATTTCATCAATAACAATAATCTCATCATCAAAACCACTGATGTATATCTTACCTTTACTAAAACGATCCCCATCAGGATAAGTTCCTTTATTCTTTAAATCTATCATAATCAAAATATCTTCAGGAGTATCCTTATTTACAATATAGCCGTCTCCTGGGTAATTTCTGACAAATTCCATCACCAAACCGCTAGAGCCTCTTTTAAATTCTGTAGTATCTCCACCCCCTTTTTTTACTATAGTATCACATCCAGCAACAAAAATAAACGACAAGAAAACAAATAAAATTCCAAGTCCAGTTTTTTTATTCATTTTAGTATTTCAGAACCTTTTCTATTATTATATCTTTCGATATTGTAAAGGTATAGCCGTAATTCAGTTCTATCTTTAATGGTGCTGTGTAAGCATCACGGCCTATATCGATACCATCATCTAAAGTGCATCTGACAATGTCTTCCTTTTCTCTAAGCCTCACTGCTGCAGGTCCTGGGTCTACATTTTCACTGCATTTTAAGTCTCCTTGAGGCAATGATGCGCTTATTGTTAATGTGTTAAAATCAGTATAGTTCAATCCTGAACTACTGCAAGCTTCACCCAGTTTACACGAATTTACAACTTCTCCATTGCCTTTATTCTCGATAAAGATTATAAAATGAGGCTTTACCTTGTTTACATCTACATCAGGCAGCATTCTAGTCTCTATTTTTGTTACAGCAACTGGAGCGCCTTGGCCTTCGCTAAAGGTAAGGTCTTTAATATCACAGACCTTTTTTCCCCTTACCTCGCCAATAATGTCCGTATCTATACACACAGAAGTTCCAAGTATTGTATTGTATGGATAGCAGGCAGTAGCAAAAATGGTTGATGGGTGTGTTTCGCTTTGGGCGCTTATTCTTTTTGCCCCCGCAGTTAATGTTACGAATTCTTCATCACCGACAGGGCTGTAAATGGATTTGCCTTTGATAATAAATTCCTGCCTTTCTTTGCTTTCAAGACTCACATTAACATAAGCCTTTTCAGACGCAAATATTAAAATACCTTCCTCAATATTAGAAGCACCTTCATTCTTTAATCTTAAAGAAATTGGGAAGTCACTAGTAATTACCTTACCTTCATCATCTTGACTACCCTCAACAACTCTTTCTGGAGAGGCATTTGTCAGAAATCTACCTTCAAAAACTCTTTCTGGAGGAGCATTTTTCAGAAATTCCATATCAAGGCCATCTGTGCCTTTCCTAATATCAGCATCTGTTATGGGCCTTTTATCCTGCTTTTTGCCAAAAATCTTTCCACCCTCACATCCACTAGCAACTACCAAAACTAATAAAATTCCTATTATTACAACTGCTTTTTTATTGTTCTTCATGGTTTACATGTGTCTGATGAGGAGTCATATTTAACTGCTACATCTCCAGTATCTGCTTTATTTCCAGCATCATCTATAACTTCAACTTTATAATAATATGTAGTTCCTTCCACTAGTTCCGAAGTATCTCTATAATATTCATAGCCTTTTGGAAGTTCGTCTATTTTCCCAAAATCATCACCATCTTTTCTCCTGTAAATTTTATAGCCAGTAACATCATCTATACTCCCCCCATCATCCTCAGACTTCGTCCAATTTATTTGTACCTTACCAGCCTTAAAACAATAACTTAAATATGTTGGCGGCGCTACAGATGGATCCGTAATCTTTACACTAACATCTTCCTCAATCTTATAATTATACCTGGCTTTTACTCTAAAAAATTTTGTTGCTATTGGCGCATTTCCTAAAACTGTGCCAGCATCTGGCTTGAATCTGCACCTGAATAGCTTAAACTTTTCAGGATCCTTTTGATTTAAACTATCTATATTTAGATAATATCCAGTATACTTTCCTTCTTTCAACAAAGAAGCACACGTGTCATCACACTTGGTTTTGCTTTCCTCACAACTATTGCCGCAACCTCCAAAAACTCCACAAATATCATCACATTCATCCTCCACTGCAGTACAATTACCTTTACAATTATCCTCTGTGTATGGGACAAACTCTTTATTACAATCCTTTAAAGTAATACCTTCTGGAAAAAATAAAACCAGTTCCTTCAAATCTGTTATCTCGCCTTCCCAACCTTCCCTGTTTGTTAACCCTATGTCTAAGGCAGGAGGTGCAGCATATCTGTCAGCAATTCCTATTAAAGGTGCTGTTGTCTCCATTGCCAGATCAACAGGGCCATTGGTATAAATAGAAATAGGTGCTTTGTCTTTAATATCAAACTCTTGAAAAACATCCAGGCCTTCCTTTACCATAGCCCTTTGCCGATCCCTATTGATAAAATAAACCTTTAGGTAAGCTAAGGTTTCAAAATTAAAATCTGCAGATACCTTCACATTACTAGAGCCTGTTTCTAATTTTACTGGTTCACATTCTTCCTCTTCAACTGGAGAAGCGGAATCTCCTACACAATTTTTATGAAGAGGACCCCCCTCACAGTTTAGACCTTCACAACAAGACTTAGTTTCACAACCTTCTCCTTCGTTAGAACAACTCGCCGCTGCCGCTTCTCCACCCATGCCGGTAGGATCACAACCATTCAAACCTGCCGCTGCCGCTTCTCCACCCATGCC
>MPLZ02174746.1_pt1 | contig 14029 bp, 8 predicted proteins | sample 1617311 | NCBI WGS metagenome assembly MPLZ02 (sample SAMN05944806, study PRJNA350692) | marine metagenome | biome: marine; feature: ODZ; material: water; isolation source: 160 m water sample filtered on 0.2 um supor filter | place: Pacific Ocean | collected 2012-04-08 | depth 160m m | reverse complement strand
TCTAAAGTTCTAGAGATCAAGCTGGGTGAGAAAGGCATAAAGATAGAGCATGAGACTGATATAAAAGAAATTGTTATTAAAGATAAAGCTGTTCAGGGTGTTGTTGATGTTCTCCTGAGCGGTTCGGGAGGGGGGGTGGTTATGGGGGTTGGCTACGGGCAGGGGCCCCATTTTTCAAGCATGATCAGCAGATCATGAATGTCAAGTTGGCCATCATCAGTGATGTCGCCATCGCATGCGGGGGGACAGTCATCACACAGTCCGCCCTCGCCCAACCATGTGCCTCCAGCGGTTGTGCAGTCCTCTTCGGTTCCTTGCATACAGGTGCCGTTGAGGCAGCAAACAGCGGTCATGGGTGAGGCGGCAATGATCTCCCCCGTGCCATCGATCTCGTTTGGCTCATTGGCAGATATTGTGCAGTTTGTGAAAACAAATATCGAGTTTGAATTGTCGATGTAGACTCCGCCGCCTGTCAAGCAGTCATTGCGGCTGGCAGTGTTGGCCTCAATGGTGCCACCAAGGACGGTAACGATACCAACATCGATACAGATCCCACCACCCTGAGCGGCTGTATTATCTGAGATCGTACAGTCATTAAACGTTGGCTCGCCGCCCAGACTGACGTCGACCCCGCCGCCGGTGCCATTTTCGCTGACGGCGTTGCCTGAGATCGTGCAGTCATGAAAGATGGCACTGCAGTTGGCGCAACTGACCCCGCCACCGCTGTTGGCTGCGGTGTTGCCTGAGATCTCGCATCCTGTGACGATGGGGTCACTATCGCCTGAAAGAGAAATGCCGGCGCCGTAAGTAGATGTGTTGTCCATGATCGTACAGCCGGTAATCGTTGGATGACTGTAGCCGCCGCATTTGATGCCACCGCCAAAAGTGCCTGCGTTTCCTGTGATGATGCAGTTCTCGATTGTGCCGGAACCGTAATTTTCGAATGAAATTCCGCCGCCGTGGTTATAGCCATCCAATTGCGCCCCCAAGCCTCCAGTAATCACCAGATCCCTGATCACAGTGCCGTCTCCTTGGCCAAGGCTGAACATGAAGACTGGGCCCTGTTGTTGTGCATCGATGGTGGTCTCAAGTGTGCCGCCCTCATCGACTGACCCCTGAATCGTGATGCGTTTGTCGGCCGTATTCAGAGAGTGTTCGTTATAGGTTCCCGGCACGATGATGATCGTGTCGTTGTCTGCCGCCGCTGCAATCGCTGCGGCGATGGTGGGCTGGTCATCCGGGACATTTATCGTGGCGGCGATTCCAAGCCGACACATCGTGATCACCATCAACGCTACAAACAGTCGTGTTGTCATCTGGTTCCCTTCTAGCAAGAAACGATAGAGGCTCAGGCTGCAGTCACAAGATATTGGATGCGGAGTCCCCCAATAGCGGTGGGATTAGAAGGCTTCCGCTTTCGTCACCAAACGGTTCCAAAAAAGGAGAGCATTGTCATCACTATTCGCCCTTTCAACTCTTAGGACTCGGGCGGCCGCGACAGGTCTGTCTCCCGGCGAACCAGATAGACCGTGGCGTACATCACCATGTGGAAGAGCACCATGACACCAAAGAGGTACCAGATACCGGCCTTGAGGTCGAGATGGGCGAAGTTGCGTTCCTCGCTCAAGTACAACAGCATGGCCAGCGCGAACACATCGAGCATGCTCCACTCGTAGACATGGTGCATGGCGACATACAGCCAACGCTGTTTCTGCTGACGCAGCGGCAGCACCAAGACGAGAATCGCGATGATGACCAGTATCACCGGCGCGATCAGGAGGACGAACAGCATGAATCCGGCGAAGAACCCCAAGTTCTCGCTCTGCAATTCGGTGATGGCACCCCACAGACTCCACGTGTTGCTCATGAGGCCGAAACGGTTAATTTGAAACAGCGGCAGATTGACGGCCATTTCGAGGCATATGATCGCGATGAACAGAAGCGGGAGCATGGCCCACGCCCGCGGGCCGGCCCGAAGCAGCATTGGGCGTGACCATTTTGACTGTGGTTCGGGGGGACGCGGCGTCGAACGATGAAGTGGGCGGTTGAATTCCTGCATCAACGCCACCGAAGTCATGCTCAGGACGATGGCCCCGAGAAAGGCGTACAACCCGATGCTGACCGTTGCCCCGGTAAACGACTGCTTGCTGGTGATGATCAGCAGCAAGAGGGCGACGAAGACATCAAGCAGCGACCATCGTCCGAGTTGGCCGAGTGTCCCCAGCAGTCGTTGCCGCCCCGGCGCCGTCATGGGCCGCAGAAAGGCCCAAGTCGCCAGGCCAATTTTCACCGGTGGGAAGATGACTGAGAATCCGATCACCAAGAGTGCAAGTGGATAGAGCCCGTTCTCCCACAGCAAGGAGACCACGTCGAGAATCGAGTATGGCCCGGACATGATTACGCCGAACAGTTCAATGAAGGCAATGGCTGGTAGCAACGCAATGACGTTCAACACCAACGATGACAACAGCAGGACGCCGACGAGCAATACCAGCCACTTGGGAACTTGGCGGGCGAACTGCTCCTTGGTGGCATTCTTGATGTCACTCTCTTGCGGTTCGGAATCAACCAGCGGTTCCGAGGCTTCCGTGGCGGACTGTGATCGTTGCTGCCTAATGCCGTAGGCATAGAGGCCAACAAAGGCGGCGATCGCCAGCAGGATTGAAATGAGTATCCAATCGCCAGACCGAGCCATGACAAGGTCCAGAGCGAAAATTCCAAGGCCGATCAGCAGGATCGGGCCACCCTTGGCTCCCTTTGTGAAGCCGAGTGCGACCAGCCCCAACAGGCTCGTCAGGACACCTACCCACGCCAATATCCCCAACGGCGTGTCCCCCTCAGTGAGGAGGGCAGCGCTGGTGTCGAGAATCCCTGACAACTCTGACTGTGCTCGCGGGGGCGACTTGCATCCAGTGAACAGCATGCAGGCACCCAAGAAGAGCCATGGGAAGGTGATGTGTGGGCGAGTCCGAATGATGCATTGCATGAGTATGTGGTGTTCTTCAAGGGCTGTTCAAGAGACGTGTAGCGCATTGGAACAGGTGCGCCGTGGAGGGTCAACATCGCGTGAGGTATGCGTAGTTTTAGGACTCACAGGTCGAGATAAGGCGCCCGCGTGGTCGTGAACGGTTCTCGCATCCGAGATTCAAGACGGTTCTTCAGCGTGGCGAGTGTTTCGGCATGTGCCGGATCACTGGCGAGGTTGTGCACTTCGTCCGGATCGGCCTGCAAGTCGAAGAGTTCCCAGTGATCGAGATCCGGAAAGTGCATGAGTTTCCAGCGATCGGTGCGGATGCCGACGTGTGCTGCGACCGCGTGGGGCATGGGCTCGTAGTACTCGTAGAAGACGGCGTCTCGCCACTCTGGCTGCTCGCCGGTGAGCAGCGGCACCATGCTCACGCCTTCCATCGGTCTGGTATCCGCCGGTGACTCGGCGCCGCAGAGTTCGAGAAAGGTCGGCGCGAAGTCGAGGTTCTGGACGAGTTGCCCGATGCGTGTGCCCGGCTCGATGACACCCGGCCATCGCATGAGCAGCGGCACGCGAAGAGACGGCTCGTACATGAAGCGCTTGTCATACCAGCCGTGCTCACCCAGAAAGAAACCCTGGTCGCTGGTGTAGATGACGAGGGTGTCGTCTGCGATGCCTTCGTCATCCAACCAATCCAGCACGCGACCGACGTTGTCATCGACCGAAGCGATGCAGCGAAGGTAGTCCTTGATGTAGCGCTGATAGCGCAGGTGGGTTCGGGCTGCGGCTGCGTCCGCAGGGTCGTCCAGTTTCTCAATTCGCTCCATGGCGGCTGCGTAGTCGGCGTTGCGAGATTCGTAGGCCGCAGCCCAAGCGGCTCGCTGCTCGGGCGAGAGTCGAGCAAGCACGTCGTGCATCCATTTGTCGGGTCCGCTCTTCTGGACATCACCGTGCTGCTCGTCGATCTTCAGGTCGTAGAAGTCGAAGGTGTGATCGGCGATCGTCATTTCCTGCTGCTGAGCGGCGAGCCGGTCATCCCAGGTATCCAGAAGGGTGGCGGGCGGAGGGACATCGACGTCTTCGAAACTGTGAAGGTGATCCGGACCTGGCATCCAGTTCCGGTGCGGCGCCTTGTGCTGGAGCATGAGCATGAAGGGCTGGTCCGAATCGCGCTGCTTCTCCAACCACTCGAGGGCGAGATCGGTCGTGATGTCGGTGACGTAGCCATCGATACGCCGCGTGCCGGCAACTGAGCGAAAGTCGGGCGCGTAGTAATGGCCTTGTCCGGGAAGAACCTCCCAGTGATCAAAACCCACCGGGTCGCTTCGCAGGTGCCACTTGCCGATCATGGCGGTTTGGTAGCCGACCTCTTGGAGCATGGATGGGAAGGTGGGGATGGTCGGGTCGAGCTGCGTGGCATTGTCGATGATGCCGTTGTGGTGGCTGTTGAGGCCGGTCAGCAGGACGGCCCGCGCCGGAGCGCAGATGCTGTTGGTACAGAATGCATTCTCGAAGATCGCGCCCTCGGTGGCGAGGCGATCGATGTGTGGCGTCTGTGTAATCGTCGATCCATGGGCGCTGACCGCCTCTGCAGAGTGATCATCGCTGTAGATGAAGATGATGTTCGGCTTCGTGCGCGCCTGCGTAGAAGCATCTGGCACGGTGACGGACTGGCCTGTTTCGATGTTGACCGAGGTCTGCACATCGCTTTCTTCGATCCACTGCCGCATACGATCGAGCATGTCGGCCGTGACACGCGGGCGATCACTTGCAAGGTCATGCTGTTCGCCGATGTCGCTGGCGAGGTCGTAGAGTTCGACCCGCGGCCCATCGTGAAAGAGGATGAGTTTCCAGTCGCCGTGGCGGATCGAGGTAAAGGGCTCGATGCCCGGACCCTCGGCGTGTACCTGATGCGGTTGATTCCAGCCGATCGTCCGCGGAGGTTGCGGTCCGCCGCGCAGCGCATCTCGCAGGTCGAGCCCGTCAACGGCATGGTCGGCCGGCGGATCGATGCCCGCAGCGGCCAGCAGCGTGGGATACAGATCGTGCGTTACCACCGTGGCATCCAGTCGACTTCCGGGGGTGGTCAATCCGGGCCAGCGGACGATCCACGGCACGCGTGTGCCGCCCTCATACGCTGCCGACTTGCCGCTTCGCAGCGGGGCGTTGCGATTCTTCGGCCGGCCTGCCCGTCCCGACACGCCGCCGTTGTCGCTGGTGAAGATCACAATCGTGTTTTCTGCGATGCCGTTGGCGTCGAGCCGCGACAGCAGATCGCCAACCGCGTTGTCGACCGACTCGACCATGGTGGCATACGCCGCTTCACGCCCTGAGAGATCGGGATAGTGTTCGAGCAGTCGCTCGTTCGCCATGACCGGTGTGTGCACGGCGTAGGGCGCAAAGTTCATGAAGAAGGGCGTGCCATCTTCGGCGGCGCGGTCGATCTCGGCGCACGCCCGCTCGCTGAGAGCTTCGGTGAGGAAGATGTCCTTGCCGTGGTACGCCTCGAGTCCGGGTACGTCCCACACCCGTTTCTTTCCTGGCTTGTTCTGTCTTCCGGCATGGCTGAAGTCATGCGTGCCGAGATACGAAGACGGTGCTCCGCTGCCATGTCCGGCGATGTTCACCTCGAAGCCAAGCTTCTGGGGGTCACTTCCGGGGGTGCCATGGGCGCCGAAGTGCGCTTTGCCGACGTGAATCGTCCGGTAGCCCTTGCCTCGAAGCAGTTCGGTCAGGTTCGCAGAAGATGGCTGAAGGCCATTGATATTCCAGTCGGGAACTCGAAGCCGAGGATGCTTGCCCGAGTTGTCCTTGTCCTGATGCAGCGTCCAGAATGTCGTGTGGTGTCGGCCGGGCGTCTGCCCGGTGAGCAAACTCACCCGCGAGGGCGTACAGACCGGTCCGCTGGCATAGCCACTCGTGAGCACGGCGCCGTCGGCGGCGAGTTGTTCAATATTCGGCGTCCGCCATGCCGTGTTCTGCGGAGTTGCCTCGGCGAGCATGGGCACGCCGGTGTCCTGCCAGCCCAGGTCATCGACGTGGATCAGCAGGATGTTCGGCGGGGCGGCGACGGCAGCCAGTGCAAGCAGCGGTGTGAGCATTGGATGATGGTACTGCCAGCACGTGGACTGGCCGGTTGGAGTTGGGCCGGCATTTATCCTTTTGGGATCAACCCGCGAAAGCGCCGAGCGTGATCAGAAGATCATCAACGTCGACATCGCCATCATCATCGAGATCTCCGGGACACGACCCTGCGCAGGAACCGAAATCGGCGAGAATCAGCAGTATGTCTTCGATATTGACGATGCCATCCCCGTCCACGTCGCCCACTACCGAGACATCATGCCACCACCGATCTGCTGGGATGACCTGCTTGGCCAATCCGCCACCTTCGATACGCGCAATCACGCCAGCGCCTCCGCCGCGTTCAAAGAACTCGACACGCACTCGATGCAGCCCCGCTGCGAGCAGAATCTGGCCAGCCTCCTCGTGCATCCCATGAAGTCCATCGTTGTCGACGACCATCTCGTCCCCGACGTACAGGCGTGAACCATCATCCGACTCGACGTAGAGGGTGTAATTCGTCGTGATCGGCACTTCGATCAATCCCTCGAACACCGCGCCGACATCATCTGAGAGTCCCGATCCGGCAAATACGCCGTTGGTCGATGCAAGGTTGATATCCGCCAGGACTTCTTCGCCGATCGGTGTCAGTGTGTCGAAGTCAGGCAGCTCGCTCAGCGCATCGAGGTCGTAGTACTGCACCATGGTGCCGGAAGCGACGGAGGTTGGTGAGTCCGCCGGCTTGGGCAAGATGAAGTGCACCAGAACGCCCCCGCGGTCATCCTGACCGCTGCCATCAATGATGTCGTAGAGGAACCCGTCAAGGCTGATGGATTCAGCAGGCGGCGTGTACCGCAAGACACCGCTTTCGCCCCCAATCAACTCGATGGTGCCGCCATAGTTGCTGGTCGTATCGTGATCGATGATGGTCGGTTCCGAGCAGTCATTGACGTAGTCGTTGAGAAGCACATCGATGTCGATCGACTCGCCCAAGACAGCCTGGACGTCATCAAGGTTGGCAACGGGCGGACTGCCATCACCACCGAGTTCGCACGAGATCCCCGCTATGTAGTTCTCGATCGTCGTTTGGACGGTTGGATGGAAATCCATCACCATGTTGGACATGCCGCCACTGCAGAGATGACAGTAACTCATGATGGTGCCGCCCCACGCGGCGCTGCAATCATTGTTGCCACATCCATCGATGGGGGGGTTGTAGTCGTGCGTATGGAGCGTGCCGCAGTTGTGCCCGGTCTCGTGGGCCACAACCATCAGATCCCAGTTGTTGTTGCTGTGGTCCTCGATGGGCAGTGGGAACGAACCGGAAAGATTGCCTGATACCGCGTATCCGCTGCCTGTGCAGACGACACCGACGTACGCCACCCCGCCACCAAGACCCTGCCCGCTGAGCATGTGCGCCAAATGCCGATCGACATGGTCCATGGAACTGTTCCAGTAGCTGGCGAACTCTGAGAGCCGCGCGCCAGAGTCCCCGGTAGTCCATGGATCGGAAGACGTGTCCCACAGCCTGAGATAACAGATCTGCACTGCGAAGTCGACGTCTTCGAGATAGATGCTCGAGACAGCGCCAATCAGCGTCCCGGCATACTCGCCGCTGGCTTCGGTATTACCACCGAACAAACTGGTGAATTGCCAGTCGGTCTCGATCGCCATCCTCAGGCTCGGCGGACAATCGATGCCACGACTTCGCGTGCCGGAGAGTGGTTCTGGCCACGCGGTGGTGAGCGTGGGTGTCTGGCAGGTGGACTCGATCCAGCGCATGTCGGCCGGGTCAATCGTGTTGAGATCGTAGATGGCCGTCCACCGCCCATCAGGCGGCTGCGCGAGAACCCACTTGGCCTGACCATCTTCGACGTACCCATTGACTGAAGACGGGCCGATCGCAAGGAATGCTTCGGCACGCTCATCGCCGGTTACGTGGCCACGGAAAACCGCCAACGTCGGTTGCGGCACTTCATGCTCGACGATGCGGCCACCTTCGATCTTCGCCACGACGACTTTCGCGTCCTTGGTAAAGACCTCGAATCGTTCAAGTTCGAGCGACAGTGGTTCACGCTGGCCGGTCGGCAGCGAGATGGTGCAGCGATCGCCAATGTTGATCTCCGCCACCAGATCGCGATCGATCGCGATCGCCACGCCTCCGAAGGCCGTGACCTCTGCCGGCTGCGAGGGGGCTTCCTGCGCCAACGGAGCCGCGCCGAGCGATGCAATGACACCAAGCAGACCTGCGATCATGGCCAGAAGCTCCTCTCTCCGATGCTGCGTCGTGGGGCAGACGTATGCCGACTCCTGAGCCTACACGCTTGGTCGAACATGAGCAATATCGAATAAGCAACACAGGACATACATTTGCACCAGCAACAACCCCGCAACCAGGAGATGGCGGGGGGAGATGGGGGTTGGGGGAGTGGGGGTGGGGATTATGGGCAGGCCCCCATGCACCGATCACGTCGATCGCAACGTTGATGCCTACCGCGGATCGGAGTAGAGGTCGACGAAGAAGTCGAGCGTGCGGCGTCCATCCTGCTCGCGGGCGCGGGCGAGGTAGAAGCCGCACTTCTCGAAGAGTTGGATCGCCGGCTGCCGCTCGACCCGCACATCGAGCACGACCTTGAGGTAGTCGTGATCGCGGCAGAATCGGATGGCGTGGGTCATCAGGGCTGTCGCGATGCCCTGCCGCCTGAACTGCGGACGGACCCGAAGTCGCCGCATCTCCGCGACGGACTCATCGAGTCGCTGCACGCCGATCATGCCGGCGATCTCATCATCCTGCGTTGCAACCCAGAATCCTCCCTGCGCTGCGTCGCTGAAGTAGGCATCGTGCAGTTGTTCGATGTCGGCGCCGGTGTCGTTGTTATGCACCTGGCTCTCGAAAACGCCGGCTTCGAACAACTCCCGCAGAACGGGGATGTCCTGATCGGTCGCGGTACGGATCTGGGGTGGTTCGTGAGTCTTGGTCATCGGTGAATCGAGGTTCTGGGGCGAGCCATGCCAGTATAGAGGCTCAACGCCACCAGCCGGGGCGGAGATTCTGCAGGCACCACTGACGGAATTCCTCGTCGAGCGATGGGTCTTCGAGGCCGCTCGCGGGGCTGCTCCGATCGGTTGCAGCGGTGGCCAGAATAGCGCGAATGCGTTCGGTGCGATCAGGATCGTCGAGCATGAACCGCATGAGTGCCCAAGCCTGCCCGTAGTAGTCAAGCAAGGCAGACTGACCGCGGTCCATTGCGGCGTGCGGATCGTCATTCGCAAAATCGCGAAGCGATTGCATTCGCCCCCTGCGAAGCATCCACCAGGCGCGGCGTTGTCGTTGGCGGTTGGCAGTGTGGTCGATTTCAACACGATCCGGATGCAGTACGAATCCTTCCATGACCGTGGCGAGCCCCTCGTCGACCCAGTGCGGCAATGATCGAGGCAGCGCCGTCTGGGCGTATTGGTGCCACCCCTCGTGCAGCGCAAGGGCCATGGTGTCGCGGCAGTGACTGCGGCGATCGATGTCGTAGAGCAAAGCGACCCCCTGCGAGGTGAAACCACCGCGGCCGAGACCCTGCATTGTTCTGGCATGAGCCGGCAGAATGACCTTGGCGAGATTAGACCACTGCCGACGGTCACTCATGAGGCAGGTGGTCATCGTCTGTGATGGCTCCGGAAGTGTGAACTCCGCCGTGTCGAAGGTCGCACGCATGGTTGCAAGCGCCGATTCCATCGCGACCGGCAGTCTTGCATGGAGCGTTGGCTGCATGATCGTCGTGCAGATGTCCCATCTGTTCGTGCGGATGCACAGACCATCGAAGCCCATGCATGACCATGGCTCGATCAGCGCGGCCTCGCCGCACTGGGGTGGGGGCGCCTGATCGATGCTGCCCAGGAGAATGTCGCGGGGAGCAGGGCCGGCGCAGCCGAGAAAGAGCAGGGTTGCGAGGAGGCCAATGACGACGTTGGCATGAAGTGGGGCAACGAGTTGAACGCATCGACGCATCATCACCCGAGTGCCTCGATGGCGGCCGTGGTGGCCTCGAGGTCGGCTTCGGCCTGCTGTAACTGGGTTCGTGTTTCCTCGACCAGATGTGGGGGGGCTTTCTGGACGTACGATTCGTTGCTCAGCCGAGCCTGCATGGAGGCAACCTTCTTGGCCAGATCATCGGCCTTCGCTTGAAGTCGTGCCTGCTCTGCATCTGTGTCGATGGCGCCAGCAAGATCCAGAAGTACTTCTTCGCCGTCCATCGCAAAGGCCAGCGCGCCTGCGGGGCGTTCCTCGGTTCGAGGCTTGACGAACTCCACGCGGCACATGCTCGCCAGCACGGCGGCCGAGTCGGATGCCAGATCCAGCAGTCCAGGAGGCGAAAGCAGCGTGATGTTTGCCTTGGCAGGGACATCATTGTCCGAGCGGACGCGGCGGATGGAGGCCACCAACGCCTGGAGCCGGGCGGTTTCACGCTCGGCCGAATCGCTGTGGAGCGTGTCGGCGACATCAGGCCATGCCGCCACCGCCAGAAGGTCGGAGTCCGGCAGGCTCAAGCCCGGCACGCCACGCTCGCCAAGCGAGCGGACATGCGGCCAAATGGCTTCGGTCACGAAGGGGCACAGCGGGTGCATCAGCCGCAGCAGGGCATCCAGCACCGTGAGGCACACACGCTGCTGCGCCGGGTCGCTTCCGATCGTGGGCTTGACCGCCTCCAGATACCAGTCGCAGAAATCCCGCCAGAAGATGTCATAGATGGCATCGACGCAGGGATTGAATCGGTACTGCTCGATGGCCTCGCCCACCATGGAGGTCGCGGCGGCGATGCGGGAGAGCATCCAGCGGTCTGAGAGAGAGAGTGTGCCAAGGTCCGTGACAGGCTCGGGGCATTCGACCCTGCCCATCGCGAAGCGCGCTGCATTCCAGACCTTGTTCGCGAAGTTGCGGCCGACGTCGAATCGGCTCGATGTATTCTTGGCAAGCGGCCGCTCTTCGGATGGAGTCTCTCCGATGTAGACGCCGTAGACGGTGACCATCTCGCAGGCGGAGTCGGTCGGGCTTGTTTGAATCGGCGCCGCGACCATCTTGCCCGTTGCCGTCGTGATGTACTTGGGCGAGAACGTCTCGCCAGAATGCGGATCGATCGTGTCCACGGGCAATCGAACGTCCTGTGTTTCGGTCGCGATCTGCGCCATGACGAATCGGAGCGCGTCCGTGCCATGTGAGTGAATGATGTCCCGCGGATCGACGCCGTTCCCGAGCGACTTGCTCATCTTCTGCCCGTGTCCGTCCTGCACCATAGGGTGGATGTAGACATCCTTGAACGGAATCCTCCCGTCCAAGAAGTACCGGTTGAACATCACCATGCGGCTGACCCAGAGCGTGATGATCTCGCGGGCTGTGCAGAGCACATTGGTGGGGTTGAAGGCGTCGAGCAGGCCCTCGGTTTCGGGGAAGGCCGACGCATCAGGCCAACCCATCGTGCTCATCGGCCAAAGAGCCGATGAGAACCAGGTGTCAAGGACGTCTGGATCTTGAGTAAAGCCGGCCGCTTCGAGTTGCTGCTCAAGATCGGATCGCTCGCGATCGACACATGCGAGGATGCGAACCACGCTTTCGGCGGTGTTGACACTGAGCCGGACGCAGAGATCGGAATCCTGCGTCTCGCACATGGGCAAACTGCAGCCGGCGGGGGGGAGCGAGAGCGGATCCTCTGGAAGACCCTCCACAAGCGGACACTCAAGCGTCCAGACCGGAATGCGGTGGCCCCACCAGAGTTGTCGGCTGATGCACCAATCGCGAAGGTTCTCGTGCCAGTGCTGGAAGGTGCGGGCATACCGCGCGGGCGTGAAGGAAATGCCACCGTCACCTTTGCGCTTTCCAATCTCCCGCGGGGGCGGATCGCCTTCGATTTGATCGGCCGACATCGCCCGCAGGGCTTCGCCGCAGAGCCGGTCATCGCTCACACGGACATACCACTGATCGCTCAGCCACGGCTCGATGGGGACGTGCGATCGGTAGGAGTGTCCCACGCTGTGGGCGTAGTCGCGGATGTCCTCGAGCAGCCCGGCCCCCCGGAACCACTCAACCACCGCTTCGCGGGCATCCTCGCGGCTCAGGCCGATGAATGGGCGAGCCTCGTCGCAGACATCGTCCCAGCCATGACGATCTGAAATGGATCCGTCGGGCCCCATGATGTTGATCGCTTCGAGATCGTGACGCTGGCCGATGTCCCAGTCGTTCGGGTCGTGCGCGGGCGTCACCTTGAGGAAGCCGGTTGCGTACTGGGCCTTGGGATCATCCCCGTCACCGGCCATGATGACGTACTCGTCTTCGACGATGGGAATGCGGCGATTGGCGATCGGAAGCGTGATGAACTTGCCGCGGAGTTCGGCGGCGCGGGGATCGCTTGGGTTCATCGCTACAGCGGTATCACCCAGCATCGTCTCGGGTCTCGTGGTCGCTACGGTCACATGACCACTGCCGTCCTCGAGCGGATACCGCAGATACCACATGTGCCCGTCGACTTCTTCCATCTCCACTTCGTCATCGGCGAGCGCCGTTTGCGTTGCAGGATCCCAGTTCACCAGCCGTTTGCCTCGCTCGATCAGTCCATCCTGAAACAGGCAGAAGAAAGCGTGCCGCACGGCGGCGGTGCAGACGGGATCCATGGTGAATCGCGTTCGAGGCCAGTCGCAACTGGCGCCAAGTTCCTGGAGTTGTCCGAGGATGACCTGCTCGTATTCATCCTTCCACTCCTGCGTGAGGGCGACGAAGTCCTCGCGGCTCATGTCGGTACGCCGCTTCCCGGATTGCATCAAGCGTTTTTCCACGACCGTCTGTGTGGCGATTCCGGCATGGTCGGTGCCGGGCAGCCACAGCGTGGTCGCCCCTCGCATGCGGTGATACCGCACGAGGATGTCCTGAAGCGTGTTGTTCAGGGCATGGCCAAGGTGCAGTGCCGCCGTGACGTTGGGCGGTGGGATGACGATCGAATAGCATTCGGTCCCCGGCTCGGGCACCTCGATGTGGCCGAGCCCTGCTTCCTGCCACATCGAGCGAATGGCAGGTTCGGTTTCGGCAGGAGAGTAAGAGCGGGGGAGCGACGCGTTGGAGTGCACCATGGACATCAAAGCATGATACCGACGAGGCTCCTCAACTCTGTCCTGCTCGCCGGAGTCTGCATGGCGGGCGTTCGATGTGGGGACACGCCAGAGCCGGCCGACAAATCTGTCACCGACATCACAAGTCGGCTCGATCGAGCAGAACTGCTCCTCTCGCTGGGCAAGCCGTCGGATGCGGCGATCGTAGCCGCTGAACTGCTTGGGGCAACCGAGCGTGACTGGCGTGTGCACGATGTGATTGCGAGAATCCATCTTCATGATGCGCTGCGATTTCGCAGGGAAGGGTTGATGGGCAATTCTGCCGAAGAACTCACGGCCTCGGTCAAGGCATACCGCGCGGCCACCACACTGGCGCCGAGCCTTGCGGGCTTGCACCAAAGCGCCGCCAATGCCGCGTCCATGGCAGGCGAGCACGAACAAGCCATTGACTGGTTTGAGCACGCGATGGAATTGGACAGTACCGACCCTCGTGCGCCGCTGTGTCTGGCGCAGTTGATTTTCGACTCTGACCCGCCGCAGGCAAGACGGCTGCTTGAGGGGGCACTCGCACTGGACCCGAGCATCGCCGAAGCTCATGCCTCCGTGGCACTGCTTGAAGCAACGAAGGGCCGCGAGGAGGCTGCCACAGCCGCGATGGCGAATGCGCTGGCCTGTGGTGAGGCAGGACCAGCGATTCGAGTGGTGCAGGCAAAAATGTATCGCCTGCTGAACAGCCCCGAGAGAGGAGTCGAGATCCTGCTGGCCTTGCCAGTCGCTGCGAGAGGCGAAGAAGCAACCGCGACCGAACTGGCCCGGTGCTGGCAGTTGCTTGGGCGACCAGACCGAGCGGCGGATGTGTGGGTGGCCTGCTTTGCCGCCAACGCCCACCGCACGGATGCATGGGTCTTCGCC
>MPLZ02036422.1_pt1 | contig 14039 bp, 9 predicted proteins | sample 1617311 | NCBI WGS metagenome assembly MPLZ02 (sample SAMN05944806, study PRJNA350692) | marine metagenome | biome: marine; feature: ODZ; material: water; isolation source: 160 m water sample filtered on 0.2 um supor filter | place: Pacific Ocean | collected 2012-04-08 | depth 160m m | reverse complement strand
TGCGCATCACGGCGGAGATCATGGAGTCCAACGGCTCCACATCAATGGCTGCTGTTTGCAGCGGCACGCTGGCACTGCTTGACGCGGGTGTTCCGCTAAAGCGTTCCGTCGCCGGCATCAGTATCGGCCTCTGCACGCGCACCAACGACAACAAGGAGATCGAGGATTACAAGCTGCTCACTGACATCATCGGCTGGGAAGATGCCTTCTGCGACATGGACTGCAAAATCGCTGGAACCGACCAGGGTATCACCGGATTCCAACTCGACCTCAAGTTGCAAGGCATCCCTCAGTCGATCATGGAGGAGGCCATCGCCAAGGCCAAGACGGCCCGCACCGCGATTCTCTCCAATATGAACGGCTGCTTGTCCAAGGAGCGTGAAGAGATGAGCCCGTACGCGCCGCGCATCGTTACCATCCCTATCGATCCGTCGAAGATTGGCGAGTTGATCGGGCCGGGCGGCAAGAACATCAAGCGAATTGTCGAGGAGTCCGGTTGCGAGATCAACATCGAGGACGACGGCCGCGTTTTGGTATACTCCATGTCAGCCGAGGGATTGCAGGTGGCCAAGGATTGCATCGAGGGCATCACTGCTGAGGTCGAGGTTGGCAAGCTTTACCGGGGCAAGGTTGTTTCCATCAAGGACTTCGGCTGTTTCGTCGAGGTGTTGCCAGGCAAGGACGGCCTCGTGCACATCAGCGAGTTGGCCAACTTCCGCGTCAAGAAGACCGAGGACATTGTTAAGGACGGCGACGAGATCTGGGTCAAGTGCATTGGCGTGGACGACAAGGGTCGCGTCAAGCTCTCCCGCAAGGCTGCGATGGAGGAGCGCAAGGCCGAGTTCAGCGACGATGAAGAGGGTGGGGAAGGGCCGGATACCAGCGACGACTCAGAAGAGTAAGCTGTTAGGCAAACAAAACCATTTCAGGCGGGCCGCTTGGCCCGCCTTTTTTGTGCCCTTGACCAAGCGCCTAACCAAGCGCTATTCTCCTCTTTGTTCCGTTTGGCAGCTTGCAACCCGCTTGGTCGAGCGAATCAATAACCCCAAATCCCTTAACAAATGAATTCATCCATCCGTATCAAGCTCTCGATTATGATGTTCCTCCAGCTTTTTGTATGGGGTACATGGTTTACGACACTTGGATTGGCTTTATCAACTAATAATCTGAGTGATATCATAGGAGGTGCTTATTCAGCTGTTCCCCTTGCTGCGATCATTGCGCCGTTATTTCTTGGGTTGATTTCTGATCGCTTCTTCAATTGTGAGAAAACGATGGGCGTTTTACATGTCTTGGGTGGTGTGTTGTTGTTTACCGCTCCTACGCTAATTGCCAGTGGCAATGGGAGCGTGTTGAGTTGGATTATCATGGCTCACATGCTTTGCTATATGCCAACTCTTGCCCTGAGCAATACGGTGGCGTTTGCAAATATTGATGATCGCAACAAGTTCCCGGCTCTTCGGGTTTGGGGGACGATCGGTTGGATTGTGGCCGGTCTGGTTGTTGGTGGCCTTGGGATGTCCAGCAGTCCCAAGATTTTTTATATTGGTGCAGTATCGGCGATTCTTCTTGGGGTCCTTTGTTTTTTTATGCCGAAAACACCTCCTCCCGCCAAGGGTAAGCCAATCAATGTTGGCACGTTGTTGATGTGGGACGCAATCAAGATGCTCGGCAGCGTTCCGTTCCTGGTGTTCATCATTTGCTCGGCATTGATCTGTGTGCCGTTGGCCTATTACTTTGCTTATACTTCAGTTTACCTTCCTCAAATAGGGTTCCAGGCTCCGGCCTCCACCATGGCACTTGGTCAGGTATCTGAAATATTTTTCATGCTTCTTGTTCCGTTTTTCTTCCGAAAATTGGGCGTGAAAATCATGATATTGATCGGAATGTTGGCATGGGTTGCCCGCTATGCATTGTTTGCCATGGGTGCACCGGATCAAGTCGTCTGGATGATTATGCTTGGAGTGGTGCTTCACGGCATTTGTTATGATTTTTTCTTTGTGACCGGCTTTATGTACACGGACAAAAAGGCGCCAAAGGAGGTTCGCAGTCAGGCGCAGTCGCTTTTGGTTTTCTTTACCCAGGGTGTGGGCATGTTTTTTGGCTATAAAATTGCCGGTGCTAAATTTGCCGCGGTACAAGAAAGTTCCGATGCGCTTGCTGCTACGATTGAGACCCCGACTTTTGGATTTTGGGAGTCTTTCGGGAAAATGTTTCTAACAGAAAAACCAACAGCGACTGCTGGAATTGTTCAAGATGCTATGGCGAACTGGAAAACTTTCTGGATGTTTCCAAGTTTAATGGCGCTGGTGGTTGCTGTTATTTTTGCCTTTGCTTTTTGGGATAAGGTAAAACAGGAGAAGGCGCCTACAGAATAGAGTGAATAATTTTAATTAAATAACTATCATGATAAAAAATATAAATCGACGTGAATTTGTGAAGCAGTCTTCGCTTGCCGTTGGTGCCATGGGTGCGGCGGTGTCGGTCGGTTGCCAAAGCTTGGCTGGCGGTAGCAGTGATTCGCTTTACGACATCTCGTTGGCGCAGTGGTCGCTGAACCGCCAGTTCTTCGGTGGGAAGCTAAACGCGCTCGATTTTGCCAAGGTCACGAAGGAGGATTTCGGCCTCAATGCCATCGAGTATGTGAACCAATTCTTCAAGGACAAGGCCAACGACGAGGCCTACCTTGGCCAATTGAAATCGCGCGCGGCCGATCACGGCGTGAAGAGCCTGTTGATCATGGTCGACGGCGAAGGATCGCTTGGCCACGGCGACACTGCTGAGCGCAATAAGGCGGTACAGAATCATCATAAATGGGCCAACGCGGCCGAATTCCTCGGTTGCCATTCCATCCGGGTGAACGCCGCCACAACCGGTAACGGCAGTTTTAAGGAGAAACAGAAGCTGGCCGCCGATGGGTTGCGCAGTTTGTCCGAGTACGGGGCCGAGCTTGGCCTGAACGTGATCGTGGAGAACCACGGGGGCCTGTCGTCCAACGGTGCCTGGCTCGCCGGCGTGATGAAGATCGTTAACCTGTCCAACTGCGGCACATTGCCGGACTTTGGGAACTTCAACGTCGGCGACGGCAAGTGGTACGATCGTTATCAGGGCGTGACCGAGTTGATGCCATTTGCCAAGGCGGTCAGCGCCAAGTCTCACGAGTTCGATGAAAATGGGGACGAAGTTCGCACCGACTATCGCCGGATGATGGGTATTGTTCTCGCTGCCGGTTACCACGGCTACGTTGGGATCGAGTACGAGGGCAGCAAAGACGATGCCTACACTGGCATCAAGAAAACCAAGCAATTGCTCGAGACGGTTCGTGACGAACTGTCCTGAATCGAGACCGAAATAATTCAATCGAAGGGAGCCGGGTGGCTCTCTTTTTCTTTGGCTTATTGCCGATTGTGGTGCGGTGTGTTGTCGAGGTTCCAGCGCTTGGCTGCAGCGTCTTTGCGGCTCTGATCCCTGTTGAGTTGAGCGGCGAGGTCGATACGTTTTTCAGCGGTGACGTGACCGTCGACGAATAGAATTTCAGCCCGAGTGCTGTGTAGAGGCAACGGCCATTGGCGTTCCTCGTACATGCCGATGAAGCCGCTCCAGTTTGGGTCGCCTTTGCGCTTTAGGTCCCAGTTGCTGTCACCCAGCGCAATCATCTCGCTGGGCACCTTGACTTGGCTGGGCTTGGTCTCACCCCAGTTGGGGTGCCCCTTGTAGACACCCATGCCCTGGTTTGGAATCATACCCGCCCACGCGCCCCAGACGTTGTAGCCGTAACTCATGAAACTGCTGCCGCCAGGGATGAGTCGCACTTCGCCCTTGAGGTAGCCATCCTCAGCCGGTTGGCTGCCCCTGAATTTCACCTTCCACTGGGCCTCGTCGGGGGCTGAGGGGCATTTAAAAAGCTCGGTGCTCTGGGCATTGGCCCCACCGAGGTATTGGCGGATTTGCGACGGCCAAATCCAAGAGGAACCGCGGTTGCCATTGATGCCAACCGGGTAGTGTTCGAAGTCATTCGAGAACGCGATGAGGCCGATGCCCATCTGCCGCAGATTACTGGAACACTTGGCGCCGGTGGCTTTGCTTTTGGCCTTGGCCAGGGCAGGAAGCAACATGCTGGCAAGGATCGCGATGATGGCGATCACCACCAGCAATTCGATGAGTGTGAAGCCCGACCGGTCTTGCCGCAGTGTTTGCATTGGGATGAACAGCGGCAGGCTGTTCCGCTTGGCCAAGCGACGCAAGCCTTTTGGCTACTTCTCGATGATGAGGTTGTCGCGGAGTTTGCCGTCGGTGTCGTAGGAGTGGTACACGAGGCGGTTGCCGCTGATCTGGATGTCGAGCACCTGAAAGGTGGAGACGTTGGTCATTCCGAACTCAGTGTACTCGCGCGGATCCTGCTCGTAATGTTTTGTGCCGGAAACAGAGACGATGTACACGGTGCCTTCGGCGGCAGATTCGGCCTTCTTCTGATCCTTGATCGGGTAGGTGCGCAGGTAAGCGTGGTCGTGTCCCTGCAGGGCCATGTCGAGGTGGTGCTTGTCGAAGAGCGGGGTCCAGTGGTCGCGGATGCTGGGATTGTCCCGCTCTGGCTTGGAGGAGTAGGCGGGATGATGGTACACGGCGAATTTCCACGTTGCGGTGCTGGTTTTCAGCGCCTCCTCCAGCCAGGCCGACTGGCTTTCCGGCGTCAGGTTGCTATCGAGCACGAAAAATTCGGCATTGCTGTAGCGAAAGGTGTACGCGCGTTCCGGCTCGATACTTTCCGGGCCGTTTTTCGGGAGATCGAACATCTGCAGGTACAGACCGGGGTGGCCGCCCTGATTCTCGTGGTTGCCGATGGCGGGGACGACCGGGCGACGATCGTAAATGCCCCGTGCGTTGTGAAAGAGGCTGTCCCAGTCGTCCCGTTCGTTGCCACGATTCACGAGGTCGCCGGCCATGACGTAAAACGCTGCGTCGGGCCGCTGGCGGAACGCGTTGTGAACAAGGCTGCCCCAGCGCTCGAGCCCATTCTGCGCGTCGCCCATGTACACGAAGGAGAACGGCTCCGTCCGGCTCGGCGCGGTGGTGAACTCGGCCATCTCCGACCAGCCATCGTCGGAGCCGTCGCCGACGGAGTACAGGTAGGTCGTGTCCGGCTCGAGGCCGGTGAGGGTGGTCGTGTGCCGGTGGGCGACCGGGTCGTTCAGCAGGTTGGCATCCTCCATCCTGAACGTCGTGGCCTCGGCCCGCTTGGGCCGGGCCGGCTGGAACCGGTTATAGGCTGATTTTTTGATCCACTGCACCTCGCCTTTGGCCATACTTGGCCCGGTTCGCCACTGGATGGACTGTGTGGTTTGCGGGTCGCCGCTCCACGTCAGGATGACTTGGTCCGGCTTGGCCAGGGCCGGGTGGTTCGTGTTGCGGAAGAGGTTGATGAGCTTGGCGTCGTCGCGGCTTTCGTACTGGGTGCGGATCATGGTCAGCCCGGAGAGCACGCCGGGCAGCACCGGCAGCTTGGGCATTACCTCGGGGCGGTCCACGTACGGCTGGAGCCCGTCCTTCAGCGTGCCGATCCGGAGCTGGCCGGGATACAATTCGGTGACCTCCAGCTTCGGCTGCGTTTTGAGTGGCATCAACGCCACGATGTAATGGTCGTCCCCGCCGGTCAGCGAGTTGACGCCAAGGCCGATTCTGCCGGCCTCAAAGTCCTTCATCCAAAAATCCGCATCCGTGTCTTGTATGGTGATTTTAAAGCCCATCGGCGCGAAGCCGCGCTCCTTGAGCCAGAACGGCTTGTCCCCCATGTCGGCGTCGCGGATGATGATCACTTTCACCGGCGCGTTGACGCGAAAGGTGATGTGCTCGGTCGCCAGCGTGTGAAGCTCCTTTTCCGTCAGCAGCGACTTGGCCTTGGCGGCGTCCATCGCGATCAACTCCTTTTGTGGGAAGGTTTTGCGAAAGCGGTCGATGATGCCGGCCACCGTGTCGTGCACCGAAGGATGCGGGCCGACATGGGCCTGGCCAAGCGCAGCTGAGAATAAAAAAGCCGCCAAGGCCGCGAGCGGAAATCGCCTTTGGGTCTGGTTTAACATGCTGGTCACCGGGCCGATGCGGTGGCTGGAGAGTCACCGCATTATCGGCGGGCGGGGACGCTATGCCACTTGGTCAGGTGATGCACGACCAAAGCGCCAACCGCTTTGCCAAGCGGGCGGGAAAAGGGGGTTGCATTGCCCGGCCAAGGGGGCAACATCCGCCGTGAACCGGTGGCAGCGCATGGCATGTGCCGGCACCGGAAGCAGGGAGCGATGCTGAGTATCTACGGGAATTCTTCCGGGCGATTCTGTGACGGCGTCAGTCGGCGCAATTTTCTCAGGATCGGCGGCTTGGGCATGGGAGGACTGGCATTGCCGGAGTTGCTGCGGGCTTCCGAGACCTCGGGCGGCGGCAAGCGCGAAAAATCCATCATCATGATTTACCTGCCTGGCGGCCCGCCACATCAGGACATGTATGACCTGAAAGTAAACGCGCCACGGGAGATTCGCGGTCAATTCAAGCCGATTCGCACTTCGGTGCCGGGTATCCATATTTGCGAGATGCTGCCTCGGATTGCCAGCCAAATGCACCGGATGACACCGATCCGATCCATCGTTGGCGCTCGGGACGAGCACTCCAACCACATCTGCTTCACCGGTCATACGCTCAATTCGCAAAAGCCGCCGGGAGGTTGGCCGACCTTTGGCGCAGTCATTTCAAAGCTTCAGGGGGCGCAAGACCCGGCCCTGCCACCGTTTGTAGGTCTAGAACCGAGGATGAAGCATCGTCCGTACAATGCCGCCTCTCCCGGCTTTTGCGGCGTGGCTCACAAGTCGTTCCGTCCCGAAGGCGACGGCAAAGCGGACATGACGCTCGAGGGGATCAGCCTCTCCCGGCTTCGCGACAGGGTGGGACTGCTGCAAAGTTTCGATCGGTTTCGCCGCGATGTTGACCAGGCCGGCCTGATGGAGGGCATGGATGCCTTCAACCAGCAGGCTTTTGGCATTCTCACCTCCAGTCGCCTGGCTGATGCGCTCGACTATACGAAGGAAGACAAGCGCACGATCGAGATGTACGGGAAGGGCGATCGGGCCATTCGCGGCGATGCTGCTCCGCGAATCCTTGAGCAGTTCATTGTGGCTCGTCGTTTGGTTGAAGCCGGCGTGCGGGTGGTCACGGTGGCATTCAGCTTCTGGGACTGGCATGGAGACAACTACGGCAACGCCCGCAGCGACATGCCGATGTTCGATCAGGGCGTCTCGGCGCTGGTGCAAGACCTGCACGACCGCGGTCTGGACAGGGATGTGGCGGTAGTTGCATGGGGTGAGTTCGGTCGCACGCCAAAGATCAATAATAATGGAGGTCGAGACCATTGGCCCCGCGTGTCCTGTGGCATCATGGCTGGCGGCGACTTGAAGCATGGTCAGGTGATCGGTGCGACTGACCGCCTAGGAGGAGAGGCTTCCGAGCGACCGGTTCACTTCATGGAGGTTCTGGCCACGCTGTACCACCATGTCGGGATTGACGTCGAGCCAGCCATGTTAACGGACCTATCCGGTCGTCCGCAGTATCTGACTGACGGCTTTCGGCCCCTCCCGGAACTCATCTGACCGCGCTTGGCCAAGCGCCTGGCTTATCACCACCACCGGTAACCGGGATCCGGTTTCGGGCCGGTGTAGTTCCAGTTGTACGCCTCGTCAGGGAACTTGAAATACTCGGTGTGGCCGTCGCCCAGCAGCACGTTGAAACGGTATTGATCGTGGTAGTTGTGCCACTGGCTCCGGAGATGTGTTTTTTTCCGGTCCGCCCACCACGGCCAGTCGCCGGTCACCAGCTTGTTCGACGGGCTGCGGCTCATCTCGGACGATTTCATCGGGCGACGCGGACTGCGTAGCCCGTAGTTTGAGTCACCGGTGACGTGCTGGATGCGCAGCGTCTCCACGGCCCACACGGTGAGGTAGCTGTTGCCCCAGCCGTCGTAGCAGCTCTGGATTTTTTTCGGGAACTTGTCGGTATGCAGCGAGTCGCCCTTGTCGGCCGGGCAATGGAACACACCGAACGACGGCGCGTAGGCGTTGAGCGGCCGCTTCTCCGGTTTCACCAGGCCGCCGTGCAGGGTCATCACGCCCTTTTTGCCGCCGAGCGTGCCCCACTGTGAATAGGCCGGGTAGTAGTCCTCGTTGTCGTCGACATACATTGCGAACGCAAGCGCGTGCTGGTGCAGGTTGCTGTTGCAGCGGGCGGCCTTGCTCTTTTCATTGGCGCGGCCAAGCGCGGGCAGGAGCAGCGAGGCAAGGATGGCGATGATCGCGATTACGACCAGCAACTCTATCAGTGTGAAGCCACTGCGTCGTGAAACAGCAAACACCATCAGGTCGAGGCCGAAAAGTACGAATGCGGTCGAATGATGACAAGGGCTAAACCGTTTCGACCGGTCGAGTGACGTGGCCAAGCGGGCCGCACCGGTCGCAGCGGAAACGTGCTGATTGACATCGACCGTTTCTCCACAGACATTACCCGCTTTTTGGAAAGCAAACTATGGTAAATCGTTTATTATCAACAGGTGCCGCGCTGGCCTGGCTGGGCGGCTTGGCCAAAGCGGAGGTGTCATTCGAAAAACACGTCCAGCCGGTACTCGCATCGGCCTGTCTGAGTTGTCATGGCGAAAAAAAAGACAAGGGCGAGCTTAGGCTTCACACCCTTGAGGATCTATTGAAGGGTGGGGAGAACGGGAAGGTCATCGTGCCCGGCAAACCGGAGGAAAGCACCCTCTATACCTCCACCATTCTGCCGCCGGACGACGACGAGATCATGCCACCCAAGGGCGAAACGCTCACCAGCGACCAGGCTGATGTGCTCAAGGAATGGATCGCCGCCGGGGCCAAGTGGCCGGAGGGGTTGGTGATTAAGCAGGTGCGCCGGATCGATTTTGTCAAGGATATCAAGCCGATTTTGGAGGAGTCCTGTGTGAGTTGCCACCGCGAGGAACATGACAAGGGCGATCTGCGTTTGGACGAACGCAAATATGCCTTCGAGGGCGGTGAGGTGGATCCATCCGTGGTACCCTTCGATTTGGAGAAGAGCACGCTTTACCTCACTTCAATCCTTCCAGCTGATCACGACGATTTGATGCCACCAGAGAAAAAAGGCGGGCCTTTGCCACAGGAACAACTCGACAAATTGCGCGATTGGATCGTGCAGGGAGCCGCTTGGCCGGAGGGGCTTAAGCTTAAGCAGGTTCGCCGTGACATCGGTAAACCTGAAACCGGCGGAAGTATCATCGGTGCGCCCAAGGTGGTTGTTGATATTCGAGGGATCGCGATAGAAAAACTCATCGAGCAACTTGAGCCAACCATGAAGCCGTTCGAGGATGAAATTCCTGGCACAGGGGTCAAGTTTGAGATGCTTCCAATCCCAAGCGGCGAATTTGTGATGGGCAGCCCCGACGGTGAGTCCGGCCGGAAGGAATCCGAGGGGCCGCAACACAAGGTGAAGATATCTCCGTTCTGGATGGCCAGGACCGAGACGACATGGAATGCCTACACGCTATTCATCTACGAGGAGGAGGAAAAAATGGTGATGAAAATTCGCGGCTACAAGCCGAAACTCAACGCCGTTTCCGATGCTGTTGCGCGCCCCACCACCCCATACGTCGAGATGAGCTTCGGGATGGGCACCGAAAATTACCCGGCCATCAGCATGACGCAGCACGGAGCCAGCACCTACTGCAAGTGGCTTACCGCAAAGACCGGCCACTACTACCGTCTGCCAACCGAGGCTGAGTGGGAGTACGCCTGCCGCGCCGGCACCACCACGGCCTATAGCTTTGGTGACGATCCCTCCATGCTTGACAACTACGCATGGCACGATGGCAACAGCAACTTCAAGTACCATAAAGTCGGCACAAAAGAACCCAACCCGTGGGGCCTGCACGACATGCACGGCAACGTGAGCGAGTGGACACTCGACCAGTATGTCCCGGATAGTTACGCGACGTTCAAGGACACCGCTTCCAATCCGTTCGAGTACGGCAAGGAGCTCTATCCGCGCGTCGTCCGCGGTGGCTCGTGGATGGACAAGCCGGAGGGGCTGCGCAGCGCCGTCCGGATCGCGTCTTCGTCCGACTGGAAGGAACAGGATCCACAATTGCCCAAGAGTATCTGGTACCATACCGAAACCCAATTCCTGGGGTTTCGCGTGATTCGGCCCCTGGTTATTCCCTCGGCTGAGGACATGCATAAGTATTGGACAACCGAGGGCGAACCGGATTAAGCTGTTGGCAGTTCCTTTTCACTATTGAACGAACATCGTCTAATGAAACAAAGCAAGAAAACCCTAAAAAACGGCTCACGGCTGGATCGCCGTGATTTCCTCAAGTCCAGTTCCGCGATCGCCGGTAGCGCGGCGGCGCTGGGTAGCCTGTCCATCGAGCGCGGCGCGTTTGCACAGGCCAGTGACACTGTGAAGGTGGCGCTGGTCGGCTGCGGCGGCCGCGGCTCCGGCGCGGCCGACCAGGCCCTCAGCACCTCTGGCGACGTCAAGCTTGTTGCCATGGCCGATGCATTCCGTGACCGCATGGATGGCAGCCACAAGGGGCTGGAAAGAAAACACGGCCTGAAGGCGGAGGTGAAGGAGGATAACAAGTTTGTCGGGTTCGACGCCTACAAGAAGGCCATCGACCTGGCCGACGTGGCCATCCTCGCGACCCCCCCGGGCTTCCGGCCGATCCACTTTGCCGAGGCGATCAAGCAGGGCAAGCATGTGTTCATGGAGAAACCGGTGGCTGTCGACGGTAAGGGTGTCCGCCAGGTGCTGGCCGCAGCAGCGGAGGCCAAGAAGAAAAATCTCAAGGTCGGCGTTGGCCTGCAGCGTCATCATCAGTTGGGCTATCAGGAAGTCATCAAGCGCATCCAGGACGGTGCCATTGGCGACATCGTCTCCGCGCGCGCCTACTGGAACGGCGGCGGCGTCTGGGTGCGTGACCGCAAGAGCTTCGAGCAGAGAGCCGGCCGCAAGCTCACTGAGATGGAATACCAGATGCGCAACTGGTACTACTTCGTCTGGCTGTGCGGCGACCACATCGACGAGCAACACATCCACAACCTTGATGTCATCAACTGGGTCAAGGGCACCCACCCGGCGAGTTGCCAGGGGCTGGGCGGCCGCGAGGTTCGCACCGGCATCGACCATGGCGAGATTTTCGACCACCACGCCGTCGAGTATAAATACGGCGACGGCAGCTACATGTTCAGCCAGTGTCGCCACATCCGCGGTTGCTGGAACAGCGTCTCCGAGCACGTGCAGGGCACCAAGGGCCGGGGAAGCGTGAGCGGACCGCATGCCTTGTACGGCAATGATGGCGCTCAACTCTGGCGTTTTCCGGGCGGTGGCAAAAATCCGTACCAGCAGGAGCATGACGACCTGTTCGACGCCATCCGTAATGACAAGCCGTACAACGAGGCGTTCTACGGCGCGCACAGTTCGCTTACCGCCGTGATGGGCCGCATGGCGACTTACTCCGGCCGCATGGTAACCGCTGACGAAGCGTTGAATTCCAAAGAGAACACCATGCCGGAAGTCCTTGGCTGGGAGGCGGCTCCGCCGACCCTGCCGGACGAGGACGGCCGCTACGCCATCGCGATCCCGGGCAGAACCCGTTTCGCCTAGGCCAAGGGCAGCCGGTTCAGCCAAGCGCTTGGCCAAGCGCGAAGCCCGGCGGCTAACCGGCTGCCGGCAGCAGGATGCTGAGGGTGGTGCCGATGTTGCTTGGCTTGATCTTGATGCGTCCCCCGTGGGCTTCCACGATCCGCCCGACAATGGCCAGGCCCAGACCGGTGCCGCCCGGCTTGCTGGTGTTGAGCAGCGAGGTGAAGGCGCGCTCGCGTGCCTCGGCATCCATCCCGCACCCCGTGTCGGTGAACTCGATCCGGACGTGCGTCGGCTCCGGTGCTGACTTTGGCAGGCGAATGGCCCGCGTCCCGATGGCCAGGCAGCCGCCGTCCGGCATGGCCTCGAGCGCGTTGAGGGTGAGATTCAGGAACACCTGGCTCAGTTGCGGCGCATCGGCCTGGATCTGCGGCAGCGCCTTGGCCAGGCGGACTTCGAACTCGACATTCTGCTGCGCGGTTTTTCGGCGAACGAGGATGCGCAGGTCGTCGATGAGCTTGTTGACGTCGGTGGGCTGGAGTTGCGGCTCGGCATTGCGGGCGAAGGTGAGAATCTGCTCAACGATGGTATTCAGGTGGTCCATTTTTTCGCCCATGATCCGCACGTCCTCGGCGCGTGGGTCTTTCTCGGGAAATTCCAGGCCAAGCGAGTGGTAGAGCATCTTGAGGACGGTCAGCGGGTTGCGAATCTCGTGGGCAACCTCCCCGGCGAGCAGGCCCAGCGCGGAGAGTTTTTCGTTTTGCCGAAGGTGCTCCTCGGACTCGACGATGCGTTCGAGCAGGCGCGCTTTCTCGATGGCAATGGCGGAGAGCTCAGCCAGGGCCATGGCGATTTGGATTTCGTCGTTGGAGAAAACGTAGGCGTCGGCCTTGTAAATGTTCAGCGTGCCGATGGCGCTTCCACCGAAAACGAGCGGCACGCTCAGCAGGGCGACGAGTCCCTCCTTGCGCGCCATGTTCTGCTGCTGGTAGGCGTTGGAGGTTTGGATGTTCTCGATCTGCATCGGCTTCTGGCGGCGCACCACCGAGCCGAGAAAGCTGTCGGACACCACAACGTCCGGCTTGTTTAGGTAGGTCTCCTCGGCGCCGTGCGAGGCCACGAGAGCCAGCCGGTCGCCGCTCTCGTCGAGCAGTTGCAGGGCGCTGGTCCGGGCGTTCATTAGGCTGCACCCCTCGCGGGTGATGGCGGTGAGGGCGTCGTCGAGATCCACGGCGGAGTTGATCGCCTGGCCGACGGTGATGAGCGACTCGAACAGGTTGGCCCGAATACGAGATCGCTCATACAGGAAGGCGTTGTGAATGACGGTGGCGGCCTGGCTGGCCAACTCGGTCAGCAGCGTCTGGTCGGTCAGGGAAAAGGTGTTGAGTTGATCGGAGTCCACGTTGATCACGCCGCGAATGGAGCCGTTGACTTCCAGGGGCACGGCCAACTCGGAGCGGGTGTGATCGTGAATCTGGACGTAGCGGGCGTCTTCTCGCACATCCGGCACGAGAGCCGGTTTGCCGTGTTGGGCCACCCAGCCAGTGATGCCTTCGCCGACGCGCAGCCTGAGCTGCGAGGAGCCTTCCGGCAGTCCGTGCGCCGCTTGTATCTCGAGCAAATTGTCAGTGGGGTTGATGAGCACGACCGATCCGGTTGTGGCACCGACGAGGCCAACCGCCTCACGCACGATCAACCCGAGCGCCTCCTGCTGGTCGAGGGCCGAGTGGATGACCTTGCTGACCTGATAAAGCCGCTGGAGTTGGGTAGGCTGGATGGCCGGGTGGATGTTGGCGTCGTCACTCACCGCTTGGCCAATGATGGAAGCTTGGCAGCCATTTCACAAGGCTGCTCGTTGACGCGGCCGCAGGCATGGTGTAACCTTCTCCAGTCAGCTTGTGTATAATGATTAACCTCTGGCTGTCGGCTGGCGGATCTACTAATAAAAACGAAAAAATGAAAACTCAATCCATTCTATTCACTATGGTGGCCGCGTTGGTCACTGTCGGCTGCGGACATCACAGTCATCACCGGGATCACGAGAGCCTTACAGGTAAAGTAATCAAGTATCCCTTCCGGATGACTCGTTACGCTATTGGAGCCCCGTTTCACCCGTTCAAATCCACCCGCAAGGCATTTAACGCCACGGTAGACATTCCCGAAAAAGCGGTGTCGTCGACCTCTGACGCATTGTTTGGTCATGACCACGATCATGACGGTGATCGTCGCCACGATGACCATGATCACGATGGTGACCGCCACCACGAGGACCGCCACCACGAGGACCGGGACCGTGATGACCGGGACCGTGATGACCGGGACCGTGATGACCGGGACCGTGATGACCGGGACCGTGATGACCGGGACCGTGATGA
>MPLZ02071575.1_pt1 | contig 14066 bp, 15 predicted proteins | sample 1617311 | NCBI WGS metagenome assembly MPLZ02 (sample SAMN05944806, study PRJNA350692) | marine metagenome | biome: marine; feature: ODZ; material: water; isolation source: 160 m water sample filtered on 0.2 um supor filter | place: Pacific Ocean | collected 2012-04-08 | depth 160m m | reverse complement strand
CAACAGTGGAAGGTCTCTCAGGTCTTTCCCAAAATTAGGATTATCCCAACCGCCTGTTAATTCATTTATTACTGTATCAGCCAAAGTCTCATTTGTCATAATCATCGGTAGAATGGTACCAATTACACCTATATAAAGGTTAATATTACTCAGTTACACAAATATGTAAAAACTAATCTTTCCTCTCGAAAACCAAGAACGTATAATCATACTGATTTTCAGCGTCCCTTTCATGCTCTTCATATGACGCTTCTTTCCATTCTTCTATTTTATATTCAGGGAAATATGTATCTCCCTCAATCTCTGTATCTATAATTGTTAAGTATAACTTGTTTGCTTTTGGAAGAAATTCTTCGTATATCTGAGAACCGCCTATGATCATGACTTCTTCTGCGTTTTCAGCAGCTTTCAGTGCTTCATCAACTGAATGAACCACTATGCAGCCTTCTGCTTTGTAGTCTTGGTTATGGGTTACTATTATATTTGTTCTGTTGGGCAGTGGCTTTCCTACTGATTCATATGTCTTACGGCCCATAATTACTGGCTTTCCCAAAGTTTTATCTTTGAAGTAATTCATGTCTGCTGGCAGGTTCCAAGGTAATTTGCCACCTTTCCCAATTACTCTGTTTTTGTCCATTGCCGCAATAAGAGAGATTATCATTTCAAACAGCCATTGGAGCTTTTATGGAAGGATGATGCTCATAATTTACTAGTTCAATATCATCTATTTTAAAATCATCAATACTCTTTATATTTTGATTTAACTTTAATTGAGGCAATGATAATGGTTTTCTTGAAAGCTGTTCTTTTACCTGGTCAATATGATTAGTATATATATGGCAATCCCCCAGAGTATGTATAAATTCATACGGCTTTAGATTAGTAACTTGAGATACCATATGCAATAACAATGAATAGGAAGCAATGTTAAAAGGAACACCTAAAAACATGTCACAAGAACGTTGATACATCTGCAAAGATAATTTATTGTCAGCAACAAAGAACTGGAAGAAGGTATGGCAAGGAGGCAAGGCCATTTGTTCAATTTCTCCAGGATTCCATGCATTTACAATTATTCTTCTGCTGGAAGGTTCTTCTTTTATCTGCCTTATTGCTTCTGCAAGCTGGTCAATTTCATTTCCTTTAGGATTCTTCCATTTACGCCACTGTACACCATAAATTCTTCCCAAGTCTCCTGGAAACCTAGCTTTTGGTTTCCAGTAAGGAGCTTCTGCATTTGCATCCCATATATGACAGCCTAATTTTTGCAGCTCTTTAACATCAGAACTGCCTTTAATGAACCATAATAGTTCAGCTTTCATAGAATTAAATGCAAGCTTTTTTGTAGTAACAGCAGGAAAACCATCTTCCATATTAAAGCGCATCTGCATTCCAAATACTGCTTTTGTACCAGTACCTGTCCTATCATTCTTATCTGTACCGTTCTCCAGAATATGCCTTAAAGCACCAAGATACTGTTTCATTACTTACCCCACAACATATTAATTAACTTAATTTTAAATAATTTTGGTTTTAAATATAGTAATTATTAAATAATATAAAAATCCCGTAGTTAAAAATGGTAATAGGCTATATTTTAGCATTAATATTGAGTGTAGTCGATTTCTTCACAGAAGGGCTCTTTTCAAAAGCCAGCCCAAATAAGATGAAATTCATCTCTGTTGCTGCAGGAGTTTCAGTTTCTTACATATTTCTTATCCTGCTTCCTGAGATATATTCAAGTGCTGTTGCCATAAACAAACTATTATTTTTTGCTATTTTATTTGGGTTCGGTATATTTCATATAATTGAAAAGTATATAAGGCAGAATTTTACTGGACCAGAACTGAGAAAGGAACATCGTCTAATACATTCAACAACCTCTTTTATTTATTTTTTTGTTGTTGGATTTATTTTAGTAAAATTAGCAGATTCCAACTATGTGCATAGTACGTTGTTGTTCATACCAATCATACTACACATAATCATAGATTCGTTGCCTAGAAGACATACAAAAAAATATTATTTGAGGGTACTTTCCGCAGGTTCACCTTTTTTTGGAGCCCTTATTGCAGCATTTGTTGATGTTGGAACAATAGGCAATGTGATACTGCTGGGGATTATCGGAGGTGCATTGCTTTATACTGTAGTCAGAGAATCTTTGCCTAGAGACCGTGAAGGAAGGCCATTGTATTTTATAATAGGATTGCTTTTTTTCACTATATTAATACTGCTTTTATGGAGCATGGGGTTCTAGAATAATAAATCAATTCAATAATAATTTAAAAAAATAAAGAAAAAAAATAAGTTCTAAACAGAAAAACTTAGAAGTATAAAATTTAAGTTCTCCTATGCTTCTGGTAACAGTCCCTGCAATAAACAGGTCTGCCTTCTTTTGGTTCGAAAGGAACTTCAGCTTCGTTACCGCAGTCTGAGCAGGTAACTTTATGCATTTCCCTTGGACCAAAATCCCGGTCTCTAAATCCCATTTGTTTTTTCACCTATATTTCTTAGTTATACATAAAGATTTACTAGAAGTAGATCTCCTGTATACTAAGTCTTAGCTATGGTTTACTAGTATTTAAAGGTATGGGTTTTTCTCAATATCTCTCTGCATATCCCTAACTTGCTTATATTCCTGAGCCATATTTAAGAAATATTCATGAATTCTTGTGTCATCAGTAAGCTCAGGATGAAAAGTTGTTATCAGTAAATTATGCTGTTTTATCATAACTGGATTATTCCTAAATTCTGAAAGAATCTCTACACCATTGTAAAATCTTTTGATTGTTGGTGCTCTTATGAAAACTCCATTAAATCTTCCAATATCTTTTATGCTTAATTCTGTTTCAAAACTGTCTATCTGCCTTCCATAATCATTCCTTTTTATGCTTATATCAGCCAAACCAAGCAAGGGTTGTTTGCTCTTAATGATATCTTTTGCAAGCACAATTGCTCCAGCGCATGTTCCATAGATTGGCATTCCACGCTTATGCTTTTCCCTAATTGCTTTATCAAGATTATATTTTTTAATTAGTATTCCAATTGTTGTGCTTTCCCCCCCGGGTATTATCAGAGCATCAATATCTGTCAAATCCTCTTGAGATTTTACCTTTATTGGCTCTGCACCTAATTTTACCAATATTCTTGCATGCTCTCTTACATCACCCTGCAAAGCCAGAATTCCTACTCTCATTCAATGCCCTCTTTCCTGCATCTTAAGCTCTAATTTCTCTATTTCCAAGCCTTTCATAGCTTCTCCTAGACCTTGAGAAACTTTAGCAACTATCTCTGGCTTGTCATAATTTGTTGTAGCCTCAACAATTGCTTTAGCTGTTTTTTCCGGATTCTGGGATTTAAAAATTCCAGACCCAACAAAAATCCCATCACATCCTAGCAGCATCATTAAAGCAGCATCAGCAGGGGTTGCAACTCCACCAGCAGCAAAATTAACCACAGGAAGTCTTTGCATATTTCTTATTTGCTCTACTAGCTCAAAAGGAACTTTCATCTTATCAGCATGTTTTTTTAAGTTCCTGCCAGAAATATTTTTTAACTGTTAAATCTCTTCGTTAATTAAGTTGATATGCTTAACAGCTTCAATTATATTTCCGGTTCCTGCTTCGCCTTTGGTACGTATCATTGCCGCTCCTTCATTTATCCTGCGCAAAGCTTCTCCTAAATTCCTAGCTCCACATACAAATGGAATCTTAAACGCATGCTTGTCAATATGATTTTCACCTGCAGGAGTTAGAACTTCGCTCTCATCAACATAATCAACACCTAAAGCTTGCAGGATTTGAGCTTCTGCAAAATGTCCTATCCTTGCTTTTGCCATTACAGGTATGGTAACTGCTTTCATGATTTCTTTTATTTTCTTTGGGTCAGCCATCCTTGCTACACCGCCAGCTTTTCTTATATCAACCGGAACGCGTTCAAGAGCCATGACCGCAACTGCACCTGCGCCCTCAGCTATCTTGGCCTGTTCAGCAGAAATAATATCAATTATAACGCCGCCTTTTAGCATCTCTGCAAGGCCTTTCTTTAATCTAAAAGTTCCAGTACTGCCATTAGTATCCATTACCATCCCCAGTAATCAGAAAATGAATATATTAATTTAAAGCTTTCGAAAGATAATTATCATGAATAGTAAACTATATATATCAGTTATTACGGTAGAGTTGTCATGAAATATCTAAAGAGGATTTTAATTCCACCGTTCTTGCTCTTTTTAATTATTCCAACTACTTTTGCAGAAATAATCATAACGCTTCCAGACAAAGATGTTTACAATCTTGGAGAGAAAATTGCTCCCACTATCTCCATTAAAGAGGACAAGCCTTATGATAGTTTTTTTAGCTTGCATATTTTTTGTGATAATTATGATTTGCAGTATTACACTATACTCCTGAATCTGGAAGCAGACTTTAGGACACAATTAACTGTTCCAGAGCTTCCTTTGTCCAAATCCATGACTACTAAATGCAGATTAAAGTCAAATTTTGAGGCAATCGATGGAGAAAACATTGCTACCGCATGGTCAAGTGATTTTTTTGTGACAGATAATTTAAACATAACAATAAATGAGGATTTAGAGGCAAAACCTGGAGAAGATATTATCATTTCAGGAGAAATAAAGAAGCAGAGTAATGAGTTTTTGTCAAAAGGAGAAGCAAAAATAAGTTTTGGGAATCAAGAAGGCATAGTTGATGTAGTTTCAGGAAAATTTGAATATCCAATTCACTTGAACAGTGACCTTGAAGCAGGGAATATGCCTTTGCTTGTTATTGTAACAGACAGATATAATAATTATGGAGATAAAATTTTAAATCTTAAGGTATTGCCCATACCTACAAGAATTGAAAATAATTTTGAAAATGATATGTTAATGCCAGGAGATACGCTCAAAGCAAAAATTATTCTATATGGCCATAAAGACAATGTTATAAATGACATCAAAATAAATGTTAAAATTTTCGATTCTGATGAAACTCTTCTTGCAGAAAAGGATATACAAAGCCTAAACTATCTTGAGTTCAAAACAGAACAAGGACAAACACCAGGAACTTATTTTTTACTAAGTACATTTGAAGATATAAAAAAGCAGAGCACCTTTGAAATTGAGAGTGTAAGAAAAATTATGATGAACCAAGATGGAAGTTTTGTTGATGTTGAAAATGTCGGAAATGTTGATTATATTGATGAGATAACTATTATTCTGGAAAACAATGATAAAAAATATTTAATAAATAAAAAAATTGATTTAAAACCGGGAGAAAAAATTACAATCGACCTCTCAAAAGAAGTGCCGCAAGGGACTTATGACATTATACTGCCGGAAGAATCAGTTGAAGAAGATGCTACTGCTGTCGACAGTAATAATGGGAGTGAAAGTGCTCAGGATGTTATTGGGCTACAAAATGTAATAGAAGATGTGCCAATTGATGATAACAGGAATGCAATAAAGAAAACTGCTGACGGAATGTCTTCAATTACAGGTGCAATTGTTGGGACAGCAGGCTACATAGCTTCAAGACCTGCACTTGCCGCAACAATTCTTATTTTGATAATTTCCGGAACTGTAATGCGTTACAGCTGGGGATTTATAAAAAATAGGGTGGGAGGAAAAAAAGAGGATAGTACTGAACATATATTTGATGATTTTAAGTTTGATGAAAATGAAGATAGTAAGCCTAGACATTAAAAAAATTGGAATAGGAAAATTTTTTCCTAAAGAAGATAAAGTAGAATTAGATATAAATTTTAATGATGGTGTTGATAAGGAGATATTGAAGGTGGTTGATATTACTGATGCAGAAAGTGCTGCTGAAAGTATCTTGGATGATTTAAGAAAATTGGAAAAAAATATCCATAAGAATAATGAAAATAAGGAATTAATAGTTGATAATTTTGTGAATATAGTGGTAAAAGATGAGGATAATGCAATAAAAGAAATTTCCCAATTTATTGAAAAAATCAAAAACAAAATAGATGAGATAAAGAGCAAAAATATAGCAGAAGGCTATTTGGATATTATACGGGAGCTGAAAAACTTAAAGCTTGATTTAGTTTAATTGTTAGTATTTCCTACTCTTAATATTTGCAGTTCTGCTGGGTCTTAATTTCTCAGCGCCTTTGCCTTTATGTCTCAAACCTCTGGATTTCCTTGCAGCTGAAGTTAAGCCTCTAAAAACACGTCCTTTATGTTTTGACTCAAATATCCAATTTATCCTTGGATCAGCAAGAATCTGAGGATGAGAACAATCAACTAAAATAACTTCATACCAGAAATAATCCCCATCCCCCCCTACATAATAGCCGTTTAAAACCCTACAATTAGGATATTTTTTTACTGCACGTTCTTCTGCAACTGACTGGTAGCTTTTATCTAGGTCTTTTCTTCTTCCAAAATGTTTGCTCCTTCTTCCTTTCCTTATTGTTTCACGCTGTCTTCCTCCCCTTCTTACCCTTTGCCTTACTACAATATAACCCTGCTTTGCTTTATAACCTAAAGACCTTGCTTTGTCAATCCTAGTAGGTTTTTTAACCCTTACAGTAACATCTTCTTTTTTCCACTCTAGAATTCGTTTTTGCCAAATATCTCCTAGATTTGCTTTAGGATTTTTCCAAGTCCCTCTAATATACTTATAAATTCCCATTTTAGCTTCCATTAATATTATCTAAATTTAATTTATTGTTATTAAGATTCAGGTAAGCAACTACCCACATTTCTCTTGACTAAGGAATAAATGCCTATTTATAAAATTTGTCATTTACTATCAATAATAAAAATACAAAAAGAAAATAGCAAATTATTTATATCTAAATTGAAATAAAAAAATAAAATGACACTAGACAGCCAAAATATGCTTCAGGTTATCAAAGACTTTCCTAAGCAATGCAGAGAAGCTTTAGGCCTGCCAAAAGGTATTTCTGCTTCTGGAAAAATAAATAATATTGTTATTGCAGGTATGGGCGGCTCTGCTATGGGGGGTGATTTACTGAAGGTATACTTAAGCAATACAAATATCCCTGTTTATGTCAATAGGGACTATAAGGTTCCAAACTTTGTTGATGAAAATAGCTTGGTTTTTGCTGTTTCTTATTCTGGCAATACAGAAGAAACATTAAGCGCTTTAAATGCTGCAAAAGAAAAAAAAGCACAAATAATAGGGATTACTTCTGGTGGTAAGCTGGCAGAGGAATGCGAAAAAGTAGTAAATATTCCTTCTGGATTGCAGCCAAGAGCTGCTTTAGGATACTTATTTTTTCCAATGCTGGGTATTTTGCACAATACAAATATTATCAGAGTAAAAAATGATGAATTGAATGAGATGATGGACATTTTAAAACAAACAGATAAATTTAATGAACAAGGAGAAGAGTTATCCAAAAAACTGAAAGAAAAAATTCCAATAATCTATGCTTCAGAAGCTTTAGGTGCAATAGCTTTCAGATGGAAAACCCAGATAAATGAGAATGCAAAGATGCCTGCTTTCTACAACGTTTTTTCAGAGATGAATCATAATGAAATAGCTGGATACAAAAGTATGGATCATAAATTTAGTGTCGTTATGATTCTGGATAAAAATGATAATGATAGGGTAAAGAAAAGGATGAATATCTGTAAAGAAATAATGGAAGAATATGTGGAAGTAGAAGAAGTTGAAACACAAGGAGAGAGCTTGCTAGCAAGAATGTTTTCTGCAATTTATTTAGGAGATTATGTCAGCTACTATATGGCCCTATGGAACAGAGTTGATCCAAGTCCTGTTGATATTATTGAGGGTATGAAGAAGAAATTAATGTAAGAATCATATAAAAATTTATAACCTTTTACATATTTCTTATTTGAGGGGGAAATGTTATTAAAATCAATTAAATTAAACAATATCAGAAGTTATCTTGACCAAAAAATAGACTTTTCCATAGGCTCTTTGCTTCTTTCTGGAGATATTGGGTCTGGTAAATCTACAATTTTGTTGGCAGTAGAGTTTGCCTTGTTTGGCTCCAAGCCGTCTGAGCTGCCAGCTTCCTCGCTGTTAAGGCACGGCAAGAATGAAGGCTCTGTTGAATTAAGTTTTGAATTAGAAGGAAAAAATATTATTATAAAAAGAAACCTGAAAAAAGGAAAGAATGGCATAAAACAAGAAGTAGGTCATGTAATAACTGGCGGAATAAAAAAAGAATTAAGCCCTGTTGAGATGAAAAGCCAGATATTTGATTTGTTAGGATATCCAAAGGATCTGGTTGCAAAAGGAAAAGATCTGATTTACAGGTATACTGTTTATACACCTCAGGAAGAGATGAAAAGAATTCTTGCAGAAGATACAGACACCAGGTTGAATACATTAAGAAAAGTATTTAACATTGATAAATATAAAAAAATAAGAGAAAATTCTTCTATATTCCTAAGATCTGTAAAAGAAAAAAGAAAGGAATTTGGAGGCTTTATTTCTGACTTAGAGGAAAAGAAAAAAGAATTGGAACAAATAAAGAAAGAAATTTCTGATTTGGATGAAAAAATAAAAATTATTATGCCGAAAGTCGAAAAGGCAAAAGAAGATGTCAATAAAAAAAGAAAAAAAATTTCTGTATATGAGGATAAAGTTAATGAATTAAATAAACTGAGAAATGATTCAACAATTTTAGATTCTGATTTGAACAACATAATAAAAAACCATAATAAAAATAACAATGATATTGAAAGATTAATCAAGCAGATAACTGAGCTTGAAAACAATTTGGGAAAAGAGGAAATAATTGATAGCGCAGTAATAAAAGAAAAAGTACAAAATTTGGAATATAACCTTAAAAAATTAAATGAAGAATTGGAAAATATAAAACAAAAGCTTAACGAATATGGAATCAATAAAAGTAAGGCAGAAGAGATTATTGACACAGTTTCCAAAATGGAAAAATGCCCTTTATGCCTGCAAAATGTAGAGCACGAACATAAGAATTCTATTAAAGATTGGGAAATCCGGAATATAATAGAAGCTGAGCAAAACATAAAAGTATATTCTGAAAAAGAAAAAGAAATCAGGCATAAATCAGATTCTGTAGAGAAAGAAAGGGAAGTATTAAGGGAATCAGAAAGCAAGATAGAGCTGATAAAGCTGAAAATGCAAAACATAAAAGAAAAGAAACAAGAAAAAGAAGATCTGGAAAAAGGACAGATTAAGATAAAAGAAAAAATTGGAGAAATAAACACCAGGAAAACTGAGGTTAACAATCAAATTGATGGTAGAAAAAATGTTGAAGAAGATTACAAGATAGTCAAAGCGCAGCTGGATATAGCGTTGGAAGAGGAAAAGAAGCTGGATATAGAAAAAGTAACCCTGGAAAAAGAAAAAGAGTCGTCAAACAGAATCTCAAAAAATTTGGAAGAAGAAATAGAGAAAAAATCCAAAGCAAAAGAAAAATTAAACTATTTGGTAGAGATGCAAAACTGGCTGGAAAATTATTTTGCAAATTTAATGATTACAATAGAAAGACATGTAATGTTGCAGATTTACCGCGAGTTTAACGAATTGTTTAAGACCTGGTTTAATGTTTTGATAGAGGACGAAACAATATCTGTAAGGCTGGATGATGAATTTACCCCAATAATTGAGCAGAATGGCTATGAAACCTATGTTGAGAATTTGAGCGGAGGAGAAAAGACTGCAGTTGCTTTATCTTACAGACTGGCATTAAACAAAGTAATAAATGACATTGTTACAGATATAAAAACAAAAGATATCTTAATGCTGGATGAACCAACAGATGGCTTTAGTTCTGAGCAGCTTGATAAGGTAAGAGATGTTCTAGATCAACTAAATATGCAGCAAGTAGTTATTGTAAGCCATGAATCAAAAATAGAGAGCTTTGTGGATAATGTAATAAAGGTGGGGAAGGAAGAGCATGTTAGTAAAGCATATTAACAAATTTCCATAATAAAACAGTAAACAGCGAAAAAACTTCGTTTTTTCTGAATATTCGGAAAATTGAAAATTTTCCAAAACATTTAAAAACCCTTAATTCTTTTTTAGACGTATGGAACTTGGGGGTAAAAGTCTGGAAAGCTTGAAGCATGAAGAGAAGGTTAGGGTGTGCCCTGACTGCGGAAGCAAACAAATTGGTTTTGACAAAGGAGAAAGCTTCTGCATAAAATGCGGTTTAGTTCTTGATTAGCTATAATCATTTTTACCAATAATAAATTTCATTTAATTATGAATTATTTAATCATTATATTGTATTTTTTATTGTTTAATGATAAATTATCGCAAAAATAAAAGAAAACTTTAAAAAGGATTAACATTTCATAATTATTATTGGTATACTTACCAAAAAATTTTAGGAGGTAAAGAAAATGAGAATAGAAGGCGAAGAACCAACAGAAGAACCAAAACCTGATCAACCTGAACAGCCACAAGAACAGCCACAGGATCAGCCACAGGATCAGCCACAGGATCCACAGTAAGGATCAGTAAAAATTAAATTATTTTTTATTTTTTTTATTTTTAAAACAAAATTTCTGATATTAAAAATTAAGAAAAAGATTAACATAACTTTACTTTAAGTAAAATTCTCTTCAGCACTTATTTTGATTTCAGGAACACTTAGAATATTGGCCTTTAAATCATAAGCAGTACAGTCCTTAATCTTAACATCAACTTCTTGCCCTAAATTGAAATTGCCTTTTATAATCACCGGTTTGTATGCAAAATTCCTTCCAACCCAGGTATTATCTTTCCCAACTTCATCAATTATAACTTTTCCTTTCCAGCCAAGCCATTTTTTGTTTTGTTTTAGGGCTGTATCTATATAAAGTTCTGTTAAAACCTTACTTCTTTCTTTTTTTATATTCTCTGACAGCTGCTTCATTCTTGATGCTACAGTGTTTGGTCTTGGAGAAAACCTTGAGATGTTAATCACATCCGGCTTTATTTCCTGAATTAAATGCAAAGAATCTTGGAACTGCAGTTCTGTCTCTGTTGGAAATCCAACAATAATATCTGTTGCTATGGTTACATCCTTGACATATCTTCTGAATTTATTGATTGTTTCCTTGAATTCATGAACATTGTATTTTCTGTTCATCTTACCAAGAACTTCATTATTTCCAGCTTCAACAGGAATATGCAGGAATTTGAACATACGATTATCCTGGTAAATCTGTATTAAATCATCTGCAATGCTTATAACATGCCTTGGATTGGTCATTCCCAGTCTTATTTTATAATTTCCTTCTGCATTGTTAAGGATTTCATTCAACAAGTTTGGCAATCTCCTTTTTCCTGTATCTAAACCATAAGCTCCATTATCCTGGCTTGTAAGCCATATTTCCTTACATCCCTGCTCAACATTTTTCTTAACATCCTTAATAATATAATCTTCTGGATAAGAAAAAATATTTCCTTTGATTAATTTTACAGAGCAATAAGTGCAGAAATCTGCACAGCCTGATGCTATTGGTACTATGCCAACAACCTGGTTTGTTCTTACTTTGGGTAGTTCTGCTTTATTTATCCTTTCCTGAGTAAGGGCTTCTAAAACATTTCCCTGCAACGACTCTTCAACTGCTTCAACAACTCTATGGATATTGTGGGTGTTAATCAAACTTGCTTCTTGGTTTAGTTTTCTTATTTGAGGTATAATATCTTCAGAAATGCAGCCAGCAACAACTAATTTTTTGTCTGGGAACTGTTCTGTAAATTCCCCTATTTTTTTCAACGGGACATGAAGGCCCTTGACAGTGCATATATTTAGGATATTTACTTCAGAATGTTCTATGTCACTAACTATTTTAAATCCGGCCTTGGCTAATAAACCGGCCATTGACTCAGAATCTGTTGAATTTGCACTGCAGCCATGAGTTTGCACATATACTTTGGTCATAATATTAAATTAATAATAGATTTTATAAATGTTTTTGTGGAGATGAGAAATATTGGAATTAATTAATTGAATAATTATTTTATTTTTATTTTTTGTATTTGATTAGTGGCATTGTCATAATCCAATCAGTAAGAATTCTTGTTTCATATTCATCTGGAGTGTGTATGCTTTCGTGGATATCCACCATTTTGGCAAAATTTCCAGATAAATCATCCCTTCTCCAGGCCTTAATATCACCTAAAAAAGTGTATCCATATAGGCCTTCATTACCGCTTACAGGAAAAGTTTCCAAATTTTTTCCTGGCACCCTATCAGTAAAGTCATGCATAGATTCTAATCTTCTATCCAGATAAGTGCTTATTGCCGAGCTATAAATAATGCCTTCTCTTTCTTGTTGATAGTTGTCTACATAAGCTAAATTTTCATGATTATTACCATTTATTTTATTTTTATCAACTAGATCAGAAAGTTCTTGTTCTTCTTCATCTTTTCTTTCAAATAATGAGGTAGAATATTTAATTAAATTTTTAAGAATCTCCTCTCTGTCTATTTCATAATTTGTTGATACCATTATATTTGCATCTTAGAATTTTTAATTACTTCAACTTTCTGCCCTTGCAACCTCATGCTTACACTTTTCACATTTTAGTATTTTATATTTACTTCCTACTATTATTTCTTCCCGTAGGAGTTCCATTTCTATCTTGCATTTCTTGCAGTAATTGTCCCCCACCATCTTAACATATACCTTTTAACTCTACTACTATTTATTTTTTACCAAATTTAGGGCTTCTTTCGTTATTAATTCTGCTTTCTTTTTGCTTGGAGAGTCTGCAATGATTCTCACTATATTAGCCTCTGTTTTTGATACTCTGAACCAAACAAATTCATTGGTATTCAAATAAACTTTTAAACTGCCTGCTTTTGAGTCTTTTATTCTGCAGTTCTTTTTTTTATAGTGATCCATTAATTTTTTCTTAATTGCATTATATTTTTTTGAGCTAATATTGATTTTTGTTTTTATATTGTAATATTGGGGCAATGAATTGACCAATTTGTCAATGCTTTTTTTATTGTTTGAAATCGTTTTTAATAAGTACACTATTGTTAATATTCCATCCCTGCACTTAGAAGGGGGTATTATGACCCCAGAGCTGCTTCCTTCTCCGCCTATTGGAGCTTTTAACTCATACATCTTATCAACAACATTTATTTCACCAACCTGAGTTTCAATATATTTTGCTTTGTGTTTTTTTGCTGTTTCCCTTACTATTAAAGAAGTTGCGTCATTTACCACAACAACTTTATTTTTCGTATTTTTTAATATCTCATCTGCAATTAAAGCCAGCAGTCGGTTTCCAGAAATCAAGCCTTTGCTTGTAACTATTTCTACTCTATCTGCATCACAATCAAATCCAGCAGCAAAATCATAATTTTTGTCCTTAACTTCATTTGAAAGATAAAGCAGAGAATCTTCATTAGGCTCTACAGTTCTGTTAAAAATACCATGTTTCATGTTAATTCCATGAACCTTGACATTGAGTTTTTCAAGAACAGTTTTAGCAATAAATCCTGTACCCCCATTAGGGTCAATAATTATTTTTAATTTAGAACTTTTTATTTTGTCTTTGTCTTCTTTAGAAAGAAAATTTATGACATAATCAGAGTATTCTTTGTTTATTTCATTGTATTTTTTTGTTATTCTCTTTTTTGTTATGTTTCCTATGTTTATTTTTTTTATATTGCGATATTTTTTAATCACTGTGTCCATATCTTTTGGCCTTAAGACAGCGCCATCATTATCAAGAAATTTGAAACCATTCCAGTATGGTTCGTTATGGGATGCAGTTATTATTATTCCACCATCAGCTTTAAAGTGCCTTACTGCAAATTCTGTCATTGGTGTTGATGCAATTCCAACATCTATAATATCGCAGTCTAGTGCTTCTATAACAGCATTTTTCAATATGTCTTTAGAAGGCCTTGTATCAGTTCCAATAACTATTTTTAGGTTTTTGTTCTTGAATTTATTATTTAATAATGAAATATAGGCATAAGTGTATCTTAAAGCTACTTTTTCATCCAAACCATCATCATAAATACCCCTAATACCTGAAAATGATTCTACAAGTGGCATAATAATTGGTTAATTTTTGGGGTATTTAAGGTTTTTTGTGTAGAGT
>MPLZ02119137.1_pt1 | contig 14079 bp, 14 predicted proteins | sample 1617311 | NCBI WGS metagenome assembly MPLZ02 (sample SAMN05944806, study PRJNA350692) | marine metagenome | biome: marine; feature: ODZ; material: water; isolation source: 160 m water sample filtered on 0.2 um supor filter | place: Pacific Ocean | collected 2012-04-08 | depth 160m m | reverse complement strand
CGCGTGGTACCGAATCCAGGCCCGGCTAGAACGTGACAATTTGGCTGGTCCGTTATATGACGAGCTGGTTAGCCGGGTTGGCGAGGATTTTCTTAGCCGGGAAATCGATGCGTGGAACAAAATGATCATCGTCCTCGATAGTGGAGAACATCGACCTACACTCCTGCGCGCGCGAAAGAAGTTGTAATCTTTTATATCCGCTAGCCCTTACTATGATCAGACGTTGTTCTCCGGCAGCGTTTATTGTCCAGTCCGCTTTTATCGCGCACTTCTTCTTATTAATTGAACCAAAACTGATCGATAAACCGGTGCGTCCTGTGGAACGCACCCGCCCGCCGACTCTAGAAACTATTACCCCGATGGATCACCGGCTGTTCATACACTAACATTCAAACTAGGCCAGTTAATGGGGACTGGTCAGCCTACTTTGGCGAAACCGCCTTTAACCACAACACTGCTTGTACTTGCGCCCTGAGCCACAGAAACAAGGCGTATTACGGCCAATCTTGTGGCGCCTAGTCCCGGGTTGCTTTTTGCGCCTTGGCATAGCAGCGTTTCTCCGGTGCATAATATTGGCCGCAGGTCGACCGTGACACAGTTCCTCGGTCATTTCCTTCATTACCGGCTCTACGTGTGTAAAAAATCTCCGATAAGCTTCGCATAGATAGTTAAGGCCCGACTCACCTTTGGGGGTGTAGAGAAAACGGTTCCGGGGACATTCACCGTTGCAGATAAAGCAAAAGTGGCAACTGTGACAGTAGTGCGGCAAGTTCGATTCCTTGTCGGTTCCGAATTTCTGCTGGCCTTCGCTGTTGGCTAATTCGAGAATAGAGGTTTGATGTATGTTGCCTAACTTGTACTGCGCTTCAACGAAATGATCACAACTGTAAAGATCTCCATTGTGTTCCAACGCCAGACACCGTCCACAGTGCTTTTGGAAAATACAAAGCGACGGGCTGCTCCCACACCACGCCGCCAACGCCTCATCGAATATTTGTACGAAGACCCGGCTCACGTCCTGGCGCAACCATTCATCGAATATCGCGATCAGAAAATCTCCAAACTGGCGCGGTCTCACGCTGCGTTCAGTCACCAAGTTGGACAGTGTTTCTGTTCTGGAGGCCGGGTGAGTGTCAGTAACCGATTGTCCCACCGAACCGGCCCGCTCGACCAATGGAATAAACTGGATGAAATTTATGCCCTGGCGTTTAAAGAAACGATAGACCTCAAGCGGCCGCTCACCATTGCATCGGTTTACAACCACTAACGCATTGTAGTTCACGCCATGTTTACTCAAAAGCCTGCGACCTTGCTCTGCTTTGCTGTGCGTTGGTCGATCCCTTTTGTCTAACCGATAAACATCGTGTAACTCGGCAGGGCCATCCATAGAAATCCCAACAAGAAAATCATTCTCGAGAAAAAACTCGCACCACGCATCGGTTAATAGAGTACCATTCGTCTGCAGGGAGTTGGTAATTTGCTTTGCAGGCAGAATATGCTGCTGCTGAATCTTGATTACAGAGCGAAAGAACTCGAGGCCTAGCAGGGTCGGCTCCCCCCCCTGCCAGTGAAAATGGATTTCCTCCATCCCGGCTGGCTGTGCTTCAATCTGCTGACGGATGTACGCCGTTAGTGTCTGCTCCGTCATACCCCAGTGTCTACCATTCGGATAGAGATCCTTTTTCCCTAGGTAATAGCAGTAGCTACAGTCCAGATTACAGATGGGCCCGATAGGCTTTGCCATGACCTGGAGCCCTTGCTTGGAGAACCCCGGTGCGATCAATCGATCCTCCCACCCTCGTTCCAAGATCCAGGCGACAAAAATGAATTAACCGGCGTAATCAACAACAAGATGAGAACCAGACGTTTCATCCCGCTATCTTAAACCCATATAACACAGGATAATCCTACGCGGATATACGGCTATGTTCCACAAGCGTGTGGGTGTGCGGATAGGACACCATTTATACCGTTAAAAGTTACTACATTTAGAGCAGGAATCTCTGTCAGTTAGCTATTGGGTATAGTTAACAGGTTAACTATTGAAGGAGGGTAATTTTGTGGATAACGAAGCCAAGGTCCTTGCAACTTACGGACAGTACATCGAGTATTTTCTTGTGAACGATGTCGATGGAATAAATTCACTGGTGGACTATCCCATTATCTACATCTCAGATGGTCATTGTGTTTCTCTAGATGCTTATCCTGTAATACCTGATGACATGAGAAAAGAGAAGGGCTGGGATACCGCTATAGAGGTTAGCACTACCGTTCATGGTGTTAATAAAACGAAGGCGCATGTAATAACTACGGCAACCCAGATCAGAAAAGATAAAGTGTGATTGAAAAGGCATCTGCGTTTTATGCTTTCCGTAAAAAGGGTGATGATTGGAAAATGTATGCAATCTCTGACGTTGTGTTTTAAGTCCACTATGAACCGCTTTATCAGATTCCTGGTACTCACTTTTTTACTACTAATATCTCCGTGGTGACTAGAGAGGCGCGGATGAACATACCTGATGGCGCGCTACTTGGGCTTGTTGTTCTTGGTATGTTTACTATATTTCTTCTACTTAGGAAGAAGTAGAGGACGTCTGCTGATTTCTGTTCTGACAAAAGAAAACCCCGTCGAAGCGGGACTCTCCGGTAGTTTTTTACTGCTGTGCTACTTGAACTCCGTCCAGCATCGCCAGCTGGCATCTGTTCCGGCCGAAGGAGATGCCGGTCTATCCGTCGAACTGAGCGGCTGTGTCGTCAAGCACATTCCCTATGCCTCTAATACCGCGTGTTGTATTGACCGAAGTCAAGGTATCACACTGTGTTGTCCAGGAAAATATTGTTGGGTAGATTCCTAATCTCCTTATTCTGAAAGCCTGCAGTTAGTGGAATTACCCCATCCAACTCCTTTGTTTAATAGGCGTAATATTGACGTATGAACCGATTGGTTTACATGATGTTCGTATGTGGCTTAGTCCTTTCAGGCCAAGCCTTAGGGAATTCTGGTAGTGGTAAACACAAGTATCTGGATTGGCTTAGGGCTATTGGCGGTCTGGATGGTGCTTTAACAGCAGCGCCGAACGGATATTGGCAAGCGGGTAGTTACGCTAACTTTCGGCATGTGAAGAGGAAGGCGCTTAGCCGATGCCGGGAACGTTGTGATCGAATCTGGGAGATAGAGGATGTCGATGGCACTACCTTTATCAAGCAGAAAGGTTCCTCCAGTTGCTCAACCAGTTCTTCCTCTAGGGTATCGACATTAGCTTCAATAAGGTTTTGGTGCGCGCCCTCTGGTGGGGTTGCGGCCATACATCCAGTGACTTGTAAAGTGTGGGCTAGGAAAGCTTATAAACAGAAATACTTGGCAGAGGCAGAACACAAACTGAGTCATGACACTGACCCTCGGCCCTACGGATTAAACAGAAGATAGCAGTGGAACCAAATCATTCCAACCAAGCAGTTGCTCCAGTACTAAATTCCGTTCCTGGACAATCCGATGGTGCGCAATCCAGCCCCGAGACGCTGGCGCTGATGGGGAACGATGCGATCGCCCGGGGCGCATGGGAGGCTGGTGTCCAGGTGGCCGCAGCTTACCCTGGCACGCCCAGTACCGAGATACTGGAAGCGATTGCCCGTTATCCTGCTGACGATATCCAGGCCCAGTGGTCGCCCAACGAGAAAGTCGCTTGCGATGTCGCCATCGGTGCATCGTTTGGCGGTGTCAGGGCACTAGTGGCAATGAAGCATGTGGGTTTGAATGTCGCCTCCGACTCGCTGATGTCCCAGACCTATATCGGTGTGAACGGCGGCCTAGTGTTGGCGGTCTGTGATGACCCGGGCATGCACAGTTCCCAAAATGAGCAGGACACGCGACTGGTCGGGCGCTTCGCCCAGGTTCCAGTGCTGGAACCGGCTGATGCCCAGGAGGCGCTGGACTTCACCCGCCTAGCGTTTGACCTGAGTGAGCAGTTCGATAGCCCAGTGATACTGCGCAGCACCACCCGGCTATCCCATTGCCGCAGCCTGGCTAAAGTGGGTCGACGCCGAGAGAAAGAGTCGTTGGGTTTCCGCGACGATCCGGTCAAAAACGTGATGCTCCCGGGGCATGCGCGTCAGCGCCATCCCAAGCTACTGGAGCGTGAGGGCAGCGTTCAGGATTATCTTCGCAACAGCGATCTGATTCGCTGGGAAACTGGTGATACCTCTGTGGGGGTAATCACCTTGGGGCCGGCCTACAGTTATGTAAAAGAGGTGTTGCCAGAAGTGAGTGTGCTCAAGCTCGGAATGTCGTTTCCCCTAGCCGAAGAAACAGTGCGGGCTTTCTGTGACTCGGTAGAACGCGTGATCGTAGTTGAGGAACTGGAGCCGTTCATTGAACACGAGTTACATGCACTTGGAATCGAAGCCCAAGGCAAGGCGTTTTTCCCACGGGTAGGCGAGTTCTCTCCCGAAGTGGTGCGTGATGGTTTCAGGGCTGCCGGTATCTTACCGGGTCCAGTGCTGATGCTCGATACTACGGAACTGGATATCGAACCGCTGGTACGGCCACCGGTACTGTGTGCGGGCTGCCCACACATCACCACTTATATGGCCATGCGAGCTCTGGATGCAAGGGTCAGTGGCGACATTGGCTGCTACACCCTAGCCGCCGTTGAGCCACTAAAGGCCATTGATACCTGCGTGTCGATGGGTTCGAGCATCGGTGTGGCCATCGGCTTAGCCAAGGCTGGCACCGAGACCAAGCCGATTGTGGCCACCATCGGTGACTCCACCTTTCTGCATGCCGGCATTCCACCGTTGATCGACGCGGTCTATAACCAGGCTGACATCACCGTGTTGCTGCTGGATAACCAGACCATTGCTATGACTGGCGGCCAGGACCACCCCGGTACCGGTGTGACCCTGCGTGGAGACAAGACCCACCGGATCGATTTCGAGGAGCTAATCCGCTCGCTCGGCGTGACCTGGTTAAAAACGGTCGATTCCTATGACGTCGGCGCTCTCTACCAGGCCTGCCGCGATGCGATCGAACACAGAGGCGTGAGTGTGGTAATTTCCAACCGTCCCTGCGTGCTCGACCCGGTCAAAATCAAAGGGCCAGCCTTCCAGGTCCAGGCCGAGGGCTGCACTGCCTGCCAGACTTGTATGAACCTGGGCTGCCCGGCACTGACCTGGAGTGAGGCACGGTACGAGGGGCGTTGCAAGATTACCATCGACCAGGCCCTGTGCATGGGCTGCACCCTGTGTGTCCAGATCTGTCCCTCCGATTGCATACAGACCGTCGCGCCTGAGGCCCGCCGATGAACTCACCCCTACAGTCAACTGTTGTGGCTGAACGCCGGCACAGCGCTCCGGGTGAATCGACCGCCGCAACTAATGTGCTGGTGGTGGGAGTCGGTGGGCAAGGTGTCATCATGATCTCAAAAGTCATTGCCCTGCTGTGCCAGCAGCATTGGTTACAGGTCAAACAAAGTGAAGTGCACGGTATGGCCAAACGCGGTGGTGTGGTCTTCAGCCATGTGCGTTTCGGTGAGCAGGTCTACTCCCCCACCATACCTGCGGGCGAGGCAGACGTCGTGCTGGCACTGGAATGGGCTGAGGGCCTGCGCTGGCTTAAGTACCTGAATCCTGAAACGGGCACCTTTATCGTCGATACCCAACAAATCGTACCGCCTTTTGCCTGCCGCAACCGCAAGCCCGGCGGACTGCCAGGGTATGACCAATTGACTGTTGACCAGATTCGTACACGATTGCCCGGCATCCTGGCACTCGATGCCAGTGGGGCCGCTACAGAGCTTGGCAACCCGAAGGCGGCTAATACGGTGCTGCTTGGTGCATTGTCCACAGCCCTTGAGTTTCCAGTCGAGGGCTGGCAAGAACTGATTGCCGGCGCTGTCCCAGCGAGGACGGTTGAGATCAACCGCCAGGCCTTCAACATGGGTCGGGAGTGGGCCTTACACCCCCCTACCGAAGCACCCAGACTAGACAAGTCCCCGCCACCTGCGTCAGTCCAGACTCTGGAGCGGTCAGTCCACCTCGAGATCACCGATGCCTGGTGTAAGGGCTGTGATATCTGCGTCAAAACCTGTCCTGAACGCTGCTTGGTACTCAACGCCCACCAAGTTGTCGAGATCACTGATCCCGGCGCCTGTACCGGCTGCCGGATGTGTGAATGGCTGTGTCCAGACTTTGCCATACGGCTACACAGTTCGATCCCTGAGCCTGAATGACCAACTCTGCGCAACATCGGATTCGTAACCTGCAGGGCAACCATGCCTGTGCGTTGGCCGCGGTGGCCGCTGGCTGTCGCTTTTATGCTGGCTACCCGATTACCCCGTCCTCGGAAGTGGCCGAACGAATGGCAGCAGAATTACCCCGCGTAGGTGGCACCTTCATCCAGATGGAGGACGAGATCGCTTCCATGGGTGCTGTGCTTGGTGCCTCTATCGGTGGCATCAAAGCCATGACGGCCACCAGTGGGCCAGGGTTTTCGCTGAAACAGGAGAACCTGGGCTATGCCATGGGAGCAGAGATTCCCTGCGTGGTGATCAACGTGATGCGCGGGGGGCCTAGCACCGGTATGCCTACCCGACCAGCCCAGGGTGACGTGATGCAGGCCCGCTGGGGCTCACACGGTGACACCGTCGTTATTGCGCTGGTTCCGGCATCTGTGGCGGAAATCTACAGCCAGACAGTCCGTGCCTTCAACCTGTCTGAGCAGCTACGAGTGCCGGTGATCGTCCTGATCGATGAGATCATAGGCCACTTAGTCGAAACCGTAGAGATACCGGCCTCAGATACGCTGGTGGTAACTGGCCGAAAATGGGCCAGCGGGCCGGCCGAGGATTTCAAACCTTACGCGATCAACGGTAGCGATATTCCCGCGATGCCACGCCCCGGTGCGGGGTATCGTACTCACATCACCGGCTTAACCCATGCCGAAGACGGTTTTCCGACTCAGGATCCAGCGGTGGTCGCACGGGTGATGACACGTCTCCTGGGTAAACTGGACCACCATCGCGATCTCATCGACTGTTATGAGACCGTTGCCTGCGACGATGCAGAGATCTTGATCGTTGCCTATGGGATTACCGCCCGTTCGGCACATCGTGCCGTTCACCAGGCCCGTGCACAGGGTCTGGCGGCTGGGCTCTTCCGGCCGGTCACGCTGTGGCCGTTCCCGGAGCAGGCCCTACGGAGTGTTACCCGGTGCGCCCAGGCTGTGCTGGTTCCGGAGATGAACGGTGGACAGTTGTGCTGGGAGGTTGATCGCATTTGTGCCGACACTCCTGTTAGCCGGCTAAATCGAATAGATGGTGAATCGATCACGCCCGATCAGATCCAACAACGAATTATTGAGTTGGCAGAACATGCAGGGCACTGAACACAGCGATTTCGACATACGAGATTACCTGCGTACTGACCTTTTCCCACACTTCATGTGCCCGGGTTGTGGTCACGGCATTGCCTTGCGGGCGCTACTGTGGGCACTGCACGAACTGGATATCTCTATGAACAACCTGGCGCTGGTATCGGGTATCGGCTGTTCTGGCCGCACCGCAGCCTACGTCGACACCAATACCATGCACGTCACCCATGGCCGACCGCTGGCTTTTGCCACCGGTCTCAAGCTGGCCCGACCCGACCTGGAGGTAGTAGTAATCACAGGCGATGGTGATTGTCTCGCCATTGGGGGTAACCACCTGATCCATGCCTGCCGACGTAACCTGGACATGACCTGCGTGATGCTCAACAACGAGGTCTACGGTATGACTGGAGGGCAAGTTTCACCGACCACCAGCAATGACCGTTTTACCACGACTACGCCACTGGGCAATCACGAACCGGTCTTCGATGCCTGCGAGTTGGCTACGGCCGCAGGCGCCAGTCTGGTAGGGCGGGAGATCACACTGCAAACCCCCAGTCTTAAGGATCTGTTCAAAACGGCACTGTCACACCGGGGTTTCTCGTTCGTTGAAGTAATCTCCGACTGCACCGAGATCTATGGGCGGAAGAACGACCTGGGCAATTCAACGGAGATGATTCTCAAACAGAAATCGGGTATCCGCCCGGAGTCCTATGGTAACGCGGTAGAGCACCCTTTTCGACCGGGCGACTGGAAGACAGGGATCCTAACTCGTGTCGAACGCCCCGAGTATGGCGACAGTTATCGGCAACATATCGCGACCAAACAGCGCGCCGTGAAGACGGTGACCAAGTGAACTCAGAACACCGGGAGATCCGCCTCAGTGGCAGTGGTGGCCAGGGACTGGTACTGGCTGGCCGGATACTGGCCGAGGCCCTGGTACGGGAGGGCAAACAGATCGCTCAATCCACCAGTTACGAACCGACCTCTCGCGGTGGGCTCAGTCGGGCCGACCTGGTAGTGGATACGGGTGAGCTGGACTATCCGCTGGCTGTTAGGCTGGACCTGGTCGTCATTCTCGACCCAGTCGCTACAAACTTGTCCCCGGAATCGCTGGCGTCTCAAGCACTGATTGTTATCGATCACGAAATTAAGGTACCACCCTGGAAGAATTGTCAACTCCTATCACTGCCGCTGCTTCAGACTGCGCGCACGGTGGGTAACCTACGGGTGACCAACATCGTTGCTCTTGGTGCACTCAACCAAGCCAGCAAAACGGTTAGGCCAAACACCTTGGAAATGGTGATTCGAGAGCGGGTGCCGACCAAGTTCTTACAGCTCAACCTGGATGCATTCGCTGCCGGTGTGGCTCTAGTACCAGGCGCACTGGAAACAATCCCGGTGACACCCACGGTGTCACAGGCTGCAGTCCCCGATGCTGTCAATTAACCCATCGACCTTGCCAGTTGGTGTGTGACAGATGGGACGCCTTTGTTGGAAGTTAGGTAGTTGTTGGGCCACAGCACGGTTAAGATGACCGAGCGATACGCCCACTTGGCAATGGGTGATCTGAAATCTGCCGTGAGTCGGCTCGATCGTCGGTCACATTCTGGTCACAGTGCCCTACCTCAGCAAATAAGGAGCGTCGTAAGCCATTGATAAGATGGTGGCTATGGGTGAGATCTAACTGATCTGTAAGAGATTGAAATGGTTCATGTAATCTTGTGCCGGCCATATAGTTACCGTTGAAGTTGCCGTCAAAAGTGCTGGATTTGGTTGGACCTATCGTTACATTCTGGTCACACTACCCTAATCTCTAGAGACCAATACCAGATTCAAAACCCCGACTTTGTTTATATCTAACCTGGAAGCAATCTGCCCATGACGACATACCGGCCTAAATACATCACTTTCGACTGCTACGGCACTCTCACCTGGTTTCAAATGGGCAATATGACTCGAGAACTCTACGCCGAGCATGTCCCGGCAGAACGCATGCAGGCTTTCATTAAAGATTTCGAGGCTTATCGATTCGACGAGGTGCTCGGTGCCTGGCAACCCTACGAATCGGTTATCAAAAATGCTGTCGAACGCACCTGCCGGAAATGGAAAATCGTCTACGACGACAACGTGGCGCAGGGATTCTATGATGCGGTGCCGTCCTGGGGGCCGCATCCCGATGTCGCGGAACCGCTGGTAAGAGTCGCGGAACACTATCGGCTGGTAATTCTTTCCAATGCCTCGGGCAACCAAATTCAGTCAAACGTCGACAAGCTTGGGGCGCCTTTTCACGCGGTGTACACGGCCGAGCAGGCGCAGGCATATAAACCACGCTTTCAGGCTTTTGAATACATGCTCGACCAACTCGGCTGTGGCCCGGAGGACTTGCTACACGTTTCGGCAAGTCTGCGCTACGATCTGATGCCCGCCTGGGGCCTTGGCATAGAGAACAAGGTCTATGTGAATCGTGGTTACGAGCCGTCGACGCCCTATTTCGGTTACAGCGAGATCAGCGACATCGGCGGACTGCCGGGTCTGGTCGGGCTTTAAACGATTGATGGCGCCGAAATACGAACCATACTGGCTCGACACGGCGCCACCTTTCCGTGCAGCCGAGGTGAAACCGATCGGTGGGCGTTTCGACGTCGCCGTCCCGGGCGGAGGCTTCACCGGGCTTTCGGCCGCGCTCGCCTCGGCGGGTATCAAGTCGATCACCCGCATCGGAGACTGTAACGCTCCGGCAGCAATCGTCCATGCGACCTATGCCGGTTATCGCTACGCTCAGGCGCTCGATACGCTGCCAGAGAATCGCCTGTTTCGGCATGAGTTGCCCAGCCTCTAGAAAGACCCACGTATGCTGATGCGTTATAGGCATTTAAGAGCAGAGGATTTAGTGGGGAGGCTGGGGTAGATGTGTTTCACCCTACTATTCTAGACCCTAACAACGGTGAGAAAATATTAATAGTAGTGAGGTTTCTAGATTACACACTACTACTCATAAATTAAGAAGGGGATTGTAATGATCTCCTTTTTTCATGCTACAACAAATAATTTTCATTGATTAATTATCTTTTTGTTTACATCGTACAATCGGGAAAAATAATACACGAAAAGGAGACAATGCCGAACGTTATCTTTGTTATGGTTATTCCTGGCAGTTGCCCAGGACAGACCGGGTGTTTATTCTTCCTCTCCTAAAAAGCTATCCCAAAAAAACTAATCACGGAGTTCGATATGGATCAGTTGGTAAGTCTCGATCACACGGCTGCTCCGGAAAGTGCCACCCTTTATAAAAGTGCCTGCCGTATGTGTCATGGTGGTTGCGGTGTGATCGTTCATGTGGATGAGGGAAGAATTACCAAGATAGAGGGTGATCCCGACAATCCGATGAACAAGGGCAAGCTGTGCGCGATGGGAGCGGCAAGCCTAGACCAAATATATAATCCTCGGCGACTCAAGTATCCGATGCGCCGGCTGGGAAAACGGGGTGAAGGGAGGTGGCAGCGCATCTCCTGGGATGAGGCCTATGATGAGATGGTGGCCAAAATCCGGAAGGCCACCGATAGGGATGGCGCAGAATCGATTTGGGTGGGCACGGGCACAGGCCGTCATCATTTTACCTATGTTTCACGGTTTGCCAACGCCATCGGTACGCCTAACTGGGGTGAGCCGGGTACCGCACAGTGTTTCCGCCCGCGTGTCCATGGCAGCATCATTACCATGGGACAGTTACCCATATGTACTTATACCAATGATATTTTTCCGGATCTGATCCTGTTCTGGGGCCACAATCCCATCTATTCGGGTCCCGACGGTGAATTAGGTTTTGGCGTGAGGGAAGCTCTCGCCCGCAAACCAAAAATCATTGTCGTCGATCCGCGGAAAACCACACTCGCCAGGCGTGCTGATGTATGGTTGCAGCTGCGGCCGGGCACCGACGATGCGCTGGCTCTTGCCATGCTCAACGTGATCGTCGAGGAAGGTCTCGAAGACAGGCAATTTGTCGACAAGTGGTGCTATGGTTATGAAGAACTGGCGCAGCGGGTCAAGACCTATACACCGGAATGGGCCGAACCGATCACCTGGTGTTCTGCTGGCGATATCCGTGCGGCAGCCCGGCTTTATGCCCAGATAAAGCCTTCTATGCTGGAATGGGGCTGCGCCATCGAGCACACGCCCGCCTGCTTTCAGACCGTCCGCGCACTCCTGTGTCTGCCGTCTATCACCGGCAACATTGACCAACCGGGAAGTTGGTCATTCGGCATGTTGCCCCTGGCACCGTTTCCCCAGCTATTCGACAAAATGCCTGCCGTGCAACAGAAAAAACGCTTGGGCTTCGATGATTATAAGGTCCTGAGCGGCGAACTGGCACAACTGCCCTCGGCCCACGTTCCTACAATATTCAAAGCTATCCGCAGCGGAGTGCCTTACCCCGTCCGCAGCGGGTTCATCTTCGGCAACAATGCTCTTGCCACCTATGGCGACGCCAAGACGGTCTATGAGACCCTGATGGCACTCGATTATCTGGTTGTAGCGGAACTTTATATGACACCAACGGCCGAGCTTGCTGACCTGATCTTGCCGGTCGCCACCTGGGCCGAGGTCGACGCCCTGCCGGCGGTACCGTTCTACGGTCAGAACGTTATCCTGGCGCAGCAGAAAACCATCCAATATGCGGAATGCGTCCAGGATGAAGAAATTATGGCGGAACTGTGCCGCCGCCTGGGCACCGAGTTTGGACAGGAACCCCCGCAGCAAGTTTATGACGACATGCTCCGGGCCAAGTTGGATTTCGGCTGGCAGGAACTCAAGAAAATGGGTTTTTATCAGCCCGCGTTTAAATGGCACAAGTATGAGGAGAACGGCTTCCAGACACCGACCGGGAAAATCGAGCTTTATTCTACCCGCCTTAAGGAGATGGGCTACGACCCACTGCCTTCGTTTGAGGAGCCGCCGGAAAGCCCCTGCAGCACGCCCGAGTTGGCCGCAGAGTTTCCGCTGATCCTCATCACTGGCGCCCGCATCCCCCTGTTTTTCCAGTCAGAGTACCGACAAATATCGGGGCTGCGCAAAGGACAGCCGGAACCGGAGTGTGAACTGCATCCCGATACGGCAACCGCTCTCGGTGTCCAGGCCGGTGACTGGGTCTCCGTTGAAACCAAACGGGGCAAGTGTCGGCAAAGGGTCAAGATTTTCTCGGGTATCGATCCCAGGGTTGTTCACGCCCAACACGGCTGGTGGTTTCCTGAGGAAGAAGATTCTCCCGACCATGGCATCTGGAGGTCCAATGCGAATGCGCTGACCAGTATGGCTCCACCCTATTGCTCGGCCATGGGCACCTACCAGTTACGCGCACTTTTATGCAAAGTGGTCAAGCTGGACGACTCCGACGAACCCTGGTCCCCGCCGCTGGCAACAACATACAACAGCAACGTTGCCGAAGTGCAGGAGTGGGCCAAACAGCAAGCAGAGCACGGCAAAGAAGACAATAAACGCCAGCAAGAGGTCGATATTAATCATGCCCGTGCCGGGTGCTAGCGACCGGCAAAGGATAGTTGTATGCTTCGCCACTGTGAAAAATATACCAGCAGCGCAGCAAATGGAGAAAACCATAGCTTACCCCTCCTCTGTATGGTCTTCTACTCGCGGTCAAATCATTCACGGTAGCCAGCAACGACATCGGTGATGCTAGGATGTTGGCCACAGTACTGATCACACCGGTTCACGAACAGAATTAACCACGGAACTCAACGGTTCATCCATGCCAACCTACGATTATCACTGCCGGGCCAACCAGCAGGTGATTGAAGTCAGCCACCGCATGAGCGAAGTACTGCACTCCTGGGGCGAGTTATGTGAGCGCGCCGCTATCGCGCCCGGGTCAACACCACTCGACAGTCCCATCAAGAGGTTGGTAAACGGCGGCAACGTAGTCCAACGCGGAGCCCTGAACAACCCCGAAGCACCCCCTTGTGCTGTTACCGGTAACTGTTGCGGTGGTGGCGGCTGTGGGTTCACCTGATGGCATTACCTTGCCCCTATCGCGACGGCGTGATCTTGCTCTACTCCAGATTCTAGTTCGGCGTCTACGGAATCTTCTCCAATCAAAAAACCCCGCACCGACGGGGCTTTCTTCTTCTTATATAGATGCTAATGCGCTATACGCATTAAAGGGCAGAGGATTCGGTGAAGCGGTTACGTCGCTACAAGCCGATTAGAAATAGTCAGTAACGGGATATGTCCACTGGCTCTGGAAACAATTTACGGGCTATCGGATGCAGGCCGCAAGTTTAGTCTTCCTAAGATCAAAAACATCATATAAAGTAGTGTTTTATGGTGTAAATCACAATCCTGATCAGTAGAGGAAGACTGCCATGACGCTGTGGAAGAACTATCTGGACCAAAATCGTGAGCGCTTTGTCTCTGATCTCCTGGAATTCGTTCGTATTCCCTCAGTCTCGGCCTCAGCTGACTATGTTAAAGATGTGGAGCAGGCTGCGGCGTGGGTTTGCACCCGACTGGATCAGGCTGGGGCCGAGAATATGGCTGTTCTGCCGACTGGCGGGCATCCTGTGGTCTATGCCGATTGGTTGAACGCAGGCCCGGACAAGCCCACAGTACTTCTCTACGGGCATTTGGACGTCCAGCCGGCCGAGCCACTCGAGCTTTGGGAGAGCCCACCTTTTGAACCCGAAATTCGGGATGGCTGTGTTTAT
>MPLZ02184048.1_pt1 | contig 14083 bp, 10 predicted proteins | sample 1617311 | NCBI WGS metagenome assembly MPLZ02 (sample SAMN05944806, study PRJNA350692) | marine metagenome | biome: marine; feature: ODZ; material: water; isolation source: 160 m water sample filtered on 0.2 um supor filter | place: Pacific Ocean | collected 2012-04-08 | depth 160m m | reverse complement strand
TTCCCGACCGATGAGGAACCCTTCTGATGGCCCGACGCCCACCTCGCCGTACGAAGCCCCGCAACAAGCGGCGGGGGCGCAAGAAGGTGAGCCCGATCATCATCGGCAAGGTCGAGTATGTCGACTACAAGGACACGGAGTTGCTCACCAAGTACATCTCGGACCGGGCCAAGATCCGCGGCCGGAGCGTCAACGGCAACGATGCCCGTCAGCAGCGCGATGTCGCCAAGGCGATCAAGGTCGCCCGCGAGATGGCGCTGATCCCCTTCACGAGCCGGGTCACCACGCAGCGCCGCGAGCGTCGTAACGACGAACGGGGCGATCGATCCGACGGCCCGCCGTCGCGTCCGTCGATGCCACCGCCCGGGGGCTTGGCAGATGCCGAGGACGCGACCTTCGAGGAAGCGACCTTCGAGGAAGCGACCTTCGAGGACGCGCCCGCCGAGGAAGCACCCGCCGAGGAAGCACCCGCCGGGGAAGCGCCAGCCGAGGAAGCACCCGATGACGCTGTCGAGACCGTTGAGGCAAACGAGGACCAGTCGTGAAGATCCTCCTTCGCACCGATGTCGACGGCCTGGGAAGGACCGGCGACGTCGTCGACGTTGCTCGCGGCTACGCCCGCAACTACCTGGTGCCCAAGGGTCTGGCCGTCGTGGCCACGGCCGGCATCGCTGCACAGTCCGAGGCGATGCAGCGCAAGCGAGTGATGCAGGCCACCGAAGAACGCGCTGACGCCGAGACGGTCGCCGACCGGTTGAAGGGAACGGTGCTGACCACCTCGATGAAGGCCTCCGACGAGGGACGACTCTACGGCTCCGTCGGTTCTGCTGAAGTGGCGAAGGCCCTGGTCGAACAGGCCGGTGTCACAGTCGATCGGCAACTGGTCGAGGGCGAGGTAGCCAAGGAGATCGGTACCCACGAGTTCACGGTGCACCTCCATCCTGAGGTGACGGCGCCGGTTACCATCGAGGTCACGGCCGAGGACTGAGCATGTCGCTCGCCGGTTGTCCACAGACACCGGCGGTTGTCCCTGTTCCCGTCCCCAACCTTGTCCCCGGCGTCCGGGACGGAATCCCGGGTATTTCCACGGGCTGTCCACTAGCGACCCACAGGACCCTTACGGCAGGCTGGACCGGGCGTCGGAAGGCTACCGACGTAGCAACAAGCAGCGCGAGGTATCACGTGACAAGCCGTGGGACCGGGCGCGACAGCAGGGGTCAGGGAATCCGATGGTGACAGAAGGCGACATCGTGGACGTGGAGCGAGACGGGTCCTCCCGGTGAGCGACGACACGCCCATCCCCGACGAGTCGGAGCCCCCGGGTACCTCGACGCCCCTGGAGCCTCCGGAGGATGACGCCCCCCTACCGGAACCCCCGCCCCTGCTCGACGAGGGTGATTCGACTCCGGCGTTCGACCACCGCAGCACACGACGTGGGGATACCGGCGGGTCGCACGTCGGGCGCGTCCCGCCGTACAACCTCGATGCCGAGGCTTCGCTGCTCGGCGCCATGCTGCTGTCCCGGGACGCAATCGCCGATGCACTCGAGATCATCGAGGTTGACCACTTCTACAAGCCGTCGCACGGCCACGTGTACGACGCCATCTGCACGCTCTACGCCTCGGGTGACCCGGCCGACCCGGTCACGGTCTCTGAAATGCTCACCCGTGCCGGCGTGCTCGACCAGATCGGCGGACCCGGGTTCCTCCTCGAGTTGCAGGCCGCCACGCCGGCGACCTCGAGCGCCGCCAAGTACGCCCGGATCATCCAGGAGAACGCCACCCTGCGGAGCCTCATCGGCGTCGCCAACGAAATCGCCGAGATCGGCTATGGCCGGCCGGACGACGTGGTCAAGGCCGTTGACGAGGCCGAGAACATGGTGTTCCAGGTCGGCCAGGGCCGGGTCGCCGACACGATGTCCAAGATGAGCGACCTGCTAAACGCCAACCTCGACCAACTCGAGAAACGCTACGAGGAGGGCAAGCCCATCACCGGAACGCCCACTGGCTTCGTCGACTTCGACCTGATGCTCTCCGGCCTCCAACCCAGCAACCTCGTCATCATCGGGGCCCGCCCCGCCATGGGAAAGACCTCCTTCGCCCTCAACATCGCAACCTCGGTGGCGATGAAGGCAGGCCTGCCCGTACTGATGTTCTCGCTCGAGATGAGCCAACTCGAGCTCAGCCAGCGCATCCTGTGCTCCGAATCGCGCGTCGACTCCAAGAACGTGCGCAGCGGCAACCTCCGCGAGGAAGACTGGTCCCGGATCAACCATGGCGTCGGCCGCCTGGCCGATGCGCCGTTGTGGATCGACGACAATCCGAGCACCTCGGTGATGGAGATACGTGCCAAGGCCCGTCGTCTCACCAGCCGAGTCGGGAAGCTGGGGGTCGTCATCGTCGACTATCTGCAGCTCATGACCGGCCGAACGAGAGCCGAAAGCCGCCAGGTCGAGGTCTCCGAGATCAGCCGTGGCCTCAAGATCCTCGCCCGTGAGCTCGACACTCCGGTGATCGGCCTCTCGCAGCTGTCGCGTGGCCTCGAGTCCCGGCAGGACAAGCGTCCCATGCTCGCCGACCTCCGCGAGTCCGGGTCCCTCGAGCAGGACGCAGACGTGGTGGCGTTCATCTACCGGGACGAGGTGTACAACACCGAGTCTCCCGACATCGGTACTGCCGAGATCATCGTTGCCAAGCACCGCAACGGCCCGACGGGCACGACCCGACTTGCTTTCGTTCCGCACCACACGCGTTTCGCGGACATGGCCCAGACGGGCTGAGCGGGTCCGACCCTTCGCATGTTCCTGGGCGAGGACCTGCTGGGGTGGTTGTTGCTGGCGCTGGGCGGGGCGATGGCGGTCGGCAACCTGGTGGCACTGGTGCGTCCCCCCGGCGGCGACCGGGATGCCGAGCGGCCACCGCTCGCCCGCACCCTGATCTACGTCGGGCTCGGGCTGGTGGTCGTCGTCTGGGCACTGGGGACGCTGACGAACTGACAGATGTACCGTCGGGGACGGGGACGGGGACGGGGACGGGGGACGCCGGTCGTGGCGGCCGGTCCGCTACCGTGCCTCGCCGGAGGTTTCAACATGACGAATGTGCTGGCCCAGTCCCTCAATGACGCCTGTGGCGTCGAACCCGGCTTCATCTGTGAGTGGGTGTTCGACACGACGGACAGCGAAGCGACAGCCGAGATCGTGGGTTGGCTGGTCGAGCGCCCCCTCAAGATCGTGGTGATCCTGCTCGGCGCATGGATCGTGAATCGCTTCGTCACCCGGGCCGTGGACCGCCTGGTCAACCGTCTCGTCGAGTCCCGCGTCAAGGAGGAGGAGGCGGCGGGATCCGATGACCGGGTCTCACGTATGGGGCGCAGGGCCCTCAACAAGCTGCAGCGGATCCACGAGCAGGCCGAGCGGTCCAGGCAGCGGGCCGTCACGCTCGGGGCGGTACTGCGCAGCATCGCCAGCTTCGCCATCTACATCATGGCGGTCCTGGCGATGCTGGGTGAGTTGGGGCTCGACCTGGGTCCGTTCATCGCGGGAGCCGGCATCGTCGGACTGGCCGTCGGCTTCGGGGCCCAGTCGCTGGTCGCCGACTTCATCGCCGGCATCTTCATCATCATCGAGGACCAGTACGGCGTCGGCGACTTCGTCGACGTGGGCACTGCGTCCGGCACGGTCGAACGGGTCACCCTGCGCACCACCGTGATGCGAGACGTCCACGGCACCGTCTGGGTGGTGCCTAACGGCGACATCCGCCGGGTCGGCAACTCGTCGCAGATCTGGGCGCGCACGGTGCTCGACGTGGACGTCGCCTACGACACGGACATCGACCTGGCGGCCAGTGTCATCAAGTCGGTCGCCGATGAGGTCTGGAACGAGGGCCTCGACTCGGCGACGATCCTCGAGGAACCCGAGATCTGGGGTGTGCAGAACTTCGGTGCCGACTCCATCTCGATCCGCCTGGCCGTCAAGACCGAAGCGGGCGAGCAGTGGGCCACCGGGCGGATCATCCGGGCCCGCCTCAAGAAGGCGTTTGATGTGCACGGCATCGAGATCCCGTTCCCACAGCGGACCGTGTGGGTGAACACCGTGACCGATCGGGCGAAGGCCGATGTGGCAGGCACCGAGGTGCGCGAGGACCTGTTGGAGCGGCGTTCGGGTGGTGACGGCGAGGAGTAGCCGGTTGGTGCCTGGTCAGGCGTCGCTGCGCTGGATGGCCCGTTCGTCGGTGCCGAGGTAGCTGGCGACAACCTTCGGATCGTTGCGGACGTCGTCGGGCACGCCTTCGGCGATGACCTGGCCGGCCTCGAGGCAGTAGACCCGGTCCGACAGGGCCATGATCATCGGCATGTCGTGTTCGATCACGATCATCGTGGCACCGAGTTCGCCCTGGATGGCCTTGAGGAGCGGTCCGAATGCCTCGGTCTCGCGTTGGGCGATGCCGGCGGTCGGTTCGTCGAGGCAGAGGATCCGCGCATCGAGGGCGAGGAGGCCGGCCAGTTCCACGATGCGTCGGGTACCGGTGGAGAGTTCTGCGACGAAGACGTCGGCGTAGCGGCCGAGTCCGAGGAAGTCGATGAGTTCTGCGGCCTGCGTCCGCTTGGCCCGTTCGATCCGACCGGAGGCCGGAAGGACAAGTGCTGTAGAGAGGAACCCGGTGCGGTCGCGGGCTTCGAGTGCCACCTGGACGGTTTCGCGAACTGTCAGTTCCGGGAACAGGCGGGCGGCCTGGAAGGTACGGCCGAGTCCGCTGCGTGCGCGCCGCGAAGCCGACAGGCCACCGACGTCCTTCCCGAGGATCTCGACGGTCCCTTCGGATGGCACGAACCCGCCGATGGCGTTCATGAGCGTCGACTTGCCGGCACCGTTGGTGCCGATGAGCCCCACGACCTCGCCATGGGTGACCAGGATGGTTGCCCCGTCCACGGCACGTAGGCCACCGAAGGAGACGGACAACTTCTGTACGGCGACTGCCATGCCGTCAGGGATCGCCCGGTCCGCCAGTCCGTCGAACACCGTTGCGGGCGGGGCGGTGAGCGTCTTGACAGGGGCTTCCGGTAGACGGCTATCGGCCCAGGCGAGCAGGGCGTCGCGTGTCGAGTAGGCGATCTGGATCAGGCCGCCGGGGAAGTAGAGCAACAGGATCAGGAGACCGATGCTCGAGGTGAAGAGCGGGACCAGGTCGTTGCCGGGCCAGAAGGCGGGCAGGCCGACGACCCAGAGGGCTCCGAGCACGGGGCCCATGAGGCTGCCGAGGCCACCGATCACGATGATCGAGACCATGCGGAGCGAGTCGCCGATGAGAAAGAACCGGTCGGCGAAGTTGATCGTCTGGACCAGGCCTCCGAGGAGTGCTCCGCCGAGGCCGGCGATGCCGCCGGCCAATGAGAACGCCATGAGCTTGGTTCGGGTAGGGGACACGGTGTAGGCGGATGCCGTGTCCTCGTTCTCGCGGACAGCGATGATCGATCGACCGATGCCGCTGCGGCGGAGTCGGGCGACCAGGGCGAGCACTATGGCGAGCACGACCAGGCAGAGCAGGTAGTAGGAGCGCTGGGTGGTGAGGTCGATGGGACCGAGGCTGCCCCTGCGGAATGCGACGGTGCGCTTACCTCCTCCGGTCAGTACAGGTCGCCGGTAGATGTACTGCTGCGCAGCCATGGCGAATGAGAAGGTCGTCACCGCCAGGAGCAGGCCCTTTACGCGCAGGGCGCCGAGGCCGATGACTGCCGCTGATGCAGCGCCGACTCCGGCGGCGAGGAGCATGGAGACGAGATAGGGGGTCTGCGGCAGGGTGATGCTGAATAATTCCCACTTGTCGCCAATGCCGACGCCGAGTTCGAGGCCGCGGTTGAAGCCGGCTGCGGCGAGTGCGCCGATGCCGGCAAAGGCCATCTGGCTGAGCGACAACTGCCCGGCCCAACCGGTGACGATGGTGAGCGAGAGGGCGCAGACGGCGAAGGCGACGATGCTGGAGTAGAGGAGGTGGCGTGACGGCAGGGGCACGATGAACGGCATCGCCAAGGCGATGAGGCCGAGGGCAGCGAGCGCAAGGTGGGAAAGATGCCGAACCCACCACAGTTGGAGGAGGCGTTCGGGTATGGGCCGTTGTCGGGGGGTGAACGAGAAGGAACTCTCCTCCTCGGTGCCCGAACGGCTCTGGAGCGCCACGGCGATCACGACGACCACGAACAGGAGCAGGTCGACGAGCCCCATCTGGTCGAGGAACACGAACTGCACGTGTGCCTGGGCGATGCCGATGACGATGCCGGCAACCAGCGCCCGGGGGAATGAGACCATGCCGCCGATGACCGCTGCGGCGAGTGCCCGGATCATCGTGTTGGGGCCGAGGCCGGCTAGGCCTGAGGTACCGCCGCGGTTTCCGGAGAGCATTATCAGCGAGATGCTCGAGAGTGCGCCGCCGACCGTCCAGACGAACAGTGACACCAACTTGGGGTCGATGCCGGAAAGCCTGGCCAGGTCGGGGTTGTCGGCCGATGCCTGCACGGTCTGGCCGAATACGGTCCGGTTGAGGAACCAGGCGAGGGTGAAGGCGATCAAAGGGACGGCGATGAGGATCGTCAACTTGCCGCCGGTGATCCGTATGCCGAACGTGTCCTCCCATGTGGCCGGGATTGCCACCGGGTAGCGGGTGCCGCGGTTCTTGTCCAGATCCGGGTAGGCGGTCATGATGGCCTGCATCAACTGGGCGATGCCGATTGTGGAGACCAGCACGATCACGCGGGGTGAGTCGAACAGTCGGCGGATCACTGCCCGTTCTACGACCGCGCCGATGAGGGTGCCGACAAGTATCGCTGTGGTAAGGGCGATCCAGTAAGGCCACTGGTAGTTGAGGACCAGGAGGACGAGGAGGCCGGAGGCCGGCAGACCCATGTTGCCGACAGCCAGGTTGATGACCTTGGTGGACCGGTAGATGAGGACTATGCCGAGGGCGAGCAGTCCGAAAACCATTCCGTTGATGAGGCCGTCGAACCAGAGTTGGCGGGTGGTCCAGACGGCGAACACGGCCGGCTGCGACAGTGTGGTCAATTCGCCCACCTCAGCCGCCCTCCTTGCCCAGGAATACGGCACGGGCAAGGTCGTCGCGCTCGAGGAGGTCCTGCGCCGAGCCCTCGAAGCGGATCTGTCCCTTCTCGAGGAAGATGGCCCGGTCGGCCACTGAGAGGGCGACGTTCAGTGACTGTTCGACGATGATGATCGTCTGGCCCTGCTCCTGGAGTTGCTCGACGACTACGAGCAGGTCCTGGACGATGGTTGGTGCCAGGCCGAGCGAGAGTTCGTCGATGAGCAGGATCTCCGGGTCGTGGAGCAGCACCTTGGCCAGGGCGAGCATCTGCTGCTGGCCGCCGGACATCGATGAGGCCAGCTGGTTCTGGCGTTGGGCCAGGTCGGGGAACAGTTCGAGGACCCGGTCGATCCGGCTGGCCACGTCGTCGCGGTCCCGGCGATGTATGTAGGCGCCCATCGTGAGGTTCTGGTGAACGGTCATGCCGGGGAACACGCCCTTGCCGCCTGGGAGTTGGTGGATGCCGAGGGTGGTTCGCAGTTGCGGTGACGTGTATGTGATCGTGCGGCCACCGAGGCGCACGACGCCGCGACGTGGCGTGCCGAGGCCGCTGATGACGCGTAGAAGTGTGGACTTGCCGGCACCGTTGGTGCCCAACAGTGCGAGCGTCTCGCCCCTGCTGACTTCGAAGCCCACGTCGAATAGCACCTGGACGGGCCCGTAGCAGAAGTCCAGGTTGTTGACCTGCAGGGCGGGGATCTTGCCTGATTCGTGGCGGCGCTTCTCCTCGTCCTGTTCGTCGAGCAGTTCCTGGACGTTGAGAGACAGGTCGTGGCGGACGTGTCGTGCACCCCGGTAGAGGATCCAGCCGCCGAGGATCGAGGTCGGTACCGACAGGACGAGGGCCGTGGTACGGGGTCCCCAGGCATCTGTGAACAGCAGCGAGATGAGACCGCCGCCGGCGGCGCCGATGAAGAAGATGTAGAGGGTGATGAGGGCCGTGCCGCTGCCGCGGAGGCGGTAGGGCACGATCGACTGCATCAGCGGTCCGACCATGGCGAACGCGGCGATGAACAGGACTGTCTGGGGCACGCCGAAGGTGATGAACAGCGGCACGTTCGGGACGGCGTACTGGATCGGCTTGAAAAGGGTGCCGAGGCCGATGCAGATGCCGACCATGCGCAGCGAGCGGGTGGGGTCCTCGCGCCAGAGACGGTCGAACTTGGGGCCGACGTAGAGGAGACCGAAGACGGCGAAGATGCCGCCGACGGTGACGGTGACGCCGCGGTCGAGCGGGTCCAGGTTCCAGCGTTCCTCGAGGTAGAGGCTTTCGAGGACGGGAACGGTGAATAGGCCGAAGCCGAGGGCGCTGAAGCCGACGACCACGGTCTTGACTGTCCGGATCTGCATGAGCCGGGAGAACGCTGCGTCGAGGGAGACCGGCAGGGGGTCCTCCTCGACGAACGATTCGCCCAGCACGTCGATCTTCTCCCACTGGCCGCGTGGCGGCTCCTTCATGAAGAAGGCGGCGATCGCCAGTACCGCAACCGGGATGCCGAAGAGGTAGTAGGCCCAGCGCCAGCCGTCGACCTCGCCGGGCCCGTTGGCGGCCACGGCCACGGCGCCGACGAGGACCGGGCTGAGGACCGCCACGAGACGCGCTGATCCGCCCATGATGGCGCCGAGGCGCCCGCGGATGCCGATGGGGTAGGTGTCGGCCATGATCGACGAGTGGACCGGGATGGTGTTGGCCTTGGCGATGCCGACGCCGAATCGTGCCCAGAAGAAGGCGAAGGCGTTCGTGGCGAGGCCCGAAAGGAAGACCATTGCCGTGAAGAAGATGCTGGACCACCCGATGATCGGTACCCGCTTCATACGGTCGGCGGCCCAGCCCATGGGTATGGCGCCGAAGACGACGAATGCGCTCGACGAGGCGGCGATGAACGTGATGGTGCCGTCGCTGACACCGAACGTGTCGCGCATGTCGGGGGCGAGGACCGTGATGGCGGCGGTCTGGAGCTCGTCCAGCGAGGCCAGCATCAGGAGCACCACGAAGGTGGCGGCGCCACCACCCATGGCGAGGCCCTTGCGGATGGTGATGCCTTCGGACTTGACCCCGGGTAGGAGGTCGTCGGCGAAAATTACCTCCGAGGCCGCCTGCATCTCCTCGCGGCGGGCCTCCTCCTCGAGGACCGTTGCGGCGAGCGATGCAGCGCCGGCGGACGCGTCCAGGTCGTCGCTCGGGGGATCTTCCTTCGGGGGAACAGCCACGGGGCGAGACCCTAACCGCGCTATGAATCTGACGTAGCGTCAGGAAATGATGGGCGGGGATTCCCGGTCGGCGCGCCCTACCATCCGAGTGCCATGTCCGACCTTTCCGAGACCGCCTTCTGCCGTGACCGCTCCCTCGAACGGCTTTCCTCGGAGCGGTTCGACCTGCTCGTCATCGGTGGTGGCATCACGGGGACGGGGATCGCCCTCGACGCCGCCTCCCGGGGGCTCACGGTCGCCCTGGTCGACAAGGCCGACCTGGCTTCGGGAACCTCGTCGAAGTCCTCGAAGTTGGTGCATGGGGGATTGCGCTACCTCCAGCAGGGCGAGATCGGGCTCGTCTACCAGGCCCTGCTCGAGCGCCACCGGTTGCTGCGCAACGCACCCCACCTCGTGCGGGGGCTGCAGTTCGTGCTGCCGATCCTCACGAAGGGTGGATTGGTCGACCGGCGTGTGGCCCGGGCCCTCGGGGTGGCACTCTGGCAGTACGACCTGACGGGTGGGGCGCGGCTGGGCCGGCACCGTCGCCTGGGTGCAGACGCCGTCCGGACACACCTGCCCAGCCTCAGAGAGGGCGTTGTCGCTTCCGGCTACGGCTACTGGGACGCCTGGGCCGACGATGCCCGCCTGACCCTGGCGCTCGCCCGAACAGCGGCGCTCGACCATGGGGCGACAGTTGCCACATATGCAACGCTGACCAGCGTTGAACGATCGGGTGACCGGGTGTCGGGCGCCGTCCTCGACGCCGATGGCCGTACCGTCGAGGTGGCCTGCGAAGGGGTGGTCAACGCCTGTGGTGTCTGGGCGGAGGGCGTCCAGCACCTGACCGGCGTGGTGGATGCCTTCGACATTCGGCCGGCCAAGGGCGTTCACCTGTCTGTGCCCCATGACCGCCTGCCCGCAGACGTGGCCATGGTGTTGCCGGTGCGCGGTGACCGGCGTTCCATCTTTGTCCTGCCCTGGCCGGACGGACACACCTACATCGGCACCACCGACACGGATTTCGACGGCTCGCTCGACGAGCCCGCCTGTACGGCCGACGATGTCGCCTACCTGCTCGGGGCGGTGAACGCCCTGACCGACGCTGACCTCGCATCCACCGACGTCACCGGGTCATGGGCTGGCCTGCGCCCCCTTGTGGCGACCGCTGAGACGGGTCGCACCGCCGATCTCTCCCGCAACCATGTCGTGCACACCGACCCGTCAGGCGTGGTCACCGTGACCGGCGGCAAGCTCACCACGTATCGCCGCATGGCGCAGGACGCCGTCGATGCAGTGTTGCGGCTGCGGGGCGAGCGGCGGCGCTGCCGGACGAAGAACCTCCCGCTGCGGGGGGCGGGTGGCGCCGGGAGCGGCAACTCCCACCTGGATGGCCGTTTCGGTGGTGAGGCGTCGATTGTCCTCGACCTGGTGGAGGCCGACCCGTCGCTCGGCGAGCCGCTGGTGCCGGGTCTGTCCTACCTGCGGGCCGAGGCGGTCCACGCCGTGTGTCACGAGATGGCGACGACCCTCGACGACGTGCTGTCGCGTCGGACCCGGGCGCGGATCGAGGACCGTGCGGCCACATTGGGCGCCGCCCCGGAGGTGGCGGCACTGGTTGCTGAAGCTGCCGGCTGGTCGGACGAGCGCCAGGAGGCCGAGGTGGCGGCGTTCCGGGCGTCGGTCGAGGCGGAGATGGCGGCCGAATCCCGCTAGGTGGTGCCCCCTTCCGGTGGGGGCCGGACGTCAGCCCTCCGGAACGTAGGTGTCGACGACGGCCTGCACCGTGCGTTCGAAAAGTGCCGGCAGGTAGACCTGGGTGGTGAGGGCCCGACGGGTCGAGGGATCGACCTCGGGATCATCGACCTCGGACCAGACGGCGGTTCTGGAGCGCTCGGGTGTGATCGCCCGCTCGTCTCGCAGGGCGAGGACGAGGAACCCGCCCACGCAGATGAGGATTGCCCGCAGCGCATCTCGGGCGTCCTCGCCGATCACGCCGGCGGCGGTCAACTCGCGGGCCATGGCCACCTCGAGGTGCTTGTTGAGCACCGATGCCCCGCCGTGGAGTTCGGCCAGGCGCGTGATGCCCTGATGGGAGATGGCCCCGTCCCAGAGGTGGCGTGCGACCGACATGACCCGATGGCGCGGCGTGTCGCCCGATGGAGCCTGTTCGCCCAGGCGTTCACTGTGGCGTCTGATCACGGCGTCGACGACGTCATCGCGGCTGCCTACATGCCAGTAGATGGTGGTGGTGGCTACGCCGAGTTCCCCTGCGAGGCGCCGCATGGTGAGCGCTTCAGCGCCGCCCTCGTCGACGAGCCGAAGGGCCGCTTCGACCACGTCGTCCCGTTCGAGGCCGGCGTGCCGGCTGGAGGTGCGCGTCGTTGCCACGACTTGCAGGGTAGCGGGTCGGCATGTGACAGTGTTCAAGACAGAAACCTCCCAGGAGCCTGCCCATGACCACGCCCTCGAATACCCCGGTGAGTACGGGACCCGAGCCGTACATCGTCGTATCGTCCGACACCCACGCCGGCCTGCAGTGTGAGGAGTACCGGCCCTACCTCGAGTCGTCCCTCCACGAGGAGTTCGACGCCTACGTAGTCGAGCGTCACGAACACCGCCGCATCCAGGAGGAGGTGAACGCCGAGTTCCTCGCAGAGTGGGAGGGCGACAACGCCGAGGGACTCCTGGGCGCCTACGACCCCGATATCCGGGACAGGGTGCTCGACGCCGACGGCGTGGCCGGCGAGATCATCTTCGCCGACGGAGACGCTGTCACGGGCCAGGAGTCGCCGCCCTTCGGCGCTGGCCTGGCCGCCGGCCAGATCACCGATTCGCGGCAGGCCTTCGGTGGCGCCCGGGCCCACAACCGCTGGTTGGAGGAGTTCTGCGCCACCAACCCGGTCCGGCGTGCAGGCGTGGCGCTGGTGCCGATAACCCACGACATCGACGAGTCCGTGCGCGAGATCGAGTCCCTGGCCGGTCGCCCCGGCATCCACGGGGTCATGATCCCGACCAGGTGGCACGGCTTCCCGCCCTACGGCAGCGACCACTACGACAGGGTGTGGGCCGCCTGCGCCGAGACCGGCCTGGTCGTCCACACCCACTCGGGCGAGGCCGACTTCGAGGCCTACGGCGAGAACGTGGCCATGTACATCAGCGAGGTGCCGTTCTGGACCCACCGGCCACTCTGGCAGTTGTTGTTCTCAGGCAAGTTCGACAAGTTCCCCGGGCTGAAATACTGCGTGGTCGAGTGTGGCTCCTTCTGGCTGGGCGACCTGCTCTGGAAGTGCGACATCAACTTCGGCGCCAGCTGGAAGATCAAGAAGATGGGATCCCGGATGAAGGGCATGCTCACGAAGCTGCCCTCCGAGTACATCGGCGAGAGCGTCTTCATCGGCGCCTCCACCATGTCGAAGGAGGAGATTCGCCGGCGCCATGTCAACGGCATCGATGCCCTCATGTGGGGTACCGACTACCCGCACCCCGAGGGTTCGTGGCCCAACACCGTGATGCGCCTGGAGTCCGACTTCGGGGAGGCCTCGATCGAGGACACCCGCCGGCTTCTGGGCCTCAACGCCATCGACTGCTACGGCCTCGACTTCGACGGGTTGACCGCCGTCGCCGCCGACATCGGCCCGACCCCCGAGTCACTCGGCCAGGACCCCGACCTACGCACGGCCCCCGACGCCACCCGCACGGCCCGTTGGTGGCTCGACGAGTACAACTGCTCGCTGCAATTCTGAGGAGGTCCGACATGACCCGAATCACCGTTCCCGAGACCGACCACCACATCGTCATCTCGACCGACAGCCACTGCGGCGCCGACCTGCACGGCTACAAGCCGTACCTCGAGAAGCGCTTCCACGAGGACTTCGATGCGTGGATCGAGTCGGTCGAGGCAGAACATGCCCTCGTCGAGGCGGCGTTCAAGGACAAGGACCGTTCAGTTCGCAACGTCGGTGTCGACGGCGACCCGGTGCTCGACGCCGACCGCAACTTCTCCAGTGAGCGCCGCCTACGCGAGCAGGAGGAGGACGGCGTCGTCGCCACCGTGCTGTTCCCCAACACCCAGCCTCCCTTCGCTCCCGTTGCTGCGACCTCCTTCCAGGCTCCCGGCTTCGACGCCGACATCGACCACCGCTGGGCCGGCCTACGAGCCCACAACCGGTGGCTGCTCGACTTTGTGAACGAGGCTCCCGAGCGACGTGCGGGCGTCGTCCAGATCTTCCTTGCCGACATCGAGGGCTCGGTTGCAGAGATCGAATGGGCGGCCGAGAACGGATTCCGTGGCGGGATACTCCTGCCGGGCGCACCCCCCGGATCGCCTTTCGAGCCCCTCTACGCCAGTTGCTATGAGCCGATCTGGGCAGCCGCAGAAGCCAACCGGATGCCGGTCAACCACCATGCAGGTGGGGCCACCCCCGACTTCGGCGACCACCTGCCGTCATCGCTGGCGGTGTTCATGCTCGAGGTCACCTGGTGGAGCCATCGGGCGCTGTGGCACCTCATGTTCAGCGGAGTGTTCGATAGGTACCCCGACCTCCAGTTCGTGAACACCGAGACAGGTACCGCCTGGGTTCCCGAGACCCTGGCCCGGCTCGACTCCTTCTACGACCGCATGAAGCACTCCAAGTACGGCTCCGAGGCGGTCTTCGGCGGCATGGCCGTGGCGGGCATGTCGCTCACCCCGACCGAATACTGGAAGCGGCAGTGCCATATCGGCGCCAGTGTCCTGCGCCCGACCGAGGTCGACCTGTGCCGGCAGATCGGCATCGACAACGTCATGTGGGGGTCCGACTATC
>MPLZ02096091.1_pt1 | contig 14122 bp, 10 predicted proteins | sample 1617311 | NCBI WGS metagenome assembly MPLZ02 (sample SAMN05944806, study PRJNA350692) | marine metagenome | biome: marine; feature: ODZ; material: water; isolation source: 160 m water sample filtered on 0.2 um supor filter | place: Pacific Ocean | collected 2012-04-08 | depth 160m m | reverse complement strand
GATGCCTGGCGACAACGTGACCATGAATGTCGAGCTGATTTCGCCGATCGCCATGGACCAGGGCCTGCGCTTTGCCATCCGCGAAGGCGGACGCACCGTCGGCGCCGGTGTCGTCGCCGACGTCTCAGAATAAGTACGGGCAGGATACAGGAGTGTAGCTCAACTGGTAGAGCACCGGTCTCCAAAACCGGGGGTTGGGGGTTCGATCCCCTCCACTCCTGCCAACCCGCTCTTGCACTTACATGATATGTCGACCATTTAAGATCATGAACCGAGAACCGTTTAGCAGGATTTAATGGCTAAGACTTCGCCGGCAGAATTCGTCCGTCAGGTGCGCCAGGAAGTGTCGCGCGTGACCTGGCCAACACGCAAAGAGGTCGCCGTGACCACGATTATGGTGTTCATCATGGTCACCGTACTGTCGATCTTCTTCCTTTTGGTTGACCAAGTCTTGTCGTTCGGCGTGCGTCAGATTCTGGGTCTTGGAGGATGACCATGGCTGAAACTACCACCCAGGACGGCAAGTGGTATATCGTCCATGCCTATTCCGGCTTCGAGAAAAAGGTTGCTCAGGCCATCAAGGATCAGGCTATTCGGAAGGGCATGGGCGACCTGATCCAGGAGGCGCTGGTACCGACCGAGGAAGTGGTCGAGATGCGCCGCGGTCAACGGGTCTCCAGCGAGCGTAAGTTCCTTCCCGGTTATGTGTTGGTGCGTATGGTGATGACCGACGAGACTTGGCATCTGGTCAAGAACACTGCCAAGGTCACGGGTTTTCTTGGCACCGGTAGCAAGCCCTCGCCGATCCGCCAGTCCGAGGCTGACCGCATTCTGCGCCAGGTGCAGGAGGGTATTGAGCGGCCGAAGCCCTCGATCCTCTTTGAGATCGGCGAGATGGTGCGCGTCTCGGACGGTCCCTTCGCCTCCTTTAACGGCATGGTTGAGGATATCGACGAGGACAAGGCGCGACTCAAGGTGGCGGTGACCATCTTCGGCCGTTCGACGCCCGTCGAACTCGAATATTCCCAAGTCGAGAAGCTTTAGAGAGCTTGACGTGAGGCCCTGTCCGGGGTATCCGCCGGGCTTCTAAACGCACGGGAGGCTCGCCACGGCCGCACCGCGCTCCCGAAAGGGGAAGTGATGGCGAAGAGGATCGACGGTTACATCAAGCTGCAGGTGCCGGCTGGCCAGGCCAACCCGTCACCGCCAATCGGCCCGGCGCTCGGTCAGCGCGGGCTGAATATCATGGAATTCTGTAAGGCCTTCAACGCGGCGACGCAGAGCCTTGAGCAGGGCGTACCGATTCCGACTGTGGTTACCGTCTATGGCGATCGTAGCTTCAGCTTCGAGACCAAGACGCCGCCGGCCAGCTTTTTCATCAAGAAAGCGGCGGGGCTTGACAAGGGCTCGGGCGAGACCGGACGGTCGGATCCCGTAGGTTCAGTCACCATGGCCCAGTTGCGTGATATTGCCGAAGCAAAAAATCCTGATCTCAACACCGATGACGTCGACGCCGCTTGCCGCATGCTGGCAGGCTCGGCCCGTTCGATGGGCATCACGGTAGTAGACTGAGCCATGGCCAGGAACAAAGGCAAGCGCATGCGCACCATTCGCGAAGGCCGCGATCCGGCAGCGCGGCACGAGATCGTCGCCGCTGTCGAGTTGATCAAGGCCGGAGCTACGGCGAAGTTCGACGAAACCATAGAGATTGCTCTTAACCTGGATGTCGATCCGCGCCACGCCGACCAGATGGTGCGCGGCATGGTCAGCCTGCCCCACGGCACGGGAAAGTCGATGCGCGTAGCCGTTTTTGCCAAGGACGCCAAAGCCGATGAGGCGCGTGAAGCGGGTGCGGATCTTGTCGGTGCGGATGATCTCGCGGCCAAGGTGCAGGAAGGCGAGATCGAATTCGACCGCTGCATTGCTACGCCGGACATGATGGCCGTGGTCGGCAAGCTGGGTAAGATCCTAGGGCCGCGCGGCCTCATGCCTAATCCGAAGCTCGGCACGGTAACCCCCAATGTGGTCCAGGCTGTCAAAGACGCCAAAGGCGGCCAGGTCGAGTTCCGCGTCGAGAAAGCGGGCGTTGTTCACGCCGGCATCGGTAAGGCCAGCTTTGATGTCTCCGCCCTGGTGGAGAATGTGAAAGCTTTTATCTCTGCAATCAACAAGGCGAAGCCGAGCGGTGCCAAGGGCCTGTTCCTGAAGCGCGCTGCACTGAGCTCTACCATGGGTGCTGGCGTCAAGCTGGAGCCGGAGGAACTGATCAAGCTCTGACCGGCCCTGCTGGCGGAGAGACGAAGACCTGTCCGAGACCATGGGTGCCAAGGCGTGCGGCTGCGGCAGAAACGGGGAACCGGCCCATGCAGACAAGCGGAAGACCGAATCGCCGCGCGTGCTGCGGCATGCGGTCGCTGCCTCCCGGATAGGAAATGTGGTCCCGCAAGGGACCGGAGTTGTAACCGGACCTTCGCGCCGGGCGGGCATAGGCTCGTTGCAGCGGGGAGGCAGCGTCATGGAGGCGCGCCGTGGATCGAGCCGCAAAGAAAGCGATGGTCGCATCGCTGCACGAAGTTTTCAGCAATGCCACGGCCGTGGTGGTGAGCCACAATCTTGGTCTCACGGCGGGCGAGGCGACCGAACTGCGTCGTCAGATGCGGGCCGCGGGAGCCAGCTTCAAGGTCACCAAGAACAGCTTGACCAAGCTTGCCTTGGCGGACACGCCCTACGAGCATCTCGCCTCGTTGTTTAGCGGGCCAACAGCGATCGCCGTTTCAGAGGATCCCGTGGGGGCGGCCAAGGCGACCGTTGAGTTTGCCAAGGGAAACGACAACCTCGTCATTCTTGGTGGGGGGCTTGGTGAGAACACGCTTGCCGAAGTCGATGTCAAGAATCTCGCCAGCCTGCCATCGCTCGATGAACTGCGTGGCAAGCTGGTTGGGCTACTCAATGCCCCGGCCACCAAGATCGCCGGTGTACTCCAGGCCCCGGCGGGTCAGTTGGCGCGCGTTATCGACGCCCATGCAAATGCACAAGAGGCGGCCTGATCCCGGGCGCGCCAACGATCAAAAAATCTCAGACCAGGAGTAAGAAACATGGCTGATATCGAGAAGATTGCGGAAAAACTGTCCGCCCTGACGGTGCTGGAAGCATCGGAACTGGCCAAGTTGCTTGAGGATAAGTGGGGTGTTTCGGCCGCGGCGCCGGTGGCCGTAGCCGCTGCTCCGGCAGCCGGCGGCGGCGACGCCGCAGTAGAAGAGCAGACCGAGTTCGATGTCATTTTGGCGAGCTTCGGCGAGAAGAAGATCAACGTCATTAAGGAAATCCGCAGCATCACTGGCCTTGGGCTCAAGGAAGCCAAGGGGCTTGTCGAGGGCGTACCCAACCCCGTCAAGGAGGGTGTGTCCAAGGACGAGGCCGACGAGATCAAGGGTAAACTGGAAGGCGCCGGTGCCACCGTCGAAGTCAAATAGTCGCGAGCGAAACGGGGCCGTTGCCGTTTCGGTGGTGGCCTCTCTTGACATTCGGTGGTGTTTTTACGAAATTCATCGCTCGGCATAACTGACGGCAGCGACACCGTTCGACATAGTGAAACCGGATCCCATCCGGAAGCATCTGATCCGCCTCTGCGCCGCTTTCCATTAAGCGGGCGTAAGCGGCATCTTGCTCTCTTTTGGTGCGTTACGCGTGCTGTGAGGGGGTGCTTTCGTTGCATTCTGGCTAAGCCCGCATGGCTGTGGGCTCGCTGCTGTGCGTCAACCTCGTATTGAGGAGAAGGCATGACCCTGTCATTCACTGGGCGCAAGCGCATTCGCAAATCCTACGGCGGCTCTTTGGCAGTCGCATCGATGCCGAACCTGATCGAGGTTCAGCGGAACTCCTATGAAGCGTTCCTGCAAAAGGACGTGGAAATGCCTGAGCGCCGGGATGCCGGCCTGCAGGCTGTCTTTAATTCGGTGTTCCCGATTCGCGATTTTTCGGATTCTGCCCAGCTCCAATATGTCGCCTATGCTCTCGATTCACCCAAGTACGATGTAGAGGAATGCCAGCAGCGCGGCGTAACCTATGCTGCACCATTGCGCGTGACCCTGCGCCTCATCGTCTGGGATGTTGACGAGGAAACCGGTGCGCGCACGGTGCGTGATATCAAGGAACAGGACGTCTTCATGGGCGACATGCCGCTCATGACCGACAAGGGCACCTTTGTGATCAACGGCACGGAGCGTGTCATCGTTAGCCAGATGCACCGCTCGCCGGGCGTCTTCTTCGATCATGATAAGGGCAAAACCCACTCCTCGGGTAAATATCTCTTTGCGGCGCGGGTGATTCCCTATCGTGGCTCGTGGCTTGATTTCGAGTTCGATGCAAAGGACATCGTTTATGTCCGCGTTGATCGCCGTCGCAAGCTGCCGGTCACCACGCTGCTGCGCGCGCTCGGTCTCAATACCGAGGAAATTCTCGATCTCTTCTACGAGATGGTCGACTACAAGCGCAGCAAGAAGGGCTGGAGCGCACCCTTCGATCTCGAGCGCGTCAAGGGCACGCGGCTGGAGCGCGACCTGATCAACGCTAAGACCGGTAAGGTCGTGGCTGAGGCAGGCACGCGGGTCACGGCCCTTATTTCGCGCAGGTTGGCCGATAGCGGTTTCAATAGTCAACGCATCGAGCTTGACGACCTAATCGATCAGTTTTCGGCGCGCGAGATCGTCGATATGGAGAGCGGGCTGGTGATTGCCGAGGCGGGTGACGCCATTACCGAGGAGATGAGGGACGCTATCGCGGAGTCCAAAATCGGCGCGATCTCGGTGTTGGCCATGGGTCCCAATGTCGGTCCTTACATCCGCAACACGCTTGCCATCGACAAAAACCAGTCGCGTTCGGATGCTCTGACCGATATCTACCGGGTCATGCGCCCCGGCGAGCCGCCGACCGACGAGAGCGCGGAGCGTCTGTTCTACGATCTGTTTCTGAGCCCGCTGAAGCTTACTTCGCAGAGCGTCGACGTGCGCGACACGCCGAACAAGCGGGCTAAGCCCGTGGGGGCTCTCGACCGGGCCGTCCTGCAGGGCAATGCCTGGGTGATCGATTCGCGCGATGGATTTTCGCTGATCGCGGTGTCCTGCTCCCTCGATTGGGGCGGACCGAACATGGGCTGGATCGCCAACGCGGATATGAACATCCTGCGCTCCGAGCGCTATGACCTCTCTGCTGTCGGGCGTGTGAAGATGAACTCGCGTCTCGAAGTCGAGTGTGATGATGAACTGCGCGAGCTGCGGCGTGCAGATATCACCGCTGTCGTCTCGACCCTTGTCGGTCTGAAGGACGGTCGTGGCGATATCGACGATATCGACCATCTCGGTAATCGGCGTGTGCGCTCGGTCGGCGAGCTGATGGAAAATCAGTATCGCGTCGGGCTGCTTCGCATGGAGCGGGCTATCCGCGAGCGTATGAGTTCGGTCGAGATTGATGCCGTGATGCCGCACGACCTGGTTAATTCCAAGCCGGCCGCGGCGGCGGTGCGGGAGTTCTTTGGCTCCTCGCAGCTCAGCCAGTTCATGGACCAAACCAATCCGTTGTCTGAGATCACTCATAAGCGGCGCCTGTCAGCACTTGGCCCGGGCGGCCTGACGCGCGAGCGTGCTGGCTTCGAGGTGCGCGACGTGCATCCCACCCATTACGGCCGCATATGTCCGGTTGAAACACCAGAGGGACCGAATATTGGCCTTATCAATAGTCTTGCGACCTATGCCAAGGTAAATAAATACGGGTTTATAGAATCGCCCTACCGTAAGGTGGTCAAGGGAAAGGTGACTGACGAAGTTGACTACCTCTCGGCCACGGACGAAGCGCGGCACACCATTGCTCAGGCCAATGCGCCACTTAATGCCAGCGGACGTTTCCAGCGCGATCTGGTGAGCTGTCGCGTTAATGGTGATTTTGTCATGACCTCACCGGAGAATGTCGATTACATCGATGTTTCACCGAAACAGCTGGTCTCCGTTGCTGCAGCCCTGATCCCGTTTCTTGAGAACGATGATGCCAACCGCGCACTGATGGGCTCGAACATGCAGCGCCAAGCGGTACCGCTAATCCAGGCCCAGGCGCCGCTTGTTGGCACAGGCATGGAGGAGGTCGTGGCACGCGACTCGGGCGCTACCGTGGTGGCGCGCCGGGCCGGTGTGGTTGACCAGGTCGATGTCCGGCGCGTCGTTATCCGGGTCACGGCCGAAGACAGCGAGGGCTCTGCCGGCGTCGATATTTACAACCTTTTGAAGTTCCAGCGCTCGAACCAGAACACCTGCATCAACCAGCGGCCGTTGGTGAAGGTGGGTGATCGGGTGGTGGCCGGCGACGTGATCGCCGACGGTCCTTCGACTGAACTCGGCGAGCTGGCGCTTGGGCGCAACGTGCTCGTCGCCTTTATGCCCTGGAATGGCTATAACTTTGAGGACTCCATCCTCATCTCCGAGCGTATCGTCCGTGACGACGTCTTCACCTCGATTCATATCGAGGAATTCGAGGTTATGGCTCGCGATACCAAGCTCGGGCCAGAGGAGATCACGCGCGACATCCCCAACGTTGGCGAAGAGGCGCTGAAGAACCTCGACGAGGCGGGCATCGTCTATATCGGCGCCGAAGTGAAGCCGAACGATATTCTTGTCGGTAAGATCACGCCCAAGGGCGAATCGCCTATGACGCCCGAGGAGAAGCTGCTGCGTGCCATCTTCGGCGAAAAGGCGTCCGATGTGCGTGATACGTCGCTGCACTTACCGCCTGGCGTCTCGGGTACGATTGTCGAGGTCCGGGTCTTCTCCCGTCGTGGCATCGACAAGGACGAGCGCGCACTCGCCATCGAGCGTGCCGAGATTGATCGTCTGGCCAAGGACCGCGATGACGAGCGCATGATCATCGAGGGCGATATTTACGATCGTCTGAAAAACATGCTGCTCAACCGGCAGATCGTGGCCGGGCCCAAGGGCTGCAAGGTTGGCAGCAAGATCACCCAGGCTGTGCTCGAAGAATACGGGCATGGCCAGTGGTGGCAGTTTGCGGTCAAGGTCGAAAAAGTGATGGGGCACGTCGAGGCGCTTAAGCGAGAGCTCGATGTTGCCAACGAGGCGCTTGGCGCGCGCTTCCAGGACAAGGTCGAGAAAGTGCAGTCCGGCGACGAGCTGCTGCCGGGCGTGCTCAAGATGGTCAAGGTCTTCGTGGCCGTGAAGCGTAAGCTGCAGCCTGGGGACAAGATGGCCGGTCGCCACGGTAACAAGGGTGTCATCTCCAAGATCATGCCGATCGAGGACATGCCCTATCTCGAAGATGGTACGCCGCTCGACATCGTGCTCAACCCGCTCGGGGTGCCCTCGCGCATGAATGTCGGACAGATTCTGGAGACCCATCTCGGTTGGGCGACGCGTGCGCTTGGTCGCGAGGTCGGCGAGCTGCTCAACGATGCCACGAGCAAGGGCGGTGAGACCAAGCAGATCCGTGCCCGTCTTGGCGATATCTATGGCAAAAAAGTAGTCAAAGACGTCTTCAAAACCATGGACGACGAGGAGATCATGGAACTCGCCGGCAATCTTCGTCCCGGCGTGCCAATCTCGACGCCGGTGTTTGACGGCGCGCATGAGGCCAATATCATCGAGCTTCTCGAGCAGGCCGGCCTGGACGTGTCCGGGCAGGTGACGCTCACGGACGGGCGCACAGGTGAGACCTTCGACCGAAAGGTGACGGTGGGTTACATCTACATGCTTAAGCTTCATCACCTGGTTGATGACAAGATCCATGCCCGCTCCATCGGCCCCTACAGCCTCGTGACCCAGCAGCCGCTGGGCGGAAAGGCCCAATTCGGCGGCCAGCGTTTCGGCGAGATGGAGGTCTGGGCACTGCAGGCTTACGGTGCAGCTTACACCCTGCAGGAGATGTTGACGGTTAAGTCCGACGATGTCTCCGGCCGTACCAAGGCGTACGAAGCGATTGTGCGCGGTGAAAACAATTTCGAGGCCGGCATTCCAGAATCCTTCAATGTGCTGGTGAAGGAATTGCAGTCCCTCGGACTCGACGTCGACCTGGTGGAGAGAAAGTGAGCAAGCGGCACGCCGCGAGCGCACAGGAGCGTAGTAAATGAATGATTTGATGAGCATCTTCACACCGGCCGCAACTACGCGTCGGTTCGACGATATCCGTATCTCGATCGCCAGCCCGGAGAAGATCCGGTCGTGGTCGTACGGTGAGGTGAAGAAGCCCGAGACCATCAACTACCGCACTTTCAAACCTGAACGCGACGGCCTGTTCTGTGCCAAGATCTTCGGGCCGATTAAGGACTACGAATGCTTGTGCGGTAAATATAAACGCATGAAGCATCGTGGCATCGTCTGCGAGAAGTGTGGCGTGGAGGTGATCCAGGCAAAGGTGCGGCGCGAGCGCATGGGTCATGTCGAGCTGGCCTCACCCGTGGCTCACATCTGGTTTCTCAAGTCACTGCCGTCCCGCATCGGTACGCTACTCGACATGACTCTCAAAGAGATCGAGCGGATTCTCTATTTTGAGAATTACGTTGTGACCGAACCGGGCCTGACGCCGCTCAAGCAGAATGAGCTGATCACCGAGGACGCCTATCTCGAATATCTCGACGAATATGGCGATGATGCTTTCGAGGCGGGCATCGGTGCCGAGGCCATTCGCGACATGCTGATTGCGATCGACCTGGAAGAAGAGCGTGTGACGCTGCGCGAGGACTTGGCCCAGACCGGCTCCGAGGCCAAGCGCAAGAAGTTCATCAAGCGCCTCAAGCTCGTAGAGGCCTTCATCGAGTCGCGCAATCGTCCAGAGTGGATGATTCTTGAGGTGGTGCCGGTAATCCCGCCGGAGTTGCGCCCGCTGGTGCCACTCGACGGCGGTCGCTTTGCGACCTCCGATCTTAACGATCTCTATCGTCGCGTCATTAATCGTAATAACCGCCTCAAGCGGCTGTTGGAGCTGCGCGCGCCTGATATCATCGTGCGCAATGAAAAGCGCATGCTGCAGGAGTCCGTGGACGCCCTGTTTGACAACGGCCGCCGCGGCCGCGTCATCACCGGCGCCAACAAGCGGCCGTTGAAGTCGCTCGCTGATATGCTTAAGGGTAAGCAGGGTCGCTTCCGGCAGAACCTGCTTGGCAAGCGCTGCGACTATTCTGGTCGCTCGGTGATCGTGGTGGGACCTGAACTTAAACTGCACGAGTGTGGGCTACCCAAGAAGATGGCGCTCGAGTTGTTCAAGCCCTTCATCTACTCCAAGCTCGAGCTCTACGGCATGGCCACCACCATAAAGGCGGCCAAGCGCATGGTGGAGAAGGAGCGTCCCGAGATCTGGGATATCTTGGAGGAGGTGATCCGCGAGCATCCAGTACTGCTCAACCGGGCACCAACGCTGCATCGCCTCGGTATCCAGGCCTTTGAGCCCAAGCTCATCGAGGGTAAGGCGATCCAGTTGCATCCGCTGGTCTGTGCTGCCTTCAATGCCGATTTCGACGGCGACCAAATGGCCGTGCATGTGCCCCTGTCGCTGGAGGCCCAGCTTGAGGCACGGGTTTTGATGATGTCGACCAACAACATTCTCAGCCCGGCCAACGGCAAGCCGATCATCGTGCCGACCCAAGATATCGTGCTTGGTCTCTACTATCTGACGATCGAGCGCGAGGGCCTAGCGGGCGAGGGCATGACATTCGCTTCGGTATCGGAGATCGAGCACGCTTGTGAGAGCGGCGCGCTACACCTGCATGCTAGGATCAAAGCGCGCTACCACACGGTCGATGCGGAGAGCAATCCGGTTACCGAGGTTGTCGACACGACACCCGGGCGCATGCTGCTTTCGGAAATTTTCCCGCGACATCCGCGCATCAGCTTTGACCTGATCAATCGCCTGCTGACCAAGAAGGAACTGACCCAGGTCATCGATGAGGTCTATCGGCACTGCGGTCAGAAAGAGACGGTTCTGTTCGCGGATCACATCATGGCGATGGGCTTCTCGCGCGCCTGCCGCGCCGGCATCTCTTTCGGCAAGGATGATATGGTCGTTCCGGAGGCCAAGGAGGCCCTGGTGAACGATACCCGAGACATGGTCAAAGAGTTTGAGCGTCAATATGCTGAAGGCCTGATCACCCAAGGTGAGAAGTACAACAAGGTCATCGACATCTGGTCCCAGTGCACGGACAAGGTGGCGGACGCGATGATGGCTGGCATTGCTGGCGGTGACGCGGGCGACACCTCGCTCAACTCGGTCTATATGATGGCCCATTCCGGTGCCCGTGGCTCGCCAGCGCAGATGAAGCAGTTGGCCGGCATGCGTGGTCTCATGGCCAAGCCATCGGGCGAGATTATCGAGACGCCGATCATCTCCAATTTTAAAGAGGGGCTGACGGTTCTTGAATATTTCAACTCTACCCACGGCGCCCGCAAGGGGCTAGCGGATACGGCGCTGAAGACCGCGAATTCAGGCTACCTGACGCGCCGTCTCGTTGATGTTGCCCAGGACGTGATCATCACCGAGACGGATTGTGGCACAATCGCCGGCCTCGATGTGGCGGCGGTGGTCGAAGGTGGCGAGGTGATCGAGCCGCTGGCCGACCGCATTCTCGGGCGTACCGCCTCGATCGATATCCTCGATCCGGTTAGCGACAAGGTGCTGGTGCCGAGCGCCTGTTTGATCGATGAAGCCGCGGTGCTGGCTGTCGAGGCGGCCGGCGTCGAACACGTCAAGATCCGCTCGGTGCTGACCTGCGAGACCGAGGAAGGCGTTTGCGCTGTCTGCTACGGTCGCGATCTTGCGCGCGGCACGGTGGTTAATGTTGGTGAGGCCGTGGGCGTTATCGCCGCCCAGTCGATCGGTGAGCCTGGCACCCAACTCACCATGCGTACCTTCCACATCGGTGGTGCTGTCAGCCAGACTGCCCAGCAGTCGGCCATCGAGAGCACCATCGACGGCACACTTACGGTGGAGAACCGCAACGCGGTAAACGATTCGACGGGCACTCCCGTGATCATGAGTCGCAATTGCGAGCTCGTGGTTAAGGACGAGCAGGGCCGCGAGCGGGCACGGCATCGTGTGCCCTATGGCAGCCGCCTATTGGTCGATGATGCTCAGCCGGTCAGTCGTGGCACCAAGCTTGCTGAGTGGGACCCGCACATGCGGCCCGTGATCAGCGAGAAGTCCGGCACGGTCAAGTATCTCGATCTGGTTGAGGCTGTGACCATGCGCGAGGAGGTTGACGAGGCGACCGGCATCGCCAGTCGCCGCGTCATCGAGTGGAAGCAGACTGGCAAGACCGGTGAACTGCGTCCACGTATTCTCCTGGTCGATGAGAGTGGCGAGCCGGTGACCCTATCGAACGGCCGCGACGCTCAGTTCGAGCTACCCATCAATGCCGTGCTCAGCGTTGAAGTGGATGACAGCGTCCATGCTGGTGACGTGCTGGCGCGGATCCCGCTCGAGGGCTCGAAGGCACGCGACATTACTGGTGGCCTGCCGCGCGTGGCAGAGCTGTTCGAGGCGCGCAAGCCCAAGGAATTCGCGATCATGAGCGAAAGCGACGGGCGGGTCGAGTTCGGAAAGGATTACAAGGCCAAGCGCCGCGTGGTGGTGGTACCCGAGGAAGAGGGCGCGGAGCCTTCCGAGTATCTTATTCCGAAGGGCAAGCCCATCACCGTTCAGGAGGGAGATCTCGTCCGCAAGGGCGATCTTCTGATGGATGGTAGCCGGGTGCCGCACGACATTCTCAAGGTGCTCGGTGTGGCGGAACTTGCATCGTACCTGATCGACGAAATCCAAGAGGTCTATCGCCTGCAGGGCGTGAAGATCAACGATAAGCACATCGAGGTGATTACGCGCCAGATGCTGCAGAAGATTGAGATCGACGATCCCGGCGAGACCACGTTCCTCAATGGCGAGCAGGTTGATAAGGTGGAGTTCCGCGAGGTCAACCACAAGGCCGAGACCGATGGGCGGCGTATCGCGACCGCGACGCCAGTGCTGCAAGGCATCACCAAAGCTAGCTTGCAGACCAATTCCTTCATTTCGGCGGCATCGTTCCAGGAAACCACGCGTGTACTGACAGATGCCGCTGTGACCGGACGTTCTGACCGGCTCCACGGGCTTAAGGAGAACGTCATAGTCGGACGCCTGATTCCGGCCGGCACGGGCCGTTTTATGAACATTATGAAGGGGGTCGCCGGCACCCGGGATCGGGAGATCATCGAGGCGCGTCAGGCGGTGGCGGCTGCCGAGGCCGACGCGGGCCAGGCTCTCATCGAAGCGGAGGAGTCTGGGGCCGCTTGACGGCCTTCTCCTTGGGTCCAGAAACTGTAGGGAAAACCCGTAAATCTAGGGGTTTTCGGGCAACGTTTTGCGCTTGACGACCACCAGGGCCGTCCATAGTATGCGCGCCTCATTCGGGGGGTAGGTGGTAGGTGTCCTGCCTAGACGCTGCCCCCGATAGGCGATCGCAACGGTTGCCGCAACGTGGAACATAACCGACCGTCGGGGCAGCCGTCGCGGGTCCTGCTGATCTCAGCGGAGAAACGTGGACGTCTCGGTGGCGTTTGGCTTGCAAGCTGGTCGCTATGCCAAGGGCGGCCGACCGGTAGCGCAGGCGTGTCTTGGTGTTTTTGCGGACGGTAGGCGAGAGGAATAGTCTGTGCCGACGATCAATCAACTGGTGCGCAAGGGCCGACAGCGTCAAGTGGAGCATAACAAGGTGCCGGCGCTCGAAGCCTGTCCGCAGAAACGCGGGGTCTGCACGCGCGTCTATACGACCACGCCGAAAAAGCCGAACTCGGCGCTGCGCAAGGTCGCGCGTGTGCGCCTGACCAATAGCTTTGAGGTCACCAGCTACATTCCTGGCGAGGGCCATAACCTTCAGGAGCACTCGGTGGTGATGATCCGCGGTGGTCGCGTCAAGGATCTTCCTGGCGTGCGCTACCATATCATTCGCGGCACGCTGGATACTGAAGGTGTCAATGATCGCCGCCAGCGGCGCTCCAAGTACGGCGCCAAGCGTCCCAAATAGGCGGGAGTTTAGAATATGTCACGCCGGCACGCCGCGGAAAAACGCGAGATCTTGGGCGATGCTAAATTTGGCGACGTCGTTGTCACCAAGTTCATGAATAATCTGATGCACGACGGCAAGAAGTCGTGCGCGGAGCGAATTGTGTATGGCGCGTTCGATCGTATCGCCGGGCGCAACAGTGGCGATCCGTTGCAGCTCTTTCACGATGCGCTCGAGAACGTGAAGCCCAACGTTGAAGTGAAGTCGCGTCGCGTCGGCGGCGCCACCTATCAGGTGCCGGTGGAGGTTCGCAACGAGCGTCGCCAAGCGCTTGCCATTCGCTGGCTTATTGATGCGGCGCGCAATCGGTCGGAAAAAACCATGGTCGAGCGCCTGTCGAACGAACTCATGGATGCTGCGGTGAATCGCGGTTCTGCGGTGAAGAAGCGGGAGGATACACATCGCATGGCTGAAGCCAACAAAGCCTTTTCCCATTATCGCTGGTAGGCTGGCGCAGCGGATAATCTGAGGAATCTGAAGTATGTCCCGCACCACGCCTCTGTCCTGGTACCGCAATATCGGCATCATGGCCCACATCGACGCCGGGAAGACGACGGCAACGGAGCGCATCTTGTTCTATACCGGGCGCTCCCACAAGATCGGTGAGGTTCATCATGGCGCTGCGACCATGGACTGGATGGAGCAGGAGCAGGAGCGCGGTATCACCATCACGTCTGCCGCGACGACGTGCTATTGGCGCGAGCACCAGATTAACATTATCGACACGCCGGGCCACGTCGACTTTACGATCGAGGTCGAGCGCAGCTTGCGTGTGCTCGATGGTTCTGTCTGCGTCTTCGACAGCGTCGCCGGCGTCGAGCCGCAGTCGGAGACGGTTTGGCGTCAGGCCGACCGCTACGGAGTGCCGCGTATCTGTTTTGTCAACAAGATGGACCGTATCGGCGCCGACTTTATGCGCTGCGTGGATATGATCGTCGATCGCCTCGGTGCCACACCCCTGGTGGTGCAGCTGCCGGTTGGTGCCGAGGCCGATTATGCCGGTGTCGTGGACCTCGTGCGCATGAAGGCCGTTCTCTGGCG
>MPLZ02247276.1_pt1 | contig 14124 bp, 8 predicted proteins | sample 1617311 | NCBI WGS metagenome assembly MPLZ02 (sample SAMN05944806, study PRJNA350692) | marine metagenome | biome: marine; feature: ODZ; material: water; isolation source: 160 m water sample filtered on 0.2 um supor filter | place: Pacific Ocean | collected 2012-04-08 | depth 160m m | reverse complement strand
CGCTGACTGCCAGCAAGGTGTCGCGAATCACTTCGCCATCGAGGCGCCTCGGGTTGAATCGCCAAAGGAATTGGTTGCCCAAGTCCTTGGCCGCCTTGGTCGTGACGTACTCGGAGTTTTGCCGCCAGGCGGCGCTGGTCAGGATGAGTTTGTGCATGGGCTTCAGTTGCCAATTGTTCTCGATCAGGCGGAAAGCCAGCCAGTCGAGCAACTCGGGATGGGTGGGTGGCTCGGACTGGGTGCCGAAATCGTTCGGCGTGGTCACGAGCCCGTGGCCGAAGTGATGTTGCCACAAACGGTTCATTATGACGCGGGCCGCAACGTAGCCGGCTCCGTTCTCGACATCGGTCAGCCATCTGCCCAAGGCAGCCCGCCGGTGGGAGGTGCGGACACCTGCGGGTCGTGGGACCTGCCAATGCGACGAGTCCTTTCCATTGCGAATGAAAAGGGGCAGGAAGGCCTGCGCAACCGCCTTGCCTTTTTTGTTCGGGTCTCCGCGGCCCAGAAAAAACACCTCCTTGTAGAAATGGGGATATCCGCGCCCGTCCGCATGGTGCTTGATCGGCTTGTAGCCTTCGCTGGACACCATCATCTTGATTTTTTTCAGGTGGGGCTTCCTGTCTTCGTGGGCGGCGATCTTGGCGCTCAACTTCTTCCATTTCGGGTCAATTTCGCGGTAGGCGCCGCGCAGGGTGGTCCGTTCCTTCTCGTCAAGAGCCTTCACGCCACCGAGTTGACTCACTGCCTTGAACAAGGCGGCCATCACCGGGTTTTGGTCTTCCGCCTTCAGGGGCGGAGCCAGTTGGGAGGAAACCGAGAAGCGGGGTCGTCCAATGACGTGGCTGGTATTGACGAAATAATCCAGCTCGAAGGTGAATTCGGAGCCACCCTCGTTTTCCACCGGCTCGGCGAACTCGAACACGCAGACATGACTCTTGCCGATCTGACCGTCCACTGCCCAACCCGTCTTGCGCTTGTCCTTGTCGATGGAGGAAGCAATGGAGAGGTTGGTCCTGTTCTGTTGGTGGTCGGCTCGCGGATTGACCAGTTTGACAGCTTTGCCCTTTCCCTTTTCGCCGGTTTTCTTGACGAACACGCGGACGTCGCTGAGGGCAATGTTTCCGTTGCCAGCCCGACCTGGCCCGTTGTGTTTCATCGACTTGTGGGTCAGCGCCTCGATGCGGAGTGCGGTCACCTTGGGTAGCATCACCTCGGAGGTCACTTCCCAGCGGTCGTCTTTAGGGTTCTTTCCTGAAACAAGGAAGGAACCGTCCTCCTGGACGGTGAAGGTGGCTCCTTCGAGCGACTTGGGTTCCGCGTTGTCCAAGATGGCCCATGCGGATGCAGTGGACCTGTTTTCAGGCGGGTCAAGCAACCATGCATCAAAGCGCTTGGGCAATTCCACTCGCTCGAACTTGCCTCGATCGGCGATTAACGCGGCGCGTTCCTTTTCCCACTTGGCCATGGCTTCGCCTTGCTCCCTAGATGAGTTCACGGGGACATCGATTTCACTGCGGATGGTGTGGGCGAAAGTAGAGATGAGATTGTAGTATTCCTCGCTTTCGACCGGATCGTACTTGTGTTCGTGGCATCGGGCGCACCCGACGGTCAAGGCAAGGAAAGCCATGCTCGTCGTGCTGACCATGTCGTCCAGTTCGTCATAGCGGGCCGTCTCGAACTCTTTCTCCGTGAGTTGGGTCGGGAACACACCGGCCCCGAGAAAGCCCGTGGCGCTGAGGGCGAGCGAGTCGTCAGGGGCGATCTCGTCGCCCGCAATCTGCCAGCGGATGAATTGGTCGTAGGGCATATCCCGGTTGAACGCCTTAATGACAAAGTCGCGGTAGTGGTAGGCATGGGGCCGGTCGTAGTCCTGCTCGAACCCATGGCTTTCAGCGAAGCGGGCAACGTCCAGCCAATGCCTAGCCCAGCGCTCACCAAAATGCTGGGAGGCGAGGAGTTCGTCCACCGTTTCCTCGAACGTCTTGTCCTTGTCGTCGACCACGTCGGGAACGCCGAGCAAATTGAAATGTAGTCGCCGGGACAGGATGCGAGCATCAGCTTCCGGGCTTGGCGCCAACCCCTTTTCCTCCAACTTGGCCAAGACGAAGCGGTCGATTGGGTTTCGAACCCACTTTCCATTCTTCACCTGGGGCGGCTTCGGGTCGGTCAGTTCGCGCCACGCCCAGTGCTTGTTGCGTTGCTCCTCAAGTTCCGCCGGCTTCTTTACTATCGCCCAAGAGGAACAGATGGCTACCAAGGCCACGCTGGACATTACCAGGAAATTCACCTTCATAGTAACCAAGCTGAAATCACGTTAGGTTGGTACCCCTGTGGATGGAAACCCAAGACCTGCCACTGGCCGAACTCCTCAAGCAAACCAACAAGGTAACGCACGAACAAAATATATGATTTTGAACCGAAACCATTGAGGAACGCTACTTTTGCTATCCTCAACAGTCAAGGATGAGCAGCCCACCAGCAGAACAATGGGCGATGTAATTCGATGGCGAATGACCTTCGTTCTAACAAAACACAGAGGAATATAGTCTCATGCGTATTGAATTTTGATTTTTTTATTGATGCATACCGCCTGTTCAAGCAGCTTCGGGAGGCAATCAAGGCTGCCTGACCGATGAAAAACTTGCCTCGCAATAAAAAAAATCTTCGTAGCTTGGCAATCAAAGGATTCACACTGATTGAACTTCTGGTTGTCATTGCCATTATCGCAATCCTTGCAAGCCTACTGCTTCCGGCGCTGGGCAAAGCAAAGGCAAAGGCCCACCAAATTTCCTGCCTGAACAACTACCGGCAGCTTCAGGTGTGCTGGCATATGTACGTTGACGATAATGACGGCAACCTTCCTCACAACGCCTCCCTCAGCGGTTCCTCAAGAGACGGGTGGGCGGCCACTAGACAAACATGGATTGTGGGAAATGCCTGGTCTGACACCAACGCCGACAATATTCGAAGCGGCGTCCTTTTCAAATACAACGACTCAGTCAAGATTTATAAATGCCCCTCCGACACATCCACGGTTCGAGACCGGGGCAAGATTCCCAGATCCCGGAGCGTAGCGATGAACATGCACATGAATCACATTCCCCTGCCATCCGACAGGACGAGTTGGCACAAGTATTCCGAGATCGTTGACCCGCCGCCATCCGAAGCCTTTGTGTTCATCGACGAACACGAAGGTAGCATCGATAACGCCCGTTTTACCGTGACGCAGCGGAATGAATGGCGTTGGATTGATTTTCCCGCAACGCGTCATGACAACGGCTGTGTTCTCAGCTTTGCCGACGGCCACTCCGAACTTTGGAAATGGCAGGAGAACAGAACCCTTGAGATATCGAAAATGAGTGGCTGGATACAGGGATATTCCGGCGTGTACGGGAAGGATCGCGACCTGGGTCGCATCTACGACGCCATCCCTGTAGTTCCCATCCGTTAACAATCAGGGTGACCTTCACTCACTATTTGCTGAAATGCAATAAAGGTAACTTTCCCCCCTTAAAAACATGGCATCACCTGCCAGCGCGGCGGAAGCGCTGAACCTGTCATCCAACTCGTTAAGCGCAAGTGCATTTGCCTCACTATCGCTGCTTAGGACCAGTGTTTTTCCGTTTCGATCTGTCACATAAATCCGCCCTGCGGCCGCCACCGGCGAGGAGTAAATATTGAAAAGCGACCCCAGCCGGAACGGCCCGACTGCCTCCTTGCCGGTGCTGGCGTTCACGCGGGAGAGCACCCCCTGATAGTGGCGCAGGTAATACAGCCAATCATCGTACAGCAACGGCGACGGCACATAAGGAGTGCTGCGGTTTTTTTGCCAAGCGATCTGCGTCGTACCAGTCAACTCCCCTTGCGCCCCTGCCAACCGGATCGCCAGCAGGGTCTGTTTTTCGTAACTGCCAGCCGCAAACACCATGCCTGCGCCTGAGACCGGCGAAGCCACAACGTTGCCCGGCAGACCGCCCGCTTCCCAGATCACCCGTCCCGTCCGCAAATCGTACCCACGAACAAGTTTGGTTCCGCTGACCACCACTTGCGCCTGAGCGTTGTGCGTGGCGACGATCGGCGTGGCCCATGAGGTGATTTCATCCCGCGGCTGCCGCCAAAGCTCCTCGCCGGTGCGCTTGGCCAAGGCAACGATGAAGGAGCCTCCCTCATGATCCCAGTTAACGACGAGCGTTTCCTCATGCAGCACCGGCGACGCCCCCTCGCCGTGGCCGTGCTTCACCTGCATGTCGCCGAGGTCCCTTGACCAAACCAGGCGCCCGCCGGTGTCGAGGCAGTACAGGCCGTTCGAGCCGAAAAACGCGATGACATGCTGCCCGTCCGTCACCGGCGAGTTCGACGCCCACGTCGCGGACTCGTGCGTGCTCTCATGTGGTTGTAGTGTTGCGACCGTCCGCCGCCAAACCAGAGCACCGGTTTGCCGGTTGAGCGCCAGAACGGCGAACTGATAATCCGACACCGGATCCATGTTGTTGTGCGCGCCGTCCGGCGTCACGCCGGCGAACGGCTTTTTTGCACCGGTTCGCTCGGCCGTAGTGAGAAACACCAAACCACCCCATACCACCGGCGACGAATGTCCAAGGCCGGGCAATTCCGTTTTCCATCGGATGTTTTTTGCCTCGCTCCACTCGACCGGTGGCTTTGCCTTCGGTGCCGCCCCGGTAGCCAGCGGTCCGCGCCACTGCCCCCACTGCGCCAACGGATCAACCGCTTGGCCAAGCGCAAACGAAACCGTCCAACAAAGGCCAAGCGCAACCGGGACGCTGGACGACAGTACCCTCATCAAAAGGTCGCCACCGGGTTGAGCGGCGATCCGGTGCCTCCCTCAATCGGCAGCGGATTTCCCGTCAGGAGAAACTCGTATCGCTTCAGCCTTTTGCACGTCTTGCTCACCTCGAGAAAATCACAGCAGTCGAATATGTTCATACCCAGTGAGTGCAGCGCCAGGATGTGCACCGGGTGCGAGTACCCCTCGATGCCGGATGGAGCCACCTCGCTCGCCGCATCGCTGCCGATGCATGCAATGTCGCGCTTGGCCAGCCACTCCATGCAGGAGAAGTGAAAGCCGGCAGAGCTGGCGCCAACATCCCACGGGCCTTTTGCCTGCTCGCGTGCCCAGCGCCCGGTCCGCAGAAAAACGACGTCGCCCTTTCGGATTTTCAACTTGCCCCACTCCTCAAACGCCTCGAGATCCTTCACGGTCACTGCGTAACCGGGCTCGAGCCAGTCGATTCCCTTCATCGCCGGGATGTCGAGCAGGATGCCGCGGGTGAACACACCCTGTTTCAGACCGATGATGCTCAATCGCTTGGCGCCGGATTTGGTGACTTCCGTTTGCGGAACGCCGTTGTACATTTTTCCCTTGTTAAACAAGTGGCACAGGGCGTCGATATGCGTGTGGGCGTAACCGTGGTAGGCGACGCAGATTTGATCCATCGCCCACTGGCCCCCAAGCGCATTTTCACCGGTGGCCATCATGTTGTGCGAATAGGGGCTGGAATTGTAGATTGAGAGTCGCTTGTCGGCGTTGTGCGCCATCGAGACCGAGATTCCCTCCCTGACCTGTTTGGCCGCCTTAATGCGCACCTCGGGCGTGATCAGGTTGAGTGTGCCAAGTTGATCGTCCGCGCCCCAGCGACCCCAGTTCGAGAGCTTTTCGATCAACGCCGCAACCTTGGCCGTATCGCCCGCCTGGCCAAGCGCTGCCGCAGGTTGAAGAATGGTTCCGCAAACCAGGAGCATGCCAAGTTTGACCAACAATCTGTTCAGTTTGGATCTCACGGTGAGCCAACCGTCATCCCAATGAGCGCAGTTTTCAAGCCGATTTAACTGTTGCCGCTGAACAGCAACCTGTGGCGTTCAGGTGGTGGAGTGGGTTGGTTTAGTTCCCGTCAGCTTTCTAAGCTAAACCTCGCGCTTGTGAAATTTCTTGTTCCGAAGCCTTTTTCTCTCCATTCTTTTTCGGAAGACAATCATGAATACAGAATGCTTATTATCCCATTTAAGTAAGTTAAACAAAATTTACCCGGCAGGCATTAAGCCAATCTGCAGCCTGTTCGGTGTTGCGTTGTTTTTTTTGAGCCTTTCCCAGTCCAGCCTTCAAGCTTCAGAGCCTTACCCTGGATACACATTGTTCTCGATTGGCAGAACTGCTTATCTTTATGACATCAAGAAGGAAAAAGTTCACCAATGGGAAGTTTCAGAAGGCAGTATTCAAACATCACCCTATTTGCTGCCTGACGGAAGTGTCCTTTTTCCCTTAAACAAAGGTGGGTTTACTTTTCGGCCTGGAGGAGCCCATCCCAGTGGCACGTTTCAAAAAATAAGCTGGGAAGGTGAAGTGTTGTGGGATTTCAGTTTCTATGGAGATAACTTCACTCCTAGCTACGATGTTGAACCAATGCCGAATGGTAATATTTTGGTATGTGCCGGCTTTGAAGAAAGAAGAAGGCCTGGAAAGTTATTTGAGATAAAACCCATAGGTAAAAACGGCGGCAAGGTGGTTTGGGAATGTAATGTATCAGAAAAACTCGGAGATCTAGTCCAAGGATATATCAATAGTGTCAGTTATAATCCCTCACTCGATCAGGTGATGGTAAACATACAGGCCCCAGGCAGGACCATGGCCATCATCGACCACAGTAACTCCAGCGCCAACCTTGTTTATAAATGGAATCAAGGTTTTTCAGGCCGACTCCACGGTGGTTGCTGGGTTACGGACCGATATCTTGGCACCAATATTCAAATCCCAGATGCAGACAAAAAATTAATGCGCATTGGTAATATCATTACCGTAAGCAATGGGGACGATGAAGCGGTCGAAGTTAACCCTCAAACCAACAAGAGAGTCAAAAGCTTTAAATATGAGTTTTCCGACCACCAGGGGAGCGTTCAGAGATTGCCCAACGGCAACACTTTGATTGTCAGTGGATACTCAAAACAAATCAATGAGTTAGATAAAAACGGTAAAACCGTTTGGTCTTTGGAGACATCAGGAAGAATATCCAGAGCATATCGCTACGGACTGAAATATCAAGGAATCCTTACCAAGAATTAAAAGGTGCGCCAATAAGATACCAGATTTCAGTTGTCTGATAAAGTGAACGTATTTATTCATGGTTCACTGAGTCGACTGAAGCAGTTCATCCTTAGTTCTTCCGCCGTGTTTAATGAGGAGCGAAGCAGTTTCACCGAATGAGTAGTCCGTCGCTGTATACCCACCGTCATCCTGAGCATTCACATTCGCCCCGCTAGTAATGAGCAGTTCGGCAACTTCCACATGATCTCCGTAAGTTGCCTGGTGTAAAGGAGTTGCCCCACCCTTCTCCCTGGCATTTACATCCGCACCTACGGCGATAAGTAATTCTGCGATTTGCCTGGATCCAACCGAAGCCGCTTCCGCCAAAGGAGTACGGCCCAGCCTTGTTTTAGCGTTTACATTCGCGCCTTTTTCGATCAGCAGTTCAACAACTTCCCTGCTCGTTCTAACCGCAGCTATGTGGATGGGTGTATCTCCATACTTATCCTTTGCATTTACATCGGTTCCCGCATCACAATGGTCATTAACGGCTTCAACGTTACCCTTTTCAACTGCTTCATGAATTGAGATACTGGGTGTTTTGAACGCAGTTTGACTAGTAGACTGACACCCCACCAACAGAACGGCTGCGATTGTTGTGATTAGGAGGTGTTTCATTGGTCAGTAGATTGTTGCACTCAACTGTTAATTCCTTGGCAGAACAGACTGGACTTCCCCTCCATAGACACTGCTGAAATCGACACCAACATCGGTTAGTCTTGTGATGGGATGCCAATCGGCTCGACCATCATAAAAGCCCAGCACAGCACCAACCATCTGGTCGCGGCTCTCCGGCAAGGGAGCCCCCCACATATCCGAAGATGAGCCAACGCCGTGGTTGCTGATGTACTTTGGGATGTTCCGGTCATTGACTGGGCGGATTCTGCATTCGTCCTGCATCAGTACATCATAGGAGCTACCATCCGAAAACCGGATCGGAACCTCTCTCTTTGGGTCGCCAAAATGGGGCCAGATTTTTCTTCCCGGAAAGTACATGTATGACCCGTACATGTTGCCACTCCTCTTGCCCATGTCAATCGACATCCAGTTCACCTTTATTTTGCGGGCTGGGCAATCCAAAATTCCGGTAGCATTTCCAAAGTATTTTCCGACAATTCGCCGGATGTCATACTTTTGGTTTGGGGAGAAATAAAGTGTGGGGTGAAGGAATTCCTGAAGGCGGGGAAGTGAATCGTCATTGTCGGAGGAATAAAGTTGGGCAGCAATCCCGAACTGGTGCAGGTTGTTGACACAGGCGATTTTCTTGCCGGACACCTTAGCCTTGGCTAAAGCCGGTAGCAGTAAGGCAGCTAGAATGGCAATGATCGCGATCACTACCAGTAGTTCAATAAGCGTGAATGCCCATCTCGATTCAGGTTTCATTCCCCTTCAGCTTTCAGTTTTTCACCCGCCTTGCCTCCGTGCTTGAAATTTTTGTCGTAAAACATATATTGTCATTTCAATGATTTTAAAAATGCCAGCAAATCTCTCACCTGCTGATCTGACAAGCCGTTGAGCAACTTCGCCGGCATCAATGATGTCTCTTGTAGTTGTATCGAATCAACCTCGGATCTTGGCAGTCGAGTGATTTTGTTTTGGAGATCAGTAATCGACACGAAATCGTCTGTCTGCTCGGTAATAAACCCATTGTAAAGGTTGCCGCTGGTTGTGATCAACAGACTTGCCTTGAATCTTTCTGCGACTTGTTTCGATGGGTAGACGATCGCATCCGCCAATTCCGCGCGTTTCAACCGCAGTGTGACTCCGTTCAAGGATGGCCCGAAGATGGTTGTTTTACGGTCGACGATTCCCCCATGACACGCATAGCACCCTGTCTTCAAATACAACGCCCTTCCTTTGTTCATGTCGCCTTGAATCTGCTCTAAAGACGCAATCAACTTGTGAATTACTTCGTCGGAACGTTGGGTTGTCTTGGCAAACTCGCGAGCGACAAACGCTTCACCATGCCGACGCAAGTACCATTTGTGCCAATACTGTTGAACGGCAAGTGGTTGGTCGCCAGCCTTCGTGTCGGTGAACGAATGGTAGGCATCGATTGCATTCTTGGTGGATTCGGTGACGTCGAGGCTGAATCCCCAATTGCCTTCTGCCGCGCCACTCATCTGCCAATCTTGTTGGGGCGTACGAGTCAACCGCCAGCTTTGATCAGTCACGAGTTGAGTAGTCTGGCCTTTCTTGTTTTCCCATACCAGCCTAGCAACCAATCCCGCTGGCCCTCCAAGATTCTTCCCCTCTACCGCAATCAAGTTCTTGCCTGCCCGAACCGCCGGCGTGACACCGACACGCAATGGACGCTCCCAGGTCTTGCTTGCTGCAACATGCTTTCCATTGATATAAGCCACGAACTCGTTATCGCAGGTAATCACCAATTCCGCTTTGGCAGGCGCGCTTGTGACATTAAACTCGCGGGCGAACCATGCCTTGTCACCATTATCCTGCGCGGTAGATGACCAGATAACGCGCGGATGGACGTTTTCCCTGATTGGATTGTGTGCAGAAAGGACCGATAGGGCATGTTCGAGTTGACTCGTGTTGGCGGGGTGGTGCTCCATCAGTTCGAGTAATCGAAAATGGACGGCCTTGGCTCCTGTGTGCCCCGCAATCGTCTTCGCGGGTTCCCACGGGATCAAGTCTAGCGTCTTGCCGGACGCGGCAACGCCCAGCGCACAGGCATTAATCGTGTCTGCGTCATTAAATTCAAACAACGCAGACAGGAAAAACTTCGGTTTTACTCTGCCTCCATTCGTTGCTGCGGCTAAAATCAATGCTTTGCGCAAATCGCGATCTTTGGCTGTTGCCAACTGGTCCAATATGAACTGAGTAGCCCTGACCGTGGCAACGCGTTGCAAAATATGTATGACGTTTTGCCGAACGGCATTGTCCGGAGCTCGCTTGTAGTGATTGATCAAGATCTCGTCTGCATTGGGAGCGGAATCAATTCGAGAAAGAGAGCTTTTCGCTAGTTGGCTATCCGGTTTGAGTTGCCCCAATTTGGCCACTAGGATATCGGCGTGCAAACCGCCAAACTTGTTAAGTACGGTTCCCCAAAAACCGGGAAACTGCAGCCCTTTTCCCCCGAATTCGGAAAACCAACCATCTTGAGTGGAGATCAACCAGTCAGCCAACTTTTCGCGGTGATCGCTGTCCCATCCCGCCTCAGGCCGCGGTAGATCGGCGAGCGAAGTCGCAATATGAAACTGGGTGACGTAGTCTTTTTCTTTTAGTAACTCGTCGATCAGGGGAACCAACGCCTGAGGGAGTCTATACGCGCCCATCAGACGCACTTGTTCCCAGCGCACATTCGGATCGGCGTGCGGGAACCCGTTCGTCAGGTGCGCGGTCGCCAGCTTTAAACACTCCCTGTCGACTTCCACCTCTTTTCGGTAGAGTGCCAGCACACGTAGCAAATCAACTTGGTCTTCGGAGCTGAGATTGCGGTTTTCTAACAGTTGTTTGACCACATCCACGGCGTCTTCCGGCTTTGGTCGCTCCTTGCGCAGGTGAGCGGCAACAAGCAGTCGAATCAACACCCTTGGGCTCGACATCTTGCTGGACGCTCCGAAGTATTCGCTCGTCGGACGATGTGAAAGAGCCACCATGGCCGAGTAACGAACAAAGCGATCAACATCATCAAGTCGTCGGATTAATGCGGCATCCGCTTTGGAAGAGGGCATTCGCATCATCGCCTCGGCGGCGCGACGACGCACGAAGGGTTCGGGGTCGCCCAATAGTTTCAAGACGGTTTCGTGCTCTGCTTTTCCACGAATGCCGGTCAACCATGCTGCCTGGCCGCGAACTTCCTCATCTGGCGATTGGGCCAGTTTCGCAATGAAATCGCTTGATAGCGTTTCAAACTTGGGAGCCAGCAGGCGAATTGCGCGCAGCCGCAACCGACTGGGCAGCGCTTTGTCCAGTGCGGCCCCCTGTAACGCTTTGCTTACGTTGAAACGGGCTTGCCCCTTGATCGCGACTTCTCGCAAGCGACTCCATTCCGAGCCTTGCTGGGGCAGGCGCAGAAGTTCGGCCAACAAGTTACTCGTGGGAGTCGACCAGTTGGGAACAATTGGAGGCGCTTGGGGCTTTTCCGCTGGATCGTAGAAAATCCGCCAGACACCTTGGTTGTGGTCTGTGACCATGATGCTTCCGTCGGGCGCGACATCGACATCGACAAGCGCAAAGTTGATTGACCTGCCGTTTTTGTGCATGGCGCCCGGTTTCGCTTTTGCCAGTTCGGTCAGTTCAGCTTTCCATGTTCCACCGTGTCGTTTTAAATGAAACACGACCAGTCTACCAGAGCTGGCGTATCTTCCGGTCGTCGCGGACTTCCAGCGGTAGTCGCAAGCGATGAAGGCATCACGATACTTTCCAGGGAACTGCGTGTGCTCGTAAAAGATACCCCAGTTGGGTGAACCGCGGCCGACTTCCAGAATGCCGGGCAGGCAATCCACATAATGCGGAGGAAAAGCGCCGACCCCTTGCCACCCCTGGTCACCGCCGGTTGCCCAGTGGTTTAACCGCGCCGGTCGGTAGAAGGGGACGTCCACATGGAATTCCATGTCGCTGTCGAAGCTGAAGAACTCGCCCAGATAATTCATTCCCAAGCTGGGCGGGTTTCGTCCTCCCGAGCCGATGCACTCCCATTGCTCGCCCTTGGGATGAAAGCGAAACACCGATGCGCTTCGCTCTTCGCGCACTGGGGAGTTCTCTTGAGTGATGTGCTTTCGACCGCTAATGCCACCTCCGTCACCAGAAACGAGATAGATGTATCCATCCAAACCACGGAGAATGGTGTGGGCCGCATGGTCGCCTCCGGTGTTGAAAGGAGCACCGATTCGTCGCTCATGTTTCAGTTTGACTCTCGAGTTATATCCACTCAAGAGCTGCACTCCGTCCCCCGAAACCGTATAAAGATTGTCATCAAACACCAGCAGTCCCTGGGGCCCGCGCCCTCGAAGCGGGGCGCCCTCGGCGATCGTTTCCTGGGAATCGTAAATACCGTTGTTATCCGTATCGACAAGACGACGAAGCGAATTTCCCTCTGCCACCAATAATCGCCCCTGACCATCGAATGTCAGGTCGTATGATCCACCGGTCAATTCCGGTTCGGCAGCTCGATAAATGTGAAATCCCGGAGGAAGTTGAAACTGATCGTCAAGCAACGTCGGCTCAGCAGCAGTTGAAGTGGTCGAATTGATGAGGCAGACGCCAAGGCAAATATATTTGTGCAGCATGACTGGTTATTCTCGAAGTTGAAGTCGCTGATCTAGGCGGGATGAAAAACCAGCGTTTGAAATTCGGTTTTCACGTAATTAATCATCACGGGAATGCTGCGGCCCTGATTTCGTTGTAGTTCATGTAACCAACGTGGATGTCCCGAATGATGCCATCCCCGTCAATGAAAAATGTTGTCGGGATGCCGGTGATCTTATTGTAGGGGGCAAAATTCAATTCATCGGAGGCAATCAAGTAATTAATGCCCTCCTTTTGCGCGAACTGTCGCAGTTTTGATTCTGGTTCATCGCTGATCCCGATAATCGTTAGTTCGATGGGGTCATGCTCATTGGCCAAGCGAATGAAGTGCGGAATCTCCTTGATGCAGGGAGGGCACCATGTCGCCCAGAAATCGACGATCACCCTGCGCCCCATCAAGTCGCTTAAGGTCACTTCTTTACCATCGAGAGTTGTGACAGAGAAATCCGGCGCCGGCTCATCCACCCATTGCTCGAACCGGGTGCCACCATTAGACGAAATATCGGAATCCGGAGCGAGGATCGCGATAATCCACAATCCCACCGTAAACAGGAGACTGATATACCCCAACACCAGGCCGGCCTTGGCCATGCCTACACCTCCGTAGACCGTCGGTTTCGACCGGTTTTGGCTTAGCGATATATGACCAGTAATTACTGCTGGCAAGCCCAAGATTCCCGGCATACAGCAAAGGAACCAACCAACGGTCACAGACAGGATGCCGAAGATCATGCTGAGCATTGCCAATGTTGTATTACCACCCTCTTGATGCGCCGAAACAGGCCGGGAGGTTGAAGTACTGTGACGGGGAGCTTGGCCAAGCGACGAGCCCGTGGAGGTCTGTTGGCCGGAGTCGCCCACCCAATTCTTGAACTGGTCGGACAGCTGGCTTGGGCTACCTAAAGCGGAGGTGCCTGTTTCAGCTTTTCCGACGGAAGCCGCATCCGCCCTGAAGGCGGCCAGTAAAACATCCACCGTCTGCCATTGCCCCGAACCGACAACCCGCGCCTGGGATGTCTCCAGCGCTCGCCCCTGGACAACCAGACCCTCAAGCTGCGCCGCCGTGAACGGGCCGTACACCTTTCCGTCACCGCCTACGAACTCATAATTGAAATTACTCATTCAGGTCACCCCCAGGCTGCCGCAGTATAAAACCTGCCGGGAAGCTAACAGAGCAACGGAAGAGAGAAAGAGGAAAAGTGGTTGTCCCGCCAGGACTTGAACCTGAACTAACGGTGTCAAAGTCAGCATCTACAACAATCCAAAAAGCACCGAAACCCTTGTCAATTAGGCACCAACAGTTAGGTCTGATCGAGTTACTTAAGCTAATTAATTCAGTGATTTTTGGCGATAAATAGCCTTCACCATTGTTACTTGATAATAAGGAAATTGCCTAACATAGGTGATTTCAGATAAGCTTTCACCAGATGTTTAAGTCACTTCTAAGTTTATTGCTTTTTATTCATTGCGCTTCTTTGGGGTTTGCACAGTCACAATCAGTAAAAGTAAAAAAATGGGCATTCAAAATAGGCGACTGGGTGTCTTCCTCCCCTACCATAGGAACCGATGGAACCATCTACGTCGGGTCTAGAGACGATAATCTCTACGCAATCAACCCGAACGGCTCAAAAAAATGGGCATTCAAAACAGGTGACAATGTGTATTCCTCCCCTGCCATAGGAAACGATGGAACAATCTACGTCGGGTCTTGGGACGATTATCTCTACGCAATCAAACCTGACGGTTCAAAAAAATGG
>MPLZ02014390.1_pt1 | contig 14133 bp, 15 predicted proteins | sample 1617311 | NCBI WGS metagenome assembly MPLZ02 (sample SAMN05944806, study PRJNA350692) | marine metagenome | biome: marine; feature: ODZ; material: water; isolation source: 160 m water sample filtered on 0.2 um supor filter | place: Pacific Ocean | collected 2012-04-08 | depth 160m m | reverse complement strand
CAAGATCAAGGAATTCCGGGGCATTGCTACGCGCTACGACAAAACCGACACAAGCTATGCCGCAAACTTGAGCCTCGTCGCCACCATCATTGATTTGCGTTAATTGTCAACGGACCCTAACCGGGCCGATTGTGGCCCGGATTAGAGTGGGGTCAGGTTACGAACTGACGTTGATCGAGCCGATATGGGTCTGATCGGTGACATCGCCGCCGGCGGCGCCGGCACCGGCGCCGGCATAGGCGCCCGATCCGGCCACCGTGGGGTCGATGGGCCGGCCCGACTGCCAGGTATGGGCCGAAGCACCCGACGAGGAGCCGGCACCGGCGCCGGCACTGGCGTCACCGCCCGACTTGCCGCCCTGATCGACGCCCGCTGAACTTTGGTCACTCATTTTTTTCTTCCTGCGAGATTGGTTGTCTTCCTAGAACTCATAAGTATAGGCCGAAATTGTTGTGCAAACAAGAATCGAATTGGCTTCCGTTGTTCATTTAACCGGCTTGATCTAACGCCGCAGCACCCGTTCGGCCTTGGCCTCGTAACGCGGCAGCGTGCCCTCGGAATGGCAGACGACGCGGGCACGGATGTCGAGCCGGGCGGCGATCTGGCGGCGCACGGTTTCGGCTACGTCTTCAGGCGCCAGGCCGGAAGCGGCGGCGCACTCGATTTCCACGTCGAGTTGCTCGAGCTGCTGCTCTTCCTCGGTGATGTAGATCTGCCAGGCTTCTTTTACGGTGCCGGCGGTGGTGGCTACGATGTCCTCGATCTGGGAGGGAAAGACCATTACGCCGCGCACCTTGAGCATGTCGTCCGAGCGCCCGATGACGCGCCCGATCAGCGGCAGCCCGCGCCGCCCGCAGGCGCAGTCGAAAGGCTTGTCCGCCAGCCGCACCAGATCCCGGGTGCGCCAGCGCAGCACCGGCGAGGCCTGTTTGACGAGCGTGGTGATGAGGATCTCGCCGACCTCGCCCGGGCTCACCGGCTCCAGGGTTTGGGGATCGACGATCTCGGTCAACACGCTGTCCTCGTTGGTCAGATGGTTCTGGTCCTGGCCGTGGGAATGGGCGCAGGGCACGGCTACCACCGGGCCGCCGGCCTCGGTCGAGCCATAGAGGTCGTGGGCGCGAAAGTTTTCCGGCATGAGAGCCTCGACCTCGTCTTGAAAGGCCTTGGAGATGGCCTGGCCGCCGCAGATGCCCAACCTGAGCTGCCAGTCGCGGCGGGGATCGATGCCCCTGTCGCGGGCCAGGGTGGCCAGGTGCATGTACCACAAGAGGGTAAAGAACCCGGCCGTGTGGCCCTGATCCACCAGCCACTGGACGGCCAGCTCGCCGCGCCCCGGCCCGAGCGGGAAGTTGGTGGCGCCAAGCGCCCTGAGGCCCAGGTCCATGCTCACGCCGCCCAGCCACATGCCGCCGGTATAGCCCTGGTAGACGCGGTCCTCGGGCCCCAGCCCAATGGTCACGAAGACCCGGGCCATCTGCGCCGCCAGCAGATCCAAATCGGCATCCGTGAAGCCAAAAACGACGGGCAAGCCCGTGGTTCCCGAGGTGGCGCAGAAGCGCGCCACGTCGTACACCGGCACGGTCAGCAGGGGGTAGGGATAGCGTTCCCTGAGGTCCTCTTTCTCCAGCGTCGGCAGCGCCTTGAGGGCCTGGGGATCGGCCAGGTCGCGGGGCTCGAGGCCGGCCCGGGCGAAGTGCTGCCGCCATTCGGGGCTGGGCTCCAGGCGTTGGCCCAGCGCCGCCAGCCGGCTTTGTTGCAGCGCCAGCACGTCATCACGTTCGAGGGTCTCGAAGTCGGGATCCCGGTATGCGGCCTCGGTCATGATGCCACCCTAACCTATCGAGGTATGTTGCGTCCCTCGCCCGCCAGGGCCGCGGCGACACCGTCGAGGATGGCCTGGCGCCGGCTGCCGGGCGGGAAGATGCCCTCGATGCCAAGCTCGCGCAGCCGCGCCGTCGAGGCCGGCGTGACCACGCCGCCCACCACCACCGGCGTATTCTCGAGCCCCTTCTCGGCCAGGCGTTCAAGCAGGCGGGCCGTCAGGTAAACCGGCTCGCTGGCCAGGTAGCTCACGCCGACCACGTCGGCCGCCGTTTCGCGGGCCAGCTCGGCGACCTGTTCGGGGGTGACGTAAAGGCCGCTATAGGTGACCTCGTGGCCGTCGCGGCGCAGCCACTCGGCGACGATGGTGACGCCGTTGTCGTGGGCGTCGGTGCCCAGCTTGGCGAGAAGAATGCGTGCCATATCGGCCTCCCGTCCTATTCAGCGATCTCGAATCCGATGCCGCTACGCATGGCTGCGAAGATCTCGCCGATGGTGGCCCCGGCGGCCACCGCCTCCATCATCGCCGGCATGACGTTCTGGCTGCCCGCGGCGATCGCACCCAGGGCCTCGAGGGCCGTCTCCAGACCCGGCCGCTCGGCCTTGCGCAGCGCCCGAATGGCGGCGATCCGGGCATCGATGGTGGCGCGTTCCAACTCGAAGAACTCCGCTTCCGGCGGCTCGCTCTGGTCTTCGAAGATGTTGACGCCGACCAGCGGCCGCTCACCGTTTTCGATCTTTTCCCAATAGTCGAGGCGGGCCCGGTTGATCTCGTCCTCGATCCAGCCCGACTTGAAGACCTCGACAAAACCGCCGCGACCGTCGATGTCGGCGACCAGGGCCAGGATTTCCTGCTCCAGCCGGTCGGTGAGCTGCTCGACGAAATGTGAGCCGCCCAGTGGGTCGGCGGTTTTGACCACGTTGGTCTCGAAGGCGATGATCTGCTGGGTGCGTAAGCTGAGCTTGTGCGATTCCTCGCTGGGCAGCGCGTAGGCTTCGTCCCAGCCCGTGGTGTGCATGGACTGGCAGCCGCCCAGCACGCCGGCCAGGGTTTGCAGCGCCGCCCGCACGATGTTGTTGTGGGGCTGTTGCGCCGTCAGCGGCAGCGCCGAGGTCTGTACCGCGGTGCGAAACCAGCATGAGCGGTCCTGGTTGGCGCCAAAGCGTTCGCGCATGAGCCTGGCCCAGATGCGGCGCATGGCGCGCAGCTTGGCGATCTCCTCGAAGAAATCGATGTGGACAGCACAGAAGAAGCCGACCCGCGGTGCGAAGTCGTCGATGGCCACGCCGCGGGCCAGCAGGCGCTCGAGGTAGTCGATGGCCAGCGAGATGGCGAAGCCGGCTTCTTGGATGGCGTTCACGCCGGTCTCGCGGATGTTGTAGGCGTTGATGTTGAGCAGGTTCCAGCGCGGCATCTCGCGGGCGCAGAACTCCATCACGTCGGTGCCGACACGCAGCGCGAAGTCGACGGGGAAGAAATGCGTGTTCGACTGCATGGTCGGGCCCACCACCTGGCTCAGCGCACAGTTGGTGCAGGTGCCGCGCAACTCGCTCCAGGGCACGCCGCGCTCGCGGGCGATGAGCAGGAACATGGCCACGATGACGGCCGAGGCGGGGGGACGGAAATTGAAGGTGGTTGAGACCTTTTCGATGGGAATGCCGGCCAGCAGCTGGCGCATGTCGTCCAGCGTCACCAGCGAGGTGCCCTGTCGGCCCAGATCGCCCTCGCCCAGCTCGTGGTCGTCGAGCCCGAGGTGCGAGGCCGCGTCGGGATTGATGTTGAGCCCCGTCTGGCCCTGGCCCAGCAGGTAGTGCAGGCGTTCGTTGGATTGCTCCGCCGTGCCGTAGCCCGACTGCTGGCGCCGCGTCCAGAAACGGCTGCGGTACATCTCGGGGTGGATGCCGCGGGTGAAGGGAAATTGGCCGGGCTCGGCCTCCGCCGCCCTGCCGTCGGGCCCATAGTGGGCCTCCAGCTCGAGCCCCGAGAGGGTCTTGAAGTCGTCGGGCCGTTCACCCTCGAGGTAACGCCCGAACAGGCGGTCATCTTCAGCCATCGGCTTGCTCCGGTTTGGTTTGCTTGAGGATTCCGCTCAGCGTGATCTCGGCCATCTGGGCCAGCAGGCGGTGGCGGGAGACCCGGCCCGCGGGGTCGTACCAGCCCTCCAGGCCGTTGAGCACGGCGAGCAGCGAAAAGGCCACCAGGCTGGCATCGAGGGGCTTGAAGAGGCCCGCCTTTTGGCCCCGCCGGATGACACCCCGCACCAGCTCCAGGTACTGGCGTTCCAGCACAGCGATGGCCTGTCGCGGCGCCGGCGACAGGTGATGGACCTCACGGTTGAGCAGCACCAGTTTGTGAGGTTGGCGCTGAAAGCTCGAGAAATGGTTCTCCATCACGCCCCGCAACTGGGCCACGGGATCGGCCGCCCCGGACACCGCCTGGCGGGCACCGCCGAGGATTTCGCCAATGGCGCCCTGGCAAGTGCGGAACAGCAGGTCCTCCTTGGTGGCGATATGATAATAAAGGCCGGCCGTGCTGATCTCGGCCCGGGCCGCCACGGCGCGCACACTGGTGGCGGCAAAGCCGCGGGCGGAAAAAAGCTCCGCCGCACTTTCCATTACCGCGCCCAGGCGCGTCTGACGGCCCAAGGTATCTCCCTTTTTGGCATCCTCAATTTTCAAACTTTAACGGTCGTTCACTATAGTTTCAAGCTGCCCGGTCCGACCGCCGAAGTGAAAGTTTCTCTCGTTCCCTGGCACCGATCATGCTACCCAAAAGAATAAAGGACGGGCTGGGGAAAGTTGCCAATGATCGCTGTCGGGATTTCGCTACTCGCCATCGTGGTCGCGGTGGGCACGATGATGCGCACCAGGGGCTACCAGGACAAGGCCGCCGACAATCTCCAAGGCATGCTCGTAGAGCACTGGGAAATCCTCGAACAAGAGCTCAAGCAGACGCTTTCCCAGGCCAGCGCCATCGAGGAGCGCATCGACAAGGCCGGCAAGCGCAGCGAGCGGCTGGACCAGCTTTTCCACCAGCGCGCCGAAATGGCCAAGCGCATGCACGACGAGGTCCAGGCGCTGAGCCAGAACTGCGAGGCCCTGAGGAAAAGCGCCATCCCCGCCCGCGACGGAACCTCCCTCTACTGAGGGCTTTGCCCTGTCGTTCGCGGTTTCCCCGGCGGCCGTTTGCCGGTAGGTTTTTTTGCCCGCCATCTCCGGCAGGCCTAGAGGGAAATCCGCCATGTCCGGCCACGACCGCTATCCGCAACTCTTCTCGTCCCTGGATCTCGGTTTCACGCGGCTCAAGAACCGCGCCTTGATGGGGTCCATGCATACCGGCCTCGAGGAGGCCGAGGGCGGTTTTCCGCGCCTGGCCGCCTATTTCGCCGAGCGCGCCCGCGGCGGCGTCGGCATGATCGTCACCGGCGGCATTTCGCCCAACGCCGAGGGCGGCTTCGGGGCCAAGCTCTCGAGCGTCGACGAGGTGGCCCAGCACAGGCTGATCACCGAAGCCGTTCACGGCGCTGACGCCGAGGTCAAGATCTGCATGCAGATCCTGCATTGCGGCGCACTGGCCTATAACGAAAACGCGGTTTCGCCGTCCGGCGTAAAATCGCGCATCGCCCCCCATACACCCCTTGAGCTGGACCAAGCCGGCATCCAAAAACAGCTCGACGATTTCGCGCTCTGCGCCCAACGCGCCCGGGAGGCGGGCTACGACGGCGTCGAGATCATCGGCTCCGGCGGCTATCTGCTGAGCACCTTCCTGGTCGAGAAGACCAACAACCGCACCGACGAATGGGGCGGCTCTTACCAGAATCGCATGCGTTTTCCGCTGCAGACGGTGCGCCGGGTGCGGCACGCAGTGGGGCCCGACTTCATCGTCATCTTTCGCATCGCCGCCATGGACATGCTGCAGGGCGGCATGTCGTGGGACGAAGTGGTGCTGCTGGCCAAGGAAATCGAGGCCGCCGGCGCCAGCATCATCAGCACCCATTTTACCTGGCACGAATCGGCCGTGCCGACCATCGCCACCATGGTGCCCCGGGCCGCCTTCACCTCCGTCACCGGGCGTTTGCGCAAGGAATTGACGGTGCCGTTGATCACCAGCAACCGCATCAACATGCCCGAGGTGGCGGAAGCGGTGCTGGCCAGGGGCGACGCCGACATCGTCTCCATGGCCCGGCCCATGCTGGCCGATCCTGACCTGGTGCGGAAGGCCGCCGAGGGCCGCGAGGACGAGATCAACACCTGCATCGCCTGCAACCAGGGCTGCCTCGACCACACCTTCGCAGGCCTTGAGGTCAGCTGCCTGGTCAACCCGCGGGCCTGCCGCGAAACCATGCTCAGCTACGAGCCCACGAGCGAGGCCAAGACGATCGCCGTGGTCGGTGCCGGACCGGCCGGGCTGGCCTATGCCGACGTGGCGGCGGGGCGTGGTCACCAGGTCACGCTTTATGACGCGGCAGCCGAAATCGGCGGCCAGCTCAACCTGGCCAAGCGCATCCCGGGCAAGGAGGAATTCCACGAGACGCTACGCTATTTCGCCCGCGTCATCGAGCTGCGCGGCATCGACTTGCGGCTGGGCACGCGGGTCACGGCGGCCGAGCTGAAAGCCGGCAATTTCGACGAGATCGTCATCGCCACCGGCATCGAGCCCCGCCTGCCCGAAATCGAGGGCATCGACCATGAAAAGGTCTCGGGCTACATCGACGTCATCAGTGGCCGCACCAACTTGGGGCGGAGCGTGGCCATCGCCGGTGCCGGCGGCATCGGCTTCGACGTGGCCGAGCTGGTCTCGCATTCCGGCGTCTCGGCCTCACTCGACGTCGACGTCTTTGCCCGCGAATGGGGCATCGATTTCGAAAATCACCCGCGCGGCGGCGTCACCGGGGTGGAACCGGAGGTGGCGGCGGCCGAGCGCACGGTCTACCTGATGCAGCGCAAGGAGACGCCGGTGGGGCGCGGCCTGGGCAAGACCACGGGCTGGACCCACCGCCTGACGCTGGGCCGGCGCGGCGTCAAGATGATGAACGGCGTCGAATACCTGAAGATCGACGATGCCGGCCTGCATATCCGGGTGGGCGGCGAGGTCGAGGTGCTGGAGGTCGACAACGTTATCGTCTGTGCCGGCCAGACTCCGGCGCGTGGGCTCTATGACGAGCTCCGGGAGCTCGGCCTCGAGGCCAGCCTGATCGGCGGCGCCTGCGATGCCGCCGAGCTCGACGCCAAGCGCGCCATCAACCAGGCCTGCCACCTGGCGGCAGCGGTCTGACCCCGAAAACACCCGCTTCGCCCGGCAATCCTTGCCGGGCGGGGCCAAGATGATCGTGCCGAAGCGCTCTTCGGGCGCTCGCTTCAGCCCCGGCCCCAGACCTCCGAACATCGTTGTTTTCAGCGCTTTCTAGGCCTCAGGAATGATTTCCAACGGTTTGGCATAGGGCTTGCGAAGGACTGCGTGCGACCCCGTGCGATCTGTCCACCGCTAGCAGGCGAGGCCCAGTCCGATGGCTATGTCAGTCAACACCAACGCCGGCGCCATGATTGCGCTGCAGAATCTCTCGAAGACCAACAAGGGTCTCGAGACCACCCAGTTGCGCGTCACCACCGGCCTCAAGGTCAACGGCCCAAAGGACGACGCCGCGACCTTCGCCATCGCCCAGAATATGCGCGGCGACATCGCCGGCATGCAGGCCGTGAAATCGGCCCTGGCCATGGGCGAGGCCACGGTCAACGTGGCCATCTCGGCGGGCAAGGCGGTTTCCGACCTGCTCATCGAGATGAAGGCCAAGGTGGTTCAGGCCAACCAGGCCGGCCTCGATACCGACTCGCGCGACGCCCTGAACAACGAATTCACCTCGCTCAGGGCCCAGCTCGACACCGTCGTGCTCAGTGCCGAGTTCAACGGCAAGAACCTGATCACCACCGGCGGCACCGCCCTGGCCGTGCTCAGCACCGTCGAAGGCAGCACCATTTCGGTCAGCGCCCAGGACATGTCGGCGACGGCGCTCGGGGCCGACCTCAACACCTCCGTGCTTACCGATTCCACCGGCGCCACGACGGCCCTTTCGGCCATCGATTCGGCCATCGTCGCGGTCTCCAACTCGCTGGCCAGCCTGGGTTCGGCGGCCAAGCGCGTCGGTATCCAGGCCGAGTTCACCATTCAGCTCGTCGACATCCTCAAGCAGGGCGTGGGCAACCTGGTGGACGCCGACCTGGCCGAGGAAAGCGCGGCGCTGCAGTCCTTGCAGATCAAGCAGCAGCTCGGCGTGCAAGCCTTGTCGATCGCCAACGCCGGCCCGCAGAGCATCCTGGCGCTGTTCGGTTAAGCGATACGCGCTAGCCTCGCTGGCCGACCGTACGGCCGGCTATGCCGGGCTTGAGACGGCCCGGCTCGGCGCCCTCGAGGTTGAAGTCGTCGAGGTCGTGGAAATCGAGCGGCGCGGTCTCGTCCAGGGTGCGAAGGCGCTCCTCCCAGGCCGCCAGCAGGGCCGCCCGTTCCTCGTCGCCGAGCCGTGCCGGGGCCGGGGCCACGAAGGGCGGCAACACGGTAAAGCCGGTGAAATTGAACATGCCGTTGTGGATCGGCCACAGCACCACATCCAGGGCGCCGCTGAGGCCGTCCTCGGCGAACTGGCTGAGCGGCCCGCCGGTGGCGAAGGAAAGCATGGCCTTGCGGCCCCGGAACTTGCCGCGGCTGTAGTTGCCGACGCCGGGGCCGTAGGCCCAGCCCTGGGCAAAAACCCGGTCGACCCAGCCCTTGAGGATGGCCGGCAGGCCGAACCACCAAAGGGGAAACTGGAAGATCAGCAGATCGGCCTTTTCCAACTTGTCCATCTCGGCCTTGAGCTCGGCCGTGAAGCCGTCTTCCCCGGCTTCGATCCTGGCGGCCCGCATCTGCTCGGCCTCCAGCCTGTCCATGAACGAAGGTCTGGTGTTCAGCGCCTGCGGCAACACCATGAAGAAGATGGCCAAAAAGACGGGCACGCAGCCGGTGCTGATCGACGGCATCAAGGTGGTTCAGGCCGGCGTGCTGCGCATCATGGAGCTGCAGCAAAAGGGCTGGGCCTACGTGCGGCCTTAAAGCATTTCAAGATTGATCCCGGCCAGCCGCTGCTGGAAAAGAAACCGCCCGCCGCGGGCAGCGGCGGGCGGTCATTTTTGGAGCGGGACCGGGGGGATCGGTCCCTCTCCCCCAAGTTCTATAGCTATGGGGTTTCTATAGGCGCTTGGGTTTCCATTTGGCCACCTGCGTCATGGCCTGAGTGATCTGCTTCTCATCGAGGCCGGCGCCGATGCGGCGGGCTTCGCTCCTGGCACGTTCGCCGATCTTGCCGCGGCTGCGCTTGGCCCCCAGCACCAGCCACTTGTAGGCCTTGACGGCATCGGCCTCGACGCCTTCGCCGCGCTTGAAGGCCAGGCCCAGTTCATATTGCGCCGGGCCGTAGCCCTGGTGCGCTGCCAGGCGGTACCAATTGGCGGCCTTGGTCAGGTCCTTGGCGACGCCGCGGCCGGTCTCGTAAAGCCGGCCCAGGCCGTATTGGGCGCGGGCGTAGCGGGACTCCGCCGCCATCATCATCAGCGAGGCCGCCAAGGCGTTGCTTTTTTTGGCGCCGCGGCCGTAGCGATGGGCCAGGCCGAGCATGTATTGGGCACTGGCCAGGCCCTGCTCGGCGGCCTTGCCGAACCATTCGGCGGCCGCGGTTTCGTCCTTTTCGACGCCGCGGCCCGAGCGATACATCAGGCCGAGGTTGTACTGCCCCTTGGGATAGCCGGCCAGGGCTGCCTTGCGGTACCAGGAGACGGCCTGTGCGGCATTCCTGTCGACGCCGCGGCCCGAGGCATAGAGCACGCCCAAATTGGTTTGGGCCCTGGCATCGCCGGTCTGGCCGGCCCGGCGCCAGTGCTGGGCGGCGATGGCGTATTCACCTCGGTCGTAGGCTTGCTTGCCGCTCTTGAAATCGGCCCGTGCCGGGCTGCCCGCGGTGCCGACGAACAAGGCCAGAATGAGCCCTAGCAATAGACGCTTCATCAGGTTCCCCAAAAGCCTTTGGCCAGATAGGTTCGATCTTCGGTGGTTCATGCCCCCGAAAGCGAAATTAATCTTTTTTGATTCCGATGTCGAGCAATACCCGGGAAAACCCTAATTATTCCCCGTCCTTTCCATGGACCGTACCAGGAAGGAAAAAAATATTAAATTTCAGTTATATAACGCAAAATCACCGAGCTGCCATGCCGTCAATGTCGTTTGATTGGCCTGCGGCAGATTGACGCATCTTAAGATTTAAGGCGCCGCAGATCGGCGGCGCTGTCGACGTCGGCCAGGCTTTCCAGGAACGCGATGGGGCGGCCCTGAAAGCCCTCGAGGGTATCGGCAAGGGCCTTTGGGCCCGACCAGCGCACGGCGGCAAAGAGCCCCGGCCGGAGCCGCGGCCGGGCCGGCCGGCGGCGCAAACCGACGAGCCAGAAACCGCCGTCGCGGGCCGGCCCGAAGACCGCCTGATGGCGGCCGAGCGCGGCGAAGGCGGCGGCCACGTGGCGCCCCTTCAGGGCCGGAATGTCGCAACCCACCAGCACCACGGGACCCGGCGGCAGGCTGACGAAGGGCCGCGCCATGCGGGCTCCCAGGTCGCCGCCGCCCTGGGCCAGGCGATCACCGGACCAGAGCGGGCCGGCGTCGAAGCCGTCGGGGGTGAGAGAGAGCCAGGTGCGCCAGCGCCGGTCATCAAGGCGGCGCAGGGTTTGGGCCAGATTGCGGCGGTAGAAACGCCAGGCCGTGACGCTGCCCACCTGGCGGGCCAGGCGGTTCTTGACGGCACCCAGGCGGGGCGCCTTGGCGAAAATTACCAGATGGCGTTGCGGATCAGCCATAAAGCCGCGCCAGCCAGGCCGGCGGCAGGCCGAGATAGTAAAGCCCGAGGCAGCTCAGGTTTCGCGAACTGCGCCAGAGATAGCCCCGGCGGTAACGTGCCGCCGAGGTCAGGGCCGGGCACTCGAACATATGCATGCGGGCTCGTCCGATGCGCCGCACCAGATCCACGTCCTCCATCAAGGGCCAGGGCCGAAAGCCGCCCAGGCGGTCGTAGAAGTCCCGGCTCAGCAACAACCCCTGGTCGCCATAGGGCAGCCCCAGAGCCCGGCAGCGCCAGGCCACCATGGCCTCCAGCCGCCGCGCCGCCGGGCCGCTATCGTCCAGCGTGAAGCGAAAGGTTGCCGCCGCTTCGCCGCCGCTGGTCATAAAAGCCGCGGCCTCATCAGTCCAGCCCCTGCCAAGCTGCGTATCGGCGTGCAAAAAGAGCAGCCAATCGGCGCTCGTGGCCTGGGCCCCGGCGGCCAACTGGCGGCCCCGGCCAGGGCGCGCCGCGACCACACGGGCACCGGCCCGGCCGGCCAGCGCCACCGTGGCATCGTCCGAACCGCCGTCCGCCACCACGATCTCGTGCAGCAACGCCGCGCCCTCCGCCAGCGCCGCCAACGTGGCGGCCAGGGTTGCAGCGGCGTCGAGCGTCGGAATGACGACAGCCAATCCCGGGGCTGATTCTGGGTGCTTTCCGCTCATGACCTGATGATAGTCCAGACCCGGCGAAGATGGGGGGCAAAGCAAATGTTCTCGAAATATTCTCGAAATGTTCTTGACTCTCCATGAGCCATCCCTAAAGTCACCCCATGCCCCGTCCCGCCAACGACGATTTCGCCCCCTCGGCCGACACCGTGCCGCCCAGCGAACGCCGCGGCCGCGGCGCCACGCTGAATCCCTCAAGCCGTTTTGCGGCCGTCCAGCGCCGGCGCGCCGATCGCCACTGGCACTACGCCAACGCCGCCACCTGGCCCGAGGGCGAAAGGCCGGTCAGCCTCCAAACCCCCAGCCTCCAAACCCAAGTCAGCGAAGAGGTCGTGCGCAGCGCCATCAGCCGCAATCACTCGCCCGACCTCGACTTCGAACAATCGTTGAATCCTTATCGCGGCTGCGAACATGGCTGTGCCTATTGCTTCGCCCGGCCTAATCACGAGTTTCTCGACCTCTCGCCGGGGCTCGATTTCGAAACCAAACTGTGGGCCAAGCCCGGCCTGGCGGCGGCCCTGGCCGGCGAACTGGCCAAGCCCGGCTACCGCTGCCGGCCCCTGGCGCTGGGCAGTAACACGGATTGCTATCAGCCGTTGGAGGGCGAGCGCCGGCTCAGCCGCCAGGTCATCGAGTTGCTGGCCGAGTGCCGCCATCCTCTGAGCATCGTCACCAAGTCGCATCTGGTGACCCGCGACATCGATTTGCTGGCGCCGCTGGCGGCGGAGGGCCTGGTGCGGGTGGCGCTGTCGCTGACCACGCTCGACCGCCGCCTGGCGCGCAGCCTCGAGCCCCGCGCCGCGACGCCGGCCCGGCGCCTGGCCGCCATCGCCAGCCTGGCCGCCGCCGGCATCCCCACTGGCGTCATGGTGGCGCCATTGATCCCGGCGCTGACGGACTGGGAGCTCGAATCGCTGATCGAGGCGGCGGCCCGGTCGGGGGCGGGTTTTGCCGGCTGGTCGCTTTTGCGTCTGCCGGGCGCCGTCAAGGAGCTCTTCTGCCAGTGGCTCGGCGCGCACCAGCCGGCCCGCGCCGTCAAGGTCATGCACCGGCTCAGGGCCTTGCGCCAGGGCCGGGCGCATGAGACAAAATTCTTCCTGCGCCACAGCGGTTCGGGCCCGGAAGCCGAGCTCATCGCCCAGCGTTTCGCCGCCGCCTGCCGCCGCCACGAATTGGCCACTGAGCCGCCGGAGTTGGAGACCGGCCACTTCCAGCCACCGTCCGCCGCCGGCCGCCAGTTCAGCCTGTTCTGATCCCAAAGCACTTCTCGCGGCGGTCTGGGTGATCGGTTAGTGTTCGCCCCCATGACGGCAGACGGCAACAAATCCGGCATCTTGGTGATGATTCTGGCCATGTTCGTGCTGGCCTCGATGGATGCCATTTCCAAGTACCTGGTGGCGATTTACGGGGTGCCGCAGATCCTTTGGATCCGAGCCCTGGTCTTCGTCGTCTTCGCCGTCGCCGTGGCCCGGCCGCGGCATCTGCGCAGGGCGTTCAAATCGGCCCGGCCGGGGCTGCAGATCGGGCGCTCGCTGATCCTGGTGTGCGAAACCGCCATCTTCATCGTGGCCTTTCGCTATCTGCCGCTGGCCGATGTCCATGCCGTGGCCGCCCTGGCGCCGCTGATCGCCACGGCGCTGGCCATTCCGCTGCTCGGCGAACGCGTCGGCGCGCGGCGCTGGACGGCCGTGGCGATGGGTTTCGTCGGCGTTGTCATCATCATCCGGCCGGGCCTCGGCGTCTTCCACTGGACCGCTTTGCTGCCGCTAGTGGCGGCTTTTTTCTGGGGCCTCTATCAGGTCCTGGTACGCCTGGTCAGCGCCCACGACGGGGCTGCCACGACGACGCTATACACGGCCCTGGTGGCGGCCTTGGCCTGGAGCGGGGTGAGCCTTTACCAGGGTCACTGGCAGGCCCCGGACGCTGTTGGCTGGGGCCTTTTGCTGCTGCTCGGCCTGATGGCCTCGCTGGCCCATTTTCTCGTCATCAAGGCGCTCGAACTGGCCCCGGCCTCGGTGCTGCAGCCTTTCGGCTACACGCTCATGCTGTGGGCCGTGGTCATGGGCTACCTGGTGTTCGACCATATCCCCGATGCCTTGACGCTCGCGGGCGCCGCCATCGTGGTGGCCAGCGGCCTCTATGCGCTTTATCGCGAGAGCGCGGCTCACGATGCCCGACCTCAGCCTTGAAGCCGCCGCCGGCGGTGTCGTGGCGGTTGCCCAATTGTGAACCGTGCGCTATCCAGAGGACCCGTTGAAATTCCTGACCGAAGAGACATGTTGGATTGACTGCAATATACCACATCACCCATGTCAGAAATTTGCCGGGGATGCTCCGTGAAGGCGGATTGTGGTGTGATGCAGAACGTTTGGCGCGGCGGTTGGGAAGCGTGGGAATCGCCCATCAGCACATCAAGGAACGGCGGGCGCGAAAGGTGGTGCCGGTAGCTTCCGGAGGTACCCTCGCCGATTATGTGCCATTCTATTTTGCGCCACGCTCACCCATGCTCTTTGCGATTCACAAGGGCGCTGTCGAAGATTACCGGGAAAGCCAGAGGGAAATCCTACACCTCGTGAGTAGCATAGACGCCGTTCAGCCTGGCGGTTCTGACCTGCCCCCAAGGTTTGTACCATATCCTATGTTAGTCTGTTTGCCATCCGTTCTGAGGCCCGGTTCGGCCGCAGCCCATCAACAGCGAAGGCCGGAACGGGCCGGTGGTGCAGAATAGTCTCCGGCGCCGGTGGCCT
>MPLZ02046804.1_pt1 | contig 14163 bp, 14 predicted proteins | sample 1617311 | NCBI WGS metagenome assembly MPLZ02 (sample SAMN05944806, study PRJNA350692) | marine metagenome | biome: marine; feature: ODZ; material: water; isolation source: 160 m water sample filtered on 0.2 um supor filter | place: Pacific Ocean | collected 2012-04-08 | depth 160m m | reverse complement strand
TATGATATTTTTGATTTAGCGCAAAACCTACCAAATTCTTCAATTATTAGTGCTGAAGTGCAGGACTTAAATTATGACTACAGTTTATTAGGAAAGAGACTTGGTAGTGGCGCTAGAAAAATCTATAAATGGAGAAAGAGTAAAAATAAGATAAAAAGGTTTATATCTGAATCTATTTATGATTTTTTACATGATAATTATTGGTTAAAGAGTAACAATAAATCGGGAATTCCAATTGATCAGACTGCTTGGAATGCTCTTGCCCAAATTCAAATTGTGATAATAAAAACTAAACTAAGCACAATTTCTGATAAATAGTGCATAACGTGATTTTTTATTTTAGGAGTAACAATTATGTCAATTTATAAAATAAGAGAAGAAGCAAGTGCAAATAAGGATATGGATGCTTTTGCAGCTACCATGCACAATGACTTTGAATTTATTAGCCATCAGGATGGCACAACATGGAATAGAGAGAAATCCATTGAGATGTTTACAATGCTAATGAATAGCGATGACTTCGTAACTCATGAGTCGCGCTGTCTTTATGAAAATGATGATGCTATGGTTACCCACGGAGTAATGAGCTTTCCAGATGGATCTCGTGAAGCAGTTCTAGCCTTTCATCAAATAAAGGATGGAAAAGTTATTCGCATGGAGACCGGCGCAACACTTCTAGAATAAAAGGCTAGTTTTTTTCAGACAGTTTTGTCCTTTAAAGACAAGGTAAGTTCAAATCTTGCCACCACTTCATCTGAAAGCGAAGGCACAGTAGCCTCTATGTTCATTTTGTAGTTGTGTCTTTCACCACTCTCGATTGCCTTTGTTACGAGTTCCCTTATAGCTAAACCATCATTACAAGAGAAATGAACATCCCCCTCCGGACGCCTAATAAAATCAGCCTTGAAGTCTTTAAATATTAGATGAATATTGCGACCACTCTCAACGATAGGATCCATTGCAAGAAAACCGCCTGTGACGTCTGCGCCTACTGCTAGTGCACCAAAATACATACTACCTAGATGATTTTTCGTTCTTCGTCTTAATGCAATTCTAATCTCTAATCTTTCATCGGTATGCTCAACAACTTTAGGTCTACAAAGCCAGATGAGTGGCACTTTTAAAATACCAAATTTAAGTATCATTTTTGTAGTATTAAATTCTCTTGATGACATATATGTTCAACTCAATCAAATAAATTTCAATATTGTAATTATAGATAACCTCTAAATTGGTGTCTTTATATTATGTTGAAAATACTTTTTAAATTATTAATTCATATAGATGATATAATATATTTGTATGTTAAACTTACAATTAAAGTAGATAACATAATTATTTATATTTACAAGGAGAATAGGACATGATTCAATTCATAGTTCATGATGAGAATGACTCTGTAGGCGTTGTCACCGTTGAAAGTCTTAAAGCTAATGACACATTGACTGGCTGGATAATGGATCAGGACAAGTTAATCGATATCAAGATTAACCAAGACATCCCTATTGGCCATAAAGTGGCTATAAGAGAACTCAAAAAAGATAGCACAGTAATAAAATACGGAACCGACATCGGTCGCACAATTGCAGATATATCTGCAGGCGATCATTTGCATGTACATAACGTAAAAACGAAAAGGTGGTAATATGAAGTTAGATCAAAAAATTTATGGATTTCGCCGAGATAATAACCGAGTAGGTATTCGTAATTACGTCGTTATCCTGCCAGTTGACGATATATCAAACGCGGCATGTGAAGCCGTTGCCAATAATATTAAAGGCACTATCGCATTACCCCATCCATACGGAAGACTACAATTTGGCGAAGACCTGGATCTGCACTTTCGTACAATGATTGGTACTGGCGCTAACCCCAATGTTGCTGCTATTGTGGTTATCGGCATTGAACCGGGCTGGACCCAAAAGATAGTTGACGGTATTGCCGTTACAGGAAAACCGGTTAAAGGTTTCTCAATCGAAAAGAAAGGCGACATCCAGACTATTGCTGATGCCTCGAAGGCAGCTTACGATATGGTTCATTATGCTAGTGGCCTGCAGCGAGAGCCTTGCGATATTAGTGAGCTATGGGTATCAACTAAATGTGGCGAATCTGACACAACATCTGGTTTCGGTTCAAATCCAACCGTTGGAAATGCATTCGATAAATTATATGAGATCAACAGCACTTTGTTGTTTGGTGAAACATCAGAAATTACCGGTGGTGAGCATTTAGTTGAAGGTAGATGTGCCAACAAGGCCGTCGCCGAACAGTTTATGTTTATGTTTAATCGCTACCAAGACATGATAGAGAGATTTAAAACGGATGATTTGTCCGAATCACAACCTACCAAGGGCAATATTGAAGGTGGCCTGACTACTATCGAAGAGAAAGCCCTTGGCAATATCCAAAAGATTGGTAAAAAATGCCAAGTCGATGGTGTATTGGACAAAGCTGAAATGCCAACCGGGAAGGGATTATGGTTTATGGACTCATCATCTGCGGCAGCCGAAATGGTTACTTTATGCGCCGCCTCTGGTTATGTAGCACACTTTTTCCCTACCGGGCAAGGAAACATCATCGGCAACCCTATCCTACCGGTAATCAAAATTTGCGCCAATCCGAGAACGGTAAGAACAATGTCCGAACACGTTGATGTAGATGTAACAGGTCTACTAAATAGAGACATAAACCTCGACCAAGCAGGAGATAAATTACTTGAAAACCTAATCTGTACAGCTAATGGTAGAATGACTGCTGCTGAGATACTTGGCCATCAAGAGTTTGTATTAACGCGTTTATATGAGAGTGCCTAATATTGATGGGTTAGTCACCCTAGGGGTTAGCAATTGCAAAACACATTACAGTTGGATGAAAATGAGGCTTGGAAGTTAGCATTTGACGCTCTTCAGCAGCACCAGACATCAACTGAAAATGCTAAAGAAGTCGCTGATGCGTTAATTTGTGCTGAGATTGATGGTCAATCCGGGCACGGCCTTTCACGCATACCTTCCTACGTACAACAGCTATCTTCTGGCAAGGTTGATGGTAATGCAAAACCTGCAATTGTTGGCAGCAATGGAGCTGTTATTAGGATTGATGCAAAAAATGGTTTTGCCTATCCGGCTCTCTCATTAGCGATAAAAAAGTTAACCAGCTACAGCAAAAAATATGGCATTGCCGTTGCCAGTATTTCTCATTCACACCATTTTGGGCAAGCCGGACGCCATGTTGAACGCCTAGCAGAGTCTGGACTGATAGGTTTAATGTTTGGCAATACCCCTAAAGCGATTCCGCCATGGGGAGGATCTAAAGCTTTATTCGGCACTAATCCGATAGCATTCTCTTCGCCACGGAGCAAAGCTTCACCATTGGTGATTGATTTAAGCTTAAGCAAAGTTGCGCGCGGCAAAGTGATGTTGGCCAACCAAAAAAATGAACGCATACCTCAAGGTTGGGCGATAGATGAGCAAGGTAATCCAACGAGTGATGCAAAAAAAGCTCTTGCTGGAGCTATGCTACCAATTGGTGACGCCAAAGGTAGCGCATTAGCATTGATGATTGAAATACTTAGTGCGGCTCTTACCGATTCAAATTTTGGTTTCGAGGCGAGCTCTTTTTTTGATTCAGAGGGTGACTCACCAGGTGTAGGGCAACTCTTAATTGCGATAGACCCGAACTTCTTTTCTGGAGACGTTTTTAGTGAACGTGTGGAAACTATTGTAAGCGCGATACTCGATCAGCCCTCAACAAGACTGCCCGGCAACAAACGCCTAGAAAAAAGAAAATGGCATGAAAAAACAAAAAAAATTGCTTTACCTCAAGAACTTTATGATGAGATCGCCAAGCTAACAAAATAAATTGTAGTGTAAAAAAATTAATTAAATCTTAAATACAAAAAGGATAACAATGGAATATCTAAAGAAAGCCCACAAAACTGCTGAAACCAATACTCTGGAAGCGCAAAAAGTTGTTAACGAGATGCTTAATAATATTGAAAAGGATGGGGAGCAGGCTGTACGTGATTACGCAGCCAAACTTGATAACTGGACTGGAGACATTCTACTTACAGATGATGAAATTAAAAGCATCACTTCTGAGGTCCCTCAAAATGTCAGAGATGATATCGATTTTGCCTGTCAACAGGTTTATGACTTTGCCAAAGAACAGCGTGACTCTATCGATGAGTTCTGTAGCAATAATAACGGTGTCGAGGCTGGACAGAAATTGCTGCCGGTAAATGTTGCAGGTTGCTATGTCCCTACTGGTCGTTATGCTCATATCGCCTCAGCCTATATGAGTATAGCTACAGCTAAAGCTGCCCAGGTACCTTGTATAATCGCCTGTTCAACTCCATACAAAGGCAAAAGCGTTCATCCTTATGTGCTCTATGCGATGAAAGCTGCTGGCGCTGATTACATGATGACACTGGGCGGAGTTCAAGCAATAGCCAGTATGACTTATGGTCTATTTACAGGCAAAAAGGCCGACATCATTGTTGGTCCAGGAAACAAATTTGTAGCAGAGGCAAAAAGAACACTATTCGGCAAGGTTGGCATTGATGTTTTCGCTGGCCCCTCTGAGGTTGCAATTATTGCAGATGAGACAGCCGATGCTGACGTTGTAGCTATCGACTTGGTAGGTCAAATGGAACATGGCCATGAATCGCCGAGCTGGCTGTTTACAACATCTAAAGAGATGGCCGAAAAAGTAATGGAATTAATACCTCAATACATCGATAAACTTCCACCGACAGCTAAAGATGCCGCTTACTGTGCTTGGCGTGACTATGGTGAAGTTATATTGTGTGATTCTCGTGAAGAGGTTGTCCATATTTCAGATGAATATGCATCTGAACATCTTGAGGTTCAGTGTCAAGATCTCGACTGGTGGTTAGAAAATTTAACCTGCTACGGTTCATTATTTTTGGGTGAAGAGACAACCGTAACTTTTGGAGACAAATCATCTGGTCCAAACCATATTCTCCCCACTAAAGGGGCTGGACGCTATTCGGGCGGATTATCGGCGCACAAATTTTTAAAAGTGCTGACATGGCAGAGAATGGACCGAGAATCAACAAGGCATATTGCTCAAACCGCCTCCAGAATATCTAGACTAGAAGGGATGGAGGGACATGCCAGGGCTTCAGATGTCAGATTAAGTAAATATTTTCCAAATGAAACATTTGATTTGGGCAGCCCAGTACAGGAGTAGATTGTATGGATTTAAATAATTTTTCTCTGGACAATAAAATTGCCCTGGTGACTGGTGGCAGCAGTGGTGTTGGCAAAATGATAGCATTGGCATTGGCCCGTGCAGGGGCATTTGTTTGGATTGCAAGCATAGATGATAATGCAGATGAGACCATAAAAGAGATAGAAGCACTAGGCTCTCAAGCTGCATTTTTTCGAGTTGACGTAACCAATTCAACTAAATTAGAAGAGATGCTATCTCATATCTATAGCGTGTCAAAAAAAATAGATATTTTAATTAACGCCGCTGGCATTAATGTCAGACTTCCTGCTGAAGAGATGACGCTTAATGCTTGGCAAAAAACCATAGATATCAATTTAACTGCGCCCTATCAATTAAGTCAATTAGTTGTTGAAAAGATGAAAGAATATGGCTGGGGAAGGATCATTAATATCGCATCCTTGCAGTCCCTCAGGGCATTCGACAATAGCATTCCCTACGGCGCAAGCAAGGGCGGGGTCATGCAACTGACTCGCGCATTAGCTCAAGCCTATTCTAAACTCGGCATACTTGTTAACGCTATTGCGCCGGGATTTTTTCACACCAAGCTAACCGAATCATTATTTCAAGATCCTGAAAAGTTAAAAGTTTTAGCAGGCAAAACAATGATGAACCGTAACGGTGAAGAAGATGACTTATTTGGTATCAGTGTCTTTCTATGTAGTGATGCTAATTCATATATTACAGGCCAAACAGTATTCCTAGATGGAGGTTTTTCAGCGCAATGATTGATAAAATGGCAGCAGTCGTCTATACCGCTCCGGAAAAAATGACCTATATTCCTGAGTACCGATCCACTCAACAAGATCGTGATGACGACGTTTTGTTACGCATTGAGTCTGTTGGTATTTGCGGATCCGACATGCATGCCTACCACGGCAAAGATCCGAGAAGAAAGCCTGGACTTATTTTGGGTCATGAATTTTGTGGCGAAATAGTTGAAGGCAGTAGACAAGGTCAATTAGTTACAGGCAACCCATTGATTACCTGCGGTAAATGTGACTTTTGCGTACAGGGTCGTGACAATCTATGCACTGATAGAGATATGATTGGAATGACTAGGCTGGGCGCTTTTGCACAATTTATGACTATACCTGAACGCTGTTTAATTGATGCACCAAATGATATGAACCCTAATCATATTGCCTTGACTGAGCCTGCCGCGACGGTCATACATGCTGTTGACCTTGCCATTAATGGACTAAATCAACCCATAAATAAATGTCGAGTTTTGGTTATTGGGGCGGGGGCAATTGGCCTTTTAACAGCATTATTGCTAAAGTCTTATGGCGTCAAAATGCAAGTTTTGGAAACCAACCTGTCTCGCCATCTGTGTGTAAAAGAGCATGTCGGTATTGATCCGATAAACCCTCTTACTGAATCGATCAGTGATAATTCATTTGATGTTGTTATCGACTGCGTGGGCAGTGAAAAAACAAGCTCACTTTCATTTAAAACTATCAAGGCAGGCGGCGTTATTGTTAATGTTGGTCTGCAAAACTGGACAAGTGAGATTGATGTCAGAAAACTCACCTTGCAAGAGATTAAACTGATTGGTTGCTATACATACACTATGAAAGATTTTAAATCTGCATTAAAGGCAATTGAAGAGGGTAGATTTGGTAACTTGTCCTGGATAAGCGAACTTCCTCTATCGGATGCTAATGTAGCTTTTAATAAACTACATAATGGTACAATTGCATCCGCCAAAGTAATACTGAAACCACATTTATAAATAGATAGAAAATTATGAGTTTAACAGACCTTAAATTTAGTATTGACCCTAACATCAAAACGCCAATGTGGCTTCAAATTAGGAATGAACTATTTGATTGCCTTTGTAATGATGTCTTAAGGCCTGGACAACTTATTCCTAATGAAAAAACTCTAGTAGAGCTATTTAATGTATCGATTGGCACTGTTAGAAAGGCTATCGAAGCTTTGGAAAAAGAAGGTATTTTAATTAGAAAACAAGGCTTAGGAACTTTTGTTTGCCAACATGACGACCGGAGTTTCCTATTTAAATTTTTTCATATTTTCTATAATGATAGTGACGTAAGGCACATTCCTGAAGTCAACCTGGACTCTTTCAAAAAAGAAAAAGCCAACAAAACTGAAATGAAGTTGTTAAACATCTTAAAAGAAAACGACAAGGTTTTTCATATCTACAATAAATTAGGCTTTCAAGGTAAAGTCCACTCGGTGGACAAGATTGTCATTGCTGCAAATAAGTTTCCATTATTAACTGAAGAAATTCTCGTTAACCGTCATAACACTATATACAACCTATTTCAAAATAAATTTAATGTTTTTATAACACATACCTCTGAGAGAATTAAGGCAACCTCGGTGGACAAAAAAATTTCTCAAATGTTGGGTATCAAAATGGGTATGCCTATTTTAAAAATTGAACGCCTTGGTTATACCTTCCATGACGAGATCGTTGAGTTACGAACTTCCTATGTTAATACAACTGAAGTTGAATACATTCGGGATCAGTACAGCTTAGTCGGAGAATAATCAGCCCGTAAATAGTCGCGTTCTTTTTACCTTTTTGCAACTTAGCCTTTAAAGGCGCTATCAGACTGTAGGTATTTTATTTCTGCCTCGGTATTCTTCCTAACTAATATAGCATTCCTGTGCGGAAACCTACCAAACCTTTTTACTATATCTCTGTGATGCTTGGAGTATTCTAGGTTGAAGTTATATTTTTGAAAAAGCTTAACCTGCAGATCTTGATCTTCCATATTTTCGCTATGCATCAATGGCATGAATAAAAAAAGCAACTTATTCTCGCTCAATTTTCTATCAAAACCATGGTTAATTGCATTCAGAGCAATTTTTACTGCTTTACTCTCTGTTTGAAAACTTTTGGGTTGACCTCTGAACATATTGAGAGGAAATTGATCCAATATTATGACCAGCGCTAATGATCCCTCGGCAGAATTCTGCCAATCATCGTACATTCCATCAGCAGCACTTTGCCATAACTCTTCATAACGCCGCTTAATTTCTTTATCTATTTCTGGTGTCGAGGAAAACCAATACTTTGAACTTTTCTCAGAAAACCAATAGTCGATAATATCAAGACTATCTAACTCCATTAGTAATCTATTTAATTCCCATACATATAATTAGGCAGCCATAATGCAATCTGAGGGAATATAACAATCAATGCCAGACCAATCACCTGGATAACCATGAACTGCATCATTCCCTTATAGATATCTGACAAGTCCCAATTAGGCGCTACCCCTTTTAAGAAATAGGCCGACAGCGCAACTGGTGGCGAAAGCCAAGCTGTCTGTAAATTAACTGCAACTAAGATTCCAAACCAAGTCAGATTAAATCCTAACTGCTCTATCAAAGGCAGAATAATTGGAACAATAATTAGAACTATTGGTACCCACTCTAATGGCCAAGCCAAAAGGAATATAAAAGCCATAATCATCAACAATAAAACCGTTGGTGGTAAATCAAGCATCATCAACCATTCAGTTACCATGGTTGGCGTTCCCAGCCTTGAAAATACTGAGCCAAAAAAGTTTGAAGCAGCAACCAAAATCATTATTAGAGTTGTAATTTCGAGGGTCTTCAACAAGGAATCCTTAAAGGACTGTAAAGTTAATTTGCGATAGGCTAGCGTTAGAACTATTGCGCCAACAGCGCCCATAGCGGCGCCTTCAGTAGGGGTAGCGAGACCAAACAATATACTTCCAAGCGATGAACCCACTAAGAGAACCGGCGGAACTAACCCTTTAAAAAACTCAATCCAAACATCTTTCATTGATGTTGGGCGAAGCTCCTCAGGTACGACAGGTCCTAATGATGGATTTAGATGGCACCTAATAAGCGTATAGCCTGTGTAGAGAACTGCCAACATCAAACCCGGCATGATTGCTGCGGCAAACAAGTCTGTTACTGGGACATTTAGAATAGGCCCCATAACGACCAGCATAATACTGGGCGGTATCAATATACCCAGAGTTCCACCGGCAGTAATTGAACCGGCTGCCAAGCGCACATCATACTTCGCTCTATCCATTGTTTTGGCCGACATAATTCCAAGAATTGTCACCGATGCACCAACAATCCCAGTTGCTGCACCAAATATAGTTGAGACAAAAAGTACTGCAACAAATAGCGAACCCTTGGTTCTAGATAATGCCATCTGGACGGATGTGAATAGCCTCTCCATCAAGTTTGCCTTCTCCATAAGAATTCCCATAAAGGTAAATAGAGGAATTGCCACAAGAGTTTGCTCAAGCATACTTCCAGAAAACTGGAAGGTCATTAAGAAAAAAACAAGATCTCCAAAACCTAAGTAACCGAAGAAAACGCCTAGGAAAATGAGAGTAAATGAAATTGGAAAGCCAATAAAAATAGCAAATAGCATTGTTAAGATTAATACTATGCCTAGCACTTCAGGACTCATGGCCATCTCCTATTTCTGATAGCATAAACGCACTTAAGTGTTTCTGAAATGCCTTGAATTAATAAAAAAACTAAACCTATAAATAGCATAAATTTGATTGGATACATGAGTGGCATCCATGCAGTATCCATGCCTCTTTCCATTTGTGACCAAGACTTATAAGCATATTTATAGCATGCCCATGCTGCGCCAGTCAGTCCAGGAAAATAAAATAATAAATACAGTGTTAAGTCAATCGTTGCTTGTGTCTTAACAGACCAATTTCGATACATAAAGTCTGCTCGAATATGAACACCTTTCGAAAGTGCATAACCAGCACCAAGCATAAACATAGCGCCAGCAAACATTCTACTAATATCATATGCCCACATCGTTGGCGAGCCAAAAAAATGTCTTCCAGTAACCTCAATAAACATGGATATAAATACGGGAACTGTAAGCCAACAGACTATTTGTCCAACCTTGAGACTGAACCAATCAATACTTAGAATAGTTCTCGCCATCATTTTTGGCATATCATCAGGCATTACTCCCGTATATGTCCTGCCTTCAGCGACCATTTCATCGGTAATGTCTAATTGACCAATATCCTCTTCCTCTGTCATAACTTGCACCTAATTTCTAATCTAAAAAATATCAAGCTATTGTAACAAAACTATTGAGTTTAATAAATAAAACCCAAAAATCATTAAGGCTATTCTAACTCCTAGATAAAGGTGAGCCTGAAGCTAGATAAAGGAGAGCCCGAAGCTAGATAAAGCCGACTTGTGATAAAAAAAGTTGCCAACAGTATTCACTATTGGCAACTTAATTTACAAGTCTTACGGATCTTTACTTCAAAGTCTCAGCAAAAGCCAGACCTAGTTTAGCGTTAGACGCTTGAGCGCCTGACCAGAAAGGTACCGCAATCTTTGCGAAATCTTTCTGTGATTGCCAAACTTTAGCGAAGAACGCATTATTCTTAGCATTCTTAGCAAGTGTTGCATTCGCAGCAGCCATATACTCAGTGAAGTAGTCATCTGGAGTATCCATTAACTTAACACCATGGTTATTTAACAAGTCATCCAAAGCCTTACCGTTGTTGTAGATACGGTTAGAAAGTGAATCAAGTCTTGCCGCTCTTGCAGCAACTTCTATAGCTCTTTGGTCACGTGCAGAGATCTTATTCCACATATCGCCGTTGATATACATATCAGCATTCACAACATTCTGGTGAAGTCCTTGTAAGTAGTAGTACTTAAGAACTTTTTGGAAACCAAAGTCTCTGTCAGGCTCTGGGCAGCACCATTCTGCAGCGTCAATTACGCCTTTTTCTAGTGCTGGTAGAATATCTCCACCGCCCATAGCTACAGCTGCGACACCAATATCCTTATAGGTTTGACCTGGAATTCCTGGAGGTGCACGGAATCTAAGTTTACGGAAGTCATCCATGCTGTTAATTGGCTCTTTGAACCAACCTAGTGCTTCAGGACCAACCGGTTGAAGCATCAAACCATGAACATTAAGGTCCATCTCATCCCATAGCTGCTCATAGAGCTCTTTACCGCCAGCACTATGGAACCATGAAAGAAAAGCGATGTTATCAATACCGACACCTGCGCCAGCAATTGGTGAACCAAACAGCATTGCTGCTGGATGCTTACCAGACCAGTAGTGAGTCCATGCGAATCCACCATCGATTAGACCTGCGTCTACTGCATCAATAAGATCAGAGTTAGGAACAACAGAACCACCTGGAAGAACTTCGATTGTTACTCTACCATCAGTCAAGGCAGCAACATCTTCTGCAAAATCTCTTACATAGCTAACTTCACTACCAGTAGAACTTAATACAGATTGTACTTTTAGATTGACATTCCCTGCCATAGCGCTTGAACTAAACGCAACAACAGCGGCTACCAATAAACAAATTTTATTTTTAAACATATTTTCTCCTTAGTAATACACAAAAACATCTAAGATCTTTCTTTAGATAACAATTTTATCTCCTATCTAAACAATAAATCTCAACTTAGTATACATTAATTAATATATATGAATTCATATATTTGAAAATAAATAATTACTTAAAATTATTCGCTATAATCTATAAATAAAAATAAAGTAGACTAATCACACTATGAGTGAAAACTATGACTACATCATTATCGGTGCTGGTTCTGCCGGTTGTTTGTTAGCAAACAGACTTTCTGCCAACCCAAAGATTAATGTTTTGCTGCTTGAAGCAGGAGGCAAAGATAACAACATCTGGCTTCATATCCCTGTCGGCTATTTCAAAACCATGAATAACCCTATGTGTGACTGGATGTATGAAATAGAAAAAGACAAAGGCATTAATGATAGATCGATAGATTGGCCTAGAGGGAAAGTGCTTGGTGGCTCAAGTGCTCTAAACGGTCTGCTATATATAAGAGGTGACCGTCACGATTACGATCGATGGCAAGAGTTAGGCAATAAAGGTTGGTCTTATGATGACATATTGCCTTACTTCAAGAAATCAGAATGCCAAGAGAATGGTGAAAATAAATATCATGGCGTTAACGGTGAACTTAAAGTATCCAGCCTTAGGTTGAAACGAAAAATAGCTGAATATTTTATTCAGGGCTCTCAAGAAATTGGAATACCTTATAACTCAGATTGCAATGGCGAGCATCAAGAAGGGGTTGGTTATTTTCAACAAACCTCATTCAAAGGATTTAGAAGGAGCTCGTATAGATCTTTTCTAAGAAAAAAAATTAGAAATAGAAAAAACCTGACAATAATCACCAAATGTCAGGTGAGTAAACTAATTTTCTCCGAGAAAAAGGTGATTGGTGTGAAGTGCATTCAAAATAAACAGGCAAAAGAGTATTACTCTAATCGTGAGGTTATTTTGTCTTCCGGCTCGATTGGATCTCCGCACCTACTCCAGCTTTCAGGTATAGGTGATGGTGAATTACTAAAAAAACTTGGTATTGAAGTTATTCACGATAATCCAGCTGTAGGGAAAAATCTTCAGGACCATCTACAGATTAGATTGGTATATAAAACAAATACTAAAACACTCAATGATGAGCTAAATAATTGGTGGAAAAAGGCCTTAATTGGATTGCAATATATCTTATTTAGAACTGGTCCGTTAACGCTCAGTGCCAGTCAGGTTTATGTTTTCACCAATACAAGTCTTGATGGCTCTAGGCCAAATATACAATTTCATATGCAACCTCTAAGTGCAGATAAGCCAGGCGACGGGGTTCACCCATTTTCCGCATTTACAATGTCTGTTTGTACGTTACGTCCTGAGAGTCGTGGAGAGGTTAGAATCAACTCCCCTGACCCTCTCCAGCCTCCGACAATTATTCCAAACTACTTGTCTAGCGAGAATGATCAGAGAGTTGCAGTTGAATCAGTCAAGGTTGCAAGAAAAATTGCCCAATCTTCAACATTAAAAAAATATACCACCGATGAATACATTCCTGGAGATTCTTATACTAGCGATAGTGAGCTCCTTGAAGCGGCAAAGAATAACAGCCAAAGCATATACCATCCAGTAGGGACCTGCAAAATGGGCAATGATGCAAGCAGTGTAGTTGATGACCAACTAAGAGTACGAGGTGTATCAGGTCTGAGAGTTGTTGACGCTTCAATTATGCCAGAGCTTGTTTCAGGTAATACAAATGCACCAACAATGATGATTGCAGAAAAGGCTGCAGATATGATACTTAGCGCAATAAGAAATTAAATCGACTAACCTTAACTAGCCTATAAATAAATCTAATGATTTGTTAATAACAGGTAATGAAATTGCATAATCCTACAAACTCTTATAACCTTGTTTAAAAAATAATCATGGTAGCACATTAAAGAAAAAAATGCGTATTTGTATCCTAACTCCTGGTGACTCCATTAAAAAACGTCACAAGCCTTCAAATGAACGCTTTATTGACTTGCTCAAACCTCACTTACCTGAAACAGAATGGATCACCATTCATTGCCTTGAAGATGACTTAAACCTGAACGTAAATGAATTCGACGCATATCTGGTTACGGGCGGGAAATATTCTGTATTTGAGGACTTTAGCTGGCAAAATAATTTATTTGATTTGATACGAAAAATCTATCAAAACAACATCCCTGTAGTGGGCGTATGTTATGGTCATCAAGTCCTAGCACATGCACTAGACGGCCAAGTTGAAAGATTTGATAATGGCTGGGGGGTAGGCGTAACTTCAGTAAATATCACCAATCGACCTGACTGGCTAGAACCAACAGTTGAAAAAGTATATCTACTAGCAATGCATCAGGACCAGGTAACTAAAATGCCTACTAATGCAACCCGTTTTCTGGGCAATCATTTTTGTCATATTTCTGGCTTTTATATTGAAGACAGAGTTTTGGCTATCCAGCAACATCCAGAATTTACCCCAGAACTTTGCAGGGATTTAATTCTTAAGCGTAAAGAGCGCATAGGCGAGCAGTACGAATCCGCTCTCCAGTCT
>MPLZ02221778.1_pt1 | contig 14187 bp, 12 predicted proteins | sample 1617311 | NCBI WGS metagenome assembly MPLZ02 (sample SAMN05944806, study PRJNA350692) | marine metagenome | biome: marine; feature: ODZ; material: water; isolation source: 160 m water sample filtered on 0.2 um supor filter | place: Pacific Ocean | collected 2012-04-08 | depth 160m m | reverse complement strand
TCAGAACCGCATCAAGCATAGACAGCCGCACATGCTGCCCGGCCCCTGTTTTTTCTCTAGACAAAAGCGCCGCCGTAACTGCCTGAGACGCATACACAGCAGTGAGCTTATCGGGCAGAATTGTACGTATAAGCCTCGGACGCCCCGTATCGGACCCAGCCTGTACCGTCGTCAGTCCTGAAATTGCCTGGATGATCGGGTCGTAGACCGGTTTTTGTGCCAGTGGCCCCCGTTCACCAAATCCTGACATCGAGATATAGACGATCTTCGGTGCGACTTCCCGGATGTCGTCATAGCCAATACCCAACCGTTCGACAACCCCAGGTCGGAAGTTCTGGATAATCACGTCAGCCGTAGCAGCAAGGCGCTTCAGTGTTTTTTTGCCCTCATCGTGCTTGAGATTCAAGGTGATCGATCGTTTGCTTCTGTTGATATTCAGAAAGCTGGTGGACAACCCCTCGCGATGAGCCCCAACTGAGCGCGTGTGATCACCTCTTCCGGGTACTTCAACCTTGATCACGTCTGCACCCTGATCTCCTAAAAGAGATGCTGCCCAAGGCCCAGTCAGCATGGAGGTTAATTCAATAATCCGATAGCCGGTCAGTGGCCCTGCCATACAGGTGTCCTTATCAAGTTCACAATTGTTTTCAACGATCTAGACCTGCCCGGACCCAGTTGTGAAAGCGCTCAAGTAGGTACTCCTCGGGCATTAGCGCACCGGCTGCCATTGATATATTATATTCTTCTTAATTGTAGGATATCCTCACAGTTCAGTCGAAATAGCAACTTAGGTGATACCAAGATGGTTATCTGTTATCGACAATGCCTGATCTAGGTCAATGCGATAACAGGCCCAGTAGCATAGAGATAAGATCTTCAAAAACTTAAGGAGAATGAGATGCGATCCAACCTTCAAAAGTCTGTAGTCAGTGTCGCGATCGGTTTCGCGTTAGCGGTAGTGGGAGTCAACTCCCATGCGGCTGAGTGGACCTGGAAAGTACAGTCATTGTGGCAACCCGGCACCACGAATCAAAAAGCATTTGAACGGTTTGCCGCCAATGTCAACACGATGACTGGCGGCCGGCTCGAAATCAAAACATTGCCGGTGCATTCTGTAGTCAAACACAGTGAAACTCTAGAAGCCGTCGGGGCTGGAATCTTGGATGGCCAGCACAGTGGCGGCGCTTACTTTGCTGGTAAAGAAGCCGGTCTTCAGATTTGCACGGAACTCAATGGTGCTTTCGAAAATACCTATCAAGCTCAACTCTGGTTCGAGTATGGGGGCGGAACCGAACTATGCCGTGAAGCGTATGCCAAGTTCGGCGCTTACTATGTTGGCCCGGTTTGGTTTGGTCAGGAATCGATGCCATTTAACAAGCCCCTACACTCGATCGATGATTTCAAAGCCAAGGGCATCAAAATGCGCTCGCCGGAAGGGATGGGCGCTGCGATCTGGCGTCGTATTGGTGCCGGTGTTGTGACACTACCGGGTAGTGAGGTATTTACGGCACTTGAACGCGGTGTGATTGATGGCACCGACTGGGGAACCCTGAGCATGAACCAGGAACTGGGTTATCACAAGATCGCCCCGTACCCGCTTTATCCTGGATTTCACTCTGCACCGGCGGCGGACCTCGCTATCAACATGGGCAAGTGGAATGCGTTACCCGATGACGTCAAAGCGATCGTCGAGACCGCGACCAAAGAGTTTGCTCGTGACATGGTACAAAGCATCATCATGGATGATATTGCCGCAGCCGACGCAGCAATGTCACAGGGTGTAACCCTGATCAACTGGTCGCAAGAGGAACGCACCCGATTCCGAAAAGTCGCTATGATCGAGTGGGACGCATTTGGAAACAAAAGTCCACTAGCCCGAAAACTAGTGGACAGTCAGGTGGCATTCCTGAAGAAACTGCACCTGGTGGACTAGCTAAGCTGTCACTTGAAACGAGGGAACGAGCAGGCGAGGTCCCGGAGTGCCTCGCCTGCTTTTTTCATGTTAGTACATAAAGACCCCGCAGAATAGGCGATGTCGAAACTGAATCCCATCGACCGGTTTTCGATCTTTCTTGGCGAAAAAATCAGTTACGTTTTTCTCCTCAGCGTGATCATAACTGCGTACGAGGTAGCCATGCGCTATGGATTTCAGGCGCCGACCACCTGGGTTCATGATGGGGCAACGGCGTTATCAGCTACTGGTTTTTTGATGGCAGGTTGCTATTGTCTTCAGAAACGGCGCCACATTGCCATCACCGTTATATACGATGCTGTTTCTCCAGGCCTACGTCAGGTGCTTGCTATTTTGAATTCACTGATCATTGTGCTTTTCATGAGTCTCTTAGTCTGGGCCGCACTGAAAATTGCCCTAAATGCAACCTGGGTCAACTGGAACTGTCAGGTACAGTTCTGCGGTCTTGAAACCAGTGCACATGCCTGGGACGTACCGATCCCAGCTTATTTAAAGACTGTTCTTTTCCTTGCCTCCGGGATCATGCTGTTACAGGCGCTGGTCCAACTGGTCGGCGCTGTACGGGATCTTTTCAAAGAAGCTAAATCATGAGCATCGAAATCCTTACGCTGATCATGCTGGGTTCGATGGTCGTGCTGCTGGTGATCGGACTGCCGCTGGCGTTTGTTACCGGCATTATCGCCTTCGGCTTCGCTCTTTTTCTCTACGGTCCGTTCGCGCTACCGCTGATCGCAAGTCGGATCTACGGATTTGTCAGTGTCTACGCATTGATTGCGGTACCGATGTTCGTGTTTATGGCGTCCGTTCTTGAACGGTCTGGGATTGCAAGGGATTTATTTGGCGCAATGCATGTACTCTCAGGCAACCTGCGCGGTGGACTTGCCATCCAAACCATGGCAGTGGCTGTGCTTATGGCAGCGATGACCGGCATCATCGGTGGCGAGATAGTACTCCTTGGCCTGGTCGCACTGCCCCAGATGCTACGGCTTAACTACGACCGAAAACTTGCGATTGGGACGGTCTGTGCAGGTGGTGGGCTGGGGACCATGATCCCCCCGAGCATAGTACTGATCTTTTATGGCCTCACCGCACAGGTCTCGATCGGCGACCTGTTCCTGGCGACCGTGATACCGGGACTGCTGCTGGCGGGCATTTATATTGCCTACATTCTGATCCGTTGTTACATCAATCCCGATCTTGGGCCTCCTGCACCGGTTGAAGAACGCAACCTTTCATTCGCCGAAAAGTTGGTCATGGTTCGTGACATCTTGCTGCCGGTCCTGGTGGTATTCATGGTCCTGGGAAGCATCTACGGCGGTATAGCTTCCGTCAGTGAAGCCGCAGGGATGGGCGTCATTGGAGTCATCCTCTGTACTTGGATACGAAAAGAACTGAAGTGGCAACTTATTCGAGAGTCTCTACACCAGACTATGATGACCTGTGGAGTAATTCTTTGGTTGGTCTTTGGTGCAACAGCACTCATTGGTGTCTACAACCTGATGGGGGGTATCGATTTTGTCAAAAACCTCATGACTGGACTTCCGTTTCCGCCCATTATGATTCTGCTAATCATGATGGCGATTCTGCTGGTACTGGGATTCTTTATCGACTGGATCGGAATCATGCTTTTAACAATGCCGGTCTTTGTTCCTATCGTTGTGGAAATGGGTTACGACCCCATCTGGTTCGGGATTCTTTTCTGCATGAACATGCAAATCTCCTACCTGTCGCCGCCGTTTGGTCCTGCTGCCTTCTATCTAAAGGGGGTAGCACCTCCAGAAATCAGTCTCCAAGACATCTATAACTCCCTCTGGCCCTTCATGGCGCTACAGATATTGGGTCTGGCGATCGTCATGGCGTTTCCTCAGCTCGCACTGTGGCTACCCAGCCTGGCGTATCCGAACTAAGCTGCACGAGCCATCCCGTGAGACACCGAAATAGCGCTAGTAGAACCTTAGGTTCATAAGCGCTGGATTCGTCGCCAACTAAAGAGTAACTCCCGGTGGCGGGTCTAGTCTGATCTTTGTCTCTACATCCCTTGCACTCGGAACGTCCCGAACCCACTCGAAATAAATGCCCTTGGTATTGGTGTAGTCACACCGGCCTGTTCCATGCGGCGAAGACCTGCCAGATGATGCGGCCAGGGAGAGCCTGTGGCATCTTCTATCACACAAACCCGGTAGCCCACATCTAACAGTTCTATCGCAGAATGGGCAATACATATGTCGGTTTCCAGCCCAACCAGCACCACATCGCGTTTACCCAATTGTTCCAATGCTTCACGAATGTCATCCTGCCCATGGAGGTTGAAAACCAGCTTGTTGTAAATACTTTGACCTGACGGTAACAACGCTTTCAGGCTTGGGCACATATCAACTTCATCGGACACATCCTCTGCAGTTGCAATCATCGGAATATCCAAAACTGTCGCAACCTGCATCAACCACCCGATACGTGAAACCAGCATTGGTGTTTCGTGCAGAGCCAGCTTGTTGAGGAAGTTATCCTGTACGTCAATAACTACGAGAACACTATTGGAACGTTCAATCAATGACATCTCAATCTCCTGTCAATCTCTGCAACAAAATCAACCATTGCCTACACGGAAGTTAACCTTCATTGTAACCCTGTATAGTTATAGAACCGATTCAATAGTAGCGTTCTTAGTCTATCCTGATATGACGTGACAACATTGGTCAAAACAACGGTGTGTGGCGTCATGCGAACGCACAGATTCATACCGCAATCCCGTTACTAGGAAAATAAGCTGATGGCAAAACACATGGTCTGTTTGAGTTTCGATTTCGATGTTATGTCGGGGCATATCGCCCGGGGGATGACTACGCCCACTCCTATCTCACGAGGTGAATTCGGGATCGTGGGCGCAAGCCGCATTCTGCCTTTACTGCAGGCTCAGAAGATTCCAACAACCTGGTTCATCCCCGGTTTCACTATTGAAACTTACCCCGAGGCCTGCACCGAAGTTGTCAAGGGTGGCCACGAGATTGGCCATCATGGATGGACGCATGTGCAACCCGCCCTGTTAGATCGGGCACAAGAGGAATCTGAAATGATCCGCGCCAACGACGCCATAGCACGATTGTGTGGCCGGCGGGCGCAGGGTTACCGCTCCCCGGCCTGGGATTTAAGTCCCCATACGCTGGAACTGCTTATCCAACACGGCTTTTACTATGAAAGTTCCATGATGGGGCATGATTATTCTCCCTATCGGGTACGCCAAGGGGATGTCATCGAATTGCAAAAACCCATGCTGTTTGGTGATAAAACCCCGTTGATCGAAATGCCTATCAGCTGGTCCCAGGACGACCACCCTCATTTCGAGATGACCAGTGCCCGACCCGGTCATCGCAACGCAAACAGCGTGATGGAAAACTGGGTTGACGACTTTATTTATATGACCCGCTGCACAGATTGGGGCATTATCACCTATACCTGTCACCCTTACGTCATTGGACGCGGCCATCGGATGCTAATGCTGGAGCGTTTTATCGCCAGACTCCGGGAACTGGGCGCGGAATTCATGCGCATGGACCATGCCGCCCGAGCTTACGATGAGCGGCACCCCTATCTATAGAACTGTTGTAGCTCAGCGGTCAAATCGAAGAAAATCAGCATGGCTTCATACACTTTAATTAAGTTTAAGATCAGCAACGACTTTTCTGAATGGGAACAGGCGTTCTACGGCGCCCAGCCGATGGCAAGACAAGCAGGCATCATAGAACTCTTCCATGGCAGGAGCGACGATGACCCACAAACGTGCTTTGTTCTATGCCATGTCTCCTCAAAAGAGGCCATGGATCAATTTTTTGCCAAAGCCGGTGAACAGGTCGCAAAGTCGGGGCACATACTAGAATCTACCGAAGTTACCATGCTGAACAACTAACACGAATTCGCCCAGGCTATAGACAACGACGGATTAGCAAGAATTCCAGTTTGTTCGCTAAGATCCTAGCGGAGAACCAACAGCGACAGAACCTTCTGCAATTTTTTGGCTTGTAGCGACTGAGACCGAATGGTGCCAGCTGGTCTTAATCAACCCAATAAATGACTTCTTCAGGAGGACAATATTTGGTTGATTACGATACTACGGTGATATAAATGAAGTGGGGGAACTCCGGATACTAGACACCCCGAATTCAGTTCTAATTGAGCCTCACCCTGTCGATATAAACTCCAATCCCGCCATATGGCCTACGTATACTCTTTCGTCTGAAGATTTCTTGGCTAATGTCACCTTTGTTTCCGTACCTTCGACAACCACCTCAAGAAACCTATCAGACTTCTTTAGCACACTCGCATCTAGCGTTCTGTTGTTCTCTGTACACGTTAACTTAACGATCTCCATAACTTAGATAACACCCGTTAAGCGCCGATCCAGTGTTGGAAAACAACACATCGCCAGCGCTTTGGGTATACGCCCTAGGATATTGAGGATTTGTAGTCTCGAATCAGTAACGATTCCGCCTACCCCTATTACCTTGTTCTCGAGGTTTTGCCACATTGACCCTGAGCGCTCGGCCGCCATTATCGCTACCGTTTAAGTCCTCGATAGCTTTATGGCCGTCGGCATTATTCTCCATTTCTACGAATCCAAATCCCTTCGATTGACCAGTATCTCGATCCATAATCAATTTGGCGCTCACTACACCCCCAAAAGCTTCGAACATAGACCGAAGTGAATCTTCTGTTACGTTATATGACAGGTTTCCAACATAAATATTCATAAGGTATTCTCACAATGAGTTTAAAGATAAAACCCCGACTTTTAAGCGCGGGGAAACGCTATTAGGCAATGGATAGTTAGCAGAACAGGGTAACTGACGAACTCGAAAGAAGTGGAGAAATCTGTAGTTGCGGCTCTAATACCATTTGATCGCTAGTTTTCATAGGCTAGCTGAGACATGAGTCTGACCAAGCTAACAACAAATAGCAACCCTGATACACACAACCCTCCCCGGTGTTCCGTTCACCAATTGGACTACGATGTCTTGATAGATCCAGATTTTGTCTGTTTACTTGGGACAACACACTGTTTGTGTCATTGCTTATACCATTGATTTGCCGCGCCCGGAGAATTTCGAACTCCCAGCCTCGTGGTTCGTAGCCACACACTCGATAATACATTTCAGTCTATTAATTCAGGGATTGTTGTACCACCTACCTCCCACTCGATTCGGAATTTCAAAGAGTTCCCCACGTATAACGGCAGGGTTCTCTAGTTTTAGTGGGAGGATAGTGGAACGACTATTGTTCGCTTATCTCTGTAGTACTACGATACAGTTTCGGGTGACGCCAGACTCAAACGTTGTGTTCTAATTTATACACACGTAGCACACACTCTGTTTTGCCTACGGCCTAACTAGGCCTCACATCCAACGACTGTATTTTATGACTACATCTCTGTAGAGCTAGAACCGATCCAGTCGATAAGGTGATAAATCAATGCCCATGTTCTCACCACAAAGCGCTGAGGCAATCATGAGTCCAGTCATCGGGGCGCCGGTCAAGCCAAGATGGCCATGACCAAACGCACCAAATAATTCACGATGCCCGGGTACTACGCCTATACACGGTAGAGAATCGGGCGTCGCTGGTCGTGAGCCCATCCATTCGCTGATACTGTCGGTGTTGAGTTCAGGTAGCATTCGCTTCGCCAGGGTGGCTAGAATCTTTGCACGCCGGTAATCTGGTGATGCATCCAGACCTGCGAATTCCGCAATACCCGCACATCGCAGTCCCATCTCCATAGAACTGGTTGCGAAAAGGCCCTCTTTATTGAGCACGGAATTATTCAACTCAATACCTGGCTGTTCGAAAACCACATGGTACCCACGTTCGGCTTCAAGTGGAATCTCTACTCCCAAAGGTTTTAGTAGCCGGGCGGACCACGCGCCAGCAGCAAGCACTACTTTGGCGGAATTGAGCTCACCGTTGTCTGTACGGACAACCCATTGATCGGTCGCAGTGGGCTGAAGTTGATGGACCTGCGCACGAGTAAATTGAACACCGGCCTTCTGTGCTTTCTCTGCGAGCGCCAGGCCGATTTTGCCTGGGTTCAACGCTCGCGCCTGTTCCCTAATAATGACCGCTGCTCGGTAGTCAGGTGCCAATGCGGGCTCTATTTCCTGAAGTTCATCGCCAGTGATGAATTCCATCGGCACACCTCGTTCACGACGCAATGCCCATTGTAATAACTCTGGGTTTGCCATCGCAGGATCACGATACACATGGATATAACACGAGTCACGTACCAGGTCCTCATGTCCCGTCCCACTAAGCAGTTGTCGATACAGATTGATACAGTCGCGGTTGACCACCAGCATCGCGTTCGCAATAGCATCCAGTCGTTCAATCTGCCCACTGGCCAGAAATCGCACCAACCAGGTGAGCATGCGCGGTGCGTATGTCCAGCGAAGCGCGATAGGACCTTCTGGTGACAAAATCCAGCGAGGAATCTTCTTCCATTGACCCGGCATCGATTGAGGCACGCAGGACCATGGGGAAATTACACCCGCGTTACCGTGGCTTGCGCCTTCGGCCGGGCCGTCCCGGTCAATGACCTGAATTTTGAACCCTCTAGCCACCAATTCCAGCGCACAACAAATACCGATAATGCCTGCACCAACAATTATCACATCGCAATCATTGGTCTTAGACATTTTTCGGAATAATGGGACGGGCACTGCGCCACACGATTACCTGCTGAATCAATACAGGCGCAACGAAAATTAGGGCAAAAATATCACTCCGCATTCCCGGTGCAACTAATAGAATACCGGCCAGAGCCATTGCCCAGCGTATGACTACGGGCATTTGGACCAGAAAAAACCCAGCAACCGCCGTTGCGACCATGAATATACCCACCGCGCAACTGATGGTGGTTGATAGGAACGAGCTCCAGGTAAAGTAATCCTCGAGTACGATGAGCATCACGGGAGAGTAAACAAACACCATGGGTACCATCAGTTTTGCGACACCGAGGGTGAATGCCGATACACCGGTTCGAAATGGGTTAGCGCCCGCGATACCCGCCGCGGCATATGCCGAGGCACAAACCGGTGGCGTGATTTCTGAGATAACGCCGTAATACAGAACAAATAGGTGTGACGCCAGCGGTGGTATTCCAAGATTGCCCAACGCTGGCTGAGCTACTGTTGCCAACATTATGTAAAGAGCAGTGGTTGGCAGACCAGCCCCCATCAGGATACAGGTAATAGCGATCAAAACCAGTGATACGAACAATGTTAGACCGGGCACACTAAATTCGACCAGTGGAATCCAGGCAAAAAGCGAGTATAGGTTTTCACCGATTGTCAGCGCGCCGTTGGTTACCATGAAGCCTAATCGAAACCCCAGGCCCGTTGAATTAACAACTCCGACGACTATGCCAATTGCCGCACAAACAGCGCCCACTGTGAGGGCATATCGTACCCCTGTAACACAGCCGTCCAGAACATCCCGCACACTAATACGATGCATTGGATTAACGAATCCCACAATCAGTGCGCACGTGATCCCCCAGAAAGCAGCCATGTGGGGAGAGTACCCACTGAACAACACGTAAATAAGCACGACCAGTGGAATTGCAGTGGGCCAACCTCGTTTTAGGACCGATAGCAACCGTGGAATTTCCTCAGCTGGTAGCCCTTTGAGGCCAAGCCGCTTTGCCTTGAAATGAACAATTGAGAGGACACCGATGTAATGCATTGCGGCAGGTACGATGGCCGCCAGCACAATCGTGGTGTAAGGCACTTCCAGGAACTCAGCCATCACAAACGCTGCGGCGCCCATAATGGGTGGCGTAATTTGGCCGCCTGCACTTGACGCCGCCTCTACCCCACCGGCCAGATGACCCGGGTAACCCATTCGCTTCATATTGGGGATAGTCAGCGAACCGGTAGATACGGTATTCGCAATAGAAGATCCTGATATGGTTCCAAAAAATGCAGATGACACAACACTGACCTTGGCTAGGCCACCGGTATACCGGCCAGCGACCACTGTTGCGACGTCAACGAAAAATTGCCCAAGGCCCATACGCTGCGCCAACACCCCGAACAGTACGAAATGAAACACAACAGTGGATACGATCCACAGCGTAATGCCGTATATACCTTCCGCCGGAAAGTACATGTTGTTAATGTATTGAGCCCAGTTTATACCCGGATGCTTAAGAATCATCAGCGGTATGTACGGTCCAAACACTGCATAGCATGTAAATAGCAGAATAATTATAGGCACCACAATACCGAGCGTTCTGCGAACCGCCTCCAACAATACCGTGATCAGAACAGTACCGAAAACTACGTCAATTAGAGCGGGGTCCCCCTGACGCATCACCTGTTCAGGCAAAAAGAAGTGCTCGCCCATAAATTCGAAATTAATCTCGTACCACGTAAATCCGATATAGAGTGAAGAGGCAACCCCTGCAAGAATAAGAACCCAATCCCATAAAGGCACATTGCCAAATCGCCACCAAGTGTTGGTATGCAATCCGGCCGAACGACCTTTCTTTAGCATCGGATAGCCGATAAACACAAGGATAATCACACCGGACATATGTACACCCATGTGCCAATAATCAACAGGCACACCGATTCCAGCGGTCACATAGTGATAGGCCGCAAAAAGGACAGAAAAAAGAAATGTGAACTTGACGAGCCAGGGACCAAGAGCACGTACCTGTAACCCGGAGTCATACTTCTGCTCGAGCTTTGCAGACTGCCTAAAGTCAAATTGCGCCACAAAGCTCCGTTTGGGGTATGTTGAATATTAAAAGAGAGCGGAGGCGGGCCTATAGCCCGCCTCCGCCTGCGTCTACTGATTACTAATTCTTCGGTAAACGTTAATGATTGATTTAGTTGCTCATACCGACTTCTTTATAGAAGCGCTCGGCACCCGGATGCAATGGAATCAGTACACCTTTTAACGCTGTTTCCAAGCGGATTGCCTTGCCCTTGGCATGGCCCTTATCGAGCAGTTTTCGAGTGTTCTTGTTCCACAACGCCTTAGTGATTTGGTAGATCAGCTCTTCGGGCTGGCTGGCAGATGTGACCAACTGACCGTTAACCGCCACCGTGGGAACGTCGTACCCGATGCTCTCGTATACTCCCGCTGCGATGTCTGAGGGGACATAGTAAGGAATAATTCCATTGATAGCTTTGCGCTCGTCTTCGGAAAACTTATACAACTCAAAACCCTTGGTCGAACCCAATTGGATCAGAGCAGCGAACGGGGTACCACCAGCGTAGAAAAACGCATCCAGCTGGCCGTCAGCAAGGCGCTGAGCACTTTGTCCTAAACCCAATTCGTGCTCTTTAGCCTTGATGCTGTAATGCTTCAGGATCATACGAACGGATACCTGGGTACCTGAACCTGCCGCCGCTACACCAACGCGCTTGCCGTTAAGATCTTTGAGACTCGAAAAATGAACACCCTTGGGTGTAACCAGATGCATATCTTCAGGATACAAGTTAGCAATCACCCGAACGTTATCTTTCTTGTTGCCAACAAACTTACCTTCACCGTTATAGCCCTGAGTTACACTCTGGGCACCAGCAAGACCGGCATCTAACTGACCCGCATGAATCGCATTCATGTTAGCTACAGATGCATTAGTTGATACCGCAATTGCCACTAAACCTGGCACACCACAACTACCGCCCTTATCGCAGGCGCGCGAGCCCGGGGGATTAGAAATCGCGTTAGCAATCAGACCTCCAATCGGATAATAGGTGCCACCTGCACCACCAGTGCCAATACGAAAAAACGTCATGTCCTGAGCCTGAGCGCTCCCAATCAGTAGCCCCAGTCCAGTTACAACAACAGCAATAAGTCCTTTCCTGATCTTCATCGTGTTTCCTCAATTTTGGTGATATTTCACAACTACCAATGTTTATGATGAACGTTAATGATAGCAGCGTAAAAGTTTGAGTATCAACTACCCATTAGCTGACTCAAGTCAAGGTTCTCATGATCTATCCATTCAGAGCCTTATCGGCAAGTCTTTACTGGCGCACCCGAAGAGATTCAATCTCCCGACTGCGTGGTTCGGCTCAATGCGAACCTTGGTCTATACTCAACGGGTACTTGATTGCGCACAGACTTCCAGCGAGCGTTAAACAGCCTCCAAAGAGTCCGCCCATGAAAATTCTATTAATTCTGAACGATCCACCCTATGGTTCTGAGCGCTGCTACAATGGTCTACGACTGGCCAACACCCTGTTGAAGGGGGAACCTGTGCCCGAGGTCACGGTGTTCCTAATGGCAGATTCAGTCGCTTGTGCCAAAGCTAACCAGAAGACACCAGATGGGTATTACAACCTCGAGCGCATGCTAAAAGGGTTCGTTCGCAAGGCGACGCTACTCCTTTGCGGTACCTGCATGGACGCACGCGGTGTCGCTGAGAACGAACTGCTGGCAGGCGCAAGGCGAAGCACCATGGGGGAATTGACCGAATTGACCTTTGCAGCCGACAAAGTACTGGTGTTCTGATTCACGCCTGTTTACGAAAGGCAACGCCAAGGGGAGAGGACAGATGCACATCGTCGTTGTGGGTGGCTCCTTCGGCGGGCTAACCGCAGCCTACGACCTGCGCCGCCTGCTGCGTCGCCGGGAGCACCAGGTTACCGTGATCTCCAAGGAACGTCGTTTCATTTTCATCCCTTCATTGCCGTGGGTGGCCATGGGCACCAAGACCATCGCCGACATATCTTTCGATCTGGAAGCGCCGCTAATCGCTAAGGGGATCAACTTCGTCGAGGCGGCGATTACTGGAATCAACCCCAGGGCACGCAAGGTCCTTACCGACGGAGCCGAGTATGAATACGATATTCTGCTGCTCGCCACCGGCCATCGCAGCGCCAACGAGGCTGTACCGGGGCTAGGCCCCTTTGATGGGCCGGGCCATTCGCTAATGTCGCCGGCTGAGGCCGAGGAGGCCCGAGATTCTTGGGCGGCGTTTCTTCGCGATCCCGGCCCAATAGTCATTGGTTGCGCCCCGGGCGCGAGTTGCCTTGGCCCAGCCTACGAGTTCTTGTTCGAGGCACACCATGCGCTGCAGCGGCGCCGTATTCGCCATCGGGTGCCGATCACCTTCGTCACCCCGGAGCCGTTCCTGGGCCATTTCGGTGTTGGCGGCTTCGGCAAGGCACGTCAGTTCTTCGAGGGCGAGCTCGAACAGCGTGACATCCGTTACTTTAACTCCGCGGCGATTTCCCAGATCACCAGTGAATCGGTCGAACTGTCCGATGGCAAGGTATTTGAATCGCGCTACTCGCTGGTCATTCCGCCACTCGCTGGAATCCCCGCCGTGGCAGGTACCGTCGGTCTTGCAAACCCGAAGGGTTTTATCCCGGTGGACGCCCACTATCGGCACCCGGATTTTCCGGACATCTACGCGGTCGGCGTTGCCGTTGCCCTGCCACCGGTAGAGGAAACAACGGTGCCAGTGAACTTCCCCAAAACCGGCCATATGACCGAACAGATGGCCAAGATCGCTGCCCACAACATTGCCTCCGACATCAACGGTAGCGAACAGACGACCCATGAGTTGATGGTGGAGTGCATCATGGACATGGGTGATAAGGCAGCCCACATTCGCGCTGATCCGGCCCGACCACCCCGCAACGTTTCTCAGATGAGCGTCGGCAAACGCTGGCTGTGGGCTAAGCGTTTTTTCGCCAACTACTATCTATGGAAGATCAAGCGTGGGGCGACCCGGAGCCCCAAATGGGTCTGGTAAGCTGAGGCTTGGCGCATGCCATCGACAGTACTCGCTAAATTTCAATGGCCGCGAATCTGGGAGACGTCAAAACAACTATTACCCATTCGCCCTCAACAACTCACGTGCGATTCACAGCAGAATAGCGTACAGTAGCAGGCATTGGGAAGAATCTGATCCGGATCTCTGTTGATGTTGAGTTCTCAGTCGACATCATTGCCGATCTCGGCCGAAGTCTTGGTTAAATCACAAAGAAGCCGAGAGAGTCGCAAATACAAGGCGCTAGAATCAACAGATAATTATGGCGCGCCCGGAGAGATTCGAACTCCCGACCTCGTGGTTCGTAGCCACGCACTCTATCCAACTGAGCTACGGGCGCCTACTGAATTCTTTAAAAAATACTGCCTAATATAATTGTCGATCTCACCCTTATTCTACCGTCTTTTTATCATATATCGGGACTGTTTGAAGC
>MPLZ02099846.1_pt1 | contig 14214 bp, 13 predicted proteins | sample 1617311 | NCBI WGS metagenome assembly MPLZ02 (sample SAMN05944806, study PRJNA350692) | marine metagenome | biome: marine; feature: ODZ; material: water; isolation source: 160 m water sample filtered on 0.2 um supor filter | place: Pacific Ocean | collected 2012-04-08 | depth 160m m | reverse complement strand
TGGCAATTTTTATGATTCAAGGCACGCTGATCGGGCTTATCGGAACATTTATCGGCGGTATCTCGGGTGTAATAACCGCTGTAAATGTAGAAACCCTGGTCCCTTGGCTGGAGGGACTCTTTGGAATCGAGTTCTTTCCGTCAAGCGTATATGTGATCACCGACTTTCCTGCTCAGCTAAAGTGGAGGGATGTTTCCCAGATTGTTTCCATTTCATTTGTCTTGAGTGTGGTCGCAACGTTGTACCCCGCGTGGAGGGCTTCGAGAACTGACCCCGCTGAGGTTTTGCGATATGAGTAACCCGACTAATCCGATTCTGGAATGTTCCGGGCTATATAAATCGTTTACAGAGGCAGGCACCCTAGTTCAGGTACTTAGCGATATCAACCTGACAGTGGCAGCAGGTGAAACTATCGCGATCGTCGGCGCCTCGGGCAGCGGGAAGAGTACTTTTTTGCATTTACTGGGCGGCCTGGATAGGCCAACACAAGGCAGTGTTCAATTATGTGGTCAGCCACTGGCGGGCTTGAGTGAAAAGGCTATCGGCGTGCTTCGGAATCGGTCGCTTGGTTTTGTTTATCAGTTTCATCATCTCTTGCCGGAGTTTTCTGCTTTGGAAAACGTAGCAATGCCGCTATTGATTCGCGGCGAATCTCATACTTCAGCTTTATCTGATGCGTCGCAGTTATTGGAAAAGGTAGGCCTAAGGGCTCGAGAACATCATAAGCCAGGCGAACTCTCTGGAGGAGAGAGACAGCGAACTGCTGTAGCTCGTGCACTTGTTGGGCAGCCCGACTGTATCCTGGCCGACGAGCCAACAGGAAACCTTGATTCCGAGACTGCAAATTCAGTTCAAGAGCTCTTTTTCACTCTCAATAGCGAGTTTGGCACGAGTCTTGTCATGGCCACCCACGATCTTGGGTTGGCACGGAAACTTGATCATACCTACAAACTAGCGAACGGAACTCTACAGAATATTTCTGCTTAGCCAAATAGCTTGATTGTCCGGCGATATCTCATAAAATGTAGACAGTAAAGATCAAGGACGATATCAGCGGGCAAGGATGCCTCGAATATTTGTTATAGCGTTAGCTTATACGGTTGGCGCACTGTTTATTCATTTGTGCGTCTCGTTGACCGCGCTTTTGTGGGTCTGTTGTGCAGTTTGTCTGTGCTTTGTGTTCGTAAGGGGATGGACTCGTTATTTGGCTTGTATAGGGTTCGGCATGTTGTGGGCCACAGTTTATGCGCAGTATCAGTTAGAAAAACGTCCCGACCGGCATTTCCTATACCAACCAGTTACTGCAGTCGGAGTAGTCAACAGTATCCCTATTGCTAGAACGACTCACACACAGTTCGACTTTAGACTTCATCGACTAACCGACGGGACAATCACAAGTGCCAGGCGGAGTAACGTTCGCCTGCGTTGGTATGGGGATAGGCCGATACTCGAACCAGGGCAGCAGTGGCAGCTACAGATAAAGATAAAGCCTGTTCGTGGGTATCGCAACGTGGGCACCCATGACCGGGAATTGATGTATTTCAGAGATCACATTCAGGCAACAGGCTATGTGTATAAAGCAATTCCTCTACTGATAGGAAAGGCTGAATCAGAGAATTTTATTCTCTCCCTCCGTAATCGCCTCCGGTTAAAGATTCAAGATGTCTTGGGAGAGAAACCTGCTCTAGGCATTGTTTTGGCACTTGCTATAGGGGAGCGCTCGGCCATTTCTGCACAACAATGGAAGATCTTTCGAATGTCCGGCATAGGGCATCTGATGGCGATTTCCGGTTTGCACGTTGGTTTAGCAAGTCTTTTTGGTTGCCTCATTATTCGGTTACTGTGGCGTGTAGGCCTATTGTCAGGCGGTAGGATCCCACGCCCTCATCTGGTGTCAGCTGGAGGTCTTTTGCTTGGGTTGGCCTATGCGGCTTTAGCTGGTTTCCCGCTCCCGGCGGTAAGGGCGTTGACTATGTTATCCACGTATACGGTTGTAGCTGTCTTGGCTAATCGGATGTATCGCCCTGAAGTATTCCTTGGGCTTGCAATGCTAACGGTGGGCATACTGAACCCGATAGACGTTAGTTCAGCTGGGTTTTGGTTGTCTTTTGTAGCCGTGTGGGTAATCTTCCGCGCACAAAAGGTTTACCGAGACAAATTTTCGACAGTGAGCCACTATTCAGTTGGAAACGAGTCGGCTAGATATGCGGTTCGGAATTATGTATTCACCCTATGCGTCATCCAATTTGCATTATTTGTCGGCTTGCTGCCTATACAAGCATTGTATTTCGGAAACTTGTCTCTCGTTTCACCATTCATAAATCTATTATATGTTCCAGTATTTGGGTTGCTGGTTATCCCAATGATTCTGAGTGGTTGCTTTGGCCTACTCTTCATTAATGAGTCAATTGGCGGAGGGCTTTTAGCCGCCAGTGGGTGGCTGATAACCTGGCTTTTGAAGCCCCTTAGCTTGCTTACTCAGTTCAGTTTTTCCACCCTAGATCTGTCCAACAACAGCCAACTACTCTTGGTCGTAGGGGTTTTAGTAGGCACGATCCTTTATGTCAGAAAGCTCCGAATATTCTTAATAGGAACTATGACAGTGATTCTATTGATGGGCTCAACGCCTACTTCCGGCCTTAGAAACCATGAAGTACGGATGCGGGTTTTTGACATTGGTCAAGGACTGGCGATTCTGGTTCAGACACGCGATCACGCGATGCTGTTTGATACCGGACCAAGCTTTGGACAGTTCAGTACAGGAGAACGAGTGCTGCTACCGGCGCTCAGGCGACACGGGGTCACCCGGTTGGATCGAATAATAGTAAGCCACGTCGCGGCAGATCACGCGGGCGGGCTGGAGGCTATATTACTCAACCTGGCTGTGGATGATATTCTATCGGGGGAAGCTGACAGGCTCGAAGGTAGTCGACGATGTCGCTCTGGAGAGACCTGGTTCTGGAACGAAGTCGAATTCCGAATTTTGTGGCCAGTTGGTGACGCTCGTCTTAGCTCCAACGATCGTTCGTGTGTTGTGCAGGTCATTAGCGGTGGTGGACGCATTCTTCTGACTGGGGATATCGAGGCAAAAGCTGAACAGGCTCTGGTCAGAGACTACGGAACCGAACTAGAATCCTCGGTACTGGTAGTCCCACACCACGGATCGAACACCTCATCTACACTATCTTTCCTATCCGCTGTGCGGGCGAAAATTGCGGTTGTGAGTGCGGGCTCGCATAATCGCTATGGGCACCCCAGTCCAGAGGTAATCGACCAATATGAACGACTGGGTATCCGCTTGCTTAATACTGCACGGTACGGAGAGATCATCATCAAAAGTGGTAACAGAAGAAATACAGTGCGCACTTGGGTCCGACATCATCGACGTTTCTGGCACAGTTGATACCAAACTCACCTCAACACACCGATTGAGTAGATATTGTCGGTAGAATCACAACCAATACGGTAATCCAAGGCACGCGAGGCCCATTAGATGTTCGAACTAATCAGTAGCGGTGGGTGGCTAATGGTGCCGATCATTTTGTGTTCTGTGATCTCCGTTGCCATCATTATCGAACGATTATGGACCTTGAAGAAAGACAGTGTTGCTCCGGCTGACCTCGTTATAGATATTGAACACTTGCTGGAGCAACATCAACTAACAGATGACCGACTTGAGGAACTCGAACACAGTTCATATCTCGGTCGAATTCTCGTTGCAGGACTGTCTTTTTCTAATCAAGCGCCTGCCGAGATCCGCAGGTCGATCGAAGAGGCGGGGCGGCACGTTGTCCATGAACTTGGAAAATACCTCAATGCGTTAGGCACTATAGCCGCAATAACACCCCTGTTGGGACTGCTTGGAACGGTGATTGGGATGATCAAGGTGTTTGCGGCAATTACTGCGGTTGGTGTGGGTAATCCTCAAATTCTGGCGGGGGGTATCTCAGAAGCTTTGATCACAACTGCGGCAGGTTTATCAGTGGGTATACCAAGTCTCATGTTCCACCGTTATTTCAAGGGAAAAATCAATGAACTCACCGTCGATATGGAGCAACATGCGTTACGACTGCTGAACCTGATGCAAGGAAGTCAGAAGCCGTGAGATTCTCCCAGTATCAAGAAGAAGAAATCGGAATCAGTTTAACGCCGTTGATTGATGTTGTATTCCTGCTTTTGATCTTTTTCATGGTTTCGACGACGTTTTCTAAAGAATCTCAGTTGAACCTGCGATTGCCGACTAGTGATCTCCCTTTAGAGACAACGCTGGAGGAGCAGGTAATTGTGATCAGTATTTCAGAGCAGGGCCAATATGTTTTGAAGCGTGGAAGCGATTCATCGACTAAGAAGTTTAATGGTAGTGACGCAGCAGAATTGTCTGAGCAATTGCTGGCCCTTGCTTCCGGGTGGGAGGACCCAGTCGTTATCATTCGCGCAGACCGAATGGCTAGCCATCAGTCGGTTATGACAGCGTTGGATGCTGCTCAACGGGTTGGTCTTCTCAAGCTGACGTTTTCAATGCAAAAACAACATTGAGTATCTTGATTCGGTTAGCCCATTGAGCGGACTGCGTATATTCCGGCGACTACTTGGCCATGTCTGGCCCTATCGACTGGTGTTTGCGTTGAGCATAGTCGGCATGATTCTTGTCGCTGCTGCGGAGACCGCGTTTGCCGCACTACTAAAACCAATCATGGATGGTGGGTTTATCGAACGCGATGCCGCTATGATCAAGTGGGCACCAGGTGTGCTGGTCATCATTTTTTTGGTGCGTTCGTTTGGGTCTTTTTCTGACCAGTACTGTATATCCAGGGTATCCCGCTATGTGGTTTATGACTTAAGGACTTTGATGTTCGATCGCATGATCCGACTACCCAGTCGATATTTTGACCAACATCCGTCATCACTTTTGGTGTCTAAGCTTGTTTATGACGTCGAACAAGTTGCTGTAGCTAGTTCGATAGCAATACGGATATTTGTCAAGGACAGTATTTTGTGTATTGGGTTGCTGAGCTGGATGGCTTATCTGAGCTGGCAGCTCACGCTTGTTTTTCTGGTAGTCACTCCGATTGCGGCGATCATAATGCAAAAAGCTAACCGGCGGTTCAGAAAGACAAGTGAAGCTATCCAGCGATCCATGGGTTGGATAACTCACTCAGCAAAAGAAGCATTCCAGGGGCATCGCGTTGTCAAAGCTTATGGCAGTTACGACCACGAAAATGAACGGTTTGAACAGGCAAACCGTGATAACCGGGCACAGTCGATGCGAAAAGCTTTGGTGGCATCCGTCAGCGTTCCGCTGTTGATTTTTTTCGCCGGCGTAACTGTGGCGGTTATTATTTATCTGTCAATGAGTGGAGTTATCGAATCGCTTGTTAGTCCTGGTACTTTTGTTTCCTATCTTGGTGCGATCCTGTTGCTGATGGGTCCGGTCAAGCGCCTTGCCCGCGTAAATGAACACCTCCAAACCGGTGTAGCCGCTGCCGAGAGCGTTTTTGAGGTGCTCGACAAATCGATTGAGGAAACTGGCGGCAGCATGATGGCTGAAACAATTACCGGAGACATCGAATTTAGAAATGTCACGTTTCAGTACGAAATGACTGACAACAATGCGTTGAGGGATGTCTCGTTTCGAATCAATCGCGGTGAGACTGTGGCGCTTGTCGGTGCTTCAGGTAGTGGCAAGACGAGTATTGCTTCTCTACTGCTGGGATTTTATCGCGCTCAGCAGGGTGCAATACTGATTGATGGGTCACCCATAGAAGACTATCAAGTTGAGTTTCTGCGCTCCCAGATTGGTTTTGCATCACAAGAGGCAGTGTTGTTTGACGGTTCGATTGAGAGCAATGTCGCTTACTCGGCTGCTCAAATTGATGAGAAGGTGCTTGCTGAGGTGGTTGAAGCATCCAAGATATCGGTCTTTTCTGATAAGTTGCCTGATTTGTTGAAGACGTCTATTGGGGAGCAGGGTGTTAGGCTTTCTGGCGGGCAAAGGCAGAGGCTCACGATCGCCCGAGCACTCTACAGGTGTGCGCCGATTCTCATCATGGATGAAGCAACTTCTGCACTGGATAACGTTTCTGAGAGTCAGGTTAAGGAAGGGATCAAGGCACTGTCGGCTGAACGAACCGTACTGATAATTGCGCACCGCTTAAGTACGGTGGTCGAGGCTGATCGAATACTGGTTTTGCAGGACGGCAGGGTTGTGGAACAAGGCACGCATCGGCAGTTACTGGAGATGGATGGTCATTATGCCGCGCTGCATGTTCGGCAGGAAAGAGGGGAGCTTGAGAGTACGGATCACAATGCCTGATGAGTACAGTCCCCAAATCGTTGGTTAGGTCGTGGTATGCCCCGACGTGGGCTACTGCTCTACTCATGCCTGTGAGTTTTCTTTATCGGCTTTTCATCGCGGCCCGGCATCTATTGTATAAATCAGGTGTATTTACGGTCCAGGATTTCGATGTACCGATTGTCGTGGTTGGTAATCTGACTGTTGGTGGTACAGGTAAGACGCCGCTACTCATTCACCTAGCAAAGGAGTTGGTGGCGCATGGATACAAACCTGGGATAGTAAGCAGGGGGTACGGCGCTAAAGGGTCCTACCCGGTTCGGGTAACGCCAGATACGGAAGTAGTGCGCAGTGGTGATGAACCGCTGCTTATCGCCCGCAGCATCAACGTACCGGTTGTCGTTGACCCAGACCGTGTGAATGCGGTGAGTGAAATCCTAAAATCAGACTCCATAGACATTGTGTTATCAGACGATGGTCTCCAGCACACTCGACTGGGGCGCCAACTGGAGATAGTAGTCATCGATGGTAAACGTGGACTCGGCAACGGTCTACTACTGCCTGCGGGTCCATTGAGAGAGTCCCCGAAACGGCTAGACACAGTGAACGTTGTAGTGCGTCACGGTGGAGTGCCCAAGCCTGGTGAATCTTCCATGGAGACGAGTTTGGGAACTGTAGTCAATATCAACGACGGGCGAGAGTCGACTTTAGACTCCTTTAGACAGAAACAATGTGTGGTCATAACTGCTATCGCGGACCCCGATCGATTCTTCCAGCAGCTATCGGATGAAGGCCTTCAGTTCGAACGGATTGAATTTCTTGACCATCATTATTTTTCTTTCGAAGATCTGCAAAACTACCAAAACTCAACTGTCCTGATGACAGAAAAAGACGCTGTGAAATGTCAGACCCTGGCCGGACAAGACTGGTGGCAGGTACGCCAGGAGATCCGAACCGATGGTGAGGTTGTTGAATTAGTACTTCAAGCAGCAGGAGGTGGATCGATCGTATGAGTTTTTCCTACCATATCGTGATTCCAGCGCGTTTCGATTCACAAAGACTACCCGGAAAACCATTGCTCGATGTCGCGGGTAAGCCCCTAATCCAGCGGGTTTATGAATGCGCGCTTCAAAGCGATGCAGACACGATTACCGTTGCTACTGACAACCAACAAATCTTTGATGCCGTAGAGGCCTTCAATGGTACGGTTTGCATGACCCGTAAAGATCACCTGAGCGGTACAGACCGGGTTGCGGAGGCAACACAACTGTTGGGTTTGGCTGACGACTCTCTTGTCCTAAACCTTCAAGGAGATGAACCACTGATTTCGCCTGTTTTGATCAATCAGGTAGCACGGGAGCTGGTTAAAACACCTGACGCCATGATCTCCAGCGCCTGTTGCCCGATCCAATCTCTAGCGGAGTATGAGGATCCTAATGTTGTAAAAGTTGTCCGAAATCACCGCCAACTTGCTGCGTATTTTTCAAGGGCGCCGATCCCTTGGATTCGCGATGGCGGATCATCCGATCACGCGAACATGCATTGGTCGGAGGCCCGCCGGCACTTGGGCATCTACGCTTATCGCGTGGGCTACCTCATACGCTTTTGCGAACTGACGCCCGCGCCAACAGAGCTGACTGAGAAACTAGAACAACTCAGGGCGCTGTGGCATGGTGATGCCATAGTGGTGTGTGATGCGAGCGAGATTCCAGGACCAGGGGTAGACTCCGCGCAGGATCTTCGCCGAGTTGCCGAGTATTTTGAGTCACTGCCGGCAACACGTTGAAATCCACTACTGATTGAGACAATGATAGGGCCCCTCATGGTAGGTCTAGAAGGCCAATCGTTGTCGGCCCAAGAGCGCGAGTGGTTAGCACACCCATCAGTCGGGGGTGTAATTCTTTTTAGTCGAAACTATGTTAACCCGGTACAACTCACTGATCTCGTAGCCAGTATAAAGGCCATCAAATCACCGAAGTTACTGGTAGCAGTTGATCAGGAAGGGGGTCGGGTTCAAAGGTTTGTTGCTGGGTTTACGCCATTGCCGGCGCAGCATCAAATTGGAGTGCTTTTTGAAAACGATCCCACCGGCGCTGAGGAACTGGCATGGATTCTAGGGCGAGTCATGGGATTGGAATTGAGAGCAGTCGATATTGATATCAGCTTTGCACCGGTAATCGACCTATTTAGACGCGACAGCAATGCGATTGGCGACCGAGCATTCCATGCGGATCCAGATGTGGTTATTTGTTTGGCAGGTGCCTTATGTGCCGGGATGCGAGCCTCTGGGATCACACCGATCGCCAAGCATTATCCCGGTCACGGCAGCGTCACAGCTGATTCTCACCTCACGTTACCGTTAGATCCCAGGTCGATCGAGACAATTAGATCTACAGATTTGAAGCCATACAGTGCTTATCGGGAAGTCGGTTTCAAGGGATTGATGACGAGTCATGTGATGTATCCTGCGATTGATAATCAACCAGCTACGTTTTCTACTCGATGGATTCAAGAGATTCTTCGCGAGGACTTGGGATTTACAGCCGCAGTATTCAGTGACGACCTGAATATGGCAGCCGCTCAAACGATCGAGGATATCCACACACGTGTTTTATGCGCGCTTACAGCCGGTTGCGACATGATTCTGTTATGCGACAACACGGCCGACCTGGATGCTATCCTGGAGCGGGCCCCTTGCCATGTTTCTTCAAGGAGCGGATCAAGGCTCGAAACCCTTTACGGGTCGGAGCCTGAGGGATCGTATCAGGACCAATTAGCAGACTGGTCTAGTCGGCTCGTCAATTTTGGCTGAGTTACTATGCATCACTGTCAGCGCGTTCGATATAGTCGCCGGTGTCGGTATTGATCCGAATCTTGTCCCCAAGTTTGACGAACGCGGGTACGGTGACACGAATACCAGTGTCCACAGTCGCGGGTTTGCCTGATCCTGCTGCTGTCTGTCCTTTTACGACGGTCTCTGTATCGGTGACTGTCACTGTGACAGCCGCTGGGAGGTCAAGGCCGATCGGATTGTTATTATAAAAGTTAATCTGCACTTCAATGTTGGGGGTCAGGTAACCTTTCTGCTCTGCAATCTCATCACCGGCAATATTGAGTTGCTCGTAGGTTTCAAGGTCCATAAACACCAGGTCTTCTCCTTCTGGATAGAGATACTGCATTTTCCTGGGCTCGACGTGTGCTTTTTCCAGCTTCTCATCAGAACGAAAGCGTTCGTTCAGTTTCGTGCCGTCCGCAATGGCCTTCATCTCTACTTGAGCGAAGGCGCCCCCTTTGCCGGGCTTGACATGTTCCTTTTTCAAAATTCGCCAGAGACGGCCCTGGTGTTCAATGAGGTTGCCGACCCTTGCGTCAGATGCTGAAATCTTCATACTGATGATCCTGGAGAATGACGACGAGAGTTTAAGGCCTGGAGCGGTAGGCAACAACAGAATCGTTTAACGGTTATGCCCCATAAACAATCAACAGCAAGTCAAGACCAGCGGCTAGTTGCATCTAAGTGGTACGATCCCGACTGCCGAGCCTGTCCGCGGCTGGCTAGTTATCTGGATGAAACCAACCAGGCTTTCCCCGGTTATTTTTGTCGGCCGGTACCTTGTTTTGGCGACCGGTACGCGAAGTTGTTGATCGTGGGATTGGCACCTGGAAAGCATGGCGCCAATGCAACAGGCCGCCCCTTTACAGGAGATCACGCAGGCTTGCTCCTGTATCGCGTCCTTTATCAATATGGGCTGAGTAACAAACCTGAATCTACTGCAAGAGGAGATGCGCTGCGGCTACACGGATGCAGGATTACGAATGCAGTCAAATGCTTGCCGCCTGAAAACCGTCCGATCGGATCCGAGGTTAGAAACTGTATTGGATTCATCGGTGCTGAGATACAGGATCTTCCAAAAGGCGCTGTCATTCTGGCACTTGGAAAAGTTGCACACGATGCTGTGATACGAGTATTTGAGTTAAAGCTTTCGACTCACAAGTTTATACATGGTGGAGAGATCACACTGCCGGATGATCGAATTCTGTTGTCGAGTTACCACTGCAGCCGATATAACACGCAAACACGCCGACTTACAGAACAAATGTTCACAACAATAATAGGCAGAGCCAAGCAACTGTCTGGACTTGTTTGAAATGGACAGTGAGTTTGACGGGAAGGCATTTTGCAAAACCGTGTCTCGGTTGCCCGGCGTTTATGTGATGCTCGGGTGCTCATCGGATTGCCTGTATGTTGGCAAAGCAAAACATTTGCGTAACAGGCTTACCAGCTATTTTGTTTCGACTCCACAGAGTGGGAAGATACAACGAATGCTTTCCAGGGTAGCCAGTATCCAAGTGCACATTACAAAAACTGAGAGTGAGGCGCTACTGTTGGAGAACACCCTGATCAAGGAACATCGGCCTCGATATAACATTCTACTCAGAGACGATAAGAGCTACCCCTACATTCGACTATCTGACAGTCACGATTATCCCGGTTTATCTCTTTATCGGGGCGGTATAGAGCAGAAGAACAAGTATTACGGCCCATTTTCCAGTGCAGCAGCTGTCAGGGAAACTTTGTCGGAACTACAGAAAATCATACCGATTCGCCAATGCCAGGATAGCTATTTCAGAAACCGGAGCCGACCGTGTCTTCAGTACCAGATAAAGCGGTGTTCGGCACCGTGTGTCGGCAAAGTTGATCGATCTACCTATGATGCTGACGTGGAGGACAGTGTTCTGCTTCTAGAAGGTAAGAATGAAAAGCTGGGGGTATTACTGCAAAGAAAAATGGACCAGTCGTCCGAAAGTCTGGACTATGAATCCGCAGCGAGATATCGAGATCGAATCGCTGCTTTACGCAAAGTGTTGGAAAAACAGTACGTGTCCGGCGGGGCCGCCAATGCAGATATCGTAGTGGCAGTGGCTCGGGCTGATCGAGGCTGCGTGTCGGTCATGAGTATTCGCAATGGTCAGAATTTAGGCATGCGGCATTACTTCCAGAAGACACTCCTAGATGAAACGACCGGCGAGATGCTCAAGGCTATATTGCCGCAGTACTACCTCAGAAACCCGATACCCAAAGAATTGATAGTTCATCCGAAAATAGAGGGGATCATAGAACTCACAAGAATATTTTCAGAAAAAGCAGGAAAAAAGGTAACTATTAAATCGAATGTTCGAGACTATCGAGCTCAGTGGTTAGAGATGGCTCTTCTAAATACGACCGAAAACTTGGACCGTCACCTCGCAAGCAAGGATGCGTACACAACCCGCCTGAAACAGCTTTCGAAAACATTGGGTCTGGCAGTTGATCCGGTTCGCTTAGAATGTTTTGACATCAGCCATACTGCGGGCGAAGCGACCGTTGGCGCCTGCGTGGTTTTTGATGGCGAAGGACCTGTCTCGTCACAGTATCGTCGATTCAATATGAAAAGTGTTGAGGCGGGCGATGACTATGGTGCTATGCGCGAAGTTCTTCAGAGGCGTTACAGAAAGGTTGTAGAGAATCAGGAAGTGTTACCAGACCTTGTATTGGTTGACGGCGGAAAGGGTCAGTACCGAATAGCGCAAGAGGTTTTAGACGAATTGTTATTAGGGGATATTCCTGTTGTTGCGGTGGCAAAAGGGCGTGACCGAAAAGCGGGGAGCGAAAAACTCTATGTCTCCGGGCGGAACTCTGCATTGACGTTGCCTGGCATCTCTGCTGGGCTGCACCTGATACAGCAGATTAGAGACGAAGCGCACCGGTTTGCGATAACCGGTCACCGTCAAAAACGCGCTAAGAGGCGAACTTATTCGACACTGGAGGATGTGCCGGGAGTCGGCGCGGTGCGCCGGCGAGCATTGCTACAGTATTTCGGTGGCCTTCAGCAATTGAAGCGGGCACCCGTTGAGGATTTGGTAAAGGTGCCCGGAATTAGTGATTCATTGGCAGAAAAGATTTATCATTTCCTAAGACAGGACTGACCTCATATGCTCTGGACCATTCCAAATCTACTGACGTTACTGCGAGTCGGGTTGATTCCAGTACTGGTGTTTATGTATTACCTTCCCATCAGCGGACTGTACGTTGCCGGTGTTTTCCTACTGGCAGGATTGACTGACTGGCTAGATGGGTATCTGGCGCGTACGTTGGCACAAACGTCCAAATTCGGTGAGTTTCTTGACCCGGTTGCAGACAAGCTTATGGTTGCCGTGGTGCTGGTTTTGCTCGTGAGCGATGAATTCTTGACATCTGAGTTGTTCGGCTCACAGATGTTTACCGTAGTGGCGGCGGTCGTAATTGGGAGAGAAATAGCTGTTTCGGCCCTTCGGGAGTGGATGGCCGAACTTGGTAATCGGGGCATCGTGGCAGTTGGATTTGTCGGTAAAATTAAAACGACTTCCCAGTTTATTGCGATCTCACTGTTGTTGATGGGGCCTGAGGTTGAAGGTTTTCCGGTATTGATCTGCGGTGAGCTATTGTTTTATGTTGCAGGGGGTCTCACTTTATGGTCGATGGTCGTGTATCTCAAAGCAGCGTGGCCCGATCTTCGAGATCAGTAATGAGTTTTCGAAATCCAATAAAGTTAAGTTAAATCTATTTCGGGATGCCGCATAAACCTGGACTGCTGTAAAATACAAGGCAGAGAAGCGGGTGTAGCTCAGTGGTAGAGCGTCACGTTGCCAACGTGAGGGTCGAGAGTTCGAATCTCTTCACCCGCTCCAAATATCACCGTTCGAGGAATAAACCAAGAGTTAAGTAGGATCGGGCCGTTCGATTCACAATATACAGGCCTCTAGTAAATTATTTGAACCATATTTCGATAGAATTTTAGGCTTTGATTTTGTTTGCTTGCCATTGATCTAAGTTCTGCGAAGTATTGCGTTGAGACAGAGTGCATCAAGCTTATGAGAGGCGTGAATCAAGGTTTCACATTAATTGAGCTGATGATCGCGGTAGCGATCATTGCGGTTCTTGTCGCGGTGGGTGTACCTCAGTATCAGAATTATGTGGCACGATCACAGGCTATTGAAGGAGTTAATTTAGCCGGCGGTATTAAAACGGCGCTGGCCGAGTACTACAACACAAACGGGGCATTTCCTAAGGACACGACAGATCCGCACGTTGGGCTAGGACTAGAACCAGCAACCTCTATAACGGGCAAATATGTGACTAGCGTGACGGTCTCAGATGATGGTTTTGGTATCATAACTGCGGAATTTGGTTCAGGCAATCATGCTGGAAAGTTTGTCCGCTTGACACCGGTTCCGGTAGCCAGTGGAAGCATCTATTTTGATTGTGACAGTGACATCGAAGAATCGTACAGACCCAAAGAGTGTGTTGAAGGGACATCCGGACCAACGGAGTTAGAGATAGCGCAAGCTGCCTTAGAAACAGCCAAAGAGGCCTTGGTGACTGCCGAATCAAATTACGATAACTATTTCGCTAGCAATAACGCAGACTGGGACATAGATCCAGACACGGGTATTATCGACACTACTAATTGGTGGTTGGGCCTAACTTGGGGCTCAGACGAATGGGAATTGAAACTTTTTTCCTACTATGATCATAAGTATAAATGGTATCAGGCTCATCCAGATGTTACACAACCGTCCTGGGTTCTTTCAGGCAGAAATCATTGGTATAACCGCCTGTCCACTACAATGAAAACAGAATATGACTCTTTAGGTAACGTAATCTCGGACGCCGCTCAAGCTGTGGCAGATGCGCAGCAGGTAGTAACCGATTTGGGCGGATAGTGTGTACTTAAACAGTACTTCTCGATATTTGGCGTATATAGGTGGTTGCCTTTAATCAGTCAACCAGCCAATCTCAATAGCTGTTTGCCGTCCGATGAGCACCCGCTTCAGGCTCCGAGGTATTTGAGCGTCTTTCTGGCTTAAAGGTATACGGCCACCCATGATTTCTGCTTTCGACT
>MPLZ02111761.1_pt1 | contig 14237 bp, 10 predicted proteins | sample 1617311 | NCBI WGS metagenome assembly MPLZ02 (sample SAMN05944806, study PRJNA350692) | marine metagenome | biome: marine; feature: ODZ; material: water; isolation source: 160 m water sample filtered on 0.2 um supor filter | place: Pacific Ocean | collected 2012-04-08 | depth 160m m | reverse complement strand
TAACTTTTTAATTTTTGGCAAATCCTTGCCAGAAATAATATCATGATCAATCAAAATATTGATAAGACCAATTTCGCTCTCTCTACTTATTTTCAACATTATAAAACCCTAGGTGCAATAAATACCAATAACTCGTCCATGTTATCAGTTTTCACTTTACCCTTAAATAAATTTCCTAGAACAGGGATATTTCCAATGCCCGGAGTTTGTTGTTTGCTGTTTGTTAAAGTATTTTTTTTAATTCCGCCTATAACAACAATATCTCCATCTGCTACTAATAACTTCGTTTTTATTTCCATCTTGTTTATAGCTGGATCACCCGCATTCGACCTATTAGGGGTATCATTATTTACTTGAATATCTAAAAGTATATTTCCGTCACCAATAATATTTGGTGTAACCGTCATTTTTAGCGCAGCTTCTTTAAAAGAAGTATCTGTTCCAGAGGATGAAGTAGATGAATAAGGTATTTCTTCTCCTTGGGTAATTGTTGCGGCTTGATTATTTATAGTAAAAATTTTTGGATTTGATATAGTTTTCCCCATACCCAATTTCTCAAGAGCTGTGATTTCACTTTTTAATACTGCAGATCCAGTTCTTCGCAAAATACCTATACCACTTGTTTTTCCAACAGTAGTAAAGTCAGAAATTGTATCTGTTGCCGATCCTAATGCAGCAGTACTCGTGCCTATTGCCGCTCCACCTGAACTTGATCCTTGAATGCCTCCCACCTGTAATCTTTTTCTATTATAATATCCTCCCAATCTAGTTCCTAAAGCCCTTTCAAAATCTGAATTTGCTTCAACGATAAATGCTTCTATTAAAACCTGTTGAGTTCTTACGTCAATCTCTTTGATTACTTTATCAACCACATCTAAATCTTTTTCTTTTCCTCTAACAATAATAGATCTTGTTGTATGTTCTTCAGTAACTTGGATTGGGGAATAAGAATTCTGTCCAGTTGAAGTAAATAATTCTGTTATAGTGGCTTTTGCCTGAGTAGGGCTTATATAATAAAGTCTAAAAATTTCTGAATATATTGGCTCCACTGAATCTTCAAGTTCTACTTTCTTTCTAACCGCGGCAGCTCTTGTTGATTTGTAATTTTCTTGAGCTGTTAAAGTTGTTGGTGCATGAATTCGGATAAGATTGCTAGCCACATCTATATCTGCGGCATAATTCTTCATATCCAACAGAGCTTGAAATGCTTTATCCCAAGGAACGTCTATTAATTCTGCTGAAATAGCACCTGCAACCTCTTCACCAACTAAAATATTAATTTCTCCGATTTTACCCATTAGTTGCATTGCTTCTTTATAATCTAAATTTTGTAATTTAAAGGTTACCGGTTGTTTCAAAGTTTCATATTCGTCAGGTATAAGTAAATAGTTTCTTACTTTCTGTGATGATATTTTTTTCCTTTTAGTTAATTTTTCAGCTTCACCAAGAGATGGTTGTGGTCCCATTTCAACTGTTTTTTCAACTTCTTCTCTTCCCATTTTTTGAATGTCTTCTTTGATTAAAGGCGTGTCGTGTTTAAATGATTTATCTTTTTTATTACCTGCACATCCGCTCAAAACAAAAATCAGAATTAAAAACAAGATAAAGTTTTTTATATATTTAATATTCATCTATCTCCTTTATTTGATTTTTAAAATTAATTGACACGTACGTATCATCGGCTTTTCTAAAAATTGCCTCATTAAGCTTCATATCAACTAATCGGAGATCTTCATTTAATGATTCATTTAATTCGAGTGTTAAAGAATCTCCTGACGAATTAACCAAAGTAATATAACTTTGATAGCTTCCAGAAATAATTCCAACAAGTTTAAAATGTTGTAAACTCAACTTTTCATCATCATCATCACTGCTTGATAAAATAAGCCCACCACTATCAGATGAAGTAGAAGCTCCTCCTGCAAAGGGATCGTTTAATGGTAATTCCTCTTCCTGACCAATTTCAGAACTAATATTTGCCTCAGTTGCGCTTTGCTTATTTTCAAGTTCTTGATTAATTTCCTTTGCCTTATCAACTATATTTTTTGCGTCATCATCATCCGCAAAGACAATTTGTAGATGGCCAAAAATTAATATTAGACTTAAAATTATAATTCTAATGAAATTCATTGGTTAAGCCCACAATGGTTAACACTCCTTTCGCAACTATCGCACCGGTTATATCTCCTTTTACCAGTTGAACAGTCTCTCTGTCAAAGTTCAGCATTTTTCTTGATAAAGAAACAGCCCTTTTAAATTTAATATAACCCAAAAAACTACCCTTGATTTCAAAATTCACAGGTATTTTGTAATAAACAATATTTTTTTTACTTTTCTTCTTTTTCTTCTTTGTCTTCTTTTTCTTGCCTGATGATCCCGTTACAGCTATCGGATCTTTTTTTTCTATTTTTGAAATAACTAGCCCATTAATTCCAGCATGTTGACTAAGACTCTGATAAAGCCCCTCTACTTCCTCTTTGGAGTGGAATAATGTTGAATGCTTTAAATAATCAGGTTTAATTTTTTTTATCTTAGCTTTATTTGTTTTTATTTCTTTTTCAAACTTGACGATTTCATCTTTTTTGTTCAGCATTTCCTTTAATTGAACTTTTTTAGCCTGAACAATTGGATTTAAGATTGAGTAGTAAATGATTAAGAAAAAGACAATTGATCCAATTCCAATTCCAAATTTTATAAGAGTCTTTTTGTCAGCCATTGACAAAATCTTTGCTTTAATATCGTCAATTTTTAAATTTTTTAAATCCAAATCCATTAAACTTTACTTCCTAGTTTACAAATAATTCTAAAACCTTTTTGTGATTGTTGACCGGCTTTTCCCTTTGGCAATTTCATTGAAGATAATGAAGCTTGTCGAATCAATTTTTGTTTGCTTAAGTTGGCTATTAATTTTAATATATCTTGATCACTTGCTGCAAACCCCATAAGTTGTATCTGATTAGATCCATTAAAATCTACTCTTGTAAATCTTACTCGTTTAGGAACGCTTGAAGCAACTTGTGCAAGAATCCTATAGCTAAAATCTTTGTTAGACTTAATCGTTTTACTTAATTTTAAAGCTTTTGTCATTGCTCCCAATTCTTTCGCTACCGCAACTTTTTGTTTTGACTTGAGTGCATGATTAGCAACAATTTTATCGTAGTTAACTAATTTATTATTATAAGAATGAATATTCCAAAAAGATAAACCAAAAAGTAATACATAGATAACAGCAACTGCTGTGACCATACCTTTGAATGCAAAATTTGAAAAAGCTTTAAACTTTTTCTGTTTAATCATGCTTTGTCTGTTAGGTAATAGGTTGATATTTTTTACGGCCGTTACAAATTTATAATAACCAAAAACATCTAGTTTTCTAAATGCAAGTCCAATTGTTGTTGAAAGATAAGATCTGTTTGGTAAATTCACCAATGGCTCTATTTGCTTAGGAATTTTTAAACCATTTACCGGGTCAAATAAATTAACCCCGATGTTAAGTAAAAGTTTTCTAAAATTAATCAAATGTTCATTTATATTAGGTAAATTAGAAATTATCTTTATGTTCCTAATTCTTTTTTCGTACTTTGTCTCAAAATCTGCAACGGCTTGTTTTACTTGGGTTGTATATCTTCTAATTACATCTTTTCTCTCATCTATAACTTTTGATTCTAATAAAATTTTTCTATCCTGACTTCTTAAAAAAATATCTGTGATAATTGGATTATTTTTATATAAAATCATTAAATAATTTTCATCTAAACCGAATTCTAATACCGCTGTTAAATTTGCATCATCTAAACTTCTTGAAATTTGATTAATTTGATCAACCGCTGACTTTACTGCAAAACATTTAACATCAATGATCACGGGATTAAGTCCGCTTTTTTTTATGATAGAAGTATAATTATTTATTTCTGATAACTTTGATGCAACAAACAAAATTTCCATTGTATTCTCTTTTTGATTCCTGTTAATTACTTGATGAAATACTGAATAATCATCCAAATTATCAGTTAATTGAATCAAATTTTCCCAAAGTGAATTAGTATCAATGGCTTTTCCTAATTCTTCATCAGACATCAATGGAGCTGTTACTACACGAACTATTGCGCTTGTTACCGGTATAGCAATAGCGGCATTAAAGGTTGTAATCTTGGTTTTTTGAAGGGCAATTGATAATTCTCCTCCCAACTTATCTGCGTGATCTAATATTTGCGCATCTTGTGGTAATTCGACAGGATGAATATAAAATTTTTCAAGAATCCACTGGTTTGATTTATTAGATGAAACTTGCGCTATTCTTATTTCTTTTGGAGTTATTTCTACACCCACAATTTCTTCTCCAGAAACACTTGCTTTACTAACTCTTGCCGTTAAAAATCTTTTTGCATTTTGTAAAAATTTATTTTTTCTTATATCTTTTACAACACCGGATGGCTGTCCCATTTTGCTAAAATTTGGTTTTGAAAATTTAATATTTTTTAATTTTTCAACAATGCTTGAAGTTGTTTTTGTTTTTTCTGGCTTTGAATCAACATTTTGGTTTACTACAGTAGATTTTGTAGTTTCTTCCTTTACAGAGCTTGTTTGTTCTGGTGATGGCGTTGGTTGTTCTGGTGATGGCGTTGGTTGTTCTGGTGATGACGTTGGTTGTTCTGGTGATGGCGTTGGTTGTTCTGGTGTAACAGGTTGTTCTAAATTTTGTTTTTCTTTTTCTTTTTGTGCATGAATATCATCAAACCATTTTTCTAATATTGGTATTGCTTCTTCAAGGTTTGGTGTTCCTGATGAAGAAATTTTTTGTTTTCCATCGATATAAAGTCTACCAACCCAATTTTTTGATTTTAACTCACCTTTGTACTTATCTAGCCTTACGTATATATGTAGTCTGCCACCTTTTTTATGAATTACTTGACGTTCTCCCTTCTCTTCTTCACTTTTCTTGGTTTCTAGATTTTCTTGCTCCGAAATTGTTGGTTTTGTTTCATTAATTGCTTTAGATTCATCTAAAGGTTGTTTTTCACCTTCAGATTGTGTTTCATCAATCTTGATTTCTTCCTCTTTAGTTTTTTTATCTTTATCTTCTTCGTTCATTTATATATATTAATAATATCTCTAACACAAAATTCGAATCATAGGTGTATCTCTAACACAAAATTGATATTAATAAAATTTCTATTTGTGTTAGACTGTAAAAAATATGTGATATTTTCTATTTATGCTAAAAAATCAACATAAATCAATGTTTTTAACTAATTTTGAATTATATATCCATATTTTCAATATTTTTGTGTTAGAGCTACCTAAAGTTGTGTTAGAGTCATAAAAATACTAAGCTTCATATCAAAAATATAAAAAAAGTTATATAAATCAACGTTTTTTGACTAATTTTGAATTACATGTCATATTTTCAATATTTTTGTGTTAGAGATTTAATTTTAAAAAATATTATTTAAATTATAACTACATAAATAAGTATTTTTTATAAATTTCCTTATTTTATTGGACTTTTGTCACTACTCTCCTAAAAAATCTTAAAAACATTAGAAAAATACAATAAATGGCTAAAAGAGCACAAAACACGGGAATTTTCAGAAATTTCATTAAGTTTTAAACTAATTTACAACAAAAATACGCTAAATAACAGAAGGTTACAGTTTTTTAAGAGTTTTCATGAAAAATAGTAGTAAAATAGCTAATTCGTTGAAATTAGTTAATTTTTACTCCTTTGTTGAGGGTTTGAACCTTTAGTATCCTATTGTGTATACCAGCTCTCATCGTTTGTATTATATTTTTCGATTGTCACTGCACCAAATCTGGACCAACTAATACGAAATAAATTTTTTTCAACATCATCCGAAGCTTCATCGCCTGGGAGACCAGTTGTAATTGATATATTGCATATGCTACCTGATTCCGATCTAGGACAAATATGAAATCTTCCACTTTCTAAACCGTTAGCTCCGTAATAAGTATCATTTTTAGAAAAACAGACTGCTGCTATTGTTGTAATATCCACTGTGATATCATCGCTTTGATAAGAAGCAATTATTCCTGTTTCTGTTTCTGTTTCCTCATCTACAGTTTCATCGGTAGGAGTGTCTTCGGATTCATCAGTAGGAATGTCTGCGGGTTCATCAGTAGGTATCCAATAACTTTCATCGATCACACATTTTCCACTATTGCTTGCACCTACTCCCCATAGTGGATCTTCGATTTTCTTTCGTCCAACTTGTGCAGCTCCTAAGCCCCTTGTATTAAATGTTACAGAATCATCTTCTGGTTCAACTTCAAATTGAACATAGGTATATGCACCTCTCTGAACTTGAGTATTTATATCAGAAATTAAGCTTGTAACTTTTATTACTGCCTGTCTTACTTGGCGATCCTTTTGCCAAGATTGAAAGTTGGGATAAGCTGCTGCAGATAAAATTCCAATTAGTACCACAACAACTAAAAGTTCAAGGAGATTAAACCCTCTAATGTTCTTTTCCGGCCCCAGCATCTATCTTTCCGGATTTAACTAATGCTTCCAAAGATTTTTGCATTGTGATCATGCCATCACGCACAGAAGTTTGCATTACACTTGGAATCTGATGAATTTTTGCTTCTCGTATTAAATTTTGAATTGGCGGAGTACATTTCATAACTTCAAATGCCCCAACACGACTTAAACCATCTTTTGTTTTTAACAGTCTTTGAGTAACAACCATTTTTAATGAACTTGAAACTTGCGCACGAATTTGATCTTGCTGTTCAGCAGGAAAGACATCAATAATTCTATTTATTGTATTGGGTGCACCACTAGTATGCAGTGTGCCGAAAACTAAATGCCCTGTTTCAGCTGCTGTTAAAGCTAAGCTAACAGTTTCAAGATCACGCATCTCACCAACTAAAATAACATCGGGATCTTCACGAAGAGCAGCTTTTAAAGCGCTTGCAAAAGTTTCTGTTTGTTTACCTACTTCGCGATGTGAAACAATGCTTTTAACATCTTTATGAATAAATTCTACCGGGTCTTCAACGGTAATAATATTTGACGTTCTTGTTTTATTAATTTCATTAATGATTGCAGCAAGTGTAGTTGATTTTCCAGAACCTGTTGGACCCGTTACCAATACTAATCCTTTATGCATATTAACAATATCATAAAGAACTTGTGGTAAACTGAATTGAGACATTTCTGGAATTTTACTTTCTACTCTTCTAAGAACTGCTGCAGATCCATTTAAAGTTTTATAAAAATTTGCTCTAAATCTTAACCCGCCTATCGTTACCGCTGAATCTAGTTCATGAGTTTGTTGAAATTTTTTTATCTCTCTTTCATTGCAATTTGTAGTTAGCAAATCCTTTAGATCTTGTTCCTTAACTGTAGCCTCTTTAATAGCGTGAATTTCTCCAGTTTGCCTGTAAGCTAAAGGAGATCCAGCTCTTATGTGAAAATCTGAAATTTTCTTATTACTTTTTGCCAATTCTTCGAGCTTTTCAAGCATTATATTTTTACCCCCCTAAAACCCTTTATTTATATATGTTATTGCCTATTAAATTGACCAATAAGGTGCCTAACATACCTATTGTAAAAGTAATTTACAATAAAATATAGTGTGTCAGATGAATAATTTTCATAATAAGAAGAAAAACATAAAGGAATTAGGGCTAACCCTTATAGAGGCTTTAGTATCAACAGCGCTCGTAGGTATTGGATTCGTTGCAATTTTCCAAATGGTAAATTATTCAGTTCTATCCATCGATGTTTCTAGTGAAAGAACTAAAGCAAACTATCTTGTGAGCATGATAGCTGAAGATATAATTGGAAATAAAAATACGCTGCATAGCTCTGGTTCTAAGTTTAACAAACATCTAGCAGAAAACAAAATAATGAATACTGGATGCATTGAACGTCCAAAAAATAAATCAGAATTGAGTACATTTTATAAAGATCAGACAGATAATGCTCCAGATAACAAAATTAAAAAATGGGCTGAAGTTTTTAAATCTCAAAAACTTATAAAATGTGGAGCTGCCTCAACTGATACTAATAGTATTAAAACAGTTAGAATTTTTGATATGTGTAAAAGTGGTTGCACAGTTGATAATGAAAATATTGATGACAAAGTTATGTATATAGGACGAATACAAATAAATATAAACAATGGGAAAAAAAGAAAATATCTCTATTTTCAAAGTAATTACGAAATAAATAAAAACGAAGATTCTACGACTGAAACTGAAGAAGATGATGCAGCTGGCAGCTAAGGTTAAAAAAAATATATGAAAAAAAATAAAATAAATAATATTTCTGGTTTGACTTTAATAGAAATTTTAATTGGAGTGATTATTTCTACTCTAATGATGGCTGCAATGTATACTACCTATTCTATCGTAAATAATTCTTATTCAAAAGTAGTCGATCGCGCAGCTATAAGTAGATCAGGACGAGACGTTGTTGGGATGATGATGAGAGAAATTCGGCTAGCTGGATATAAATATTTTGGGGATGATCTTCCTCATTATGCTGGCGATACTGAAGCTACCCTAGAAGACAGCCATGCTCCATTAATAATAACCGAAAGTGAACCCATGCGAGAGCTAAGAGGTTCGGGCATTATCGCTCTTGATACTATTACTGATTTGGAAAGTACAATTTCAGACTTAGATGACGATATTAGCGCGCTCAGTACAGGAGGTGAAAGTGATGAAGAGATAGCAGAAAGAGATGCGTTGATAGCCGATAAAACAAATAATGAAAGTAAATTAACATTTTTGAAGTCATCAGCATCTAATATGTGTTGTGATAGAATTGATATTGTCTATGGTGGCTACGATATTACTGCGACAGAAGATAATGACAGAGATAAATTTCTACGATATAAAATTATTTATCAAGCAGGCCCTAGCAGAGAGCCAGGTGCCCATATGGCTCTTTATAAAACCAAAAAAAAATGGAACCAAGAAAGTCAGAGTTGGACGATTGAATACGAAGATGAATTTCTAAGAGACTTTCTTGTGGATATGGAATTTGTCGCAACTGATCGTGATGGTAAAATAATCGATCCTCCACCAACGCCAATAAATTCAACGAGCGGTAAATTATATTTCATTAATAGTGTTGATATTAAACTAACATTTAAATCTAAAAATGAATTATTTAACAAAATTCCAGAAGGTTCTAAGCCAAGATTAGTACAGGGACTTGGAAATGCAATTACAAATAGAGCTATGGAATTTTTTGACAAATTTTTTAGAGATTCAATTGTAGTCACAGTTCATACAAGAAATATTGGAGGAAACATCTAGTTTATGAAAAAAAAGAAAAGTGAAAAAGGATTTACTCTAGTTTTGGCTCTAGTACTCTTGTTAGTAATGTCATTGATGGGAGGTTCTCTAATTATTATTAGTGCCCAAGATCATAGTAGCAACAACAAGAGTGATATATATCAACAAACATTTTATGTAGCAGAAACAGGATTAATGGAGGGCGAAAAATTTATAATTAATAAATATTTAGGTGATTGGAATGATTCCGGAACAACCAGAAGTACAGAAGAAAGAGGAGCGCCAGAAAATACTGTAACACCTGAGCAATCTCCATGTTTTAACTCTTTTCCTGATATAATTAGAACAACAGACGACACAGAATATAAGTATAAAGTTGCTGTACATAAAAAAGATCAAAATTTTGGAGACTTAATCGAAAATGTAGTTAGATCCACAGAACTAAAAACGGATAATATTTTTAAGCGATTTATAACTGGTGAAACTGATGGACATGTAAACACAAATATTGATAAAGAAGTAGAATATCTAAAAAAATTTAGTTTTGAATACTTTGTTCACATGGCAGGAAGTGCTCCCGTTACTGGAGCGTCTATTCTTGGTTCCAGTGTTAAAAAAGATGCAACTGATATCGCTACAATGGCAAGGGGCTATCAAATTTATTCCTGCGGCATATACAATAGCGGTCTATTTTCTGAAAATATGATAATTCCTCTTGAAACGGTCGTGGTTATGGGCAATTAAATATTATGTTTAAAAATATATCAATCAATAAAATGAAATTTATTAAATTAACTTTTATTCTAGTGGCGATTATTTTTCTATACACAGCTAATAGTGCAAATGCTAAATGCAATTTTAAAGGACTTAAGTTAGGCGATGATATTTCAAAGGTTGACGAAATAAGCGATAATATTGTGGAAATGAAAACTTCAGTAGTTTCGGTCTTCGTGGAACCAGAAATCGCATGTCCTGATGAAAACTTAGGTGACTCTATAATTAACATAACTTTTATAGAAGATAAACTTGCATCTTTTAGAATCTCCACAAGGTTAGACATTAACAACGGTGAAATTAAAAAAAAATTACTCTATAACTATGTCGAAAAAGAATATGGAAAAGTTGATCCAAACAACGATCCAAATTGGACTGGTTTTAAAGTCTGGAAGGACGGCGAGAAAACGATAGTCTATAAAAAAATGTATGACGCTTCAAATACATTTATGGAAGAGAAATTATTTATAACAAACAAAGAATATCGAGAGAAATTAATTGAATTTCGCGTCGAATAATAGCAAATCTTATGAAATTTAATGATATAACAAATATTAATTTTTTTAAAAAAATCATCGTAAAAATTTTATTATTAACAATTATCTTCAGCCAAAACGTTTTTTCGAAACCGATACCGCCTGGATCAGGTGAGGGTGATGTGCCTGCAAATATACTAATTCTTTTGGATAGCTCTGATAGTATGGGTGTTAATATTTTGACCGGCGCTGCAATGAATATACCTGAAGATATAATAGAAGACAATGATGGTAATCTTATCGTTTCTCAATGGAACAGAGGATTGATAAAACTGAACTACTCTGATGCCACAAGAGATATGGGGTTTGCAGACGTAGGTGTTTTTATGGGAGCTGATCCAGTTAATTCTCAGAACTTAAGTACTACCACTTTGGGAACTTGTGTTGGTAAAGATTCCCGTGCTGACGGGGCCGACAGGATGGCTTATGACTCAACAAATGATATCGTTTATGTAATCACTAGAGGTGGACACGCTACCAACCATCCTGATTATGAAGCTTTTGATCCCGTTGACAAGGGTGGGAAGGCACCTAAAATTGTTTCTTTAACATCTGATGGTGTATGCGTTGATGTAATCGAATGGGACGATTTAACGTTTACCCCTTATGTCATAGCAATAAGACAAATTGATAGCGAAGAACACATGTTCGTTATTGGTCGTGATAATCTAGCTGCAGACTACACTCAAGGAAAAATGTATTCAAAAAATATAACTACAGGAGATGTCACTATGTGTCCCGGGCTTGAATCAAAATATTTTTCTACAATAGCAAACAAGATTGCCGATATAGATGTCACCAGTGATGGAAGTTACCTTTATATGGCTTGGAAGGGTTGGATATTTAGATATGCAATGACTAAAAGTGCCAGTGAAAACACTTACTGCCCAACAACTGACGGATCAGGTGACGCGGATGCGGTAAAGGGTACCAATAATAAGGTATATACTAATGTATATAAAAGAGGTTTAGGTAAATCAGGTTTTGAGTCGGCTTCGTCTATTGCATTAGATCCAGATGATGACACAAAAATTTATGTGGCTGATATTGCTGATGATGGTGTTAAAAAATTTACAATCGGCAGTGATGTAGTAGGAGGAGACCATGATTTTACATTAGTAAAAGCAAAAGGTGATTCGACAGACAAAGAAAACACAACTTCTGATTCTAAAATATACTTAAGAGATCCCATCTCAATTTATGCAGGTGTTAAAAACAAATCTGCAGGTGGTAATAACGTAGTTTATGTAGGTGATAAAATACCTACTATTGAAGTATTTGACAGATCCTTAGCTAATTTGACTTGGCAAAAAGAATTGGGTGGACCCAAAGTTACACGTCTTGATGGTGCAATAAAAGCCATCAAATCTATTGTAGGTGATAGCACTTTAACATCAGGGGCTCATTTTGGATTCGGACATTGGAATTCAGGAACTGCCATAACTGATCCACCAGGTGGTGCTAATAACACAACTCTAATGGAGGGTGAATGGGAAGAACAATGTCACAGAAATGGGAGGGTTGTTTGCACGTATTATCAAGGATGGGATGGAGAGCATCCGGATGGCCAATCTGTACTTTGTACAAAAGACTCTTGTTTAATGACAGGAGTTTCTAGAGAAGGTTATAGTAAAATAGCTGAAGACCTTGATGGAATTATTACTGAATGGGGAACTGATGGCAGAGCTTTTTCACAATTAGCCTACAAGTATTTCACTGATCCGAATGCCAGCCCCATCGATCCTCATTCTAGCTGTCAATTAAATTATGTAGTTGTAATAGGAGATGGCGCATGGACAAATCATGACGTAACAAAAGAGCTGATTGAAAAACTGAGAATAGAAAAAGGTGTAAAAACTTTGGTTGTTGCTTATGGAAATGGAATAAGTGAATCGGGATTAAGTAATTTTCATGACATGGCTATAGCAGGTTCGTGCGATGATCCAACTGGAGAGGCTAAAGATTGTCAAAAAACAATCTTGGCAGCGACACCGCAAGACCTAAAAACTGCTTTAACAAGTAAAATACAACAAATTATCGCTGAAAGGTTAGCTTTTACAGCTCCATCAATTACAGCCACTATTCAAGAAGGGGGAGGTTTATACCAAGCGCAGTTTGATTATGTACAATATGGAGAGTGGGAAGGAACTATTAGAAAAAGACAAATAAAAGCTGACGGTACAATAGATTATCATAGCACTGAAAATTGGAGCGCGTCTGAAAAAATTTATAATCAGTCAAGAAAAATCTGGACCGTTATGCCCGAAGGTGTAATTGATTCCGAATATAATTACTTGGGAAATTGGAATAATTTTACAGTAGCTAATTCTAAGGGGATACAAAATCTTTTTGAACTAACTGGAAACTCTATTCTCGATTATCACAAAGTTTCAGCTAACAGTGATGGATCGCTTGTTAATGCAAGGTGTAGCACAGCAGATGTCACGACGAGTGGTACAGCTGTAGCTGATGGTAATGAAGATGACATAAAAGGATTAATTAGCTTTATGCGTGGATATGATTTCTTTGATTACAAAGGAGATTGCGAGTTAACTGAAAAAAGATTGAATATGTTAGGAGACGTTTATCACTCACAATTAGTAGAAGTAGGGCGGCCTAAGGCTAATACTAATTTTACAAACAATAATCAAGAATCCTATTGGAGATCAATAAACAATTATCAATCTTTTTCAAAGGAACACGAAACACGTCAAAAAATTATTTATGCTGGTGCTAATGATGGAATGCTGCATGCAATTAATTCCGAAACTGGTAAAGAAGAGTGGGCATTTGTACCTCCATTAATAGCTGCAAAAATACCAACGATTACGAGTATAGATTTGAATGGAAAAGTAGGCAATCATAATGGTGGTGGAAGCAATGCTATTTTTGGAGTTGATGGCTCTCCTGTTATACACGACATGTATTATAAAGGTAGAGGCCCAGATGGTACTCTAGATGCTGATAAAAAATGGCACACAGTTATGATAATTCCTTATGGAAGAGGTGGTGCAGGATTTTCTGTATTAGATGTCACCCATCCCATAATTGAATCAGGTAAGGGACCAGTACACTTATTCTCTGTCTATAACGATGTAATAAATAATAAAGTTTGGTTTGTTGATCATGAAGGTACTAGAGCTTCTTTTGCATATTTAGGTACAAGTTTTCAGTTAAGTCATTCATTAGAAGGTGAAAAGGCTTCGAACAATGAAAGAGTTGCCGCAAATAACGATCCAAGTACGATAGATGATATTTATACATGTCAAACAAATGAAGAAACCTCAGGTAGTTTTATATCCAATGGAACTAACTCTTGTTATAAAGGAACAACTTGGTCGTTTAATCCAGCAACTACTAAAACATTTACAGCGACAGACCTTAAAATAAAGGAAGTAACCTCTGCTGGAAGCGTGGAATTGAACCCTAATACTGATTTTACAGTAGATACTAGTTGTAGCGCTAGATTGTGCATCAATTTTACTACAGATAAATTTTACTCAGTCAGTAGAAGTGAATCAAGCACTACAGAAAATTCAAGAATTAGCATAAAGATAATCAACGATGATAAAGCTGGCGTAACTCCATCTAAATATGATTATAGTAAATTGGGAGAAACCTGGTCCACACCAAGAGTATTTAGGTTACCGAATG